>ERZ724513.1083-NODE-1083-length-13733-cov-6.452844_pt1 | contig 13733 bp, 10 predicted proteins | sample MGYA00376046_ERZ724513 | MGnify/ENA primary metagenome ERZ724513 (study PRJEB28724, sample SAMN07190883) | activated sludge metagenome | isolation source: activated sludge of sewage treatment plant in Hong Hong | place: Hong Kong | collected 2016-03-17 ... | reverse complement strand
GTATCTTGGCGGCCATCGCCATTCCGAACTTCTTGCGCTATCAAGCCAAGTCGCGTCAGTCGGAAGCCAAGACGAACCTGGGCGCGATCTTCGTGGCTGAGACGGCCTATCTCAGCGAAAACTCGCGCTATGGAAGTTTCGCCGAGATCGGCTATGCGCTTGCCGGCACGACCAACCGGTATACGTACCGGAGCCCAGCCAGTCTTGGAAACGCCGCATCGTCCAATACGGTGAATGTCGACCAGATCCCCTGCGGCGCCCCGGCAGGGTGCACGGTTCAACCTGATGCGGCTCCCTCTCAGCCCTCCCTCGCCAGCTCCGCGGCTGGTTCGGTTGGCTTCACGGCTTCAGCCGTGGCCAGCATCGACAATGACCCCACCATTGATAGCTGGTTTGTTAATGACATTAAAGGTGGGCTGACTGCTGCTTTTGTTGACGACGTGATCAGCTAACGATCACTCGCAGGAGTGTTCCGATGCGGGGGAGGAACGATGTTCCTCCCCCGTGTTCTTTTGGCTGGTCGGATCTTTTCAGTTCTCTGAACAGCCTGTTTTTTCCTGCTCTGTCTCTCTCGCCCAGTATCCAATTTCACTTTCACTTTGCCAAATTGCCGGTCTCTGATAAAGCAGGAGGTATCGGTCGCATCAAGTCTGCGAACACACCTATGCAATTCCTGTCTTCGATGCCAGTCATCGTAATGTGCGCGCTGGTGATCTTTTCGCCGCTTCAGGAGGGCGGAACGACGCATCCGGCGCAAATGATCATACGGCTTCTGATTGTGGCCTGGCTTGGTGGAACGTTCATTCATGCAATCCGGGCGGGTCGTTTAATTGTTCCACGGCTTGGAACCAGATATGTCGTCCTGGCGTTCCTGGGCTTTGCTGTCGCAGCCACGATTTTTTCGCCTTATGTCCATCAGAGCCGGCAATGGCTGCTGATGATCGCAGGATACGCCATCTTGTTCTATCTGCTGGTTTCTTTCGTGGACCGGTGGGAACGGGTGGGCACGGTGACGATGATCATCGTTCTGATGGGCGCAGGTGAAGCTGTCTGGGCGATTGTGCAAGGTGTGGCCTGGAATGTCCTGAGACCGAGCGGCACATTCTTCAATCCGAATTTTCTCGCCGGCTATCTCACCGTCAGCTGGGCCATTCTATTGAGCATCGCCGTGTATGGATATCGGAGAGGCGCGATATGGTTCCGACCGCTGCTGTCGCCTGCGTGGTGGTGGACCGGCGTGGGAGCGACATTGGGTATCTTGCTCGTCGCAATAATTCTCACCCAGTCGCGGGGAGGTATGGTCGCATGGCTTGCGGCAACGATGTGTGTGCTGACTGCGCGATATGGGTTGAAGGTGGCTGGTGCGGGTGCCGGCACGATCCTCCTTGCCGCCATTCTATTCCCGACTCCTCTCAAGGACCGGGTGCTGGCCGAACATGAACAGAACCCCGTCTCATATGCCCGCTGGCAGATGTGGCAAGGCGCGGTAGCCCAGATGACTGATCATCCGTTCGGAATCGGGTTGGGACTCTATCAATATACGTATCCGTTGTATGCGTTTCCGGTCGAAGGCGAGATTACTCGATATGGAAAGGTCGCCCACACTCCTCACAATGACTATCTTCAAATAGGTGTGGAGATGGGAGTAGGCGCATTGCTTGTCTTTCTGACCGGCATAGGCCTGGTCGTACGGGAACTCATGCAGGTGTTTCGAGCGAGACTGTTGCGCTGGCAGAGAAGTCTCATTCTCGGGGTAGGAGGCGGAGGCATCGCCCTTCTCGTCCATGCCGCGCTGGACTCCAGCTTACGCGAGTCGGCGCTGGCGATCCTGCTCGTGCTTTGCGCAGGGTTGATCGTCTCAGCAGCTAGGTTGACCAATCGCGGCACAGGTGCCGATCATATCATCCCGATTCGGTCTCGCCTGCTGTGGGGAATGAGTGCCGCCTGTCTGTTGTTGTTTCTCAGTGCGGAAGTCAGCCGATTGGGGATGGCCTGGCTGACCTTCGATGCGGCATCCCGGCGCGCCGCGGCAGGAGAGACCGATGCCGCCATTCAAGGGTTAAAACAGGCGATTGCCTTAGATCCGGGCAAGTCGCTGTACCACCATGGTCTTGGATCGGTCTATGCACGAGCGTTCGATGTATCCCGCGACAAAGAGATGTTCCAACTTGCGTATGCGGAGTTCAAGGAGGCGATCGAGCTCAATCCGTTAGACAGCCGATTGTTAGGACTCTTGGCACAACTGTATGTGTCGGCGGCACACCCGGCATCATTGTCCCGAGGCCTGGACGAGCAACAGCAGGCCTGGCTACGTGCGGCATTGCGGGTGTACGAACGGGCTGTTCGGCTCGCGCCATTTTCCGCTCCCTACCGCTATGAACAGGCGAGACTGCATTGGATGCTTGGCGAGCGGGCGGCGGCTGAAGAGCAGGCGAGAGAGGCCGAACGACTGGAACCGAATTTTTTGCCCGCGCGCGCATTGCTGGCGCAGGTGTGGGTCGATGCAGGTCGTATCGATGATGCGAAACATGAGCTCCATGAAATTCAGGCACGGCAGGCGCGCTATGAACAGTGGAATAAAAACAGCATCGACCGGGTCTTTTTAAATGTGGATGTGCGGCAGTTGCGTGCCGCCGTCGATGAGAAGAGCCTCGCCGGATGAACCGTATGAGATCTTGCACCATCAAGTCGCGTCTCACTCAGGTGCTGTGTGGGCTGGCATTGCTGGTCGGTACGTCGGGCCTGCTCCATGTGCTCGACCAGGAGCGGACCGCTGTCGCACGGGCTGAACAGTTGGCCTATCTCCCGAAGGGAGACTATTTGAAATTGGCCGTGCTTGGCTATCGCCAAGTCGTTGCCGATTTGATTTGGCTCCAGGCGGTTCAGCACATCGGCGCCAAGCGAGATACGCAGTTGGGGTATACCTGGACGTACCACGCCGTCGATGTGCTGACGGATTTGGATCCGACGTTTGTTCCCCCATACCAGGCCACCGGCCTCTTTCTGGGCGTCTTGGTCGGGCGACATGAAGAAGGTGTGACGATCTTGAAGAAAGGTATTCAGCACAATCCGGCAAGTTGGCACCTACCGTTTCTGGCCGGCTACATTTCCTACTACGAGCAGTGTGATCCGGCAGCGGGTGGGGAATTTTTTCGGATCGCGGCGCGCGTGCCCGGTGCACCTGGATACCTCCCGCAATTGGCCGCACGTATGACGGTCGAAAGCGGGGATTCCTCTGCGGCACTGGAATTCCTGGATCGGTTTTCGAGGAGCGTGACGGATGAGCGGGTGAGGGAGGCGCTGTTTCGACGAATGAAAGAGGTCGTACAGGAACAGGATCTACGCCTTCTCGAAGAGAGCATCAATCGGTATCGAACCCGATATGGGCGGGCGCCGGCGAAGCTGGAAGACCTCATGTTGCACGGCATCATCACCAGGCTGCCGGTGGATCCGTTGGGCGGACAGTATGAACTCAACAGCTTGACCGGAGCTGTCAGCGCCTCCTCAACACGCGAACGCCTTCGAATTCACGAGAAGGTCGCGTGCCGATTGGGGAGAGGGGCCGGTTCGATGGAGACTCGGCTGGCGGCCGTGCAGTGAGGATGGAGGAGCGCCGTGGACGATATCGTCACAGAAAACTTGACCAAATCCTACGCATCCGGTTGGCCCGGGCGACCGCCGTTCGTGGCTTTGGATGGATTGTCCCTCACCGTTTTCCGGGGAGAGATTTTCGGCTTCCTTGGGCCGAATGGAGCGGGGAAGACCACCACGTTGAAGATTTTGTTGGGTCTTGTTCGAGCAACGAGCGGACATGCGTATTTACTGGGGCAGCCGGTCGGTGATGTGGCTGCGAGGCGGCGGATCGGCTTTCTGCCAGAATCTCCCTATTTCTATGACTATCTGACCGCCGAAGAGTTTCTCGGGTTTTATGGTCAATTGGCAGGTCTGGACCGTGCGGCCATCAACCAACGGGTCACGAACCTATTGGGGCTCGTCGGGCTTACAGAGGCACGTACCCGGCAGTTGCGCAAATTTTCCAAAGGCATGTTGCAACGTATCGGGCTTGCACAGGCGCTCATCCACGATCCCGAACTGGTTATTCTCGACGAGCCGATGACCGGCCTGGACCCAGTCGGAAGAAAGCAGGTGCGTGACATGATTTTAAGTCTGCGTGACCAGGGAAAGACGGTCTTTTTCAGCACGCACATTCTGCATGATGTCGAGATGATCTGTGACCGTGTCGGTATTGTCATGAAGGGCCGGCTGGTGGCCAGCGGGCGAGTCGACGAACTGGTTCGCCAGGATCATACGCAGTCGGTCGAGGTGGTCTGTCGCCAACTGAAGGTGGAGGGGAATGCATTTATCCATTCGCTGGCCACCCGTGTGCTGCAACAGGGGCAGCAATGTCTGATCGTGTTGCCGAGTCCCGATGCGGTCGATGCTCTCGTGGGAGAGATTCGCCGTCAGGGGGGGCGGCTGCTGTCTGTCACGCCGCACAAAGCCTCACTGGAAGACTTGTTCTTTCAAGAGGCCTCGCCTGAAGGCATGAAGATATTGCCGCATATGACCAGTGGGAGGGCGTCCTGACATGGGTGCGATCGGCGTCATTGCTTTCAATGCGTTCCGTGAAAGTTTACGGGACAAGATCCTATACAACCTCGTGCTGTTTGCCGGGTTGCTCATCGGGTTGTCGGTGCTGCTGGCGGACCTTTCCATTACCGAGCACCACAAGGTCATTGCGGATATGGGCCTGGCAGCGATCAATCTGATCGGGGTCATCATCGCCATTTTTGTCGGCATCAGTCTGGTCAACAAGGAAATCGAACGGCGTACGATTTACACGATTATGGCGAGGCCGATCAGTCGTGCTTCTTTCATCATGGGCAAGTACCTTGGCCTGGCGCTGACGTTATTCGTAAACATGGCCATCATGTTGGCGGTTTTTCTGCTGACCCTGTGGCTGAATCATGTGCCGATTCAGCCCTCCATTTTTCAGGCGGTTGCCCTGATCTTCGTGGAAATTTTGGTGGTGACGGCTATCGCACTCTTTTTTTCCACATTCACATCGACCACCTTGAGCGCCATCTTCACGCTGGGCTTCTATGTGATCGGCCATCTCACGGCGGATTTACGATCGATGGTAGCCAATAGCGACAGCGGACCGATCAAGTCCCTCATGGATCTGTTCTATTATCTCTGTCCCAACCTCGAGGTACTGAATATCAAAGGGCAGGCCGCGGTGGGTGTTACTGCAGCGCCGGAGTATGTGATGCAGGCATCGCTCTACGGGGTCATGTACGCCGGGGTCTTGCTCATCGGTGCCTGTTTAGTGTTTCAGCAGCGGGATTTCTGAGTGCCGCTCGTGATCATCTCCGTTTAATGCAGATGGTCACGCACTTGCCATGCGGCACGACAGTGCACAGTTCAATTGCCGTCAAGACGGTGCACGATGCTCTCATCAAAAGGCTAGTCCAATGATCTCCCAGCAATACGGTATCTCCCCCTTGATGGTATTCACCAGCATCAGCGTACATTGGGATCTGATTCGTCAATTGACCAGGCGGGAGATCGCTAGCAGGTATCGGGGGTCCCTTCTAGGGATGTTGTGGGCATTCCTGCACCCCATGGTCATGCTTACGGTATACACGCTGGTTTTTCAGGGTGCCTTTGGAATGCGGTGGGGACAGGAAGGGGAAAGCGCGCTCGATTTCGGCCTGCTGTTGTTCTCCGGGTTGATCGTCCATGCGTTGTTTGCGGAAAGTATCCACCGCGCGCCCTACTTGATCGTTAACCACAGCAATTACGTCAAGAAAATCGTCTTTCCATTAGAAATCCTGGCGTGGACCTATCTCGGATCGGCCTTGTTTCATGCGGCGGTCAGCGCGTTGGTACTGATCGTTGTGTATGGCCTCCTCCATCATGGCTTGCACTGGACAATGTTGCTGCTACCCCTGCTCCTCCTGCCGCTGTCGCTCGTGACCCTTGGCATGTCATGGTTTTTAGCATCCGCGGGAGTGTTCGTGCGTGACATCGGACAAGCGAGCGGGCCGCTGACGACCGTCATGTTGTTCCTCTCGCCGGTGTTCTATCCGGCTGCGGCATTTCCGGAGTCCTATCGTGTCTTGTTGTATGCGAACCCGCTGACATTTCTCATCACGCAAGCACAGGACCTGCTCATTTGGGGCAAGGCCCCGTCATGGGTTGGAATCGCCCTTTATTGGGCGGGCAGTTACCTCGTCGCCTGGTGCGGGCTCCTCTGGTTTCTGAAGACACGAAAGGCATTTGCCGATGTCCTCTGAGTGGGCGATCCGTGTCAGCCATCTCTCTAAGACCTATCGGCTATACGATCGCCCGCGCGACCGTGGAAAACAATGGATCATTCCTCCGCTGCAGAAATGTCTCGGTCGATCGCCCTCACAGTATTACCGTGACGTACACGCCATTGACGATGTGTCGTTCGAAGTTCTGAAGGGAGAAACGCTCGGCATTATCGGTCGAAACGGTTCAGGCAAGTCGACCCTTCTTCAGTTGATCGTGGGTATCTTGAGCCCGACCAGCGGCACAATCGAAACCAATGGTCGCATCGCCGCGTTGTTGGAACTGGGGGCTGGATTTCATCCCGAATTTACGGGACGCGAAAATGTATTTTTGAATGCCACCTTGCTGGGGCTGTCCCGGGGAGAGCTAGAAACGCAATTGGACGAGATCCTGAGGTTTGCCGAGATCGGCGCTGCAATCGACCAACCGTTGAAAACCTATTCGAGTGGCATGGTGGTCCGTTTGGCATTTTCCGTCATAGCGCATGTTAAGGCGGACATTCTCATTATCGATGAGGCCCTAGCAGTTGGCGATGCGTTCTTTGTTCAGAAATGCATGCGCTTTCTGAGAACGTTTAGGGAGCGCGGTACGGTGCTGTTCGTCAGCCACGACTCAGCCGCAATTCTTAATTTCTGTCATCGGGCATTATGGCTTGAGAAGGGACACATTCAGGTCGCTGGATCTGCCAAATTAGCAGTTGAAAGGTATCTGGCGAGTACGCACCAAGCTGGTATCGTCTCTATACATGATGATCGTGAACACCCTGTTGGTGCACTCAAGCAGACGAAGGTTCCACCTCGTGACATGCGTTTGGATTTAATCAATCAATCCAATTTGCGCAATGACATAGAAGTGTTTTCATTTAAAGGGGACGCGCGTGGTTTTGGGACCGGAGGTGCTCGTATTGTTTCCGCCAGTCTTTTTGATCAAGCAGCCGGACAAGAATTATCCTGGGTCATTGGCGGTGAACCCGTGTGTGTAGTGATTGAGTTCGTCGCCTCGGTGTCTATCCGTCGAGCCGTGGTCGGATTCTTCATCAAAGATAGGCTAGGCCAAATTTTGTTCGGAGAGAATACTCACTTGGCAACAAATGCAAGTTCAATTTCAATAGATGCTGGCGAGAAGGCCGTTGCCTATTTTTCATTTCATATGCCTATCTTGCCGCAAGGAATATATTCTGCTGATGTTGCCGTGGCGGATGGCACTCCATCGGACAACCGGCAACTGCAATGGCTTCATGATGCATTCAAGCTTGAGTCGCGAGCCTCTAGCACGTCAACCGGATTAGTTGGTATCCCGTTCGAAAAGATTGAACTTCGTAAGTTGTGTTGGGCTGAGCATGTGCAGGCTTCATGACGGAGAATCTCGTGGAACTCAGTAATTCTGAAAGTGAGCCTGGTCGATATAGTTTTCATGATGCGAGACGAGTGGCCCGTCGCGTCGCTCGACGAATCGTTGATGCATGCCCGCTCCTAACAACTATTGGGAGGCTGAACTCGGCCAGGCAGGAGACTCAACGTATCCGAGACAAATATTTGTCAACGATGGTGAGTTGTTTGACCGGTACGATTTACGAGGACCCACCCTTAAAAGTATTGGGGCAGGAAACATTTGATGCGACGTTACGCGAGCATGGATGGGATTGGCCTAGTCAAGCACATACGATGATTGGAACCAAACGTCTGAACAATCTTCGGATGCTTATTGAGGACGTGATAAAGAATGAGATCCCGGGCGATCTCATTGAGACGGGAGTCTGGCGTGGTGGCGCGTGTATTTTAATGCGCGCGGTACTATTCGCATATGGAATAACTGCCCGTCGTATCTGGATTGCTGATTCATTTGAGGGCTTGCCACGGCCGAATGCGGCACGATACCCGGCTGACAAAAATGATACGTTTTATACGTATCACGACTTATCAGTGTCTATAGATGAAGTGAAGCGAAACTTTGAAAAGTATGGACTGTGTGATGACCAACTGGTGTTCTTGAAGGGTTGGTTCAAGGACACCTTGCCGATTGCCGACATCGATTCTTTGGCCGTATTGAGATTGGATGGCGATATGTACGAATCCACAATGCTTGCTCTGGAAAATCTTTATGCGAAGGTGTCAGTTGGAGGGTACATCATTATCGACGATTATCATGTGGTGAAGGCCTGCAAGGTGGCTGTTGACGAGTTTTTGGCAAGGAATAAAATTGTTCCCCGACTTTACGAAATAGATGGGGTAGGGGTTTATTGGCAGAAGACGGAAACGAGGATAACACGCACAGAATGATCATCAAGCAAGGGCGATTGATGTTAGGCAGGCCTCACAAATACGAATACATCGTCGACCTTGAGGGTGACACTGCGCCTGCTCGAATTGTGCGCCTGATCGGGCGAGAAAAAAAGGTCTTGGAGATCGGAGCCGGTCCTGGGTCAATCGCCCGCATCCTTCGAGAAAATAATGATTGTCGAGTGACGGGGATTGAAGTAGATCCTGAGGCGATCAAGAGGCTTCTTGTGTGTTGCGATCGGGTATATCAAACCGACCTCAATGATGTTGCATGGGCGGAAGTCCTCAGGGACGAGGGGAAGTTTGATGTGGTCCTCGCAGCTGATGTCTTAGAGCACTTGTACAATCCGTTAGCAGTTCTGAAGACCATGAAAGGGCTAGTAAGCGCTGACGGTTGTATTGTTGTGTCGCTTCCGCATGTGGCGCACTCTGCGGTCGTTGCTTGTTTGATGACGGAGAATTTCGACTACAGAGATTGGGGTTTATTAGATCGCACGCACATCCGGTTTTTTGGTGTGAAGGACATGCAAGCATTATTTGATCAGGCAGGACTGAAGATCGTTCATGCTGAGTTTGTGGTACGGGCTCCTGAGGAAACGGAATTTGCAGAGCATTGGCGGGAAATGAAAGAGAATGTGCGTGCTGCTGTGTCCACCAATCCTTTCGGAGAGGTGTATCAGGTAGTGATTAAGGCGGTTCCGAAGGGGCGCGACGACAAGCCAATTTCCCTCTGTTCCCTGGTTGTGGACTCTCGCGCACGCGGTGGGATTATTCAACATTCCTCATTTGGGCAGAAGTGTGTGGAGGGTGTTAGAACATGGGTGCGCCGCCACACGAGTCCAGAAAGTCGTATGATTTTACGAAGATTCATGCGAAGTCTACATATGACGATATAGATGGAAAAACCCACGTATATGTCTGCCGGTAAAGATGTCGTGCCTCCTCCTGGTGTCTGTAGTCAGTCTGAGTCAACGTCGGTATCTCTTACGCAATCCTCATGTGGGTTGGGAAAGCCGAGATTGATTGCTTTTTTTCTTACCCAGTTTCATCCAACTCCTGAAAATGACGAGTGGTGGGGAAAAGGGTTCACGGAATGGACCAATGTCACGAAAGCATCGCCATTGTTCGATGGCCACTATCAACCTCACTTGCCAACTGATTTGGGATTTTATGATCTACGTTTGCGCGAGGCTCGACATGACCAGATTCGTCTTGCCAAACAATACGGCATTGATGGGTTTTGCTATCACTATTATTGGTTCTCCGGCACACGTTTGTTGAATCGGCCGTTGGACGACATGTTGGTTGATCAAGAAAGTGATATGCCGTTTTGCCTGTGTTGGGCAAATGAGAATTGGACGAGGCGATGGGATGCGGCTGAACATCAAGTTCTTATCAGTCAAAAGTATCTACCCGATGACGACTTAAATTTTATTAAAAGTCTGGTCCCATTCCTCAAGGACCCGCGCTACATCAAGATTGGGGGAGCGCCGCTTGTAATCGTCTACCGGCCGCAACATTTGCCGAACTCCTGCAGCACGGTTCAGGTGTGGCGAGACTATTGTGAGACAGTGGGAATCGGAAAAATTCATATTTGCGCCGCGCTGACTCATGGCAATGAACAGTACGGCGAGTTTGGATTCGATAGTGGCGTCGAGTTTCCTCCACACAATTTGAGCTGTCGGAACGTCAACGATCGCATCGAATTTCACGATCAGTTTTATGGCAATGCTATGGAGTACCAGGACATTGCTCAAACGTATTTGACGCGTCAATACCGTGAATCGAACGTTTTTAAGACAGTATTCCCATCCTGGGACAATACGGCTCGTTCGCGAGAACGCGCGTTAGTCGTGCTCAATGGCACACCGCATAATTATGAGCATTGGCTAGCCAAGGCATTGGAGCAGACGGTGAATACCCATCCCAACGAAGACAACTTGGTCTTTATTAATGCATGGAACGAATGGGCTGAAGGGTGTCACTTGGAACCAGACAGGCGTTTCAAGCTGGAATTTCTTGAGGCGACACTGCGGGCTAAGAATAATCTTTCAATCGTGCAAGGATTTCAGTCATTGAGGGCGTCTGCTAGGGACGGCGTCATTCGCCGATCCATTTATGGCGATTTACTCTCGATCGCTCGCTATCACGGCTGGCGTATGATCACGACATGGCGGTATTGGATCAACCAATATCCTCGACTCAAGGACTTTATCAAAATGCTCATTTCCCCTATCAGGCGACTCATCGCGAACGGTTAGGTATGACGGGTGGTAGGCGCCGGTACGCATTCTTCGTGCCGAGAGAGTGCATTCACCAGTAACTTGTCGGCCATGATGCTGCCGATAAGACGATCCGATCCTTCCGACGGAAGAGTTTGCCTGGTCCGAACTCCGGCCCATAGATCGTGTGAAAACTCATAGTCGAGAGAGATGATTACGCCCGAATGATCATTTATTTCAGATGAATATATTGTCTGATCTGTATTGGCTACGATCCCGTTTCTGGGAAGTCCTCGCGAATGAAGGGATTGGAGCGTGCCTACGGAAAGGTCTACTCAAAGTCCGCAGCATTGCCTTCGGAGATTCTTCAGGGCGTTCTTTGACACTCACAAGCCAGTCTGCCCAGTATAAGGTATGGCGGAAGCACCACACACTATCTCCCGAATGCTTACAGCGGATGCGTCTTGCGGAAGGGCAAATGCCGACACCACCGCATATTACGATCGTGCTAGTAGTCAGTCGAATTGATGAGAAGAAATTGCGAGAGACCATCGAATCGCTGCTTGCCCAGACTTATCCCCATTGGACGTTGTCGGTGGTCGGTGAGGGTTGCCGCCTGCGCATGGTGGAACATATCGTGCGTGCCTACTCAGAGACGGACTCCAGAATTCATCCTGAGGAGATCTCGGAGAATGAGCGCATATCTGATCGCATACTCAAAAAACGCTTGGGAGAGTTCGTAAGTTTTCTTTCCCTGGAATGCTATCTTGCCCCCGAAGCCATGTCCTCTGTGATCACGCGCTTCCAGGAATGTCCGGATCTGAACTTCCTCTACGCAGATGAAGATATGGTCCAAGAGAATGGTGAATTTACAGATCCGTTCTTTAAGCCTTGTTGGAGTCCTGATCTTCTCATTGGAATGAATTATATTGGTCATTTCAATGTCATGAGAAAGCGACTTCTCCTCGATATCGGCCCAGATTGGGGAGACATTGCGAACGATGGTTTCTATCATCTTGTATTGCGGGTGGCGGAAGAGACGAATAAGGTCGGACGCATTCCCCAAATATTGTCCCATTGCCGCATCGCTGATGAGTCTTCCGGTATTCCCACAGATCAGTCTGAATTGGCCACGACAGCTCAGATGAAATCTCTTGAGGATGCGTTGAGTCGTCGTGGGGAATTGGCCGATGTGGCGCGTAACGGTGCCGGGAGGTTCAAGGCGCATTTCCGTGTTTCAAGGAGTCCACTAGTGTCTATTATTATTCCCACAAAAGATCGCTGGGATATGTTGCGGCAGTGTATTGAGAGCGTTGAATTCGTAACACGATATCCTTCCTACGAGATCGTTGTGATCGACAATGGGAGCCGCACGGCTAAGGCGAAAGAATATCTGAACGCACTCTCTAAGAAATGGCCAATCCATCGATTCCCGCAGCCGTTTAATTTCTCTGAGATCAACAATTATGGAGCCTCGAAAGCGAGTGGAGAGTTTCTCTTGTTCTTGAATGACGACACCCAGGTCATTGCGCCCGACTGGATGAGTGCCATGGTGGCGCAGGCGCAACGTCCGGGAGTCGGTGCTGTGGGAGCTAAGCTACTGTACCCCGGTGGAATGATTCAACATGCGGGGGTTGTGTTAGGTATCAGAGGCGTGGCGGGACATGCGTTCCGTCACCTGCGGGGAGATACACAACACTATAGAGGACTGCCTCATATGCTGCGAAACTGTAGCGCCGTTACGGCCGCCTGCATCCTCGTGTCCGCAAAAATCTTTTCTGAAATCGAAGGGTTTGATGGTCATTTAAAGGTTGAATATAACGATGTAGATCTCTGTCTTCGTTTGATTCGAGCGGGGTATCGAATTATTTACACTCCTGACGCGCTCTTGATTCACCACGAGAATGCTTCCAGAAAAGGAGGACGATCTCAAGAGGACGAATCATTCTTCCTCGATCGCTGGGGAGCAAGCATTCGGCAGGGGGATCCTTACTATCACCCCGAACTCACCACATCCAGAGAAGATTGGAGTTTGAAAATATAGTTTGACCATTCGACCCCTCTGTTACTTCCTCGCTCCCCCCGTCGAAACATCGAAAAATCTATCCTTGCCGGAGAACTCCGGTACTATTTGAGTAGTCGGGTTCGCCTGCACAACCGGTGGATATTTCGAGACAACGGGGCGATAGACGCGCCATGACGGTCACGTATTTTTCGAAGAGCTCGCCCATGGGCCCAAGTAGTCGCTATCGCGTCTATCAATTCTTGCCTCATCTCCAACAGGCGGGGATCGACTGCCATGTGGATCCGCTGTTCGGTGCCAGATACTTTTCCATTCTTCGATTGCGCTCTTCCCTGCTGCAAGGCTGTTTGAAAGTTCCTTATGTGCTGGCCCGCTTTCTCAAACGTCTGGGAACACTTCTTACCCTGGGCCGGCAGGACCTGATCGTGATCGAAGGGCAACTCTTTCCCTATGCGCCTCCGCTGATAGAACGGCTGTTGTGCTGGCTGCAGTACCGCTTGGTGTTCGAACTGGACGATGCGATTTATCTGACCCACGGCCATGAACGGAAAATGCCTGTGCTGTTGGCCATGGCGGCGGGAGTCATTGCTGGAAACGATCGGTTGGCCGCCTACGCGACGCAATTCTCGTCCCAAGTCACGGTGGTTCCCACGGTGGTGGATACGGCGCGATTTGTGCCGAAGCCGATTCCGACGACGGTCGCACGCGATCCACACGACGAGACCATTACAATTGTCTGGATCGGCCTCGCGTACAATCTCAAATATTTGGATGTGGTGGCGCCCGTGCTTCGCCGGCTCCAAGAACGGTATCCGGTGAAGCTTCGCGTGGTCTGCTCTCAGCCCCCGGCGCTCCCAGGCGTGGACATCGAGTTTCGCCCATGGACCTGGC
>ERZ724513.1079-NODE-1079-length-13756-cov-8.151303_pt1 | contig 13756 bp, 8 predicted proteins | sample MGYA00376046_ERZ724513 | MGnify/ENA primary metagenome ERZ724513 (study PRJEB28724, sample SAMN07190883) | activated sludge metagenome | isolation source: activated sludge of sewage treatment plant in Hong Hong | place: Hong Kong | collected 2016-03-17 ... | reverse complement strand
GGTCCGAACCGGTCCTCGACCAGGTCCCGGTAGAGATCCGACTCCTCGGAGCTGAGGTGCTCGAGCGGGACCGACGTCGGAGCGTCCTCGCTGACCACTCGGTCGAGGTGCGCGCTGAGCGTCGACTCGTCCATCAGCAGCGACCGCACGCCGGGAACCCGCGCCCGGAGCTGGTCGAGGATGCGGAACCCGTGGGTGTCGATGTCGCCCCAGTAGACGAGCTCGCGATCAGCGAGCCACGGCACCGCGTCCAGCGTCGACGCCTTGAACCCCTCGCCGAAGACGACGATGGCGTCGGGCACGTCCGGGAACGCCAGATAGGTGACCTGGTTCTCGACCACGAACACCGTGCGCACCGGGAGCGCCAGTCGGGCGAGCTCGTCGACCCGCACCGAGAGCTCGCTCAAGCCGGCTGGCAGCTCCTCGACGGGCGACAGGATCCGGAACCGCACGTAGCTCGGGACGGTCCGGAAGCCGAAGCGGGCGTCGAAGCGGGAGGCAGAGGTGTCGACCCGTTCCGGGGGCAGCACCTGCTGGAGCAGCCGGCCGAGCAGCCTGCGGTGCCGTTCCACGAACTTCGTGTCGACGCCGGGCAGGTCGAGCTGGCGCAGATGGACCGTCGAGGTGTCGGTGCGGTCGATCCAGTCGACGACGTCGAGCATCGACAACCAGTCAGCCGCGACCTCGAGGACGTCCACCGGGTGCGCCGACACCCACGACACGAGCTCCGGTCGCCGCTCGGCGGTCAGGGCGAGCAGTCGATCGAACGCCGCGATCTGACCGGGCCGACCCACGAGCATGGCGAGCTCCTCGATGGAGTCGACCACGACGAAGCCGGGTACATCGTTGTCACCCAGCGATCGGCTCCGCACCGTCCGGTCCTCGATCCGGCACCTCGGACCCGCCCGACCGCCGGCGGCCCAGGCCCGTACGCCGTCGATCCACGCAACGGACTCGCCCGGCCGTTCGAGCAGATCCGTGGCGGTCGGACCGACGAGGCGGACCCGCACCGGCTCCCACGGTGATGCGTCCGCACGGGCCCGGAGGTACGTGCCCCGATCCCATCGGTCGCGCAGCTTGGCGACCATGTCCTCGGGCCGGGTCCACCCGTCGGCCGACGACGAGCGCGATGCCCGTGGGCTCACCGTCCGAACCCAGCCGGTGGCCCATACGCGGACGTTCCACCGGCAGCGCCTTCGGTGAGCGCGGCACGGTGCTCGCTGCGGCGGAGCTGCAGCTCCTCGACGGTGATGCGTTGCAGTCGCGAACGGTCGCCGTTGACGTTGTCGACGAAGCCGACGCACGACACGTGCGGCTCGATCACGTGCAGCTTCTGCAACGGCGTGACGATCAGCAGTTGCAGTCCGAGCTCGGTGAACAGCTTCAGCGCGTAGCGGGTCGAGTCGTCGGAGCCACGACCGAACGCCTCGTCGATCACCACGAAACGGAACGATCCGTCATCGCCGGCGGGTCCGGACCCACCGTCGCCGAGGCCGAACTGGTACGCGAGAGACGCGGCAAGGATCGTGTAGGCGAGCTTCTCCTTCTGGCCGCCGGACTTGCCCGAGGAGTCGGAGTAGCTCTCGTGCTCGACGTCGCCCTCGCGCCACCGCTCCGACGCCGAGAACACGAACCACTGCCGTACGTCGGTGACCCGGCGGCGCCACGCCCTGTCCTGGTCGGTGGTGCCCTCGCGGCCGCGCAGACGGTCGATGAGCGCCTTGACCTGCAGGAACCGCTCCTCGGAGTACTGGTCGTCGTCGGTGCCGCGGGTCATTCCGCTGGTGCAGGCGCGCAGGTCTTCGCGGAACTGCCGGATCTCGGTGTTGGGCGTGGCGGCCGGCACCAGCCGGATGTAGCGGCCCGGGTTGTAGTCGATCGCCTCGAGCGACGCGTTGATCACCTCGACGCGGCGGCGGATCTCCTCCTCGTGGCGGTGGAGCTCGGCCGACAGCCCGGCGATCTCGTGGATGGCGTTCTCCTTGAGCTGACGACGGAAGTCGGCTTCGAAGCGGGGCAGGTCGTCGGTGGCGACCCGGTCGTGGATCGCCCGGTACTCCGCTGCGGATTCGATGCGGGCGTCGAGCTCCTCGACCTCGCGCGGATAGGCGTGACCGAACTCGCGCATCTGGGCTGCGGCGCGGTTGTCGAGCTTCGATCGTCGATCGTGCGCTGCGGCGGTCTGCTCGGCCAGCAGGCCGGCGGCGTCGTGACGGGCCGCGTCGATGGTGGCGAGGTCATCGGCGCGCTCTGCGATGTCGACCGGCAGCCACGCCCCGACCGGTCCGACCACGGGCACGGGTTCGGGTTCGGGTTCGGGTTCGGGTTCGGGTTCGGGTTCGGCATCGAACAGCGATCCGGCGACGACGGCGCCGGTCGGCAGCGGCGGCGGAACCGTGATCGCGGCCGGGACCGCGACGTCCAGCGCGTCGAGACGTCGTCGTGCCCGATCGGAACGGTCGCGCTGCGCTCCGAGCCGGCCCTGCAAATCGGCCAGCTCCACACCGACGGCGTGACGTTCGCGTTCGACGGCCTCGAGCTGGTCGGTGAGCGCCCGCATGACGTCCGACGACTCGCGGATCCGCGTCGCCTCGGCTGCCAGCTCGTCGCGGCGGGCTGTCAGCGCGTCGGGGTCGAGGTCCTCCCACCGCTCCCTGGCCGCCAGCACCCGCACGTCGCCGAGTCGGTCGCTCAGCATCCTCCGACGCTCGGCGCATTCACCGATGCGCTCGGTGAGTCCGGCCCCGCGGGCGTGCAGCTCACGGGCGTGGTCGATCAACGCCGCGACCTTGAGCTCGTTGTCCCACCCGAGCACGTAGTTGCGTCGGTCGTCGACGCGGTACCGGTCGTCCTTCTCGTGGCGGTCCCGCGACTTCACCTGACCGTGACGGGTCACGGCCTTGGGCGACCGACGGAACGCCTCGATCGTGTCGACGCACTCGTGATCGGCCCGGTGCCACAGCTCGTTGGTGAGCCAGTCGGCGAACTTGGACTCGGGCTTCACCTCGACCATGTCCAGCAGCAACGGCGCCGTTCCGGAGCGACCGGTGTCGGCGCGGCGACCGAGCCGGTCGGGCACACGGTGGTAGACGAGCTTGGCGCCCAGGTGCTGCGCGTCGACCCAGGTCGCCACCGAGCCGTAGTGCTCCTCGGGGACGAGGAGCGACATGGCGAACGAGCGCAGGACACGTTCCGCGGTCCCTTCCCAGTCCGCGGCGCCGGGCCGGACCTGGAGCAGCTCGCCGACGAACGGCAGCAGCTCGGCCTCGACGCCGAGCGCCCGACAGAGCTCGGCGCGGATCTCGGTGGATCGTCGCGGCAGGTTTCCCTGCCGACCCCGGAGGCTGCGCAGCTCCTCGTTGATCTGCGTGGCTTCGGCGTCGAGCGCCCGACGTTCCTGTTCCAGATCCGATGCCTCGGCGTCGGATCCGGCGGCGAGGGCATCGAGCTCGTCGCGTCGTTCGGCGAGGCCTGCCTGCATCGACGCGAACCCGTCGGCATCGGTGACCGGGGTGAGGCCGACCTGTGCGACCAGCGCGTCGAAGGCCTCGCGGTCGTGTCGTCGGGTGGGCAGCGCCGCGTCGAGCTGCGCGGTCTCGGCGTCGATCGCCGCGAGGCGATCGCCGCCGGCTCCGGCGATCTGGATCGACAGCTCGGTGCGCTGCTGGTCGAGTCCGACAGCCGACTCGGTGCTGCGTTCGATCGCGGACGTCAACCGGTCGATCTCGACATCAGCGGCCGAGACCTCGGCGAGCAGCAGGGATCGCAGCCGTTCGTCGAACCACGTCGGGAGGGCCCGGTCGATCGCGGTCAGGTCCGCGAGCTGGGCCATGACGACGGCGTGCGCGTCGAGGGTCTCGGCCAGGGGCTCCAACAGGCGCAACTGGTCACGGGCGCGCAGCACGGCGTCATGCGCTGCAGTCAGGTTCTCGAAGTGCTCGATGAGGTCCTCGACGCGCCGGTCGACGTCGAAGGGCTCCAGCATGTGGGATCGGACGAAGCCGTTGAGGTCGTCGACGGCCTTCATGGACACGGTCTGGTGGAACAGGTCGAGCGCCTGGTCCGACGGGATCCCCAACCGTCGTCGCAACGCCTTGGCGAAGGGCGGGAACGACTCCTCGACCTGCGCGCCACGGACCTTGAGCGCCTTGCGCAGGTCACCCAGCGTCGCTCCCGTCGACGCGTCGAAGTCCGACGTGATCGACAGGTCGCCGTCGGCGACGACGTAGAACCGCTCGGGTTGGGTGCCGTCCTCTCGGCCGCGGAACACCTGGGCGACGGTGACCGCCGGTCCGCCGTCGCCCCGGCCGAACACCCCGAGGATCACCGAGTACTGGCGGTGGTCCCGCAGTGCGACCGGCCGCGTGCCGCCGGTCTCCTCGTTGCGCTCGGACTTGAAGTAGCCGAGCACGTAGGAGCGCAGGTCCCGCTCCCGGGTGTCGGCACCGGCCGCCTTGTTGTAGGCGACCCGGTTGGCCGGCAAGAGCAGCGTCGTGACGGCGTCGACGAGCGTGGACTTGCCCGAGCCGATGTCGCCGGTGAGCAGGGCGTTGCGTCCGGCCACCTCGAGGGTCCACACGTGGCGGTCGAAGGTGCCCCAGTTGAACACCTCGAGCCGACGCAGACGTGTGCCGGGCAGCGGGTCGCGGTCGGCGCCGCCCACCTCAGCCCTCCCGTCCGTCACCACGGACCACGTCCGGGGCGCTGTCGTCGACGGCATCTGCTCCACCGCCGGCGACGGACTCGACGTAGTCGCGCAGTCGCTGGTCGAAGTCGCCGAGCCACTGGCCGTCGACGTAGGCCCGGATGATGCGTCGCACCTCGTACTGGTCGTCCTGGCCTCGCAGCCGGTGCAGGAAGCCGAGCTCCTCGACCTTGCGGATGTGGCCCTCGACGACGCGCATGGTCTTCACGTCGTCGGAGCTGGACGGCAGGTACACCCGCAGCATCTCGACGATCTGGTCGCGTCCGAGCACCAGGCGCGTGTCGCTGCTGGTGGCGTCGAACTCGGCGAGGCGCTTGCGCAGCAGCGCGATGAGCAGGCTGGTGTGGAACCCGAGCGTGTGTCTGTTGACCAGACGCGGGTACTCGACGTCGGTCTCGTCGTCGCGGAGGCCGCGCAGGAACGCGTAGCCCTCGTTCTCGTCGATCTCGAGGCGCAGCCCCATGACCGCGACGTGGTCCGCGACCCGAGCCCGGAGCTTGAGAATCTGCGGCCACAGGCGATCGTGCACGTCTCGGTACATCGGCCCCTTGAACAGGGTGATGACGAGCAACGAGAGCTCCGACGGCCCCGCGGCGACGGTCGCGGTTCCGGACGTCGACGCGTCGACCGACGTCATCGGGGGAGCCGACAGCTCGTCGTTCACGGCTCGCTCCCCTGTCCGGCGGGCTCCGGTCGGGAGAAGGTCACCCGGGGCACATCCGCCCGGCGTTCGACGTGCTCGTCGTCATCGACCCAGGCGACCTGCGAGCGTTCGGTGTCGTCGAAGTCGAGCGCGAGCTGGGACTCGTGCAGGGAGAAGTAGGCGACGAGCTCGGCCAGGCCGTGCTCCAGCGGCGAGTCGACCAGCACGTCGTCGAGCGACACCGATCGACCGGCGCCGAGGGTCCGGTGCACCGCGCCGACGAGGGCCTGGCGGTCGACGTGGAGCTGGTCGAACATCGAGGAGGTGTCGAGCACCTGGTCGTCGGGGCCGTCGAGAGGACCTCCGTCGAGGGCTTCGGTGCGGGTGCGGCGGTACAGGGGCCGCTCCATGGGCAGCACGACGGTCGGCCGCAACGCATCGACGGTGGTCGTCACCGGCACGGAGCCGTGTTCGCGCAGCGTCACGGCGTTGGCTTCGATCGAGCGGAGCAGGTCGAACACCCGCCGGTTCTCCAACCAGACCTGGTCGTCGAGGAAGCGTCGGAGCTGTTCGGAGAGCTGGCGGACGGTCCGCTGCGTGCGTTCGCTGGCGTCGATCCAGTCGTGGTGCACGCGGGCCAGTCGTTGGTCCAGGTCGGGCAGGTCCTCCAGTCGGTGGAGGCGGTCCAGCAGGTCGGTCAGCTCGTCCTGACGTTCGGCGGTGAGGAGCAGCTCGTAGAAGGCGCGGAAGCTGCGGCCCTGGTCGGACTCGGCGATGCCGCTGCGGGTGGCGACGACGTCGTCGAGCAGCTCGCCCTTGGAACCGGACCAACCGGCGATCTTCTGGCGCAGGTCACGGTCGAGGGTGCGGAAGTTCTCCTCGACCTCGCGGAAGTCCGACAGCAGCTCGCGGGCGGAGCGGGCGAACTGCTGGTAGCGGTCGCGCTGGACGACCGGGTCCGCCGCGGCGACCCCGCCGGTCTCGATGCGTCCGATCTCCTCGTCGAGCGCGTCACGTCGGCGCCGCAGGTCAGCCAGGCGGACCGCCGGGTCGTCGTCGGACTCCACCACCAGCTGGCGCAGCAGCTCGATCAACATGGTGAGACGGGATTCGGTGCCGATGAAGGTGCGGTCGCCCAGGCCGTCGACCCAGGCCGCCGCCTTCTCCGCCGCCGGGGTCAGGTCGAAGTGCGGTTCGTCGGAACCCGGTGGGTAGAAGCGGCGGAGCCAGCCGTGCTCGGCATCGGCCCACTCCTCGAGGTAGTCCTTGGCCGATCTGGGGTAGCGCTCCTCACCGAGCTGCTGGTTGACCGCGAAGAGGTGGTCGTCGAGACGGGACACCAGCTCGGGCGAGGAGATGTTGCCGGCGCTGCGGTCGATGTAGGTGGAGGTGAGGAAGCTCAGGACCAAGGCCGCGTTGTTGGCGCGCAGCAACGACCAGGCCGGGTGCTTGCGGAGGTGATCGATCTGGTCGTGGTCCATGACGGGTCCGGGTCCGAGCGGTCGACCGACAGGGTAGGGGCCTGCGGTGACAGACGAGGCGGGCGGACCCGGGCCCGGGGCCCTGTCACACGCCACGGCTACGGTCGGACCCATGGGAAAGCAGAACCGCGCCCGTCGGGCCGCCAAGGCCCGAGCACGGCAGTCCGCCAGGCGTGACGCCGATGCCCGACAGGCGAGGAGCTCCCGAGCGGCGGGGCCGACCGGCGGCCCGGAGCCGTTCGCGACCGACGACCGATCCCGACGATCCGAACCGCAGCGGGCCACAGACGCGCTGCTCTCCGCCGCGCATGCCCAGGTCGGGAGCAGCCGCCGGATCCGGGCGTCGGAGGATCTGCTGTCGATGTCGGCGCCGGTCGTCGACCGCGCCGCCGAGGAGCTGGCCCTGACCGGTGTCTCCGCGGCGTGGGGCGGCGGTTGGCAGCCGAGCGAGCTGGCCCGACACCTCCGGCTCCGGGGTTCTTCCGCCGCCACGGGCCGCCTGGGTCGAACGGCGATCGCCGCTGATCACGCCGGGCGCAGCTCGTCCACTCTCGATGCGCGATGGGCAGCCCAGGTCCAGGCCATGGAGCTCCCCGACGGGGTCCGAGCAAGAGGCTGGATCCGACGCTGGTCCGACGAGGAGCGCATCGATCGGAGCGCCACCCTCGACACCGTCGTCGACCTCCTCGGGATCCTGGTCGCGCTGCGCCGCATCGAACAGCTGCTACCTCCACCGGGTTCGGCCGCCGACCCGAGCCGCTCGGGTCGCACCGATGGAACCGGCGGAACGTCGCCATCGGAAGGCACCGAGCTGGACCCGCTGCTGGAGAAGATCCGCAACCTCCTGGCCAAGGCCGAGTCGACCACCTTCGAAGCCGAGGCGACGGCGCTCACCGCCAAGGCCCAGGAGCTGATGACCCGCCATGCCGTGGACGCGGCCGCGCTGCACGCCGGCGACGACACCGACGGCGAGTTGGCGCCCGTCGCCATCCGCATCCCGATCGATGCCCCGTACACCGATGCCAAGTCGCTCCTGCTGCAGACGGTCGCGCTGGCGAGCCGGTGCCGATCGGTGCACGACCCCGACCTCGACCTGTCGACGGTGGTCGGGTTCCCCGACGACGTCGCGGTCGTGGAGGTGCTCTTCACCTCGCTGCTGGTGCAGGCCCAGACCGCACTCACCGACGCAGCGCGCCACGCACCGCCGGGCACCCGGACGCGGAGCCAGTCCTACCGGTCAGCGTTCCTGCTGTCCTACACGCACCGAATCGGCGACCGGCTCGAGGAGATCAACCGGCACGTCATCGACCAGGCCACCATCGACCACGGCGGGTCCTTCCTGCCCGTGCTGCGATCGCGTTCGGACCGCGTCGAGGACCACATGCGCGCCATGTTCACCACGATGACCTCCAAGCCGGTCCGGGGCGGCTACGACCGTGCGGGATGGGCCAGCGGCCAACTCGCCGCGGACCGTGCCGCGATCAACCTGGCCGACCTGGAGCAGGCTGACCCCACCACGACCGGTTCGCCGCGGCCCGTCAAGGAGCTGACCTGACGGTCCCCCCGTCGAGCGTCCCGCACCCGCCGGATCAGCCCTCGGATCAGTCCTCGTACCCGGCGAGCAGCTCCAACAGGTGCTGACGCGCCCGGGAATCGAGCAGATCGACGTGGTGGTACGCCGACATCAGCTGTGCCGCCCGCCCGATCGTGATGTCCTTGTCGCCGACCGACTTCACACCCGCGGCCTCGGCGATCGCCTTCTTGGTGACCTGGCCGTGGCGCTGGCCGATCAGGCGGTTCATGTCCCCGACGACCACGATCAGCCCGGCGACCCAGCCGCCGATCGCTCCACGCCGACGCAGCGCCTGCGGATCGCGCTCGGCGACCCGCACCAGCAGTCGACGGGCGATCGTGATGTGCTCCGGCTCGAGTGAGAGCCGAGTGCAGACAGCGACGAGCTGCTCGTCGATCTCGGTGACCTTCTCCTGCACGTCGTCGGGAACCCTTGCCAGGTCGACCGGCTCGAGCGGCCACGGATCGTCGTGCACCGCGGCGGCCGCCTCCTCACCGCCGAGCTCGTAGAGCAGGTAGTCGCGCTTGCTCGGGTCGGGACCGAGCGCGACGAACGACTCCAGCCGCTCGCGGGCCTCGGGGTCGAAGTCGTCTCCCGCCTGGGCGAGGATGGCCCGGGCCATCTCGTACGCGGAGCCGTCGCCGAACACGTCCCCGTCCCACTCGTCCGGATCCGCGTCGACGAGCATCAGGTACTGCGGCGCCCAGTGATCGAGCGCCTCGAGAGCGTCGTCTATCCGCTCGTCGATCACCTGCCGGTCGATGCCGTCACGGTCACCGAGCGCCCGCAAGGCCCACGGCAGGAAGTCGACCAACAGCTCGGGGAGCTTGGCCAGCGTCTCGGCGTCGACGAGGAGCTTGCGGGGAATGAAGTCGGTCAGCAACAGCTCGACGCGCACAGGGCTCCACTTGAGCGGGTCGCACACGCCGTGGTCCGCGCCGAACCACAGAGTGGCACCGAGGAGCGTCTGGACATCGGGGTCGTCGCGGTGCGCGTCGCCGTCGGGCGACCCGAGGAACGAGTCGATGAGCCGGTCCCGGTCCTCGTCGCTCAACTCCTCGCGCGTCGGCATCACCCCACCCTCGGGCAGCTTCGACGCGACCCACTGCACCAGCGGCCGGGCGACCGGCCACTCGTCGCTGAGCACCGGCGGCCACGTCATCGACCACCGCTGCACCGCGGATTCGATGCGGGCACGGGCGTCGGCCGGGTCGATCCGACGCTGCGACGACCCTGCTTCGGCCTCGGCCTCGAACATGGTCAGGATCTCCTCGGCATCGCCGAGTCCGGAGATGAAGTCCTTGATCAGGCCCCCGATGTTGTGGTCGATGTAGAGGACCACCGTCAGCTCGTCACCGGTCGACCAGCGGAGTCCCAGGAGGACGTTCTCGCCGTCGCCGAGCACGTCGACCTGCTCCCAGACCTGGGTGACCTCGACCTCGTCGAGCGTGCGCACCCATCCGGGCAGCTGGTGGAGTCGACGCTGTTCCAGCTCCACGCGGAGATGGGAGTCCCACGGCGGCGGGGCGAACAGCACGAGCGCGTGCAGGAGGGCCGTCGTCTCGGGCAGAGCCGTCGCCGACAGCATGTCGACGATCATCTCCCAGGTGACCTGCGGCCGCTCCGAACCCGGCTCGTCGGACAGCATCGACCGTGGGCGCTCCGCGTCGGTCGCCAGCTCGGCGAAGGTGGAGCCGAGGGCCAGCAGCCCCAACGGGTGGCCCGCGGACAGCGCCTCTCGGATCTCGGCGAGGAGCGGGAGCTCGTCCGGGGCGGGTCCGCCCCGATGCGACGACGGGCCCGGATCGTCCCAGTTGCGGGGACGCGTCTGCTTCGGGGTGACGCGCCCACCACGGCGCTTCTTGGGACGAGACATGCCCGGAGGGTAGGGCGCGCTGGAGGCCCCCACCACGATCGTCCACTTCGATGTGCGGCCCCGAGTCGACGCAACCCCCCGAGGGAGCCGCACCCGGCTGCATCGACACCGGGCCGACCGCCGGAGCGGTCGGGGCCGACACCCGCTCGGCACCTGCACGGCGGTCGCCCGGTCTCCGGCGCCGTCGTGGCCCGGTTCCCCGGCTCGTGTCAGCGAGCCGGCTTCCGGACCACGACGGACGTCGAGTCCTCGGGCGCCCGTGCCCCGAGGGGCGCAGGTGCGTCATCGCGAGCATCGGTTCCACCGATGTCGATGTTGGTCGTGGTGCGGCATCCACGGGGGGCCGCACACACCCTGTCGACCGTCCGGGTCGGATCTTGAGCTCCCGGTCGACCGACATCCGATCGGATGGTTCGAACGAAACCCCTTGAGACCGACCCGCACCAGCCGACTGTTCAACTCGGTGAACAACGACACGGAACCTCGACCGACCGCGACCGGGATCGCACGCCGCCGCGTGTTGATCGGCTCCGGCGCGGCCGGGGCCGCAGCCGCGGTCGCCGTCGTCGGTGCCACGCCCGTCGCGGCCGCGACGACGATGACGGTGTGGCGCCTCGATCCCGACTGGGGCTACCCGCGAGGACCGCACGGGAAGACCCGGCTGCGCTCCCGGGCCTCGCGGAACGCCGCCGCCCACCGCTACGCCCGCACCGAGGCCGACGCTCTGGCGATGAACCTGCACCGATGCTCGTTCGCGCCTGCGGTGCCGGTCGAGGTCGGCGGCGCCGCGTTCGCCGAGTTGTGGGACTCGCTCGCCGCTCCCTGGACCAACCCTTGGAACGGCGAGGTCGTCCAGATCCTCGACGACCGCCATGTGGGTCGGATACCCACGGGCCCGCAGCTGCACGCCGCGGCATTCGGTACCGGCGGTTCGATGACCGACGGACCGGCGAGCGGTGGCGCTGATGCAGCGGCGGTTCAAGGATCACCGTCGAGCACAGCAGCCCTGGCCCTGACCGGCTCGTCGTCATCGACCGCCGTCGCCATCGGGCTCGGTGCGATCAGCTCCGGTGTCGCGGCTCTGCACCTCCGACGACGAGCGGTCCAACGGGCGACATCAGCCACCCGCTGACGTCACGTCCGCGTGCCGCCACACGCAGACGCGTCGGGACCGCCAACGGGAGGTCGGGACAGCAGCCACAGCAACAACGGGCGAGCGGTCGGCCAGTCATCGGTGAGGGTCCGGGGTGATGACTGCTCCCAACGATCGACCGCAACCTCGATCTGCGCCCGGGCGTCGGCCAGGTCGACCTCGGTCAGGCTGGTCGGCCCGTCCGCCGGAGCGGCGAACACGCGCAACACCTGATCGATGTCCGCCGGCATCAGGATCACGTCCTGCACCGATCCGCCCAGTTCGTGGTCGACGTGCACGACGAGCGTCAGCACCTGTCCGGTCGGCCACCGGGCGCCGATGAACACGTCGTCGTCGTGACCGAGATCGTGGCTGCGGAACCACACGCTGGTGACCTCGGCATCGCCGATCGACGAGATCCAGGCCGGCAGCGACGGGGTGTGCCGCCTGGACAGCTCCGCTGTGATCACCTGGTTCCACTCGTCGGGCACGAAGGGCCGGAGGGCGTGGAGCAACGCCGTCGTCTCCGGACGAGTCGATCCGGTGAGCTCATCGACGACCGTCCGCCAGGAGTACAGCTCGTCATCGGTCGACCCCGGGATGAGCGGGTCGGTCCGTGCGGCATCGGCCACGGCCTCGGCGAAGGTCGATGCCAGCACCAGCAGCTCCGCGGGGTGGCCGGTGGTGATGGCGTCACCGGCCCGTGTCAGCACATCGGTGTCACCGCCGTCGCCCTCACCATCGACATCACCGTCGTCGTCGAACTGGTCGAGCCACGGTCCGTCGAGCGGACCCATCGGCCCTCGGCCGAGCGGGTTGGGTCCACCGGGCCGGAGTCCACCTGGCGGACGCGACGTGGATCCGGTGCCCTTGGGGGTGACCCTTCCTCCTTTGCGCTTCTTCGGTCGGCTCATGGCGCCGACGCTACGCCGCACGACCGATGGCGCTGCGCCCTGCCGGTCACCCGTGGGCAGGCGCGCCACGATCTCAGGTTCCGGCGCGCTGCGCCCGACGTCACGCCGGATCCGGGAGCGCCCGGGTGTCCTGCTGGTCGAGAATGGTGTCGGCGGGGTTCGACGTCGGATCGCTCTCCGCCGCGGAGGTCGTCATGCACCACGACCACAGCGATCCTGGACTCGTCGACGTCGACGGCTCACCCGCCGTCACCGCCGGGCCCCATGGGCTGTCGATGGTCTATGGCGGCGGCGGCGTGTTCGGCATCGGGTACTGCGTCGGAGTCGCCCATGGGCTCGCGGCCGGCGGCATCCCGGTCGTCGGCGCCCCCTCACTCGGCACCTCAGCCGGATCCTGGGCGGCCTCGGCGGTCGCAACGGGCGTCTCCTACGATGACGTCGCCGGGCTCGAGGTTCCGTCGATACCCAGCCGACGAGGTGGCGTCCTGGCCGACGTCGCCCGCGGGATCTTCGGCGAGGCGACCCACCCGCTGGTGTCGGTCTCGGCGGTGTGCCTGCGCACCCGACGCCGCCACATCCTCGACGGCGGTCGCTACCCCCTTGCCGACCTGGTCGCCGCCTCCTCCGCGGTGCCGGGGCTGCTGCCCCCGCACCGCATCGACGGCCGCCTGTACATGGACGGAGGAATGTGGTCGGTCACGTCGATCGACGCTGCGGCCGACGCCGAAGAGGTGATCGTCGTCGCGCCCCTGGCCGGGCCGCACATGGGCCCGATCGGTCGAACAGCGGGAGTGCTGCTCGACCGGGAGCTGCGCACCTGGCGCCGCCGGCACCCCGACCGGATCATCACGCTCATCCGTCCGAACCGCGAGATCGCGTCGCACCTCGGACGGAATCCGATGAGCCTCTTCGACGGTGACCGGGCCAGGGACATCTATCCGCTGAGCTACGAGCAGGGCCTGCGCTGGGCCGAACGGCTCCGATCCGCACAGGCTGCCTGAGGAGGCCCTGGGCCGATCGTCGGTGAGTCGGTGGGCCTCGGACGGTGGCGGACGGTGGCGGACCCGCCCGTCGCGTGACGGCACGGACACGAAAGAGGTGATCGGGTGCACGATGTAGAGCCACTGAGCCCGGAGGACGCGACCCTCCTGTGCGCCACCCCACCGGAGGCCCAGCTCCAGATCGGCGCTCTGTGCTGTTTCGAAGGGGGACCGCTGCGGGACACCGACGGTGGCCTGCGGCTCGACGATCTCCGCGACCACGTCGCCGCCTGCATCCATCTGATCCCGCGGTTCCGCCAACGGGTGCGGCACGTGCCGTTCGGCCTCGCTCGGCCGGTCTGGATCGACGACGTCGACTTCGACCTGTCGCACCACGTCCACGACGCCGTGCTCCCCGCACCGGGAGGCCCTGCGGAGCTGCGACGGTTCGT
>ERZ724513.1078-NODE-1078-length-13764-cov-4.415931_pt1 | contig 13764 bp, 14 predicted proteins | sample MGYA00376046_ERZ724513 | MGnify/ENA primary metagenome ERZ724513 (study PRJEB28724, sample SAMN07190883) | activated sludge metagenome | isolation source: activated sludge of sewage treatment plant in Hong Hong | place: Hong Kong | collected 2016-03-17 ... | reverse complement strand
ACGTCGAGGAAGTTGGCCGGCTCGGCACCGAACAGCTTGATGGTGTCCATGGTGGCCATGGCCAGACCCGCGCCGTTCACCAGGCAGCCAATGTTGCCGTCGAGGCTGATGTAGGCCAGGTCGAACTTGGAAGCCTCGATTTCATCGGCATCCTCTTCATCGAGGTCGCGGTAGGCGACGATTTCGGGATGACGATACAGCGCGTTGGAATCGAAATTGAACTTGGCGTCGAGCGCCTTGATGGTGCCGTTGCCTTCCAGGATCAGCGGGTTGATCTCGGCCAGGCTGGCATCGGTTTCCATGTAGCAGGTGTAGAGCTTCCTGAAGGTATCGACGGCCTGCGCCTGGGAGGCCGCGGGAACGCCGATGCCGTCCGCCAGTTGCTTGGCCTGGGCGTCGGTCAGACCGACCAGCGGATCGACGAAGACCTTGATGATCTTCTCCGGCGTCTTGTGCGCGACTTCCTCGATGTCCATGCCGCCTTCGGAGGAGGCCATCATGGCCACCTTCTGCGTCGCACGATCGGTCAGGGCGGCGCAGTAGTATTCCTTCTTGATGTCGGCGCCCTCTTCGATCAGCAGGCGGCGCACTTTCTGGCCGCCGGGCCCGGTCTGGTGGGTCACCAGTTGCATGCCGAGGATCTGGCCGGCGTAGGTCTTGACCTCGTCCATCGACTTGGCGACCTTGACGCCACCGCCCTTGCCGCGGCCGCCCGCATGAATCTGGGCCTTCACCACCCAGACCTTGCCACCGAGGCTTTCAGCCGCCTTGACGGCCTCGTCAACCGAAAAGCAGGGAATGCCGCGGGGCACGGTCACGCCGAATTTCTTCAGGATTTCCTTGCCCTGATATTCGTGGATCTTCATGCGTCGTCCTTGTCGTATGCGTTGTCAGCGAGGATCGGGAGCCGGCGGGGTGCCGTGCTGCCCGCTGCCGGCCCGGCGGCGGAGAACCGCGTGCCATTCAGCCGCCGGATCGCCAGTGCCGCGCCCGGGGGCTGCCGCAAGGGCAGGAAATCGGGGATGGGCCGTCATTGTTGCGGCGCAAATCCTAACATAAGCGCACTTAATGGAAGCTTACAAACGGCGGCCGCACTGCGGCAGGAATCCGCGAGCGCCGCCATAATGGCGGCCTCCGCCGTCTTCCGCGGTAGCCCCGCATGAGCTCTCGCCGCTACCTACTTGCACTCGATCAGGGCACCTCGAGCTCGCGCAGCATCGTCTTCGATGCCGATGCGCGCCCGGTGGCCATGGCACAGCGTGAATTCCGCCAGATCTTCCCGCAACCCGGGTGGGTGGAACACGATCCCCGCGAAATCTGGGCCACGCAACTGGCCACCGCGCGCGAGGCGCTGGCGCAGGCCGGAATCAGTGGCGCCGACGTCGCGGCACTCGGCATCACCAACCAGCGCGAAACCACCCTGCTGTGGAACCGTCGCACCGGCGAACCGCTGCATAACGCCATCGTCTGGCAGGATCGACGTACCGCGCCGGACTGTGCCGACCTGCAGGCACGCGGACTCGCCGGGACATTCCGCGCCCGCACGGGCCTGGTGCTCGACGCGTACTTTTCCGGCACCAAGCTGAAGTGGCTGCTCGATCATTGCCCTGGCGCGCGCATCGCCGCCGCGCGCGGCGAACTCGCATTCGGCACGGTCGATACCTGGCTAGCCTGGCAGCTCAGCGGCGGAACCCTGCACGTCACCGACGTCAGCAATGCCTCGCGCACGCTGCTCTTCGACATCCATCGCAACGCATGGGACGACGAACTGCTGGCCACGCTCGACATCCCGCACGACGTGCTGCCTGCCGTCCATCCGTCCAGCCACGTGTTCGGCCACACCCGTGCCGATCTGCTCGGCGCGGCCATCCCGATCGGCGGCATCGCCGGCGACCAGCAGGCGGCCCTCTTCGGCCAGGCCTGTTTCGCCGCCGGCCTGGCAAAGAACACTTACGGCACCGGCTGCTTCATGCTGATGAACAGCGGACGCCATTGCCTCGACAGCGCCAACGGACTGATTTCAACAAGCGCGGCACAGAGCTCCACCGACGTCGAGTACGCCCTGGAAGGCAGCGTCTTCATCGGCGGCGCCGTCGTCCAATGGCTGCGCGACGGGCTGCATGCGATCAAGGGCAGCGACGCCGTGCAGTCGCTGGCGGAGAGCGTTCCCGACAGCGGCGGCGTGATGTTCGTGCCGGCGTTCACCGGGCTCGGCGCGCCCTACTGGCAGCCGGACGCCCGCGGGGCAATCCTCGGCCTTACGCGTGGCACAGGCATTGCGCACATCGCGCGGGCGGCTCTGGAGAGCATCGCCTTCCAGAGCGCGGCGCTGCTGCAGGCCATGGGCCGCGACCTCGGCAGCGAGGCCGCCATCGCCGAGCTGCGCGTCGACGGTGGCGCCTGCGTGAATGACCTGCTGATGCAATTCCAAGCCGACCTGCTCGGCATCCCCGTGGTACGGCCGGCGGTGGTCGAGACCACGGCGCTCGGCGCCGCCTGCCTTGCCGGGCTCGCCTGCGGCTTGTTTGGCAGCCGCGAGGAAATCGCCGCGCGCTGGCGCCGCGAACGCACCTTCCACCCGACGATGCCACGCGAGCGCGCCGCGGAACTCATGCAGCGCTGGCAGCACGCCGTGGCGCAGACCACGCTGGCCGCACCGTAGCGCGGCTGCCCCGCCTCAGCCGCGCTGCTTGCGCGTTTCCTGCAGCGTCTTCAGTTCCGGCAGTTGCAAGCGCTTGCGGTCGGCCTCGACGGCGGTGAGCGGCTCCACCTCGCGCAGCGTGCCCAGGCAGCGCCGGACAAGGTCGTGATAGACGGCCGTGCCCTCGAGCTTCCAGGCCATTTCCAGTTCGGTCAGTTCGCGCATGATCTTCGCCGGTACGCCTCCGGCCAGCATGCGCGGCGGAATCTCGAGGCCTGACTTGACGAAGCTCTGCGCGGCGACGATCGCCGACTCGCCGACGACCGCGTTATCCATCACCACGGCGTTCATGCCCACCATCCCGTTGGTGCGCACGATGCAGCCATGGAGGATCGCGCCATGGCCGATATGCCCGTTCTCCTCGATCACCGTATCACTGCCCGGGAAGCCGTGCATCACGCAGCAGTCCTGCACGTTTGCGTCGCGGCCGATGAACAGGCGGCCGAAATCGCCGCGCAGGCTGGCATTCGGCCCGACATAGGCACCGGGACCGACAACGACGTCGCCAATCAGTACCGCGGAGGGATGCACATAGGCCGTGGGGTCGACGACGGGAATTACCCCGTCGATGGCATAGACTTTCATTGGTTCGGGCTCCGCTGGATCAGGTTGAAATGATACAGTCTCTTCCTGCGTGCCCCGCGGCATCCGTGTCGGAATGGCTGCGCCGCCCGGCGACAGCGGGCACAACCCAAAAAAGAACGATCCCCTGGAGCCCCACCGATGAACTTCCAGTGCATTCTCTTCAGCCTCGATGCAGGCATCGCCCGCATCACCCTCAATCGTCCGGACCGTCTCAACAGCTTCAATGTCGACATGCACCTGGAACTGCGCGAGGCGCTTGCGCGAACGCGCGAAGGCGGCGCCCGCGTCCTGCTGCTGACCGGCGCCGGGCGCGGCTTCTGCGCCGGCCAGGACCTTTCCGAACGCAATGTCGCCCCCGATGCGGAGCCCGTTGACCTCGGTCACACCATCGAAACCTGGTACCGGCCACTGATCCTCGGCTTGCGCGCGCTGGAGATGCCGATTATCTGCGCCGTCAACGGCGTCGCCGCCGGCGCCGGGGCAAGCATTGCGCTGGCCAGCGACATCGTGCTCGCTGCGCGCTCGGCCAGCTTCATCCAGGCCTTCGGCAAGCTCGGCCTCGTTCCCGACGCCGGCGGCACCTGGGCACTGCCGCGGCTCGTGGGCAATGCCCGCGCAATAGGCCTGGCAATGCTGGGCGAGAAGCTCTCCGCGGAACAGGCCGAAAGCTGGGGCCTGATCTGGAAATGCGTGGACGACGACAAGCTGGCGGCGGAGGCCGAGAAACTCGCCGTGCATTTCAGCACGGCGCCGACCCGCGGCCTGGCCCGCACCAAGCAGGCAATCTACGCCAGCGGCGGCAATACCCTGGAGCAGCAGCTCGATCTCGAGCGGGACTATCAGCGCGAGCTGGGCTTCGGTGCCGACTATCGCGAGGGCGTTGCCGCCTTCATGGAAAAGCGGCCCGCGCGCTTCACGGGGAAGTGACATGGCACTGACCGCGCAGCAGGTGGCCGCACGGTGCACCGAAATCATGTGGCCGAACGACCATGCCGCCCAGGGCCTGGGCATCGTGATCCGGGAGACGACCCCCGGCGGCGCCGTGGCGGAAATGACCGTGCGCCAGGACATGGTCAATGGCCACGGCATCGCCCATGGCGGCTTCATCTTTGCCCTTGCCGACACCAACTTCGCCTACGCCTGCAACAGCTTCAACCACTACACCGTAGCCGCCGGCGTCGATATCAATTTCATTTCCCCGGCCCATCTGGGCGATACACTGACGGCGGTCGGCCGCTCCCGGCACCAGGGCGGGCGCAGCGGCATCTACGACATCGAGGTCACGAACCAGACCGGCAAGCTGATCGCCGTGTTTCGCGGCCGCTCCACCCGCATCAAGGGACACTTCTTCGACGAAAGCGAAAGCGCATGACCTCCGAAGCCTTCATCTGCGACGCGGTACGCACTCCCATCGGCCGCTACGGCGGCTCCCTTGCCGGCATACGTACCGACGACCTCGCAGCGCTGCCGATAAAGGCGCTCATGGCACGCAATGCCCGCGTCGACTGGGGACGCATCGACGACCTGCTCTACGGCTGCGCCAACCAGGCCGGCGAGGACAACCGCAACGTGGCGCGCATGGCGGGCCTGTTGGCGGGCCTGCCGGTGACCGTACCCGGCGCCACGATCAACCGCCTGTGCGGCTCGGGCATGGATGCCGTGGGTTCCGCGGCGCGCGCCATCAAGTGCGGCGAAGCGGAGCTGATGATCGCCGGCGGCGTCGAGAGCATGAGCCGCGCGCCCTTCGTCATGCCCAAGGCCGAAAGCGCCTTCTCGCGCACCAATGCGGTCTATGACACGACCATCGGCTGGCGTTTCGTGAACAAGCTGATGAAGCAGCAGTACGGGGTCGACTCGATGCCGGAAACGGCGGACAACGTCGCCGCCGAGTTCCAGATCGGTCGCGCCGACCAGGATGCCTTCGCGCTGCGTTCGCAGCAGCGCTGGGCCGCGGCGAATGCGGCCGGGAACTTCAAGGACGAGATCATCGGCGTCGAAATCCCCCAGAAGAAGGGCGATCCGCGCATCTTCGACACAGACGAGCATCCGCGCCCGGATACCACGCTGGAGCAGCTAGCCAGGCTCAAGGGCATCAACGCGCCCGAACTGACGGTGACTGCGGGCAATGCCTCGGGCGTCAACGACGGCGCCTGCGCCTTGCTTCTCGCGTCGGAAGCGGCTGCGAAGCAGCACGGGCTGATCCCCGGCGCGCGTGTCGTCGGCATGGCGACTGCCGGCGTCGCGCCGCGCATCATGGGCTTCGGCCCGGCCCCCGCAGTCAAGAAGCTGCTCGCGGCGACCGGACTGCGCCTCGACCAGATGGACGTCATCGAGCTCAACGAGGCCTTTGCCGCGCAGGCACTGGCCGTCACGCGCGACCTCGGCCTGGCCGACGACGATCCCCGCGTCAATCCGAACGGCGGTGCCATCGCCATCGGCCATCCGCTCGGCATGAGCGGCGCGCGCCTGGTCGGCACCGCCATGTACCAGTTGCACCGCAGTGGCGGCCGCTACGCGCTGTGCACCATGTGCATCGGCGTCGGCCAGGGCATCGCACTGGTTATCGAGCGTGTCTGAAGCGGCCGCCACCGACCACTTTTCCGCGCACGCCGCCGCCTACGCCAGGGCACGGCCAACCTACCCACCCGGGCTCTTCTCGTGGCTGGCGGCACAGTGCGCCGGGCACGCGCTGGCATGGGACTGTGGCACCGGCAACGGGCAGGCCGCTGTCGCGCTGGCGTCCCATTTTGCGTCGGTACATGCCACCGACCTCTCCGCCGAACAGATCGCCCAGGCCACCGCCCACCCGCGCGTCACCTACGCAGCGAGCCCGGCCGAGCGCAGCGGCCTCGGTGACGGCACGGGCGACCTCGTCACCGTCGCCCAGGCATTGCACTGGTTTGCCGGAGATGCCTTCTACGCGGAGGCACGGCGGGTACTGAAGCCGGGTGGCGTGTTCGCTGCCTGGACCTACACGCTGCTGCGCGGGGAACCGGACCTCAACGCCGTCGTCGAGGACTTCTACCGCAATACCGTCGGCCCCTGGTGGCCGCCGGAGCGACGCTGGGTGGATCTTGGCTACCGCGAGATGCCCTTTCCGTTTGCCGAAATCCCCGCCCCGGAATTCGAAATCCGCCTCGAATGGACGCTGGACGATCTGCTCGCCTACCTGCGCACCTGGTCGGCGACGCAACGCTACATCACGGAACGCGGGATCGATCCCTGTGTCGAACTGGGCATTCGCCTGCGCGATGCATGGCCTGACCCGCTGGCGGCGAAGATCATCGCGTGGCCCATCGCGCTTCGTTGCGGAAGGAAGACATGAGTATCGGAAATGCAACAACGGTGGCAACACTCGGCGGCGGCTGCTTCTGGTGCCTCGAAGCGGCATTCGTCCAGCTGCGGGGGGTCGAGTCGGTCGTCTCCGGCTACGCCGGCGGTTCGACGCAGAACCCCGACTATCAAAGCGTCTGCAGCGGGCGCACCGGCCATGCCGAGGTCGTCGAAGTGCGCTTCGATCCGCGCGTGATCGATTACCGTACGCTGCTCACGGCGTTCTTCGCCATCCACGACCCGACCACGCCCGATCGCCAGGGACACGACATCGGCACGCAATACCGCTCAGTGATCTTCACCCATGACGCGGAACAGGAGCGCGTCGCGCGCGAACTGATCGCCGAACTCGATGCGGCAGGCCTCTGGCCGGCACCCATCGTCACCCTGGTCGCCCCGGCGCCGACGTTCTGGCGTGCCGAGGACTACCACCAGAACTATTACGCCAACAATCCCCAGCAGGGCTACTGCCAGGCCGTCGTCGCGCCCAAGGCGGCGAAGCTGCGCAAGGTCTTTGCCGGCCGCCTCAAGGGCGGCTGAGGCTACTCGGCATCGGGTTGCACCGCCGGCACCGCGCCGGCAAAGGCGGGAAGTGTCATGCACTGCGCGTGGATGCGCATCACCGTCGGCACATGGTCTAGCCGACAGTCGAAGCGCTGTGCGTTGAATATCTGGGGAACCAGCAGCACGTCGGCCAGGGTCGGCGTTTCGCCATGGCAGTATCTGCCCGTGCGCGGGTCGCCCGCCAGCATCGCCTCGACGGTGCCCAATCCCGTTTCGACCCAGTGCCGGTACCAGGCGTTCTTCTGTTCCTCGCTCGCACCCAGGGTCTTGGCCAGGTAGCCGAGCACGCGCAGGTTGTTGAGCGGATGGATTTCACAGGCTATCGACAGCGCAAGCGAACGCACGCGCGCACGCCCTGCAGCATCCCCCGGCAGCAGCGGCGGCTGCGGATGGGTCTCCTCGAGGTACTCGATGATGGCCAGCGACTGCGTAAGCACCCTGCCTTCGTCTTGCAAAGCCGGTACCAGCGACGCCGGGTTGAGCGCCCGGTATTCGGCGGAAAACTGCTGGCCACCGTCCTTCAGCAGGTGAACCGGCACGTAGTCGTAGTCCAGGCCTTTCCAGGCCAGCGCGATGCGCACGCGAAAGCTGGCGGAACTGCGGTAGTAGCTGTAGAGCTTCATGCCCCCTCCATCGATGGCCCGCCCCGGCGACGAACGCGACTGGAGCGGGCATTTCCCGTCCCTGATCGGGCCCAACGCGCGCGCCCGCGCGCGTCAAAATCGGGACCACTATAGCGTCCGCGAAGCCGATGTGACAGCCTTGCTGCCCGAGATTCCCGTCCTCCCACGGCGCCTTCGGCGAGTTGTGGCGCTGGCGCTTGCCGCCGCGCTGCCGGCTATCGCGGCTGCCTCGCCCGCACCCGACTCCGGCCTGCGACGCACAGAACAACTGGACACGAGCCGCCTTGGGCGCATCGGCGAGGACGAGCGGTCCCTCCTCCGCGTCGAATGGCGCGCGGCCCGCTCCGCACAGGCGGAGGCCGAACAGGTGCAGGGCATGCTTGACGCGCTGCGCCGCATGGAAGGAACGGTCGCCGAGATCGGACGCCTGTTGCGCGCACTGCCTGCGCGCAGCGCGCCACCGCCACCGGAACCCGCTCCGCCCGAGGACGCTTCGAGTTGGAGCTCCGGCGCATGGCTCGCCGCAGGGGCCCTGCTGGTGCTGGCGGCATTGTGGTTCGGTCACCGCCGCGGCTCGAGCCCGGCTGCCTCGGTCGCGGCGAGCGAACCCGTTGCCGAGGCAACCCCCGTGTCCGATCCCGCGCCTCTCGACACCCCCGCCCCGCCTGCCCCGGCCGAAATGCCCGCCACATCAGCTCCGCCGGCGATGCCGGAGGCATCCGTCGCGCTTCCCGAAAGCACTGCGGCGCCTGCGGCACCGATCGACGCCGGCACGGCAATGTCGCCGCCGGCGCAGTCCGCGGCTGAATCTACGCCCCCGGTTTCGGTGCCGGATGATCGGAGCACCGCGCAAGCGGATCACGAACCCCTCGAATTCACCCTCGAAGAAGCCGACCCCGACGCCGTTGCCCGCGCCGAAGCCCGCGAACGCGAGCGGCCACAGTCGTCCGCCCTCGGGCCCGCGCCGGCGGCTGCGGAAACCCATAGCGAGCCGACCCTGGAACTGGCCGAGATCATGTTGTCGATGGGGCTCGAGCAAAGCGCTGCGCAGGCGCTCGTCGAGTACTCCGAGGCCCATCCGCGTCAGGCGGTCTACCACTGGCTGAAGCTGCTCGACATCTATCGCGGCAGCGGCCACCGCAAGGATTTCAAGGAGGCCGCCGAAAAGCTGCGCCTGCATTTCAACATCCAGGCCGACGACTGGACGCGCGCGCACGGCGGCGAGGCGCCCAGCCTCGAAGGCTTTGGCCGCATCATCGGCCACATTCAGGGCCTATGGCAGCAGCCGGCCGAGTGCGTGGCCTACCTGCGCCACCTGATCGAAGACAACCGCGAGGGTACGCGCGCCGGGTTCCCGCAGCCGGTGGCCGAGGAAATCCTGCTGCTGATCGAAATTCAGGGCGAGCCGGCGGAATCTCAGCAAGCCGCGGCAGCCGGCACGACGACCTGATCGATGGCCCCGAAGACGCTGGCCCCCACCGCGTCGAGCATGTCGATGCGAACCCTGTCTCCGAAGCGCAGGAACCCGGTTTGCGGCTTGCCCTGCTCGATGGTTTCGTACATGCGAAGCTCGGCAACGCAGCAATAGCCAACGCCGCCGTTCTCCACCGACGATCCGAACAGGCTGCCCTGCTTGTTCGACACCGTGCCGGAGCCGACGATCGAACCCGCCTCGATCTCGCGCGTCCGGGCGAGGTGGGAAATCAGTTGCGGAAAGCTGAAGGTCATGTCGGTGCCCGCGTTGGGGCAGCCGAACAGCCGGCCGTTGAGTTCGACCCGCAGCGGCAGCTTGAGCTTGCCGTCGCGCCACGCGTCGCCGAGCTCGTCCGGGGTCACCGCCACGGGGGAAAACGCCGAAGCCGGTTTGGACTGGAGGAAGCCAAAGCCCTTGGTCAGTTCGCCGGGAATCAGGTTGCGCAGGCTGACGTCGTTGACCAGCATCAGCAGGCGGATTTCTCCGGCGCATTGCGCCGGTGTCGCGCCGATCGGCAGGTCGCCGGTGATCACTGCCACCTCCGCCTCGAAATCGATGCCCCAGGCCTCTTCGCCAACGATGACCGGGTCGCGCGGCCCGACGAAGCTGTCCGACCCGCCCTGGTACATGAGCGGATCCGTCAGCAGTTCGGGCGGCAGGTCCGCGCCACGTGCCTTGCGCACCAGTTCGACGTGGTTGATGTAGGCCGAGCCGTCGGCCCATTGGTAGGCACGCGGCAGCGGACTGTGGCACAGGCGTGGATCGAAGGGTTCGGCGTGGCGGGCAGCACCGTGGTTCAGCGCTTCATACACGGCGGCCAGTTGCGGCGCCTTTGCCTGCCAGTCATCCAGCGCCTGCTGCAGCGTGCCGGCAATGTCGGCCACGGCCTGGCAGTGCGCCAGATCGCGGCTGACGACGACTAGGGTGCCGTCGCGGCCGCCGCGTTTCAAGGTGGCCAGCTTCATGCTTTTCCCCAAGACCGGTAGCTGCCGTCGTGCATCCAGCGCGCGTGCTGCGGCGCGCGCCGGGTCCGCGCCCATTCGTTGAGCATGTCCCACTTCACCTCGTCGAGGCGCCGGTTCATCTCGGGCGTGTCGGTGTTGACCGCAAGCTCGACACGATGCCCGCTCGGGTCGAAGAAATAGATGGACTGGAACAGGGCGTGGTCGGTCGGCCCGACCACGTCGATGCCATCGGCCTCCAGCCGCGCCTTGGTCGCCAGCAGTTCCTCCATGCTGCCGACCTCCAGCGCCAGGTGCTGGGTCCAGGCCGGCGTATTGGGATCGCGGCCCATTTCCGGACGCGTCGGCAACTCGAAGAACGCCAGGATGTTGCCGCCGCCGGCGTCGAGGAACACATGCATGTAGGGATCGGGTTCCTTGGTCGAGGGCACGGCATCTTCGGCGATGGCGAGGATGAAGCCCATGTCGAGGTACTTGCCGTACCACTCGACGGTTTCCTTGGCGTCCTTGCAGCGATAGGCCACATGGTGCACCTTCTTTATCAGTCCGGACATGTCAGACTCCCTCGCGGGCGATTGCCAGCGCCTCGCGCAGCGTGGCAATGTCGCCGATATGGTTGGCCAGTAGCAGGATCAGGCGCGCATTGAGCAGTTCCGACTGCTCGTCGGAAAGGTCACGGTGCGTGTTGATCAGCAGCTCGTAGAAGTCGTCGCCGGGGGAATAGGCCTGGAAGTAACGCTTGCCGTGCTCGGCCAGGCGGGGTTTCAGGTCGAGGCTCATGTCGTCTCCTTCATGCCTGCGCGGTCGCTCGCGCGAGCGCCGCGGTTACCTTGGCTGCGTCGAAGCGCCTCCAGCGTGCGGCGACATGCTGGTCGGGTCGCAGCAGATAGGCCGTGCCCGGGCGGGCGTCGTAACGTTGCGTGGCGACGCCCTTTGCATCGATCAGCAGTGGAACGCCGCCGGCCACCGTCCCCGGCCGCCTTGCCACGACCAGCGGCCGCACCGGAATCGCGCCCTTCGCCAGCGCCGTGGTCGCCGCGACCAGCGCCGGACTGACCTCTGCCGGATCGTCAACGAACAGCATCAGGCAGAACCCGCCGCCGACTGATTCAAGCAGCCAGGCCGGTTCGCCAGCCCTGTCCACGGGCGCGTCGTCCATCGGGGCGCCCGGCAGCATGCGTCCGGTGAAGGCATCGGCCGGATCGTCGTCCGTGTTGAGGGCCGAATCGACGTAGAACGCGGGTACCGACAGCCGTCCGGAATTCACCAGCGCGCGGGCGAAGGCGTGGTCCTTGGCCAGGCTCAATACGGCATTGCGAAATGTCCTGCTGGCGCGGCTCTTGGGCGTGATGAAGTCGGTCGACCGCGTCGAGTTCATGATGTTTTCGTCGGCGGCAAATGCGCGCTCGGCCGTGTAGCTGTCGAGCAGAGCCGGCGGAGCCCTGCCATCGAGCACGAGCTTGAGCTTCCAGCCCAGGTTGTCCGCATCCTGCAGGCCGGAGTTGGCGCCGCGCGCACCAAACGGCGAGACCTGGTGGGCGGCATCGCCGATGAAGAGTACGCGGCCGTGGTTGAAGCGGGCCATGCGCCGGCACTGGAAGGTATAGACGCTGACCCATTCCAGTTCGAATTCGCGCTGGTCACCGAGCATGGCCTTGATGCGGGGAATGACGTTCTCGGGCTTCTTCTCCTCCTCGGGATCCGCATCCCAGCCAAGTTGGAAGTCGATGCGGAAGACGCCGTCCGTCTGCTTGTGCAGCAGGACCGACTGGTTGGGGTGGAAAGGCGGGTCGAACCAGAACCAGCGTTCCGCCGGGAAATCCGCTTTCATCACGACGTCGGCGATGAGGAAGCGGTCCATGAAGATCTTGCCTTCGACTTCGAGGCCGAGCATGCGACGGATGGGGCTGCGCGCGCCGTCGGCCGCGATGAGCCAGTCCGCCTCCACGGTGTACATCCCGTCCGCCGTCTCGACGGTCAGGGTGACCGCCGCATCGGCAGCGGTCACCGAAACGACCTTGTTCTTCCAGCGCAGATCGATGCCCGGCCGTTGAGCGGCACGTGCAACGAGATACTCCTCAAGGTAGTACTGCTGCAGGTTGACCATGCCGGGGCGGTGGTGGTCCGGTTCGGGTACGAGGTTGAAGTTGTACACCTCGCGGTCGCGGAAGAAGGTGCGGCCCACGTTCCACGAGACGCCCTTGCTGCAGACCGCGTCGCCGACGCCCCAGCGGTCGAGGATTTCCAGCGCACGCTTGGCGTAGCAGACGCCACGCGAGCCGATCGAGACCGTGTCGTCCTCGTCGAGCAGGAGCACCGGGATGCCCTGCAGGTCGAGGTCGAGCGCCATGCCGAGACCAACCGGCCCGGCGCCGACGATGGCAACCGGCACACGCAGGGGCTTGCCGCCGGCGATCTCCGCCGGGCGGCGGTATTCGTAGCGCGGATACGTGTAGGTGCTCAGCATGCGCTCAGACCGCCTGCAGCGCGTGCCACATCTGCTGGTCGCGTTCGGCGGTCCAGATGCGCGGATCGCGGATGCCGGAAGCTTCGTCGTGGGCGCGCGTGACGTCGAACGGCAGGCAGTGCTCGTAGATGAAGACACTGCCGAACTTCGGGTCCATGGCCTTGCGCGTATGCGCCATGCAGGCGGCGAGGTCCATGCCCTGGGCCACGGCTTCCTGCGCGCTGCGGTACAGCGTGGAGACGAAATCACGGGTGTAGCCGAGGCCGCGCGCCACCTGGTGCGGGCCGATCAGCGCCGGACCGCGCCCCGGAACCAGCGTTTCCGGCTTGAGCGCCGCCAGCGCGTCCAGCGTTGCCGGCCAGTCGGCCAGGTAGGCGTCACCCGTGTAGCAGGCAGCATCCGCCTCGACCAGGTCGCCCGAAAACAGGATGCGCTGCTGTGGCAGCCATACCGCCGTGTCGCCCTTGGTGTGGCCGCGCCCGGGATGCATGATCCTGACCTCGAGCTTGCCCATCCACAGGGTCATTTCCTTCTCGAACACGATGGTGGGCCAGGTCAGGCCCGGCACGCTTTCGACGGCGTTGAACAGGCGCGGGAAACGGCCGATCTCGGAATCCATGTCCTGCTGCCCGCGCTCCACGATCAGGTCGTAGGTCGGGCGCGAGGCGATGACCTCCTGCAGGCCATGCGGGCGGTAGCCGGATGCCCCGAGCACACGCACGGCGTGGTAATGGGTCAGCGTCACGTACTTGATCGGCTTGTCGGTGATGCGGCGCACGTTGCGCACCACGTCCTGCGCCATGACCGGGGTGGCCGTGGCATCGATGATCATCACGGCGTCGTCGCCGACGATGACTCCCGTGTTGGGATCGCCCTCGGCGGTGTACGCCCAAGCGTTTTCGGAAAGCTGCTCGAAGCTGACCTTCTTCTGCTCCAGATCGCCGTGCGACGCGAACTTCTTTTCGGTCATGGATTTCTCTCCGGGGAAATTAACTATTGTGTAAGCGTATTGTTCTTATCGTAACTCCAATTAGATTAACTGTCAAATATTTGAA
>ERZ724513.1075-NODE-1075-length-13791-cov-5.543026_pt1 | contig 13791 bp, 10 predicted proteins | sample MGYA00376046_ERZ724513 | MGnify/ENA primary metagenome ERZ724513 (study PRJEB28724, sample SAMN07190883) | activated sludge metagenome | isolation source: activated sludge of sewage treatment plant in Hong Hong | place: Hong Kong | collected 2016-03-17 ... | reverse complement strand
CTTCACGTGCTGCAGTCTTGCTGGCGCCAATTTGAGCCTCCTGTGCGGTGGTTCCACCACGATACCTACGGAGATCTCGAGCGGGTGCCTGCGTACAGCATTGACTGTGACGCCCCCGTGCGGTAAGTAGACAGGCCGCACACCTCACCATCCTGCGGCCATGAAAGGGTTTTATGTCGACGAGGGTCGTCATTACAGGGCTGGGAGTCGTCTCCCCCATCGGCATCGGCGTGCCGCAATTCTGGAAAGCGGCACTGGAAGGCCGATCGGGGATTTCCGCCATTCCCTCCTTCGATCCCTTTCCCCTTGAAGGCTATCGGTCGCGCATCGCGGGGCGCATCGTCGACTTCTCCCCGGACCAGTATCTCCCTGCCGGACAGGGCGATCGTGTGGATCGATATGCGCAATTTGCGCTCGTGGCCGCTAAGGAAGCGCTCGCTGATGCGGACTTCAAGATGGAACGTGAAAACCCGCACCGGGTGGGTGTGATCGTCGGAGCCGGCATGGGCGGGATGGTGATGGGCGAACGTGAGATCACACAACTCTATGAACAGAAGCGCCCGCATCGGGTGCATCCGAACTTTATCCCGGTGATCACACTGAATTCCGCCTCCGGCATCGTGGCCATGGCCTATGGGGCAAAAGGTCCGAACCTCACGATTTCCACTGCCTGCTCATCGAGTGCCCATGCGTTGGGACAGGCCATGCACGCCATTCGCGCCGGCACGGCCGACGCTGTCATCGTGGTCGGGGCCGATGCCAGCATCACGCCCCTCGTCTTCGCAGGATTTTGCTCGCTTCGAGCCCTATCCACGAAGTATAACGATGCCCCGGAGAAAGCCTCGCGCCCCTTTGACCGTGGACGGGACGGGTTCGTGATGGGGGAAGGCGCCGGCGCCCTGATCCTCGAATCATTGGCCCATGCGAAGAAACGCAAGGCCCGGATGTACGCGGAAGTAGCCGGGTATGCCGCCACGAGCGAGGCCCATCACATGGTCATCCCCCGGGAGGACGGCGAGGAGGTCGCCACGACCATGCGGCTGGCCCTCAAGGATGCGGGCGTGACGCCGGCGCAGGTGGACTATATCAACGCGCACGCCACGTCGACCACGGTCGGCGACGCCGTGGAGGTTAAGGCCATTCGCTTAGTATTCAAGTCACGCGCGGATAAACTCGCCGTGAACGCCACGAAGTCTCTGGTGGGCCACACACTCGGCGCGGCCGGGTCGCTGGCCGGAGTGGTCTCCGCCCTCACGCTCACGAGCGGGCAGATTCATCCCACGCTCAACCTGGACGATCCCGACCCGGCATGCGCACTGGCCGGCCTGTCTAAGGATCAGCAAACACGCAAGGCGAAAGTGGCGCTGATCAACGCATTTGGATTCGGCAGCAACAACGCGGCCGTCGTTTTAAAAGCTGTCTCCTCCTGACGCCTGTCCGGCAGGACAGCACTGACGGTCGACGAACCAGACACGACACGAAGGAACCGGGCATGGCCACTACCACAGACGTTTCCAGCAAGATCATTCAGGCGTTGGCAGAGTATCTGAAGCGGGATGCATCCTCGATTACGCCGACGCATCACTTGCGGGAAGATCTTGGCCTGGACTCGATGGCGGTCATTGAAATGCTGTATCGCATCGAAGAAGTGTTCAACCTGCAGATCCCCGACCAGGATCTGGTCGGCCTCACCACCGTCGGCCATGTCATCGCCTACGTGGAAGGACGCGTGGCACCGGCCTCGACAAAGACCGCTGCCAAGGGCGCTGCGAAGCCCTCTGCAAAGACTCCGGCCAAGCCCGCTGCCAAGAAGCCCGCCGCGAAACCTTCGCCCAAGAGTAAGAAAGCCTAACAGAATGAGCACGGCACCCAGGCGCACCCCGCTGACACTTCGGGAACTGCACGACTATGTAGGAGGCGAACTGATCGGTTCTCCGGACGCGACCGTCACCGCCGTGGCCAGCCTGGAGCAGGCAGGACCAGGCGATCTCGCCTTTGTCACATCCGAGCGCCATCTCAAGGCTCCACAGACCGCCACTTTCGGCGCGCTATTGGTCGGACGGCGCATCGCGGATTGCCCCTCCCCGCAAATTGTGGTGGAGAACCCCGCCTACGCCTTTGCGCGTGCGGCTCAACAGTTTTTCGCGCGACCCGCCCGAGTGCGTGGCATCGCGGAGGGCCTCACACGCGGTGACGGCGTCACGATCGGGACCGATGTTTCCATTTGGCCTGGCGTCACCTTAGGCGACCGGGTGACCATCGGCGCGCGAGTGACCCTGTATCCCGGAGTCTTCATCGGGGACGACACCAGCATCGGCGACGACAGCCTCCTCTACCCGAATGTGGTCGTCCGGGAAGGATGCCGGATCGGCGCCCGCGTCATCATCCACAGCGGCACGGTGATCGGCAGCGACGGCTTCGGGTATGTCCAATACCAGGGCCGGCACCAGAAAATCCCTCAGCTGGGCGGCGTGCTGATCGAAGACGACGTGGAATTGGGTGCCAATGTCTCGGTGGATCGCGCGACGTTTGGTGACACTGTCATCAAACGCGGTACCAAGATCGACAACCTCGTGCAGATCGCTCACAACGTGGTGGTCGGCGAACACAACATTTTAGTGGCACAGGTCGGTATTGCGGGAAGCACCACCCTCGGACGGTACGTGATGGTGGGAGGTCAGGCGGGCCTCGCCGATCATTTGCAGATCGGCGATCAGGTCATGATCGCGGCAAAATCCGGCGTGACCAGAAGTTTGGAGCCGAATCAGATCGTCTCCGGCGCACCGGTGATGGCCCACGCCACATTTCTGAAAGCCCAGGCGGTCATTCCTCAGCTGCCGGAACTGCGCAACCGGGTCCGCGAACTCGAGGAACGTCTCGCAACTCTGGAGCAAGCCGCCAAGCCCGCCGCCAAAACCCGCAAGCCTCGCCGTAAGTAGCTCGCACACCGATATCGTCAGGGTTTGAGCAGCGTCTTCCAGAAAAACAGCTTGGCCCAGAAGAATCCGGCCCACGGCAGGAAGCACGCCGGAATGGGATGGACTGCGCCATAGAGCATGCTGAGCATCGATCCGGCAAGCAGGACCGCCAGGCCGACCATGTAGGCACCTGGAGCCCATGGCGAGCCACTGGATGACTCCTGATTCTTCCCGCTCTCCCGTTTAGGTTTCCCGCTTTTCGTGAGCGCGGGCTGCCGCATGCGCTCGGCAAAGACCTCAGGACGATTGGCCAGAATCCAGCGATGGTACGTGGTCTGCACCCACCCCAAGAGCCCGCCCAGCAGCAACAAGCCTGAGCTTTCGACAAAGGTGGTCCACGAATAGGTGTCCGTTGCGATGAGTTGGTACGCCAGCCCGCCGACGCCGCCGAGCATGGAAATCAGGCCGAGAATGCCGGCCGGAAAGAGCATGTACGCTTTGATATAGGCCGTCGCGCGCGCGTCGTGCCCTTCCTGTTGTTTGACGGAGACAAGTTTTGGCATGGCCGTGATGGTCGTATAATCCCCACCTCAACCGCAAGAGAAATTGTACAGATTGACGAGATATGTTTTGTGTGCGCCCCACGTGAGCGGCCTCACACGGCCTGTCCACAAGAACTGTGGACGGACTGTGCGCAACCATGTGGATGGAACGCTTTTCGTCGGACTACGAGGGGGCGCAGATCAACTGCCTAAGGATTAGGCGGGCAGAATCGGTGAGCAGAGAGAACCAGGGTCCGTCAGTGGACCACGACGCTAGGCCATCGGCAGAATATCAAAAATGGCCGCCCGTTCGACCCGGCCGACATCCACCCATTGCTGGGCCAACGGAATAAGCGTCGCCAAGCGCTCTTCCACTGCAGCCAGCCGCTCGCGAATAACGGCCGGCTTATGTTGCGCGGTCACCCTGAGAAATGTTCGCAGACCTTGCAGAAAGACACTGATATTTTCCGCGGAAACCTTTTCGGACGCCTCGAACAGCACATCAATTTCTTCAAAAATCGGCTCGAGAGCCTGAGGGGGCAACACGCGTTCTTCGCTCGCCCGAGCAATACGGCCGAGCGTCGAGACCACTGAAGGAACCCGAGCCTGCATGTGATTGAGAAATCGTTCATCCAACTCATCCAATTCCTGCAGCAGGCGACCGATGGCCCGTGCATCCACCACGGGCGCGCCCTGAGCCAGCTCGCGTTCGGCTCGTTGAATGACCGTCTCCAACACATCGCGCACTGGCTCCAGCGAGCGTCCGCGTGCGACATGCAATTGTCGCAAGGCATCGAGAATGGATGACGCCGGCATGGGGCGCGGAGGAGCGTACCGGGGCGTAGCGATTTCAGAGGCGGGTTCGCTGGAGGCCTGCGACTCCGGCAACTCCGTCCGCGCCGGTTGTTCAAGGATCGGCTGTTCTCGCTCAACAGTCTCCTCGGCTGGCGCAGGATGTTCTTCAATCGGTCGAAGCTCCTGTACCGTCTTGCTGATCTCCAGCAACCCTTCTCGAAGGGATGCCACGTGATGCGCGGCAACGGCCCGTTCATGCCTGGCAGCCGCCTGCAGGAGTGGAAAGAGCCTGGTCGCCATCGTTTCCACGGCCGTCAATCCGACCGTGGCCGCGGAACGGGCGAGGTTGTTCACGCTTTGCCATAAAATGGAGGCCAATTGTGCGCGGCGCGCCTGCTCACTGGTGGCATCCAGACGTTCCAGCGCCGTTTGAATCTGATTGAGCCATTCCCGCGCTTCAAGGACGAACAGGCCTAAGATTTCCCGGCGTACAGGGATCAACGGTTCCGCCGTCTCCGCCTCAGCCGGTACCTGGGCCGGTCCCCTGGCTACGGCTGGCTGGTCCACGGCAGCCTGGATGACCCCGGCAATGGCGTCGAGACTTTCCAGCAGGGCCGCAAATTGGTCTGAGACGTTTGTTGGCGCAGCAGATGCTGCTGGTGCAGCCCCGGCCGCTTCGAATGTGACACGATCCAACGCCGGCGGCTCGACGGTATCCACCACTGACACATGGGGCAAGAGACTCAAATCAAGCAGGTGCGGGGGTTCTGAAGGCGCCGCAGTCTCTGTGCTCGTGATGCGCAAGACCGGCCGCGAGGGGTACCGGGCCGTGATTCGTACCACCACCCCTTCTTGTCCGCTGCTGAGCCGCACCCTCGTGCCGAGTGGATACACCGACAACTGTTCGACCAACGCCTTCATGATTTCCCGGGGAAACGCCGTGCGTTCCGTCGTCAGCAATTCGCGCACGGCTTCGTGCGGCAGCAATCGTCGCCGATAGGGACGTGGACTCACCAGGGCATCAAAGATGTCCACCAAGCCGATGATTTGTGCCAGCTCGTTGATCTCTCGACCTTTCAAGCGATGGGGATACCCCTGCCCTTTCCCCCGCTCATGCGCTTGCAGCACGACTTCTGCCAACCATCCATACTCCGTCCCCACACGTCTGATGACTTCGGAACCGAGACGTGGATGTTGCTCGACCAACGTCCGTTCTTCGGCTGTCAGGCGCCCGGCCTTCGTGAGGAGCTGCTGCGGTACGGCGAAAATTCCGATGTCGTGCAGCAATCCGGCTACGGCGAGGCGGTGTAACTCGACACCGTAGTACCCAAGACCGATCCCAACCTTTGTCGCCAGAATGCCGACATTGATGAGGTTGGTGACTAGCGGAGGCCCGCTGGGACTGGAGAGCGCTTCCACGACCAGTTGATCGCTGCCCTGTAACGATTCGACGATACTGTCTGCGAGATGCGTGAGCTCGGTGAGATCTACGTCTTCCTGCCGTTGGACGGAGGCAGCCACCTTCGCCAGGATCTCCTCTGCGTGCCGGTAGTGGTTCTGTTCCATACTTCTTTCTTCAACTCCCCGCCTTGGCTGGCTAAATGTGGCCGTCGGGAGTCGCAATCGCGACGGATCTCACTCGAATAGATTCAGAGTCATTGTGACATCGAGCCTGTGGTGAGCATGATCGCCGATTCAACCGGTCCGCTGCGGAAGGTTTGCGACGGCCTGCCGGTCGCTTCGCACCGTTAGGTCGAGGGGGCGAGCCGGCTCATCATGTCGAACTCTTTTTGCCCGTCCGCAATCCACTCTTCGACCATGCTGGCGACGGCCAGAATGCGGGTCTCGACCGATTGGAGCCGATGAGCCGCAATATCGATGCGGCGTTGGACGACCAATGTGAGGAAATTCTGCAGGCCGGTCAGGAACGTGACGAGCGGCGTGGCATTCGTCTGCTTGGCAATCTCGTGAAGACTTGCAATCATCTGTATTGGAGCATCGAAACCGGCATCGGAGGTCAGGACGGCAACCCCGCCGGCTCGGAGCCGGCTGAGGTGCAGCGCAATGCCAGGCAAGTCCTGGCGGAGCGACCCGAGATATTGGGCGTCGGTATTGTGAATCGTCAGTAACAGCTCCTGAAACTGTGCAGCGGTAATCTGGCCAGCGCCTATACGCGCTTCGTGTTCCAAACGCTGCAGCACCTGCGGGATGAGGCTGCGGGACATGCTGCCTTGCGCGGCCTGTTCATCCTGCAGCTGGTGCAGTGCATTCAACAGGGGAAGAAACTCCAACACCGGTTCAGGCGCCGGCGCCGCCTCCGGCAAGGGATCAATGTCGAGCGTGATTCCGGTGGCCACTTTCACGGACGCGATGACGGTCCGAAAATGTTCTCGGACCGTGCTGAAGTCCTGTTTGGTTGCGGTGGTCCGGTCTTTGATCGTCTCAATGAACGGAAGGAGGGCAAACGTGGCGCGTTCGACATCGGGCAGACTCACCGTGGCCGCTGAGCCGCCGAGGCTGGTAATGCCCCGCACTACCGCGTCGATTAATTGGGAATGCCGATCCGAATCCGGCAGGCTCTCGAGTTCGACCAGGGCCGCGTGGATCTGCACAAGCCACTCCTGCGCCTCCTGCCCGAACAGCTCAATGAGCTCTTTCTGGAAATCGTCTTGGGTTTGCTCTGGTTCCGTCGACACCGTGGATCCTGCCTCTGACGCATGCACCCGCCTGCTACCGGACGAGTGACGGCCTCTTAGCGTTTGGCATTTCCGAGTTGGGAAGCGAGGCCTGCGATTTCGCCCAGTTTTCGCGCCAGATCTTCAAATCGTCGCGTAGACTGTTCAGCCATCGACTCGGCATCAGCGACTTGTTTTGTGAGTTGCATGGAGTGGTCCCGCTCGGCACTCAGCTCCTGCTCCAAGTCCGGCACCAGCTGAGCCTTCTCTTCCATCTGCTTGTATTGCGCCAGAAGCGCAGCTGCAGCCTCACGTTCAGCGGTGAGTGTTCTTTCAAGTTCTGCAACCTGAGCGCGAGCGTGTTCACCCGCCTCTTCCAATACCGGCACCATGGCTGCACTCTTTTCCAAATGCGCCCGTTCGTTCCGCAGAGCCATCGCCTCTTCCCGCTCGCTCGCCAGCACCCGCTCGAGCTCCCGCATGCGGTCTTCCACGTGCTCAAGGCTGGTAATCTGATTGACCAGTTGATTGGCCGCTTCACGCTCGGCTTCGAGATGCGCTTCCAACTCAACGATGCGCGCACCAAGACGGGCGCTCTCCGCCGCTTGCTGCGCCAGCTGGTCGGCGCGATGCCGTTCTTCGAGCAACGCGGCTTCCACCTCACCCAACCGATGCGCCTGCCTGGACAGATCTTCCAGCTGTTGCGTCATCGACTCCCGTTGGGCTCGCTCTTTTGCAAGGTCCTGCTCGAGGGCTTGCATCCGGGAGGACACATCCGCCATCTGTTCGCGTTGCTCCGACACTGTCAGCTGATGCTGCTCTCGCTCCTCCTGACTGTGTCGACGCTCCGCTCCCAGCTGTGCTTCCAGTTCGGCAATTTTGGCATCCCGATCGGCCAGCAGCGCCTGGTGCCGATCATCAGCCTGCATCACAGGGCTCGGCTCAGCAGCCTGATGGATTGAAATGCTCCCCGCGCGACTTTCCTCGATCCCTACAGGTCCGGCCGGCGTTTGGTCCAGAACGATGGCCACCGGTTCAGCCGGCTGTTGCCACTCACGCTGGACTAACGGGATTGACGGAAGCTCTTCCTGCGCAGGTGCGACGGGCGCTGGCGCAACCTCAGCCATGACCGGAGGCTCCGCAATCGGAATGTGAATCGGTTCAGCCACCGGGGCCGGCTTGTGCGGTCGCTTGGTCAGCAAATCCAACACGCGATCTTTCAGAGAAGATCCCTGAAACGGCTTCTTCAACACACCGTCGGCCTTGCAGGACTCCGCCTGTTTGGACACCTCGTCGTTCACAATGCCGCTGATCAGTAGTACGGGGAGATCGGCCAGGTTGGCTTGCCCGCGGATGAACGCGCACACTTCGTAGCCACTCTTGTCGGGCATGATGACATCGGAGACGATCAGATCCGGACGATCTTTTGCCAGCATCGCCAGGGCTTCTGATCCGTTGGCCGCCAGCGTGACGCCCATTCCGGCCTCAGTCAAAAGTCGTTCGGCTACCTTGCGCACCGCAATGCTGTCATCGGCAATCAAGATCTTTGGCATGTCATTCCTCTACGCGATGTCGGATGCATCAAGCCGGACGCTGTGATGCGACCCCTAAAGTTGCCAGGTTGATGAGCGGCAGTTGTTCGTCGCCTGCGACACAGGATCCGGCGATGTCCGGATCGAGGCCGCTTTGATACTGTACCCCTGAGCGCGGCACCACATGCAGCGATGGCACCTGAGAATCGATGCAAATGGCAAGAGGACCGTCGACATGTTTGACGATCAGACAGAGCGACTCCTCTTCGCGCACCGTACGGTTGAATTTTGCTGCAAGATCGAAGACCGGCAGGCACGATTCCTCATGGCGGACCAGCGAGGTGACAAGCGGCGTATCACTGGGAACAGCGGTCGTTCCAGGCCAAGGGAGGACACCGCCGATCTCTTCGGTCCTGGCAGCCAGCCGTTTTCCCGCCACGGAAAACACCACCATATTTTGCACGCGCGCATGGGCAGCACCTGAGGCCGTCGTGTGGGGATGTCTGCGTAATTGGCTACGTAGCATGATGACCCTCGACGCTTAACTCACAGGGCTCGTCGACATCGACATCGCCTCATCCACACCCACCATCGGCACATGCAGCCGGGAATCACTCTCGCCGGCCTTGCTCTCCGCAAATCGAATCGCAAACATCTCCAGAGTTTGCGCCCTGAGCGGAAGCTCAAGCACCCACAATGGATTGGCAATGAGCGCGACAAAGGAGGCGCCGACAAAAAATCCCAGCAATCGCTCCCGTTCCTTGCCTCGAAACTGAGGCGGCAAGGGATGAATCAGCGCTCGCTCGACGTCCAGCAATCCCACAACTTTATCAACCGCAAAGGATCGCGATCGTTCGTCATTGCCATACAGAATCAGCCTGGTGTCGGAGGACACACCTTTGGAGACCACCTTGAGTCGAGCGGACAGATCGGTTCGTTCGTACTCCACGCCGGCCCACGTGACCAGCCCGTTAGGGCCGGCCGAAGCTGGCATCACGATGCCGCGAACCCACTGTGCAGGAAAGGCGACGGATGAGCCACCGATCAGCGTGACAAGAAATCGAACCGCTTGCCCGCTCGAAATGGTGACTGCCCGTTGTCCTCGAAGCCCCATATGTGTCCTTCATTCTGCCAGCAACGGCACAAGTCGGCAAAACCTTGCTATTTTTCGGCCCGCGCCTCAACACCGGTCCACTTGCGCACTTCCTGAATCAACGCCCGTTCTTCAACCGGTTTGGCAATGTAGCCCGATGCCCCGACACTGACCGCCATCTGGCGATGTTTTTCACCCGCCCGCGTCGTCATCACGAGAATGGGAGTGGCATGAGTTTGAGGTCTCGCCCGGAGGGCTTGGATGACCTCATACCCGTTCAACTTGGGCATCTCGAGGTCGGTGATAATCAGTTGGTAGGCCTGCACCATCGCCTTGCGGCAACCTTCTTCGCCGTCCGTCGCGGTCTCCACGGTATACCCCGCGGCTTCGAGCATGCGGCCCACAAACTTTCTGATGCTGAGCGAATCGTCAATCAGTAGCAACGGTAACGCCGAGGGAGCACTCGCTTTTGGCTCACTATGCCCTGTAGCATCCTCAATCGCTGCGACCGAAGAATCCTGTGCGATCGACATAGTTTCCTGGTACTCACGCGTGGTCAGGCGGCTGACGTCCAGCACCAGCACCACCCGTCCCTCAGGATCGATCGTCGCGCCACCGAACACGGAGCGTTCATACGGCTTCAGTCCACCGAGAGACTTAATGACGATTTCCTGCCGGCCCAGCAACTCGTCAACTGCACAACCGAGCGCGCCGGTCGAGGTTCGCACAATCACCACCGGAGACACACCGTCTGTGATCCCCGCCTCGCGTCGAATGAGGCTGCCCAGCGGATAGACTTCGATGGCCTCGTCCCCGATTTGAACCACCTGCCGATCGCCCATGTGTTGAAGCGTTGACGCCGTCGACATGGTGACTTCACGCACACTCGGCAGCGGAATCGCATAGCGGTCTTTTCCGACCCGCACGAGCAAGGCCGTGGCGATCAACAGCGTGAGCGGCAAATGCATGGTGAACTTGGTGCCCTGTCCGCGCACCGACTCCACTTCGATATGGCCGTTCATCGTCTCGATGACGCGTTTGACCACATCCATCCCGACGCCACGTCCCGCTTGGTCGCCGACGGCGTCAGCGGTGGAGAATCCTGGCAGGAAGATGAATTTGATGACTTCGCTCTCGGGAAGGGTTTCAGCGACATCCTGCCTGACGAGTCCCAACTTGACGGCCTTCGCCTTGATCTTGGCGATGTCGAGACCCGCGCCGTCATCTTCGACCTCGATCAGAACCGAGTTGCCGCGATGCGCGGCGTGCAGGTAAATCGTGCCGGTCTCCGGCTTGCCTTGGACACGGCGGACGGCGGCCGGTTCAATGCCGTGGTACACGGCATTTCTGACTAAATGCACCAGCGGGTCCACCAACCGCTCCACGACGCCCGTGTCGATTTCGGTATGTTCACCGGAAGTGACCAGATTCACGTCTTTTCCCGTAGCCCTAGCCATTTCGCGCGCCGCACGCCGAAAACGGGTAAACGGAGTGCCGATGGGCACCATACGGGCACGGGCGATTTCATCGCGCATCCCGAGCGTCAATTGCTGCAGCGATCCCATGTCGTCCTGGGCGCGATGGATTGATCCTGACAACTGCGACATCGATTCGCTGATGTCTGCCGTCACCTCGCTGATGCGACGAGCCAGAATATTGAAGTCATCGTACTTATCGAATTCCAGACTGCCGAAATCGCTGACACCGGGAAAGCCTTGAGGCATCGCTTCTCCCTGGGTGGTGGGAGATGGCTGAAACGAGAAGGTGTGTTTGTCTTCGAACGTGCGTACGGCGTCGGTGAGTCGATTCTTATTGGCCAACACTTGCGTAGCCAATTGATCCAGGGTGCGCAAGCGCTGTTCGAGACGACCGCGATCAATCACCAATTCGCCGACCAGATTGAGGAGCCGTTCCAAGCGATCACGGCTGACCCGGATCACCTCACGCTCTTCTCCGGCCTTCCCCTCAGCGGCATTCACCGGCTCAGCTTGTTCAGCCTCCTGCACATCAAGCGCAATCACCGCTTCGGTCTGCGATGACATGACGGGCTCATGGACTCCTGTCGGTGCAGCTTCACCTAGCCCCTTCAGTTCCTGTAGCGAGGCGGCAAACCGCTGCCGCGTCCGGGTAACCAACGACGGGTCGCGCCGCATCAGGGCTCGAATGACGTCGATGGCGCGCAAGAGGACATCCGTATGGCCGGGAAGAAACTTCAGGCGGCCCTCGCGAACCGCACCCATGAAATCTTCGATGTGGTGTGTGAGGTCGCCGATTGATTGGAACCCCACGGTATAGGCTGATCCCTTTAACGTATGGGCCGTGCGAAACAGTTGATGGATGATGTCAGGGTTTGCCGCGTCCTTGTCCACTCGCAACAAGTCGGTCTCGAGACTTTCCAGATATTCCTGCGCCTCGGGAGCGAAATAGGAGATGACTTCGGCATCCAGCATCGGAATGAGATACGCCTCCGACAACTCGGCCGGGTGATTCGGCTCTGAGAGCTGGGCTGCGGGATTTAGAGGCTTCGCGGCAGGAGGGAGTGCTTCCTCGGCAGCAACACTGCTGCTCGATGCCGCGGGCGCATCAACCTGTGGAGCTTGGGTCATGCCTTGCTCGAGCTCGCGAAGCATCGTCGTCATACAAGGCACGTCCTGCCGCAACCGTGGTAGCTGCTGCGCGTCTCGCGCCATCAACGAGCGCATCACGTCGACCGCATGCCGAATCGTCGCAATCCACTGTGGTCCAATGACCGCCGCTCCCTCACGAACCGCGATCATGCAGGTTTCGATCGGGAATGCCACATCACCCACCACCTGGAATCCGACCGTGTAGGCGGAGCCTTTGAGTGTATGGGCGACACGATACAGCTGGTGGATCGTCTCCGCGTCAGACAGGTCGAGCTCTAACCGCTGGAGAAGCGTCTGAATCGTATTGAGATACTCTTCCGCTTCAGGGGCGAAGTACGACAGAACTTCTTCGTCCATCACAGGCAAGAGATAATCGTCAGCCGGCTCGGTCGCAATGGGCAGGCACTGGGCGGAGTCGTCTGCAGACGCGGCCGGCAGGAATTGCGCGCACCGTTGCACGAACCCGTCAACGAGAGATGCATCTTCGCCTTCGCCCCGCCCGATCCGCGCCACCTGATGGCGGAAGGAGGCGACGATATCACGGATCACTTCAAAGGCCACCGGCCACTGACTCGGAGACATCTCCTGCACATGTTCCAGCGTCTCTTCGAGTAACGCGCCGAGTTGCCCCAGACCGGGAAACCCATACAAAAGTGCCGCACCTTTGAGCTTATGACCGACGGCATGGAACTCGGCCACCTCGGCCGGTTCGGGACGCCCCTTCCCTTCCGGGTGCAAGGCTTTCCAGAACCGTTCCATATCGTCGCCGGCTTCGGCCACGAAGATGTCCAACAGCTGGTCGCGATCAAAATCAGCGCTCATAGCCCTACTTCATATCCGAGCGGTGAGTAGGCGCCGCTCTTCTAGAATTCTGCTACGCCAGCTTGAACTGAGCGACTGAGGAGTTCAGGCCTTCGGCCAACTTGGCCATATCCTCGATCGTGAGTCGGGTGGAGTCGGTTTGTTTCTGCGTCGCCACGGCGCCGCCGGTGAACTCCTTAATCGCGCGACCGACTTTTTCCGTCGATGTGGTCTGCTCTGACGCCGCACTGGCGATATTCTGAGCCAACTCGGACGAGCGTTTCGCAATGTCTGAAATTTCGGCGAACACGTCACCGGTCCGGAGAGCCGAGGCAGAGCCGGCTTCCACGGCCTGTGTTTCATGTTCCATCGCGACCACCGCATCCTGCGTTTCCGTCTGAATCACTTTAACGAGGTCGGCAATTTCACGCGTTGCTTGCGTGGAACTTTCCGCCAGCTTTCTGACCTGGTCGGCAACGACGGCGAATCGCGCACCGGCCTCACCGGCGCCCGCTGCCTCGATAGCAGCGTTGAGCGCGAGCAGGTTTGTTTGGTTGGCGATATCACGAATGGTCGACACGATCTGGGAAATTTCGAGCGAACGGTCACCGAGGCCCTTCACCTGCTTCGACATGCGTTGCACCGCTGAACGAATACTTTGCATGTCGCGCACCGTTTCCTGCACCGCGACGTTTCCGCGTTCCGTCGCCGACAACACTTGCTTCGCAGAATCTGAGGAGGCGCCTGCTGTGCTGGCGACCTGACGCATACCGGCCGCGAGCTGTTCGACCGCGCCCAGCGTCCGTAC
>ERZ724513.1072-NODE-1072-length-13813-cov-5.133886_pt1 | contig 13813 bp, 22 predicted proteins | sample MGYA00376046_ERZ724513 | MGnify/ENA primary metagenome ERZ724513 (study PRJEB28724, sample SAMN07190883) | activated sludge metagenome | isolation source: activated sludge of sewage treatment plant in Hong Hong | place: Hong Kong | collected 2016-03-17 ... | reverse complement strand
ACGATCTCTCGCATCTCCTCGGCGGTCCGCTCCTTGTCGCGCGTGTGAAGGTAGGAGGCGGCCGACACCTCCCAGGCACCGTCGCCTCGGTGCACCAAGATGACCGCACCGCGAGCGTCGGGTAGGAACGGGCGCGCGGCGAGTAGAGCTGCTTCGAGGTCGAGTTGTGCCTGCACGTGGCAGGCTTAGAACGTGCTGGCGTTCAGGCGCGCATGGGTGGCAATACGCTGCGCCCGCTCCCGCTCAAGCCGCTCCTCCGCTGCCCAGTCGATCGTTGGTCCCGTCGCACCTGCAGCTCGCCGCGCCTCTTCGAGCTTCTCTTGCCGTGCACTCTCAGGCGAGAGGGAGATGACCTTGATGCCCCCACCCGTCGTGGCGAGAGAGCGCAGCGCCATCTCGGCAAACCACTTCGCCATCAGGTAGTCGTCGGTGTGCTTCGTCGGTGAGAAGTAGAGCTCCCCCTCGATGAGGCGGGCGAGGTCTGTGTCGTAGCTCGCGGTCTCGAGTGTTCCTCTTGGCACCGGGTACGCCCAGCGCCCCATCGCCATCGCACCCGCAAGCGCTTCCACACCGAGCACGGGGTCCCACTTCTTGTCGGTGGTGAAGAACGGGCGGAGGTTGAGGTCGGCGGGCCTCTTTTGAAGGTGCTGGACGACGAACGCCTGCGCAGCGATCGACTCGACCATGAGGAGGTCGGGCCGGAACGCTTCGTGCACCATGAGGATGCGCTGGCAAATCTCGTCGAAGTCCCATTTGCCACCGCGGATGAAGGTCAGCAGCCGCTGCCCGCTCGGCTTGTGGAGGATGCCCCCGACGAGCGTAGTCCGGTCGCTGCGTCGCGTCTTCGCCACACCGATGTCGACCCCGAAGGCAATGGCGAGCGGCAGGTTCCACACGCCGTAGGTGAGGCGCTCCTCGACAGCTTCCCGCAGGTCGTAGGGATCGATGCCCCACGCGGCAGGGAGGACGAGGTCGGTGAGGTGGCTGGCGAGATGCAGGCCGGAGCCGAGCTGGCACGCGCGTTCGATGTACGCGCGCTTGAACCGCGCGTCCTCTTCGGACCGCGCCTCGCACATGTACTTGCGTGCGAACTCCAGCGGGCCGAACTCATCCTTCATCCCCTCGATGACGTGGAGCGGGAAGCGCTCCGGCCACGTCGGGTTGCCCTGCTCGTCAAGTACGCGGATGCGCTCGACGTGCCAGTCCATCGAGCTCTCTTGAGCCGGCACGCCGTCCTTGTCCGCCTTGTGGTACCCCTTCTCGAGCCGGTGCAGTAGGTCGTCCGGGTGCCACGCGTTGCCCAGGAAGATGACCCACCCGTGCGGCTTCTCGACACGGTCCCACAGGACGCGGAAGGCGAACTGGTACGTCTTCTCGCGGGCGCCGGGGGTGCGCGTGTTCTTCTCGCTCAAGATGTCGTCGACCACCAGCCCGTCGACGCGCGAGCCGGTGATGTCGCCCTCGATGCCGTACGCGATGACCGAGGGGTCGCGGATGAAGCCGTCGCGCTGCACCGTGATCGAGCCACCCTCGGGTGACCACGCCTCGCCAGGCTTCAGGTTGGGGAAGACCTGATGGAGGTCGGCGCTCTTCTCGATGTAGCGCGCGATGGTGGCGAGGGTGCTCTTCGCCTTCTTCTGTGACTGTGCGACGATCGCGTAGCGCCCACGTGGGTTATTCCCCAGCATGAACAGGATGAGGGCGACGCACTGCTGCGTCTTCCCGCAGCCCGGCATCGCCAGCAAGCCGAGGCGCTTGTGCTTCTTGGCGAGGGCTTGGATGCGCAGGTGAATGGGGGCCTGCTTGACGCGCTGCCCCGTCACCTCGTCGCGGAGGACGTACTCGGTGAACGCGTTGATGTCGCGGCGGCAAAGCTCCATGTGCGCCGCGTGGACGCGCTTCGCCTCCGCGATGACCTCTGGGCTGTGCCGCTGGACTACCACACGCCTCGTCTTGCGACCGGGATGACGGTCACCAGACAAGGATGCTGGTCAGAGCTTCTCTTCGAGCACCTTCGCGGCCGCTTCGATTGCAGCCCTCAGCGCGGCCTTCTCGTCGGGGCCGCGGCGTTCGCCATCCGGCTTGTACGCGAGGCACTTGCAGCCGCCGTTCGTGTGCATGGCGCCAGGCTGCGCCCCACGCCCCGCGACCTCGCACCCACCATCAGAGCAACCACCTCCGAGGCCGAGCAACTCCGCGGCGAGCGCTCGTGCTGCCTGCGAATACCCCTTCTCGACCTTGTCACGCTTGAACCCGGCGCGCAGGTGCTCGAACACCTGACGTGAGTGCTCGTTCGCGTCGCTGCAGTCGACCGGGAGCTCGGGGTTCTCTGCGAGCGCATCCGTGATCGAGTGCGACACGATGCTGAGCTTGGCACCCGACCTCACCACACGGGCGCCGGTGACGTTGTAGTACGGGTTGGCCTGGTCGCGCTCGAGCACCTGCAGAGGCCCGTCGTAGTAGGCGGGCTGCCGGTCAACGAACAGGATGTCGTGATTGCCGACAGCGCACTCGAGGTCGCCGGTCGGGTCCTTCTCCTGCAGAAGCGCGATCAAGATGCGTGTCTTCATGGAGTTCAATCCTACGCGGCCGCGAGCGCGGCGCGGATGATGGCCTCGCCGCACGGCGGCGCCACAGCGTTGCCCAGCAGCCGGGTGTCGTGCGAGATGCGCCCGGTCAGGACTTGCGGCACCGCTTCTGTGCCTCAGCATCCGGCATGTAGAACAGGTCAGGGCACGGTCCGTCGATGAGCGCGTTGACGATCACCTGCCCGAGGCGCTGGCTGGGGGCTGCGGCCATATAGCGCGCCAGTTGCATGAAGGCCGCCCAACGCTCGGGTGACGATCTGCGCTGCCGGGTGCCAGGCCGACATCGACTGCGAGACTTCGTGTGGGGCGGCCTCACGGAGGGCTTCAAGGGTCGTGAACTCGCGCGTGTTCATACCTCAGCTCCGACGTTCGCCAGCCACGCACCCTGATGCAGGTCGAGAGGCCCGGCGATCAGGTGTGCCGCCAGCGTCGTGAAGTGCAACGCGACCTCCTCGAAGTACGGTTGCAGCCCGGCCATGTCCGCCGGGCACTCGTCGCGGACCACGAGCACACCGCACGCCTGCTCGGTCTGCCACAGTGCCTTCCGCATGTCTCGCCGCGCCGCGTCGTTGAACGCGGATGCGACCACCAGGGCGACGCGGCACGTGCTGGGCGGTGCCTTCACGCGGTGGAGCAGGCGCCGCGTGTACGGTTGTTTCGTGGCTCGCAGCTCCGCTCCAATGAGCACCCGCTCGAGCTGCGAGGTCACCGAAGCACCCGCCGGGTTCTGATCGAGCAACTCAGACAGCCGAGCATCGGCGCGTGTCAGGTACTCGACCACGTCGGCGCAGCCGTGCCCCGTCAGGCGCGCGAGCAGCGGCGCCGCCTCACGCAGGTCCGGCGCGTACACCAGCAGCGCCGATGTCGTCGAGGGTCGCGGGTAGTCGAGCTGGTTGAGGTATGTGCTGACGTAGGCAGGGTGCAGGTCTTTGGGCTTCATCGAACTCCTTGAGGCCAGTGGGCGGGCGTCAGGCCGTCGTCGACGACGAGGGCGTAGAGGGTGCCATCCACCAGATCGTTGTCGATCGCGGCGCGCACCTTGATCTCGCACCACCATGGCGCCATGCTCACGACCTCGGCGAGCGCAGTCCACACGTTGTCGTAGCCACCCTGCGGGCGCCACACGCTCACCGTGACTGTGCCCTCGCGGACGTGTAGGGTCGCATGCCGCGCGGCAAGGAGAGTGCGTCCACCCTTGCTGGCGAGCACGGTAACCTTCTCGAAATCATGATGACGGATGATCACTCGCGCTCCCTTTCACTCGTGATGAGGACGCACATGAGGCCGGCGAGCCCTTGCATGTTGGTCTCGGGTCTCGTTGGGTACGGGTCGATGACGGTGACGACGCGACGTGCGCTGACGAGGACGTTGCCGCTGTTGAGGTCGCCGTGCATGAACCTGGCGGAGTTCATGCGCGCGACGAGTTCGACGAGACGCTCGGCCACCTCTGACCGTGCGTACGCGGAGGCGGTCTGCACCCACTTCCACAGCGGGATGCCTGGCCTGTACTCAATCAGGGAGGCGCCAGGACGCGTGTCCAGCAGTCGCGGCATGAAGTCGTGCAGGTCGAGTTCGACGGCTCGGCGCAGCGCGTTGTCGTGGGCCTTTTGCATCGGCAGCGAAGGCCCCTCGTAGATCGTCCCGTCCGCCTTCGCAGCCTTCGCCGGGCGCCACACCTTGAGCGTGCGGTACTGGTGCTTGCCGCCCGACCACGGGCCAGCGTCGACACGGTAGACCGCCGCGCAGTCACCCCCTCCGAGCTTCGCACCGAGCTCGACATGGAAGGCGGCTGCGTGCTGCTCGGCAAGTTCCTTGAGGTTCATCGCGTCCCCTTTGTGCTGACACGCGTCATGTGCATGCTCGGCAAGCCAACCTGCGCGGACTCACAATGGCGCTGTGCACCTTCGCGCACTGTTCGCTATCGCACTTGCGGCCGCGTGTTCGACCCTCGAAGAGCCGCCCGGCGGGACCACCCACAGCGACGACACGATGCAGGGCGAGAGCTCAACGGGGGATGCCGTGAGCGTCGAAGCAGCACCCACGACAGGCGAGTCGACCGGCCCCACAGCGCCGGCTTGCCACTCGTACGCTTGCATCGATGACACCGACTGCGAGCCCGGCACGTCTTGTCTCTCGGTGCTGAGCGACGATGTCCCGAACATCTGCGCTGCCGGGTGCCAGGCCGACATCGACTGCGAGACTTCGTGTGGGGCGCCGCTTGCTCGCTGCGAGGGTGGCCTGTGCACTCCCGTGACGTGCTGGCGGGCGGACCCGTGCGAGATGGGAGAGTGCCGCGACTACGTCGACGGTATCTCGGCTTGCTTCCCTTGAGCCGCAGCCTCTGACGCCGCGACGGCGAGCTGGTCACACCGTTCGTTCTCGGGGTGACCACTGTGCCCGCGAACCCACTCCGCGCGGACCACGTGTCGATCGAGTTCGACGAGTAGTGCTTGCCACAGGTCGACGTTGAGCACCGGCGACCCGTCCGCCTTGCGCCACCCCTTCGAGGCCCAACCGCGCACCCACTCGTTGATGCCGCGAACCACGTACTTCGAGTCGCTGACGAGACGAACGTGACATGACGCTCTGAGACGCTGGAGCCCCGACAGCGCGGCTTGCAGCTCCATGCGTTGCGAGGTCGTTCCGTTCGCACCTCCGCTGCCTTCGTGCTCGGTACCCGTCGACGGATGCCGGAGCAGGTAGCCCCAACCGCCGAAGCCGGATGCCTTGCACGCGCCGTCTGTGAAGAGATCAACGTGGGGCTTCATGCTTTCACCTCGAGGTCGCAGGGGTGCACGCTGAGGTGACTGCCGTTCGACAGAAGCACGAGGAAGTTCGCGCCGCTGCAGCCGTCAACGACGACAGCCTCACGGCCGCCCTGGAGACGCACCATGGCACCCGCCACGAGGTCGGGCCTTTTGCGGTACTCCGCACACCGCGCGAGGCTCTCGGTCGTCACCGGTGCGCCCAGCTTGCGCCCGCGCAGCTCCGTGAACTTGAGCCCCGGCCAGAAGTCACGGGCGTCCGCGAAGATGCAGGCCTTCGCCCGCCCGAGCGTGAAGTCGTTGACGGTGATGCGGTTCTCCGGCCAGCGAGCGCACCACACCTCGAAGCCGTAGACGATCATCGGGCTCCGAGTCGGGTCTCGCCGTGGGCTGTGCTGCGCTCGTGCGGGTCGAACACGCGCTCACCGCCGACCTTGAAGAACTCGAGGAGCTCGTGGTCGACCAGCATCTTCACCGCCGAGAAGGCGGTGCGCACGACCTGCTCCGTCGAGAACTCCTCACCCACCCTCCATGCACGACCTTGACCGATCGAGGGCTCCAGCGTGTCGCGGTCGGGCCTGTAGAACGTGCAGGTCACCAGCCAGCCGCCGGGCATGTCGATGACCTCCCAGTCGGAGATCTCCACGAGTCGTCCGGCGTGGACGGCCTTGAGGATGGAACAGAGCTCATCACGTGTCATCGTTGGTGCCTTGCGTGTGGGCGACGCCCACAGTGGGGAAGTTGGCCGGGCGCCACAGGTGCCCGCAGTCGAGGCAGAGGTGCGTCTTGTGCGGCTTCGTCGCCCACACGCCTTCATCAAGGTGCGGCACCTTGCACTTCGGACATTCAAGTCGTGCTGGGACAGGGTGAGGAAGAAGTCCGCCGACTACACGTCGACGACGGGCCTCCGCCGCGAGCATGTATCGCAGGCTGCGCAGATAGACGACGTGACCGGGGCCGTCGACGGCGGCAGGCCACTTGCCGGTGCTTTCGTGCTCGATCGGCTTCAGGTAGCGCTCGACCACCTCTCGCGCCACGGCGAACGTAGCACGTTCCGGTGTCGGGTTGAAGTGCTGGTCGTAGTACGCCGCGTGCTCCGCGACGCGCTGCGCTGAGTACAGCCCCGCGTGCTCGATGCAGTTGCAGTAGTCGGAGTCCTTCGGGCGCCAGAAGACCACGAAGGGTTGGACGCGGATGCCCTTGCGCCGCGCATCGATGCGCGGCTGGGTGTGGTTCAACGAGACGATGTAGAACTCGGTCACGTGTCAGCTCCAAGCCGAGAGGTCGGGCCCTCTCCACTCGCCGCCTTCGTCGCCGGGGTAGCGCAGACCGGGTCGCCCCTCGAAGCTCCAGGACTCAGCGCATAGCGCTGCGAAGACGGGCGACTCGCCCTCGATGCCCATGTCCTCAGCCATGACGCGGTCGAAGTCGTCTCCCAGAAGTGCGCGCAGGCTCGCGTGGACGATGCGGCACTCCTCGTAGCCGCGAACACTCACCCAGTCGTCCGGATCGACGTTGCTGTCACCGTTGAACTCGACCTCGCCGGCCATGTCGCACTGCGTGAAGACGAAGTAGCGCAGGTCCATGCGCTGACCACGTGCGTCAGTCAGGAACAGACTGGTGTGCGTGCGCCCCTGGTAGGTCAACTCGACGAGGTAGAAGACGTTGCCTGCCAGGGGTAGGAGGTGTCGCCACCGACGCGACCAGGGGTCGATCGGGGTGGGACCGTAGCAGACGCCAGTGATGCGATCGGAGAACTCCATGACCCCTCAGTCGTTGCGCGCAAAGAGGACCTCGACATCGTCGATGCCCGTGCGCACAGGTGGTTCGCCGTAGACCAGTGGTACCGCTTGGAAGTCGAGGTACACAGCGCCCGTCGGCTTGTGGCGGTACGCGCCGCGGAGCTTGTGCTCGTCGAGCGCAGGTGCGACGCAGGCGAGCAGGAACGAACTCGTCACCCACCGCGTTCTGCCCTTGGGGCTCGTGAACTCGACCACTTCGGGGTCGGGCACGAAGCCGGGCAACTCGTACAGCGTGTACCAGCGCCCGAGGTCCATCTTGTCGAGGTCGAGTCTCATCAGTGCCTCACAACGAAGCGGCCGCGTGCCACACCCGCAAGGACTGGTGTGGGCTTGGGTGAAGTGCGCGTGAGCCGAGCAGACGGAGCCTTCGTGGCAGGGCTATGGGGTAACGCGATCCGTCGCACCCACTGTGCCCGCCGACGGGCTACCACTGCTCCTCGTCCTCGATGTCGTCGTAGCCGGGCCCGTCGTAGTCGTCGCTGTCGGGGGGCGTCTCGCTCTCGCTGGGCTCCCAGCCGATGTGCTCGGGCACCTCGTCATCGAAGTCGAGCGTGTCGTCGTGCTCCAGCCACGCCTGGTACACCTGCTCGAGGCCCTCTTGCCCCTCGTGCGTGGTGAGTGCGGCGGCGACGGTCTCGCTGGGAAGCCCCAGCTTGGCAGCGAGCACGTCAGCGAAGTAGTGGAGCGCGTGGGTGAACTCGATGGTGGTCGGCAGCGACATGCGCTCCTTGTAGGGAGACGCTCGGGTGCGTCGCGTGCCAAGCCGCTGTGTGCCACCGCACCATTTCCTGCGAGCCCAATATTTCCTGTGCAGGAAATATTGCTTGATCAGGAAACATCCCGGCGCGAAAACGCGAAAACCGCCTTGTGGGCGGTTCTAGCTCAGCCTTTCGGCTTGTTCACGCAGCGGATGCAGGTGGCGGGGGTGGGGATTGAGGGTGACGGAACACGCCACTGTTGCCCGCGTGGAGCTCGAGCCCGATGAGCCGCCGCTCGTGCTCTCCCTGCCGCGACTTGATCGCTTCGATCTCGCGGTCGTGCTCCTTGACGTGCGCCGTGGTCGCCGCCAGGTTGGCCTCCAGGCTGCGGTGCATACCTTCGAGCTCGTGGCGGACACGCTCGTCGCCGGTGACCACTGCGGCCTTGACCTCCGTCATGCTCTCGCGCAGGGCCTTCAGCTCTGCGTTGTTCTCGGCCCCCTGCTTGAGGTGGTGGTCGAAGAACTCGCGGAACATCTTGCCGGCAGCGTGAACACCCGGAATGACGACCTTCCAGACGAGGAGCGCGACGAGCAGTAGCACGACGCCGGCTGGTCCATGCTCAGCGAGCATGAGTTGTGCGAGGCCGAGCTCCGGAGAGTCGGCCGGAACTTCGATCGAGGCATGCACGGTGGCACCCTCCATCAGCCCTGCGGGGTGGTGCGGCGCTTCTTGCGCAGGAAGTACCACAGGATGAGCAAGAGAACGACTCCGATCGAGATGCCGATGTACAGCGGGCTGAGCATGTTGAGGACCTCCGTTGTCCATGTGACGGCACGCGGCTGACCCGCGTCAACCACGGTGGGCTTGGTGCGAGCAGGAAGCGGTGCAGGAAGCGGGCTGCCGGCGGCGCAGACCGAGACGAGAGAAGAGCCACAGCAGACCCGTGGCGAGGGTGACGATGGCGGCCTCGATGACGCCGCCGCAGATGCACGAGATGAGCATGATAACTACCGGTGGTGAGAGAAGGCCACTCGGCCAAGCGACGGATGCAGACGCTCGACCTCGGGTCGAAGCACGAAGGGAGAAGTGAGACTGGCGACCACGCTGGGGTCGAAGGGCCCGTGGTAGAGCTCGCGTCCCCGCGGAAGCCCCAGGGCTGCGCTCACCGTGTCCAGCTCGTCGACGTTGAGCCATCGACCGTTGTCGGCGGTGCCGAGGAACAGATCGACCACCTGCGCACCGTCGAGTGCTGGCGAGAGAACGAGGTGAAGGGAGATCGGGGCGACGTTGCCGGCGAAGACCTGAGCCGCGCGTTCTCGAAGGTCGAGGCGCTCAGTTGCTGCGACGGCATCGTTGCTGAGTTCTCGTGCGTCGACCTCGCCCTTGCCTGAGATGACCAGAGGTGTACCTGTGGGCTCCTCCAGCACGAGAATCGTCTCGCCCGGGACGAGAACTCCAAGAGCCTCGGCGAGGGGGTGAAGCTTGCGCGGCTGCATGGGGCTAATGGCCCCTAGAGGGGCAAGCCAAGGGATAGCTCGTATACCACGAGAACAACTGGTCAGGTCGTACATGACCTGTGTCGCTGGCTCACGTCTCACGGTCCGCGAGCATGAGCCTGACAAGGAAAGCCGTGCACAGCGCGATCATCCCCAACAGGGTCACCAGGGTGGGGTCGCAGCCGCAGCACAGGGCACCGATCGTTGACACGACGACCAGCGGCGCCACACGCATCACGACCTTCCGCAGCCTCTCACCGTTGGCCTCGAAGCCGCTACGCCACGCGGTGAAATCGTCGATGCACTGAACGAACCCCGGCGTCCGCACCAGACGTGCCACGGCATCAGGCGTCACCTCATCGAGGGTCTCGGCGACCTTGAAGAAGCGCCACTGCTCGCAGGTCCCGAAGGGCCACCGTGCCGCTGACACTTCGATGAGCAGCGCGATGCCCTTCTTCTCCTCGCAGAGCGCTGCACTGATCTGACGCTCGGCGAGGTACTCGACGAGTCCTCGCACCGCTTCGTTGGCCTTCTGCCGCGCCTCTGCACAGGCAGCGGCTCTCGCCTTCTGCTTGGCGCGTCCCTCCTCGAGGAGTTCTGCGACTTCGATGCTCTTGTGTGGTCTGTAGGTCATGATCTCCTCACCGGTAGATGAAGTGCTTGAGTTCACTCGACTGCTGTACGAACCCGTCACGCCGCGGCCTGAAGCCACCGCGAAAGCGCGCGAGTTCATCGGCAACCTGCAGCTCTGGGGTCTCGCGTGCGCAGCGCAACACGGTCGGGCGCCCCAACGCGAGCAGCTCGAGGCCGGCCTTGGCTCGCATCGCTGCGACCTTGTCGCCCTCGCCGGTCAGCGAAGCTCGCAAGACGGCTTCCGAGACCACCCGTGCTTGCCCCATGCAGGCTTGCGGCACCGCACCTCGAAGGAGTGAGACGGCAGCGAAGACAGCGTGCGTATTATCGCACACCAGCGCGGCCGTCGCGCATGGACCTTTTTCGCGGATGATCAGCCGAGCAGCCTCGACCATGCCCCAGAGCTCGGCGGCCGTGGGCTCGGTAACCCAGTGGGGGCACTCGCCGTGCACCAGGAGAGAGTCGCTGCGTCCGGGAAGCGCGACGACGGCGCCCCACGACCAGCCGACTTGACCAGCGACGCCGCTGGCGTCGCTCCACGCCATCACACCCGGCGGGCCCTCCCACGTCCACGGATCGGTTTGTCTATTGACCCTCGCGCCCTTCAGCATGCGGCCCTTTTGCCGTGCGGCGCGACGCGACAACCACGCAAACGAGATGTGAGGCGTAGCACGACCGCTAGACATGCCGACAGCGACGAGCGGCGCAGTAGGGTCCGCCAGCATGTCACCACTCACCCAGGTCGCCCTCGAGCGCACCTTCGGAGTCGAGCTCGAGCTGATCGGAGCGTTCGGCTTGGGTGACCGTCTCGTACGGGCGCTTCGAGCCGAGCGCCGCGACGATGGGCTTCTCGCGTGTGCTTTCGGGTGCTGGCGAAGCGTTCACGAGCCGAGCCTGCACCTGTCAGAGACATACCCCTGTGGGTGTGAACTCGTCTCCCCCACCCTGCACTACGGCCGATCACTCGACCGGGCGAAGGTCACAGGCTTCGTTCGGGCCTTGGGCCGTGCTGGAGCCGCAGTGAACGACTCGTGTGGGCTTCATGTGCACGTAGGTGTTGGGGAAGCCGCGAAAGAGGCGGACTTCCTACTCTCGGCCCTCGCCCTCGCCTACGAGTGGTCACGAGTGCTGCACGCGCTGTTGCGTGACCGCCGAGTCAACTCGCAGTTCTGCGAGGTGCACACAGCGTGGCTCACCGCACCAGTCGCGCACTTCTTCACTGGCACCGAGCGCGCCACGTACGCGAAGCTCATGCGCCTCATCTTGGAGCGTACGAGCGTCAAGGTGACACGCGACGACAAGCTGGACCTGCCTCGCGACCGTGCCCTGAACCTCACGGCGCTTGCCCTCTACGGCACCATCGAGTACCGGCTCTTCGAGTCGACCCTCGACCCCGATCTCGTTCTCGCCTACGTCGAGCTCTGCGTTCGCTTCACGGCCCTGATCATCACCACCGCCCCGAAGCTGAACGAGCAGCGAGCACCGACGGAGGCGAACGTGCGCTCGCTGCTGGACATGCTCGAGGTCTCAAGCACTACACGAGACCTGCTGTGGACGGCAGAGGTACGCGAGCACCTTCGGCGACTCCACGCGCGGCCGCAGGTGCGACTACCGGACATGGACTTGGGCATGCTTGACGCACGCTCTCGACACCTTGTCGAGGAGGTTGTCGCTCACTATCGGTAGGAGGTCCCTGTGCCTGTCTTCGCTTTGGTGCTGTGGCTCGTGGTGGTCGCTGGTGTCGTGGAACACCAGCGCCGAGTGGGTAGGCGCCGACGCCTATATCTTCAACTCCAGCGTCTCAAGTCCCGGCGCTGACCTGGAAACGACGGACCACCTCGATGCACGCGCACGCGCGCAAGAACTCGTGCGTCAACTGCCGCCCGAGGTAGGGATAGTCGCCGCCTTGGTCGATGTGGTCGCGGTACCACTCGTGCACGGCGCGCTCGTCGGAGAAGTCGAGCTCCTTCGCCTCATCTGCGCGGGCGTCGACCTCGTCGGGGTCGAGGCCGTCGTCTCGCAGCGTCTCGACGGCAGCAAGCAGATCGGTGCGCGCCTTGGCCTGGTTGTACTCCCACATGTCGCCAGCGCGGCACTTCTGAGTCACCCCGGTCTCCAGGTCGCGGTTGATGAAGTCCGGCACGATCCCACCCGGCCTCTCGAAGAGCATCGAGGCGAGGTCACCGGTGACGACGAGGGAGAACGGGCCTTGAGCGACATGTGTAGCGGGCCCGCCCGTGGTCGGCACGACCACCCACCAGCTCCACGTGCCATCCCCGCCGTGGCGGGACACCCTCAGCCCGTCCGCGAGTTCGTTCACGGTGTTGCGCGGGGTCATCGCATCCTCGGGAGGGTGATGTTCGTCTGCCCCTGGTACTTGCCGCCGCGGTCCTTGTACGAGGTCTCGCAGACCTCGCGCTCGAGCTCGACGAACCCGCTCACGGAGCCGCCGCGGAGGTACGTCGCGGGCGAGCCCGTCCCCTCGGCGCGAAGTTCGAGGTCAGCGCCCAGGAAGATGAACTGAGCGATGCCCTCGCCGGGGTAGACCGCGGCCGGCAGCGGTGTTGTGTTCGAGAGCTCGAGGGTGACGTTGCCCTCCCACTCCGGCTCGAGCGGTGTCACGTTGACGATGATCCCGCAGCGGGCGTAGGTTGACTTGCCCAAGCAGACGACCAGCACGTCGCGCGGAACACGCATGTACTCCAGCGAGTAGGTGAGCGCGAACGAGTTGGGCGGGATGATGACCGGGGTGCCGATCTCCCCCTGCACTTTCACGAAAGCCGATTCGGGCAACTTCTTCGGGTCGACGACCGCGGTGTTGACGTTGGTGAACAGCAGGAAGTCGAGGCCACAGCGCACGTCGTACCCGTAGCTCGAAGGGCCGTAGGAGATGACGCTGCGTCCGTCAGGTTCCTTGCTGACACTCTTGCCGACGAACGGCTCGATCATCGGTTGCTGTCCCGAGCAGCGCTCGGCGATCCATCGGTCGGACTTGACACCCATAGGCAGTGACCTCTACCCGCACGCGGCGCGGCGTCGCACGTACAGCTTCTGCCAGTTGAACTCACGGCGCAGACCTGCGCCGCGCGTTGTACGCACCCGCGCTTGATCTTACACCGTTCTGTTGGATCGATTCTGCTACGTGAGCCAAGCCCGAGTCCGCACCGGCGCATTTTCTTTGACCGCTGGATCGGGTTCTGATAGAACGGTGGCGTCCCCATCCCGGGACACGCAAGGTCAACCCCCGGCGGCGTGTAGTCCGTCGGACACGTACGTTACCCGTCTCCTGCCCTCACGGGCCCGAAAGGTTCCCTATGTACAGCTCCATCAAGGCGCGCGCTCTCGCTTCCGAGGTCGAGGCTGCCGTCGTCAACAACATCGCGGCCCGTTTGCGGGTCAGCCCGGCGCAGGCCCACGCGCTTCGTACGATCTTCCTCTTGGACACCGCTGGCGAGTCGATCTGCGTGGAGGTGTCCGGCTCGGCGCACCACACCCCCGTCGGCGACGAGGGCGAGGACGAGCAGTTCGAGGACAGCGACGAGGGTGAGGTGGCGTCCGTCAAGCAGTACACCTACCTCAACGACGGCGTGGTCGCCGGTGTCGAGGCGGGGCTCCTCAAGCCCGCTGGCGAGCCGTTCCGCCGCTCGAAGCGCTCGGAGACGCTGCTGCGCTACGTCAAGCTCACTCCCGAGGGCAAGGAGCTGGCACAGAGCTTCGTCACCTACGAAGAGCGGCAGAAGGCGAGCAAGCCGTGTCTGTCGGGCGTGTCCCTGCTCGGGCAGGTGCGCGAGCAGGTGCGGACCGGCAAGCTGACCCTCAAGAGCCGGG
>ERZ724513.1071-NODE-1071-length-13818-cov-9.924580_pt1 | contig 13818 bp, 10 predicted proteins | sample MGYA00376046_ERZ724513 | MGnify/ENA primary metagenome ERZ724513 (study PRJEB28724, sample SAMN07190883) | activated sludge metagenome | isolation source: activated sludge of sewage treatment plant in Hong Hong | place: Hong Kong | collected 2016-03-17 ... | reverse complement strand
CGCCCGGAGCCGGCGCGCGCCCACGACGGCGCGCTGACGCGGCGCAATGGGCAGCCGCTGCCCGTGTCGCTGGCTGTCGCGCCGCTGAGCGCCGACGCCGACGGGGAACAACTGGTCTCCTTTGTCAGCCGCGACGAGTTGGATCGGCTCAACGAATCGCTGGTTCACGCCCAACGGCTGGCCGGCATCGGCACGCTGACCGCCAGCGTGGCCCACGAACTGACCAACCCGATCAGCGTCATCACGGCCACGTGCATGAACCTGCGCGACGAGCTGGACGGCGAAGCGCTGGGGCGCGAGGAGCTGGCCCGCTACGTGGAGATGATTGAGCAGAGCGCCCTGCGCTGCGCGCGCATCGTCGAGGTCTTGCGCAACTACGCCCACAGCGTCGGCCGCGACACGGCCGACGGCGCGGCCATCGCCATCACCAGCCCGGCGGCCGTGGCGCAAGACGCGCTGATGATGGTCGAGCAGCAGTTCCGCAAGCAGGCCCACGTCACCGTCGAGTTAGACCTGGAGCCGGGCCTGCAAACCATCTTCTGCGACCACCACCGCATCGCCCAGGTGCTCATCAACCTGCTGACCAACGCCCGCGACGCCATGCAGCCCGACGGCGGCACCGTCCACGTGCGCTTCTGGACGCCGCAACTGGCCGGCGGCGACTGGTTCGCCTTCGCCGTCAGCGACACGGGCACGGGCATCGACCTGGCCATCCTGCCGCGCATCTTCGAGCCGTTTTTCACCACCAAGCCCAATGGCCAGGGCACAGGGCTGGGCCTCTACATCGCCGAGGGCATCGTGCGCCAGCACGGTGGCCAGATCACCGCCGCGAACAACCCCGATGGCGGGGCGACGGTGACGGTCATTTTGCCGCGCAAGCCGTAAGAGTAGGGGCTAGGGATTAGGGGATAGGGGTTAGGGGTTAGGGAAGAGTCCTCTTCCCTGGCCCCTGGAACCTAGCCCCTCTCGACCAGCTTCAAGAAGTACTCGTGCAACCGTGTATCGTCGGTTAGTTCCGGGTGGAACGAGGTTGCCAGCCAGTGGCCCTCCTCGGCGGCCACGGGCGTGCCGTCGGCCAGGCGGGCCAGGACGCGGGCGTTGCCGTGGGCGGCCACCAGGCGCGGCCCGCGGATGAAGACGGCCGGGAACGGCCCGCTGCCGTTCAGCCCGTCCACGTCGATGGGCGTGATGAAGCTATCGACCTGGCGGCCGAAGGCGTTGCGCTCGACCTCAATGTCCATCAGCCCCAGCAGCGGTTGGTCGCGGCCAATGCTCTTGGCCATGAAGATCATCCCCGCGCACGTGCCCCAGACCGGCTTGGCCGCGGCGAAGGCCCGCAGCGGCTCGGTCAGGCCGTAGGTGTTGGCCAGCTTGCCGATGGTCGTGCTCTCGCCGCCGGGGATAATCAGCCCATCCAGCCCGGCCAGGTCCTCCGGCAGCCGCACCTCGACCGCCTCGACCCCCAGCCGCCGCAGGATGTTGATGTGTTCGATAAATGCGCCTTGCAGCGCGAGGACGCCTATTTTCATGTGGGGCCTCGTTACAAGCGCGGGGGAGCAGGGGAGCGGGGGTGCAGGGGTGAAAAGAACCTCTTAATGAAGGTCTCTTTCACCCCTGCTCCCCTGCACCCCCGCGCTTCCTTTTACCAGCCGCGGCCGGCCAGCTGCTGCTCCGGGGCCAGCGTGTGGACGCCGATGCCGACCATCGGCTCGCCCAGCTTCTCGCTGACGCGGGCCAGGATTTCGGCGTTGCGGAAGTGGGTCGTGGCCTCGACGATGGCCTTGGCCCGTCGCGCCGGGTCGCCGCTCTTGAAAATGCCGGAGCCGACGAAGACGCCATCGACCCCCAGTTGCATCATCAGCGCCGCGTCGGCCGGGGTGGCGATGCCGCCGGCGGCGAAGTTGACCACCGGCAGGCGGCCGAGCGCCCTGGTCTCCTTGACCAGTTCATAGGGCGCGCCCAGTTCCTTGGCGAAGGTCATCAGCTCTTCGTCGGGCATATTCTGCAGGCGGCGAATCTCGCCCAGGACGGAGCGCGCGTGGCGCACCGCCTCGACGACGTCGCCTGTGCCCGCCTCGCCCTTGGTGCGCATCATCGCCGCGCCCTCGCCGATGCGCCGCAGCGCCTCGCCCAGGTTGCGGCAGCCGCAAACGAAGGGGATCTTGAAGTCGTGCTTGTTGATGTGGTAGGCCTCGTCGGCCGGCGTCAGCACTTCGCTCTCGTCGATGAAGTCGACGCCGATGGCCTCCAGAATCTGCGCCTCGACGAAGTGGCCGATGCGCACCTTGGCCATGACCGGGATGCTGACCGTGGCCATGATCTCGCGGATGAGGCCGGGGTCGGACATGCGCGCCACGCCGCCGCTGACGCGGATGTCGGCCGGCACGCGCTCCAACGCCATGACGGCCACCGCGCCCGCTTCCTCGGCGATGCGGGCGTGCTCCGGCGTGACCACGTCCATGATCACCCCGCCCTTGAGCATCTGGGCCAGGCCGCGCTTGACGGTGACGCTGCCGACTTCGCCGCGGCCGTTGCTGCCTTGTCCGTTCTCGTTCATCTGCTTATCCTCCGGGCCGGGCCGTTCTGCTAGGCCCGACCAAACGTAATGACCTTTGATTGCTGCGCTCCATTGTAGTGACCGGCCGGGGACAATTCAAGACAATTGGCCCTAATCTACGGGGGTTGATTACCGTTTTGATAAGACCAATTCAGATGAGAACAGGCGCAGTTTTCACATTTCATCGGCTTGCCATTCTCTACAAACAGGCTATACTAGACCTATATTCATTGGATTTATTTGATTCATTGGATCAATCATCGTGCGTCTCGAAAAGCTCGACTCCGAGTTCCTTCACTACCTCGTCGAACACCACGTCGATCCCGGCGACAAGCTGCCGTCGCTGAACGAGATCGGCGGGACGCTGGGCGTCAGCGTGGGCAAGCTGCGCGAGGAGTTGGCCGTGGCCCGCGGGCTGGGCGTGGTGTCGGTGCGCCCGCGGCTGGGCATCCAGCGCGAGCCGTTCGACTTCGCCGAGGCCATCTTGCCGGCCATCCTCTTCGGGCTGGCCACGGGCGAGGCCACCTTCGCCCAACTGAGCCAGCTACGCCGCACCATCGAAACAAGCTTCTGGGACGAGGCTGTGGTACGCTTGACCGTGGACGACCGGCTGCGGTTGCGCAACCTCGTCGGGCGGGCCTGGGCCAGGCTGCGCGGCGAGCCGATCCACATTCCCAACGCCGAACACCGGCAATTGCACATGACCATCTTTGGCCGGCTGGGCAACCCGTTTGTCCACGGCCTTCTCGTCGCCTACTGGGATGCCTACGACGCCAGCGAGTTGACCCGCTTCCAGAGCTACCAGTACTGGACCGACGTGTGGACCTATCACGAGCAGATCGTCGATGCCCTCTGCGCCGATGACTTCGAGCGCGGCCGGCGGCTGCTGAGCGAGCATTTCGCGCTGCTGCAAACCGAACCGGAAGCAGTGGTCGAAGTCGATATTTAGGGGAGTAATCCATGAAGAGCCTTAAGGAAGAACTGGAAAGCGAGCAGGTGCGCCACCTCGACCTGAGCCGCTACTGCGTCGTCGAGAGCGGCACGACGGTGCGGGCGACGCTGGAGCGGATGCGCACCGATGAGGGGCGGCCGGTGCTGGTCGTCCGCGGCAAGGAACTGGTCGGCATCTTCACCGAGCGCGATGTGCTGCAACGGGTGATGACCCGGCCGGAGACGCTCGATGGCCCAGTGGACGCGGTCATGACCGCCCGCCCCATCACCGTCCTGCCGGACACGTCGGCCGCCGACGCCCTCTGGCTGATGGATGACCATCATTTCCGCAATCTGCCCGTCGTCGACCGCCAGGGCAACATCCTCGGCGACATGACCTATGCCGCGCTGATCGCCTATCTGGGCGCGCGCTACCCGGTTGAAATTCAGAACCGCCCCCTGCGCCCGGAGCAGTATCCGAGCAAGCCGGAGGGCGGGGACTAAGAGAGTGGACAGTGAGCAGTGGACAGTGAGCAGTACCCTTACGACCACTGGCCACTGACCACCGACCACCGACCACCGACCACTAGAAACCCATGAACGAAAACGACTACATTATCGAAGAACGCGACGCCGTCGTGATCCGCTTTGCCGGTGACTCGGGCGACGGCATGCAGCTAACCGGCACGCAATTCACCAACACGTCGGCCGTCTTCGGCAACGACGTCAGCACGATGCCCGACTTCCCGGCCGAGATTCGCGCCCCGGCGGGCACGCTGGCCGGCGTCAGCGGCTTCCAGGTCAACTTCTCCAACCGCGACATCCTGACGCCCGGCGACGCAGCCCTGATTCTGGTGGCCATGAACCCGGCGGCGCTGAAGGCCAGTCTGCCCGACCTGGAAGTCCACGGCACGATCATCGCCAACACCGACGCCTTCACGCAGACGAACCTGCGCAAGGCCGGCTACGAAGCCAACCCGCTGCGCGACAACTCGCTGGGCGAGTACCAGGTCATCGAAGTGCCCCTGACGACGCTCAACCGCGAGGCGCTCAAGAACATCGAGGGGTTATCGACCAAGGACAAGGACCGCTCGCAGAACTTCTTCGCCCTGGGGCTGGCCTTCTGGATGTTCGACCGGCCGCTCGACGTGACCCTCGACTGGGTGCGCAAGAAGTTCGCCAAGACGCCGGCGGTGATGGAGGGCAACATCCGCTCGCTGGAGACGGGCTACCACTTCGGCGAGACGAGCCGCATCTTCCAGCACCGCTACCGCATCCGCCCGGCGGCCCTGCCGCCGGGAACCTATCGCAAGGTGACGGGCAACACCGCCCTGGCGTTGGGGCTGGTGACGGCGGCGCAGAAGATGGGCAAGCCGCTGTTCTATGGCACTTACCCCATCACCCCGGCCAGCGACATCCTCCATGCCCTCGCGCCGCTGCGCAACTTCGACGTGCGCACCTTCCAGGCCGAGGACGAGATCGCCGCGATGGGTTCGGTCATCGGCGCGGCCTTTGGCGGCGCGCTGGCCGTCACCGGCACCAGCGGCCCCGGCGTGGCCCTCAAGAGCGAGGGCATGAACCTGGCCGTGGCCCTGGAACTGCCGATGATCATCATCAACGTGCAGCGCGGCGGCCCCAGCACCGGCCTGCCGACCAAGGTGGAGCAGTCCGACCTGTTGCAGGCTCTCTTCGGCCGCAACGGCGAAAGCCCCATCGCCATCCTGGCCCCCTATAGCCCGTCCGACTGCTTTGACATTGCTCTGGAGGCCTGCCGGCTGGCCGTGCGCTCCATGTCGCCGGTCATGATCCTGTCCGATGGCTTCCTGGCCAACAGCAGCGAGCCGTGGCGCATCCCCGACGCGGCCGACATCCCGCCCATCCTGGTCGTCCACCCCGACGGCCCGGATAGCGCCCCGCACAATGGCGACGGCGCGTTCCTGCCCTACTTCCGCGACGCGGAGACGCTGGCGCGGCCGTGGGCCATCCCCGGCACGGCCGGCCTGGAACATCGCATCGGCGGCCTGAGCAAGGCCCCGGAGACGGGCAACGTGTCCTATAACCCGCTGCACCACGAGCGCATGGTGCGTGAGCGGGCCGAGAAGATCGCCCGGCTGGCCGAGGTCATCCCGCCGCAAGAGGTCTTCGGGCCGGAGGCGGGTGAGCTATTGCTGGTGAGCTGGGGCGGCACGTATGGTGCGGTGCGCTCGGCCGTGGTCGCGGCACAACGGCGCGGCCGGTCGGTGGCCCACGCCCATCTGCGCTATCTGAACCCGCTGCCGAGCAACCTGCGCGATGTGCTCAGCCGCTATCGTCAGGTCATCGTGCCGGAATTGAACGGCGGGCAACTGGCCTTCCTGTTGCGCGGGCGCTACGCCCTCAACATCCAGTCCTATCCCAAGGTTCACGGCCGGCCGTTCACCATTAACGAGATCGCCACCAAGATCGAGCAGGCGCTTAGCTAATTACGAAATGACTACCGCAACCATACCCCTACAACCCGTTGAACGCCCCGCGCTCAGCCGCGCCGACTTCGCCTCCGACCAGACAGTGCGCTGGTGCCCCGGCTGCGGCGACTATGCCATCCTGGCCACCATGCAGAAAGTGCTGCCCGACCTGGGCATCCCGCGCGAAAACATCGTGTTCATCTCCGGCATCGGCTGCTCCAGCCGCTTCCCGTACTACATGAACACCTACGGCATCCACAGCATCCACGGCCGCGCGCCGACGTTGGCCACCGGCCTGGCCATCGCCAACCCGGAACTGAGCATCTGGGTCATCACCGGCGACGGCGACGGTCTGTCGATTGGCGGCAACCACTTGCTCCATGCCCTGCGGCGCAACGTCAATCTGAACATCATCCTGTTCAACAACCGCATCTATGGCCTGACCAAGGGGCAATATTCGCCCACGTCGCGGCTGGGGGCCAAGACGAAGTCGTCGCCGATGGGCACCATCGAGCACCCCATCAATCCCATCGGCATCGCCCTGGCGGCCGAAGCGTCGTTCGTGGCCCGCTCGCTGGACGCCCATACGCAACACCTGGGCGAGGTGCTGCAACAGGCCGCCGCGCACAAGGGTTCGTCCTTTGTCGAGGTCTACCAGAATTGCGTCATCTTCAACCCGACCGAGTGGGCCGGGCTGGACGACCGCCGCACCCGCGACGACAACATCCTCTACCTGGAAGACGGCCAGCCGATGGTCTTCGGCAAGAACCGCGACCGCGGCATCCGTCTGAACGGCTTCACGCCGGAGATCGTCGCCCTGGGCGATGGCGTCAGCGAGAGCGACCTGCTCGTCCACGACGCCACTTCGGTCGAACTGGGCTACATCCTCAGCAGCATGGAGTACCCCACGCCGATGGGCGTCTTCCGGCAGATGGAAGACCGGCCGACCTACACCGATGGCCTGATGGAGCAGATCGCCACGGCGCGGGCCAAGCGCGGCCCCGGCAACCTGGACGAACTGTACCGCGCCGCCGATCTGTGGACGGTCGTGCCGCCCTCGCCCGACGAACCAATCGAGGCCCACATCTCCGGCCGCGTGCCCCACGAGCTGGACGACGAGTACACCGACGTCATCACCGGCCAGGGCAAGGAGGCCGACGACTCGACCAGCTACGGCCAGGCGGGCACGAATCTGGACATCGACGGCTTGAAGGATCGGCTGATCGAGGAGCAGGTTTCGGCTCTGGGCATGCACGCACCCGTCGAGGTCGAGACCGGCGCGTCGTTGGCCAAGGCTATCCGCCAGATGACGAGCCACCAGATCGGCTGCGTCCTCGTCACCGACGAGACCGACCGGCTGGTGGGCATCTTCACCGAGCGCGACGTGCTCATGCGCGTGGCCGGGCTGGTCGATGACCTGAAGGCTACGTCGGTGAATGCCTATATGACACCCAACCCGGTCGCCGTCCAGGCCGACCTGCCCATCGCCCACGCGCTGCACCTGATGGCCGTGCATGGCTTCCGCCATCTGCCGCTGGTGGACGAGGACAACCGGCCGGTGGGCGTCATCTCGTTCCGCGACGTGGTACATTACCTGCACAGCGAGTCGTAGCCGCCGTGCGTCCTGCCCTGGCGAAGCGTCCGGGGCAGTGCCGGGAATCGAGCAGTGAATGGGGGCGGGTCATCAGACCCGCCCCATGATGTCAGCAGGCCGGGTTCCCACACCGGCCTGATAGCAGTCTGAAGGAGAAATGGTATGAGCATCGGAATTGCGCCGACGCCGGCGGCCGAAATGGCCCCGGAGCAACCGATCGTCAACGACTTCGCCATCGTCGTGGCCACGGCCAACGGCACGGGCAGCCAGACGGCCAACCTGGCCATTCTGCGGGCGCTGTTCAAGATGGGTATCCCCGTCAACGGCAAGAATATCTTCCCGTCGAACATCCAGGGCTTGCCGACGTGGTACCACATCCGCCTGAGCGCCGACGGCTACACCGGCCGCCGCCACACCTCCGAGGTGCTGGTCGCCTTCAACCAGGCCACCGTCGTCCAGGACATCCAGACGCTGCCGGCCGGCGGCATCTGCCTGATCAACGGCGACTGGCGCAGCGCGCCCCAGCGCGACGACATCACCATCTACGCCGTGCCGGTCAACGAGTTCATCCGCGACAGCGGCAGCAAGGGCAAGCTGAAGGACTACCTGGCCAACATGGTCTACGTCGGCGCGCTGGCCCACCTGCTCGACATCCCGCTGGCGCGGCTGGAGGAGGCGCTGTTCTTCCTGTTCAAGGGCAAGCAGCGGACGGTGGACAGCAACATGGCCGTCGTTCGCGCCGCGCACCAGTGGGCGGCGGCCAACCTGGCCCGCAACCACCCCTACCGCGTCGCTCCGATGGACGCGACCGACGGGCTGATCATGATGACCGGCAACGAGGCCGCCGCCCTGGGCGCGGTCTTCGGCGGCGTCAGCTTCGCCGCCTGGTACCCCATCACCCCCTCCACCAGCGTCATCGAGGCGCTCAACGGCTACCTGGCCCAGATGCGCCACGATCCGCAGACGGGCCAGGCCACCTACGCCGTTGTGCAGGCCGAGGACGAGCTGGCGGCTATCGGCATGGTCGTCGGCGCGGGCTTCGCCGGGGCGCGGGCCATGACGGCCACCAGCGGCCCCGGCATCTCGCTGATGGCCGAGTACGTCGGTCTGGCCTACTTCGCCGAAGTGCCGGCCGTCATTTGGGACATCCAGCGCGTGGGGCCGAGCACCGGCCTGCCGACGCGCACCAGCCAGGGGGACGTGATCTTCACCTACTACCTGGGCCACGGCGACACCAGGAACGTCATCCTGCTGCCGGCCAACCTGGCCGAGTGCTTCGAGTACGGCTACCGGGCCTTCGACCTGGCCGACACGTTGCAAACGCCCGTCTTCGTCCTCAGCGACCTGGATTTGGGCATGAACAACTGGATGTCGCCGCCCTTCGACTACCCGGCCGAGCCGCTGCGGCGGGGCAAGGTGCTGTCGGCCGAGGATGTGGCCGAGCGCGGCTTCGCCCGCTATCGCGACCTCGACGGCGACGGCATCCCTTACCGCACTCTGCCCGGCAACCCGCACCCGCGCGCGGCCTACTTCGCCCGCGGCACGGGCCACAACGACGCCGCCGTCTACAGCGAGCGGCCGGAGGACTGGGAGAGCAACATGCTGCGGCTGGCGCGCAAGTTCGACACCGCCCGCGACCTCGTGCCCGCCCCGCTGGTGGAGAGTGTCGAGGGCGCGGCAATCGGCATCATCGCCTATGGCACGACCGAGCCGGCCCTGCGCGAGGCGCGCGACCGGCTGACCGCAACGGGCACGCCCACCAGCTTCATGCGCCTGCGCGCCCTGCCCATCAATGGCGACGTGGAGGCCTTCATCGCCGCCCACGACCGCTGCTACGTCGTCGAGCTAAACCGCGATGGGCAGATGCACACCATCCTGTCGGCCGAGTTGCCGGGCCTGGCCACGCGCCTCGTGCCCCTGGCCCATCTGGACGGCATGCCCCTGACGGCCCGTTGGGTGGTCGAAGCCATCCTGGCCCAGGAGGCGGCCCGGCCGCGGCCCGCGCCGGCCCCGGCGGCTCCTACGCCGGCCCACGGATCCTCGCCCCAGGCGCGCGTCGAGGGGGCCACGGAAACCGACTTGCCCGGCGACGGCTCGCTTTCGCCCGGCAACGGCCTGCCCCGCGGCGATAGCGGCCTGACCGACATGGGCCACGACGGCCACAACCGGCAGGTCATTGGCAGTGAATAGCAGAGAACCTCACGCAAAGAGCCTCACGCAAAGCCGCAGAGGAAGCCAAGACGCAAAGAGAGTCTTCTTGGCGTCCTTTGCTTCCTTCGCGTCCTTTGCGTGAGCTTTGCGCGAGGTTCCTTCTCCGACCCAGTAGAACGGGTAATAAGAGGCAACACGATGACAGAACCAACGACATCCCGCGCCGCGCGCGTCAACGTCCTGGGCCTGGCCCAGACGGACTACAAGGGCCTGCCCTCGACCCTCTGCCAGGGCTGCGGCCACAACTCCATCGCCAACCAGATCGTCCAGGTGGCCTATGAGATGAACGTCCGCCCGGCGGAGATGCTGAAGCTGAGCGGCATTGGCTGCTCCAGCAAGTCGCCGGCCTACTTCCTGGGCCAGAGCTTCGGCTTCAACACCCTCCACGGCCGCATGCCCTCGCTGGCCACGGGCGCGCTGATGGGCAACCACACCATGCAGGCCATCGCCGTCAGCGGCGACGGCGACACGGCCAGCATCGGCCTGGGCCAGTTCAAACACCTGCTGCGGCGCAACGTCCGCATGGTCTACATCGTCGAGAACAACGGCGTCTACGGCCTGACCAAGGGGCAATTCTCGGCCACGGCCGACGAGGGCCAGTCGCTGAAGTACGCCGGCACGAACGAGTTCCCGCCCATCGACATCTGCATGGAGGCCATCCTGGCCGGCTGCGGCTTCGTGGCCCGCTCCTTCTCCGGCGACCCGGCCCAGGTGCGCGAACTCATGAAGGCCGCCCTCAGCCACCGCGGCACGGCCGTGCTGGACATCATCAGCCCGTGCGTGGCCTTCAACAACGACGACGCCTCAACCAAGAGCTACGCCTATGGCAAGGAGCACGAAGTGCCGCTGCACGCCATCGGCTTTGTGCCCAAAGAGGCGGAGATCGAGATCGAGGCCTACGACCCGGGAGAGATGCGCATCGTGAAGATGCACGATGGCTCGACTATCCAGTTGCGCAAGCTGGAGACGGACTACGACCCGACCGACCGGCTGGGGGCGATGCATCGCCTCCAGTGGGCGCAGACACAGGGCGAACTCATCACCGGGTTGGTCTACTACGACCCGGCGCGGCCGTCGCTGGCGGAGACGAGCCGGCTGGTGGACACGCCGCTGTCCGCGCTGGGCGACGAGCGGCTGCGGCCGGGGCGCGAGGTGCTGGCCGGGTTGATGAGCGGGCTGATGTAGGCGTGGGTGGGTCATCACCCCGCCTGAGACAGAAAAAGGGCCGGAGCGGTAATGCTCCGGCCCTTTGCATTTTGCACTGATCATTAGGGCGTGCATGCAAAGTAGTGAAACGGTCTATTCGACCAGGCCGCCCGGGCCTAAAGGCAACCGGGCTACGCAACGACGCCGGCCGAGGCCGGCTCAGGCAGCGCGCGTTCCCCTCTGAAGGCCCGTTCAGGGGCCGTCGTTGACTAGCCCCGCGGCTTCAGCCCGGGGCGGGCGTGGCCAGCGCTACTTTGCATCCACACCCTAGGCGGCGAACGAGCTAATTAGCAGGCGGGCCGCTTCGTCGGGCAGCTCGGCCAAAACGAAATACTCGGCCGGAAAGAGATAGTCTTCGCCACTCTCGTCGATGATGCGCAGATCGCCGTCTTGCTCAGCGTCTTTGTCGGGCAAGACGCGATAGGCCTTATGCAGCTCAAGAGACGCCGGATATTCAGCGTTATCAATACAGATGGCAAATCGTGGGTTCATGGTTCAATCATCGTATTCAAGCCAAAGCAAAACGCTGCGCCATGAGCGCAGCGTTTTGCTTTGTTCAAAAGGGAGCCGGGTGCTCTCCTCCGTCGCCGGCCTTACTCAGTCGCCGCCGGCTGCACGTCCAACAGTTCCACTTCAAAGATGAGCGTGGCGTTGGGCGGGATGGTGCCGCCGCCGGTCTCGCCATAGCCCAAGTCGGCCGGGATGATCAGCTGGCGCTTGCCGCCGACCTTCATGCCGGCCACGCCCTCGTCCCAGCCGGGGATGACGCCGCCCGTGCCCAGGGTGAAGGTGAACGGCTGCCCGGCGTCGAGCGAGCTATCGAACTTGACGTTGTTGGTCAGCCAACCGGTGTAGTTGACGGTCACGTCGCTGCCCGCCTCGGCCACGGCCCCGTCGCCCTCGACCATGTCGTAGTACTTCAGGCCGCTTTCGGTGACGGTGAAGTCGGACTCATCGATGGCCGTCGGCGTCACCAGCGGCAGGATGTCAACCAGTTCGACTTCCATCAGCAGCGTCGCCCCGGGGGGAATGCGGCCGCCGCCCTCTTCGCCCAACGCCAGGTCGGGCGGGATGACCAGCAGGCGTTTGCCGCCCTTCTGCATCGTCGAGACGCCCTCTTCCCAACCGGGGAAGACCGTTTCGCTACCGATGGCGAAGGTCAGCTCGCCGCCCTGGTCGGCCGAGCGGGCGATGAAGACCTCGCCCTCCTGCAACCAGGCCACGTAATTGATGACCACTTCCTGGCCCATCTGGGGCATGTCGCCCTCGCCCTCGACGATGTCGTAGTATTGCAGGCCGCTGTCGGTCGTCGTCAGGTCGCTCTCGTCAACCTGCGTCGGCACCGGCGGGGCCTCAGCGGTGACGAGTTCGATGTCCATCGTGATGGTGGCGTCGGCCGGGATGACGCCGCCCGCGCCCTCTTCGCCAAAGGCGAGATCGGGCGGGATGACCAGCCGGGCCTTGCCGCCCTCTTTCATCAACAGCAGACCCTCCACCCAACCGGCGAAGAGGTCTTCCTCGGTCAGGGTGGCGGTGATGGGCGAGCCGTCGGTGTAGGTGTCGGCGAAGACGGTGCCGTCATCGAGCATGCCGACGATGTTCATGGTGACGATGTCGCCCTCTTCGGGCGTGCGGCCGTCGCCGGCCTGCGTCTCAATGTAAACCAGGCCACTATCGGTCGTGGTCGTCGGCCCCTCGACGGTGGGGATGCCGGCCGGAGCCTCTTCGAGGTCAGCGCTGTCGGTCGTCTCTTCGCCGGCAGCCTCGTCGGTCGTCGTCGTCGCCGTCGCGCCACCAGCTTCGGCCGTGGCATCGGCCTCCGACTGGGCCGGGCCACACGCGGCCAGCAGCAGCACAATCGTGAGCAATACGGCCCACGCGGTAACCACAAATCTCTTCTTCATTCCAGTCTCAAACTCCTGTTCTGGTGAAAACTGCGGCGGCGTTCGGCCGTGGCATTTTCAATATGACTGCCCAATGGTATCTTCTCCCTGTCTCTTGCGCCACTCCCCTTGGCCTGTCAGAGTGGTTATTTCACCCATTACACAGGAATTGGGTGGACAATGGGCAGTAGGCAGTGGACAGTAAACAGTAGACAGTTTTAGACCTACTGGTCACTGGCCACCGCTCACTGCTCACTGCTCACTGTTCACTGTTTACTGTCCACTGTCCACTATTCCCCCAGTCGCGAGGTATAATCCGGTCCATGTATTTGCCGGCCGCGCGTCGCCGCCTTCATACCCGCCTGCTCGCCGTGGCGGCGCTGCTGGTCTTCTTCGCCCTGGCGCTGGACACGGCCGGGCGCAAGGCCATCACCACCGATGAGCCATTGCACCTCGTCCACGCCCTGACGCTGGCGCAGACCGGCGCGATGCGCATCCCGGAGATGCACACGCCCCTGACCTACCGGCTCGTCGGCGAGCTGTTGCGCACAGAGCCGGCGCTGCCGGCCGTGACCGGCATGGCTACCTGGCCGACACAGAACCCCTACGACATCGGCCGCGAGTACATCCGGCGCGACGACGTGGCCATCGACCGGGTGATGTGGCTGAGCCGCTTTGTCGTCGTGCTCATGGGCGTCGTCCTGGGGGCGCTGATGCTCTCGTGGACGCGCGCCCTCAGCCCCAGTCCGGCCGCCGCCGTCGCCGTGGCCGGCCTCTACGCCCTCTCGCCCAACTTCCTGGCCTCGGCCGCGCTGCTGACCACCGACATCGCCGCGACGGTGACGTGGTTCGCCACGGTGTACCTGTGGTGGCGCTACTGGCAGCGGCCGGGCCGCGGGCGCTGGCTGGCGGCGGGCGTCGCTCTGGGGCTGGCGCTGGCGGCCAAGCTGACCGGCGTGCTGCTGCTGCCGGTGACGCTGCTGCTGGCCTACG
>ERZ724513.1070-NODE-1070-length-13820-cov-5.013513_pt1 | contig 13820 bp, 12 predicted proteins | sample MGYA00376046_ERZ724513 | MGnify/ENA primary metagenome ERZ724513 (study PRJEB28724, sample SAMN07190883) | activated sludge metagenome | isolation source: activated sludge of sewage treatment plant in Hong Hong | place: Hong Kong | collected 2016-03-17 ... | reverse complement strand
TTACAACCGCATCGGCCACTAGGCTGGATCAAACGTGCACTCTTATACCAATCTGCATTTCTGGAGTCAAGCCTTGAAAAGATCTTTTTAATATCGCAGAGTATTTCTTATGGAGAATTGGTTGACCATAAAGCGGCGAAGCCTCCTAAAGATCACTGGAATTGCGGCTGCGGCCGGCCTCACGGGTGGCTGTGACGGAGTTGGATCTTTTTTCGGACGCATGTTCGCCATGCCCCCTCGAGAGACCAACTACTTCACGGAAAATAAGAAATTCTATGTCGTGAACTACTCCGACTCCCCGTTTAACGTGTCTCGCGACCTCCGACAGGATGAATGGCGCCTGTCGGTGAAAGGCGAAGTAAAAAATCCGTTATCCCTAGGGTGGCGTGAGTTATTAAACCGCGAGAACTTCGAGCAAATTTCCACGCTCATGTGCATTGATACCCTGCCCGGAGGAGACAGCCTCGGAAATGCACGGTGGCGCGGCATTTCATTGAAAAAACTATTGCAGGAAGCCGGCGTCGATGAAGACACGACGCGAGACATCGTGTTTCGAGGAGCCGACGCCTATGACGATAGCATTCCACTGACCCGTGCCATGCAAGATGATGTCATGCTGGCGTTCCTAATGAACGGCGAAAAACTGCCGAAAGAGCACGGATTTCCGCTTCGCCTGCTAGTGCCAGGGCTGTATGGAATCAAAAATGTGAAGTGGATTGTCGAAATCGAAGCCTACGCCGGCGATTACAAGGGCTACTGGCAGCGCAAGGGATGGACCGATGATGGAACCATCAAGACATTTTCTCGCATCGATTCGCCAGGTCATTACCAGACGCTACGCGGTCCAGTGCAACGATTTCGCGGCATTGCTTTCGGCGGACCAAATTCGATCAGCAGAGTAGAAATCAGTCTGGACGCAGCGCGAACCTGGGATTCCTGTGAAATTGAAACGCCGATGTCGCCCTATTCGTGGGTGATCTGGAATTACACCTGGCACCCGCCCAAACGAGGCAAGTACCAGGTCGCCGTTCGAGCCGTAGATAGCAAAGGGCAGCCACAGATTGCCGAATTGATCCGCCCTCAACCAGCGGGATCAAGCGGACTCCATACGATTATCGCGGATGTCGAAAGCGTCTAGAATCAGAACCCCTCCTAACATTCGACTATCAATAAATACGTATCACCACTTACCAATTCTTGCTTTCCTACCAAACCTCCGGGCCAAACCCAGCGCGAGCCTAAAACAAATTCTTTCCCAGATCACGACTGACCGGACATCAAGAGCGAGTTAGGCAGATCGTGCGCAGGAAAGAGGTCGCCTCATATTTCTTCTTCGCGGCACACCGTAGGATTTACTGCGTAGAACACGCGCGAGCGCCATCATCACGACCAGACTCCATCGGCCCGGAGAAGACTGGGAGAAAGCCCTGATCCAAGCTCACTTCAACATGCCATGCTGCAAAAGAATACGCCTCACATGTGCAGACAGAAGAGACCATATTCACACACACCACCCGCCCCAGGAGTGTTCACTGCGTCAGTTGTTGCGGGGAGACGAGTCAGATTCTCTCGCATTAAAATTCTCGCTGCCCGGCCGAGGGCCGCAACAGGATGCGCCCAGTCGGAAATGAACAGATACGAACCTCGGTGTCCGGCTTTGCATCCGAGATGAATCGTTACCGGCACATGTGGTTGAAGGAGCGCCGTCAGACCAAGAGAGAGCGATCAATACCCGTCAGAGCTGCTAGGAAGAGTTTCTGACCCGAATTGAAAATCGAAGGATATCGAGGATTGATTGTGGGGTGTATGGCAGATAACAACACTGATGACTTGTAGAGTCGTTCAGCGGCCACCTCCATCGGCTCGCACACCGGCAAACGTAGACGCGAACAATTCAACCATCGCTCGCACACCTTTTCTCACCGCATCCGAGACTTCGTCCCTCGGTCCGTAGCCGAGGATCGCCTGATTCCACAGGCTCCCGGGGGTCTTTTGCGGCGTATAGGAACCTGCATTGCAATCCACGTGGTAGGCGGCGATGTATTGTTCACCCACCGTCCAGACTTCGCAGGTGAAAAACCCGAGCTGATTGAGGCGCTCAGTCGCGTCAAGAGATGGACCGCTCGATGCTTCGAGGACTATGCCCGGCACCTTGTTCAGCAACGTGACGCGCGTTACGTCGGTCAATTCAGCCGCACTGATACCGAGCTTTTCGGCTGTTCCTTGAGTCTGCACCTCAACAGCGACAAATTTTTTAATGTGCCGCATGTCGGCGACCGGGACCGAGTCCGGATTGGCGCCGAAGACCGGCGTCACGTGTGAGAAGCCGATGCCCAGCAGCAGAAGCAAGGACCACCTGTTAGTCACGATGGCGCGTCCCCACATAATCAATCTCCCTCGTCTGAAGAACCATTCAATAGTTCGACCCTATTCGCCTCGCTTGATATACCTCAGCTTGACGCTCCATATCCAGATCTAGATGCATTCAAGAGAGGAGGCGGCATGCGTATCTTCACGCAGTCTTGTCAGAATATTCTGAAAACAACGTAGGAGAGTCACTCTCACTTGTCCTGGCTCTGCGACACGTTCGGCTCAGCACTGTGCCAAATCAAATCGAGGTGGATCACGAATCTCACGTGCCCCGTTCACAAAGCGACCGCATTCTAAGCCGAATGAAACATATCGGCCACTTCCTGCTTGGTCAGTTCCCGCCATTGCCCAGGTTGCAGATCACCCAAGGTGATCGAACCAATTGCAACCCGCACCAGTCGCAAGGTCGGGTGGCCAACCGCCGCAGTCATCCGCCGGACTTGCCGATTCATCCCCTCGCGTAAAGTGAGTTCCAACCAAGCTGTGGGAATATGTTTTCGAAATCGAATTGGAACGGGCCGGTCAGGCAAACGCGGAGCTTCCTCGAGAAGGCGGGCCTGTGCCGGCCGTGTGCGCTTCCCTCCGAGCAGCACGCCGGCTTCAAGACGCTTTAGCGCTGCCGCATCGGGAATACGCTCAACCTGAACAAGGTACACTTTTGCGAGAAGATGTCGGGGATCGGTGATGTAATGCGCCAGCGTTCCGTCGGAAGTCAGGAGGAGGAGTCCTTCGCTATCACGATCCAATCGGCCGGCTGGATAGACATCCGGCACATCAATGTAACGGCTCAGTGTGGGGCGCCCATCAGGATCGGTGAAACAAGGCAGGACGTCGTAGGGCTTGTAAAGGGCGAGTGTACGTGAAGGACGGCGAGCCGTCACAGGCATGCGCTGCCCTCCAGGACTTCAGTCGTAATGGCTCTGTAGGGGACAGAACAGGTGACGCAGGATGAAATACCCATGTGCACGAGAAGTCACCGATACGGAAGGAAGGTTCAGACTCTCGCGATCAGTCGAGCCGCCTGAAGCGCGCCGCATACTCCTCAGGAGGGATGGGGGTGCTCCAAAATGCAGACTTGCTCTGATTGAGGATACGGGTTTTCACTAATAAGCTCCCGTCTCCTTCCACGGTCAATTCCTGGGCATATTCGGAAATATTCCGCAGCGGTTCCTCGGCCACGCCACCCTCCGCACGGGTTCGATGGATCCGGATCCGATTAGGCTCACAGACCACTCGATCTTCCGGCTGCAAATCTAACTGATGCGCGGTAATGGCTCCATCATACCGATTGACCAGCTCCAGCGTGTCGTCATGCACCAACTCCACGCGAACAGACTCCTGCGCAAGGTCCGCAGGCGCAGCCACTCCCAACATCGCATTCAGCGTGAGCTTACTATCGCGGTTCCGATAAAAATTCATCGACCCGGGCAACGCTTCTCCTTGCAGTTCATACATCCCGCCGATCTTCGGACATTCCGGCCACGCCAAACTCGGCTTCAACGTCGGTGGCAGAGTCGCCACCGGGGCTGGACGGCATCCGTCGAGATACAACAATGCAATCAGCGCCACCGAACAGAGCTGAAAGAGCGTTCCTCGTCGGGCATGAGTGATGGAAAGATGCGACCACATTCTTCAAGTCTAGCGAAGCGCTCACCGGCCTGTCTAGAGAGAAGAAGGGGAAAAGGCCCCCTGTTCCGAAATGTTCACGGGCTGCGCCAATCTGAGACATCCCCCCGCAGCTCCTCGGCTATCTGGTTGGCAAGAGCCTTGCCCAGCCATGCGAAATATGTTTCCATCAGCTGACTCTTCCCCCAGCTAAAAGACGACCGTCGGTCAGTGACGCAACCAAGGAGTCCAATCATGCGATGGCAAGGCCAGCGCGAGAGCCAGAACATTGAAGACCGCCGAGGCATGGGCGCGGCCCGGTCCGGCGCGGGTATAGGATTGGGCGGGCTTGTGCTCGTGCTCGCCGTTAGCTTTCTGACAGGCACCAATCCCCTCACGCTCCTCAATCTCCTCACCGGCGTGCAGGAGATCACCGGTCCCGCGGAGCCAGATCGCCCCGGACCAACCGGTGCGCCAAGCGACAATCTTGGGAAGTTTGCCGCCGTCGTCCTGGCCGATACGGAAGACACTTGGCGCGCGCTGCTCCCGCAAATGGGCAGTGCCTATCAAGATCCGCAGTTGGTGCTGTTCACAGGTGCTGTACGGTCCGCCTGCGGCACCGCCTCATCCGCCGTGGGGCCCTTTTACTGTCCCGGCGACCGGAAGGTCTATCTGGACCTCTCATTTTTTCAGGAACTGGCCCGACGGCTTGGCGCCCCCGGCGACTTTGCGCAGGCCTATGTCATCGCCCATGAAATCGGGCATCACGTACAGAATCTGCTAGGCCTCGCTGACCAGGTTACCCGGCAGCAAAAACGCAGTTCCCCGGCCGAACGCAACGCGCTTTCCGTCCGCATGGAATTACAAGCCGATTGTTTTGCGGGTGTGTGGGGATACCATGCCAGTCGTAGTCGGCAACTCATCGAACCCGGCGATTTTGAGGACGGACTGCACGCCGCTGCAGCCATCGGTGACGATCGCCTTCAACAAATGGGGCAGGGTTACGTGCAACCGGAAAGCTGGACTCACGGGTCATCCGAGCAACGGGTGGCCTGGCTGCGGCGTGGTCTGCAGTCAGGCGATCCTCAAGTGTGCGATACCTTTGCCGGCGGGCGATCTTAGACCAGTGCAGAAGGCTGGATAACGGAGTACAGAGCGGAAGAAGAGACTAGGGGACTGCCGGCGAGTTAAAATCCGATACTGATGCCGCCGCCACTGCGGGTGCCGCCCCCGCCGAATCCGACACCACCGAACACGTTCCACCAGGGACCGGGCGCCGAACGTTCCTCTGCTCGTTTCGCGTCCCATCGATGGAGATGTTTGACGTTCAGCGTAGGGAAACGATAGTCGGCTTCATCCATTTTTTCCACTGAACTCCCCGTCACCTCTCCGACAACCGTCACTCTGGTGCCTTCGGCAATGGTGGCTGGATCGAGAAACTCCTTTTGTAGGGCGAGAAATCGCCCTTTGGATTCCATCCGGTCGGTCACGGGCTCCTGGTCACTATCCAATGGCAGCTGCAGGACTTCCAGCTGCGTGCCTCCCTTCAGGGCCTTCGCCTTCAGAATCTCTCCACCAACGACGACGACTTTGCCGCGATAGGAATCGGGGGATTCAACGATCTGGCTGAACGTCACGGCTTTATCGACCTGCGGTTCCAGTGATTCCGGAATGACCGGCGTCGCGCAGCCGGCGGCAACGGCCGCCACTCCAATGATCAGTGCCTGAAGGCTCTTTTTCATCAACTCAGTATAGCCCAGCCCGGCGCCTGATACTACGGCGCAGGCGCACAACACATTCATTTCCTCCGGCACGGGCCCTGGTTTATACTGCACAGACCTGACGACATCCACACGAAAGGAATAGTTCGTATGTCACGCTCCCCGCTTCGTTACTCACATCAGCTCATGCGTTGTGCGGTACTGACGGTTGCCTCCGTTGCGTTCGTCGCCGGCCTCTTCACCGTCTCGGCCTCGGCATTTGATGCAGCAGCACTAGATCGCGCCAAGCTGGCGACCATCGGCGTTCTGGAAGACACGCAAGATCAGCGTACGCCTGACAAACCGGGGAAAATTTTAGTGCGTGGCACGGGGTTTCACCTCCGTGATGGGTACATCGTGACCGCCCGCCATGCGGCGGAAAAGCAGGATGTCACAACCGGCACCGTCATTCAAAAACAGATCCATGTGTTGACGACCGACCTCCATGAGATTCCCGCAGACCTGGTTGGTGACAGCGCCTTCATGGACGTCGTCGTCTACCGCGTTGCTGAAGCACATCGCGCCAAACTCTTGGCCAACGTGGCCTTTGCTCCCGGTGACGTGCAGCCAGGGCAGGATGTCTTTACCGTCGGGTATCCCATGGGCTGGGGCCCCACCATGTCGTTCGGCCACCTGGGCAATACGAACACGTTCCTTCAGACGGTTGATACACGGCTCATTCAAGCCGATGTCGCCGCCTGCAGCGGCAACTCCGGTGGCGGCCTCTTCAACGACAAGGGTGAAGTCGTCGGCATCATGCATGCCATCATACAAACGGAACGCGACGACTCGACCGCTCACTGCAGTCGCATGGCCTTCGCCATTCCCGCACTGCTCGCTGAACGCATCGTCACCGCCGCGTTGGACGGCAAGCCGCTGACTTTCTCCAAAATGGGCATTCACATGGTAGCGGTAAAAGACGGCACCCGGTGGCGCATGGCGGTAAAAGACGTTATGGAACCGGCCAAGTCCGCCGGCATTCAAAAGCACGATGTCATTATTGCCGTAGATGACACCGACATTCAGGACGCCGCGCATTTGAAAAACTATCTCATTGAGCGGACCAAGCCCGGCCAACAAGTGAGCGTAAAAGTCCGCCGCATCGATACCAACCTCACTTTTACGGTGACGTTAGGAGGCGGATAAACGCTCGGCAGGCCCGGTAGGATGATTAACACGGTCCGTTGACAGTGGCGCCTACAAGCAGGCTGATTCCCGCAGAAGGGCGGACTAGCCTGCGCGGTGCGCGGCCTCTGTTTATCGAATGTGTGCGCCCAGAGATAGTAGGGTGAGAATGCTGAGGTAGCCTGAGGCCACGGTGGACTTCACGCTGCTGCTACCCGGGCAACGCTTGATACCAGCCATTGGCCCGCACCAGCGTCACCGGCTGGTCGAAGAGCCGGCTGAGGTTCACATCGGTGAGCAGATTCGTTTTCGTCCCATCCGCAACCACTTCACCCTCCTTGAGAAGCACCACGCGTTCGATCTCGGGTGGAATTTCGTGGAGATGGTGCGTGACCAGCAGAATCGTCTTCCCTTTCCGGATTTGCGCGCGCAGCAGATCGAGATATTGAAAACAGGCTTTGAGGTCGAGCCCGCTCGTGGGCTCATCCAGCACCAGCACAGCTGGATCATGCACGAGCGCGCGCCCGAGGAGAAACCGCCGTTGTTCACCGGTCGACAGATGACCGAAGGTGCGGCCAGCTAACTGGTCGATCCGCAATTCCCGCATCACCTCCCGGGCACGAGCGACCTGCTCCTGGCTGAAGGTTTGGTGGTCATACGTGTCGTTGCTCGCATAAAATCCGGACAGGATGACGTTCAGGCCTTCAGCGCAAATCAAATAGTCTCGCTGCAGGTCATGCGACACGATTCCCAACTGCTTCCGAACGTCCCACACACTCCAGCGCTCCTGACCGAACAGCTGCACTGTGGTGTCATCGAGTGCCAGGGGATGAACTTCACCGGATAATAACTTCAGCAGAGTAGACTTTCCGGCGCCATTAGGACCGACGATCGCCGCATGTTCTCCTTCACGCAGCGCGAAGGAAAAATCCGAGAAGACTCGGGTCTCTCCTCGATAAACGGTCGCGTGCCGAATATCCACAATGGGGCGGGAAGTTACTGTGACTGATGCCGCCTTGACGGGAGCGGAAACCGGTGTCGCAACCGGACGCGTAACCGGCTTTCCGGCACGACGCGACTGTTCGAGCCCGGCGCGAGCCAGCGCGTCCACTCGTTCGTTGTCCACATGGCCATTGTGTCCCCTGACCCAATGCCATTCGATAGTGTGGCCGGAAGCCAATGCATCCAGACGACGCCAGAGATCTTCATTTTTGACCGGCTCTTTGCTGGCAGTTTTCCAGCCCCGGCGCTTCCAGCTATGGATCCATTCGCTGATGCCCTTTTGCACATACTGAGAATCCGTGTAGACTCGAGCCTTCACCGGGTGCGTAAACCACTGCAGCGCCTCTATGACCGCGAGCAACTCCATCCGGTTGTTGGTCGTGGCCGGCTCGCCTCCACAGAGTTCCGTTTCTTCCCCTTCCAGGCGCAGCAAAACTCCCCAGCCACCAGGGCCGGGGTTTCCGCTACAGGCACCGTCTGTGTAGATCTCGATCATGCCAGGACGTTCCTCTGAGCGCTCACCAAACACTTCACCAATCACTCTCCTCAGTGCGCATCCACGGATATCTCCCCCGTGTCATCACGAGCAGAAGCGAGTAAACGACGCAGGCATGACAGACCGCTATACTTCGGTAGGGCCAGCGTTGGGCTTCGAGGATGCTTTTGAGCTGGCTGAAGAACCAAGCCTGTTGATGGAGCCGGAGATTTTCGGGGTCGAAGTTTTCACATCAGCGTTTTGGGCTCGATGCAGGAGAGCATGGTCCATGAGCACGAGGGCCATCATGGCTTCGGCAATAGGAGTGGCACGAATACCGACACAGGGATCGTGACGGCCATTGGTTTCGACGGACTGTGGCTTGCCGGCTTTATCGATCGAACGACGCGGCACGCGAATGCTCGAGGTCGGCTTGATGGCAATGGTCACCACCACATCCTGCCCGGTTGAAATTCCACCGAGAATCCCGCCTGCATGATTGGTGACAAATCCCTCAGGCGTGAGTTCGTCCCCATGCTCGGAACCTCGCTGGGCGACTGAAGCAAAACCGGCCCCGATTTCCACTGCCTTCACGGCATTGATGCTCATCATGGCGCCGGCCAGGTCCGCATCCAGTTTGGCATACACCGGGGCACCCCACCCTACCGGCACATGCTCCGCGACCGTCGTGATTTTCGCACCGACCGAGTCACCCGCTTTCCGCAATTCGTCCATGAAGGATTCGAGCCGTTCGACCACCTCGGCGTTGGCAGAGAAGAACGGATTCTTGCTCACCGTGTCCCAGCTTTGAAACGGAGCCTCGATCGGGCCCAGTTGACTGAGATAGCCACGGATCATGACGCCATGCGTTTCGTATAGCCACTTTCTCGCGATCGCAGCGGCCGCCACCCGCACAGCGGTTTCACGGGCTGAGGACCGCCCGCCCCCCCGATGATCGCGGATGCCATATTTCTGCCAATAGGTGTAGTCCGCATGGCCGGGACGGAAGGTGTCGATGAGGTTCCCATAATCCCGGCTGCGCTGATCTTCGTTTCGGATGAGGAGGGCGATCGGCGTGCCCGTCGTCCGTCCTTCGAACACCCCGGATAGGATTTCAACGTGGTCGGATTCCTGCCGCTGCGTGACATGGCGGGACGTGCCGGGCTTGCGGCGATCCAGATCCTGCTGAATATCTTCGGCGGAGAGTGCCAGCCCCGGCGGACAGCCATCGACGACGCAGCCGATGGCCGGTCCATGGCTTTCGCCGAATGAGGTGACGGTGAAGACTCGGCCCAACGTGTTGCCGGCCATGAATGAGATGGCTCCTGCTATTCGACAAGGTCCAGCTTAATGCGAAGTTCCTTCAACTGATCGGCACTCACAGCAGATGGAGCCTCGGTGAGCGGGCACTGTGCGCGTTGGGTCTTCGGGAAGGCAATGACATCACGGATAGAATCGGCCCCGCCCAGGAGCATGATCAATCGATCCAGACCGAAGGCGATCCCGCCGTGCGGCGGCGCGCCATACTCCAGGGCTTCCAGCAAGAAGCCGAACTTGGCCTGCGCCTGATCCTTCCCGATACCCAACAGGTCGAGAATCCGGAACTGAATTTCACTGCGATGATTACGTATGCTGCCGCCGCCGATTTCACTCCCGTTGAGCACCATATCGTACGCCTTCGCTCTGGCCTTCAATGGCTCCGTGTCCAGGAACGAGACATCTTCGTCCATCGGCGCCGCAAAAGGATTGTGCATGAAGATATAGCGCTTCTCTTCGGGGGAATAGTCCAGCAATGGGAACTCGGTCACCCAAAGGGGCTTCCAGGCAGTTTTATCGATCAAATTCAGCTCTTCACCCAGCAACAACCGGATCCGTCCCAGCACGTCATGCACGATGGCCGGCTTATCCGCTCCGAAAAGAACCAGGTCCCCGGGCTTTGCCTCCGGCAAGGCCGCGGCAAAGGCCTGAGCGTCGAGAAATTTGGCAATCACGGACTCCAATTGCCCTTCCGCGGTGACCTTCAGCCAGGCTAAACCTTTGGCGCCGAAACTTTTGGCCGTCTCACCAAGCGCATCGATACGGCTCCGCGCGATGGTCGCCCCGCCAGACACAATCAAAGCCTTCACGAGCCCGCCTTTGGTCGCCGCGTCTTTAAACACTTTGAAGTCACTCTTCGCCGCAAAGGCCGTGACATCGTACAATGGCATATCGAAGCGCAGATCCGGTTTGTCGGAGCCATACCGCCCCATGGCTTCGGCATAGGTCATTCGTGGGAACGGGACGGGCAACTGCACGCCACCGGCATCCTTGAACACAGACACGATCATCCGCTCCATGAGGGACATGACCTGCTCGCGATCTACGAACGACATTTCAAGATCGATCTGGGTAAATTCCGGCTGGCGATCGTTGCGCAGATCTTCGTCACGGAAGCAACGAGCAATCTGGTAATACCGGTCGACACCACTGACCATTAAGACTTGCTTAAACAACTGCGGCGACTGCGGCAGCGCATAGAACATGCCCGGATTGACGCGACTCGGCACCAGATAATCCCGCGCGCCTTCCGGAGTGCTCTTCGTCAGGACCGGTGTTTCCACTTCGAGAAAATGCTCGGCATTTAAAAATGCACGCACGGCCTGCATGATTCCGTGACGCAACCCCAGCAACCGCTGCATTCGCGGGCGCCGCAGGTCGAGATAGCGATATTTCAACCGCAGAGACTCGGTGATCTCGATGTCGTCTTCGATCATGAAAGGCGGCGTCTTCGCTTCGTTCAGAATCTCCACGGCATCGACGAAGATCTCAATCTCGCCCGTCGGCAAATGCGGGTTGCGAGACTCCTCGGGGCGAGCCATGACCTGACCGGTGACCGACACAACGCATTCACTCCGCAGCGTATGTGCCGCCTGATGAACAGCGGCGTTCCGCTCAGCGTTGAACACGACCTGCGTCAATCCTGTCCGATCACGCAAATCGATGAACAGCACCATGCCGTGGTCACGACGCCGTTGCACCCAGCCGTTCAACACGACCTGTTGACCGACGTGTGCCTTGGTCAACTCCCCGCACCGATGGGTCCTGATCTTCATGCTCTTCTCCGCGTTGAATTCCGCGACGGCTTTGCAGGGCCCCGCTGGCCTGGGCGCGAGCCCGAAGGCCCGCTTCGCCGATTCTGTTGAAATTTCTGGTCCGAGCCAGAACGATTCCCTGGCGTCCTTCGCCCCGCGCCTTGAGATTTTCTGTCAAATGAGCCTCGCTGAAAACCTGCACCCGAAGGCCGAGGCTTCCTCATCGAATCGGGAGGATTCGCCATTGGGACACGATCGTCGCCTTGAGGGACCGCACCCGGCCGAGGCCGTTGGAAGGCTGTTGTCTTTGCAGGACGGCGGAACTTCGCCCCAGGACTGAGTGGGCGTTTCAGACCACCACGACCAGGACGCCCGGAGTTCGCGCCACCCGAAGCTCGAACTGATCGAGGTCCGAAGTCCGGACGTTGAGATTTGGGGCCGCGCCCGGAACGTTCCGGCTTAGGTGGGCGTGGAGGGGCGGGCTCTGTAGGGGGCATCCAGCGTACCGGTTTGCCCGACGCGTCCAACTCCGGATGTTCGGCCCTTGCCACACGATCTTCCACCAGTTCCCGTAACCGATTGGCCTCACGATCGGTTAAAAACCGATATTCCCCCGATGCCAAGTCTCCCAGCAAGAGAGGCCCCATCCGAACACGTGTCAGTTTGATGACCGAATGGCCGACCGCCTCGATCATCCGCTTGACCTGGTGCTTGCGGCCCTCATGAATGGTGACTTCCAGCCACGAATTGCTTTCGGCTCTGCTGACTTTATTGATCTTCGCCGGGGCGGTAAAGCCATCTTCGAGTTTGACTCCCCGTTCAAGGGTCTCGATTTTCGTATCGTCGAGGACGCCCTTGACCTTGATGAGATAGGTCTTCGGCACATGGTAGCGCGGATGGAGCAGCGCCTGGGCCAAATCACCATGATTGGTGAGCAACATGAGTCCTTCGCTATCGAAATCCAATCGGCCGACCGGGAACACGCGCACCGTCACGCCACGCAAAAAATCCTTCACGGTCGGACGACCTTCCGGATCATCGAGGGTGGACATGACGTTCTTGGGCTTATTAAGGATTAAATAGACATAGGGCTGCGCGGCTCGCAGATGTTTGCCATCCACTTTGACATGATCGCGCTCGGGATCGACTTTAGTGCCAAGCTCTTTCACCACGTGGCCGTTGATGGTCACGCGTCCGGACACAATCAATTCCTCAGCTTTTCGCCGGGAAGCGATGCCGGTACCGGCAATGAGTTTTTGCAGACGAACGGTCATATGCTGTGAAAGGGACAACGTATCAGGTAAAGGGATCGCCGTGACTCACCGTTTAGGTGGCATATCTAGCACTGTTATTCCCACTCGATCGTGCTCGGAGGCTTAGAGCTGATGTCATAGACGACGCGGTTGACGCCCTTCACTTCATTGATGATCCGGCTCGACATCCTTCCCAGTACGTCGTTCGGAATCTTGGCCCAGTCAGCGGTCATGCCATCGAGGCTTGTGACGGCCCGAATCGCAATCACATACTCGTAGGTTCGCTGATCGCCCATCACGCCGACAGTTCGGATCGGCAATAACACGGCAAAGGCCTGCCAGATTTCCCGATAGAGTCCGGCGGCGCGAATTTCCTGATCGACGATCGTCTCGCCCCCGCGCAAGATGGCCAATCGTTCTTTGGATACCGCGCCGAGCACCCGGATCGCCAACCCCGGACCGGGAAACGGCTGCCGCCAAATGATCTCATCCGGCAAGCCAAGCTCCTGCCCCAACACCCGCACTTCGTCCTTGAACAACTCGCGCAGCGGCTCGACCAACTTCAGCTTCATTTTCGTCGGCAACCCGCCGACGTTATGGTGAGTTTTGATGGTTGCGGAAGGGCCTTTGAAGCTGACGCTTTCGATGACATCGGGATACAGCGTACCCTGCACAAGATATTTGATGCCCTTGAGCTTCTTGGATTCGGCTTCGAAATTCTTGATGAAGAGGCGGCCGATGATCTTCCGCTTGCGCTCCGGATCAGTCACATTTTTCAACGCCGTCATGAACTGGGTTGTACGATCGAGGATGCGCATGTTGAGGTGCAGTTGGGACGCAAAGGTCTTCTCGACCTGCTCGCGCTCGCCGGCCCGCAACACCCCGTTATCGACGAAAATACAGGTCAATTGATCGCCGACCGCCCGATGCGTCAGAGCCGCCGCCACCGACGAATCCACTCCACCGCTCAAGGCACAAATCACCCGCTCCGTCCCGACCTGCTGACGAATCTGCTCCACAGCAGTGTCGACATAAGAGCGCATCGTCCAGGTCGGTTTGCAGCCGCAGATGTCGTAGACAAAATTCTTGAGAATCGTGGCACCTTCGGCGGTATGGGCTACCTCCGTGAGACCGAAGTCGAACGCCACTACCGCGATTC
>ERZ724513.1067-NODE-1067-length-13852-cov-7.913314_pt1 | contig 13852 bp, 11 predicted proteins | sample MGYA00376046_ERZ724513 | MGnify/ENA primary metagenome ERZ724513 (study PRJEB28724, sample SAMN07190883) | activated sludge metagenome | isolation source: activated sludge of sewage treatment plant in Hong Hong | place: Hong Kong | collected 2016-03-17 ... | reverse complement strand
CGGCCGGCCGCCCCTGCCGCCGACGTCGGTCAGCCCTACTCGTACCAACTCACCGGAAGTGGCGGCGCCACGCCGTACACCTGGCGGGTGGCCGGTGGCAGCCTGCCGCCGGGACTCACGCTCAGCGCAGATGGCACGATGTCCGGGACGCCCACGTTTTTTTTTAATGATTCGGCGACCACCGAGATGCGCGACGCGCAAGCAACGACCACAAGCGCGCAACTCACTCTCACCGTGCAGCCCCTCCCACCCGTCACGCCTGCACCCACGAACACAGCCGTCACCGTGACCCCGCAGGCACCACGCATCATCACCAGGTGGCTGCCAGTTGCGCATGAGGGCGTCCGCTATCGGGCACGGTTGCAGGTCTCGGCGGCGGGCCGATGGACACGGGTTTCCGGAGCGTTGCCCAAGGGTGTGCGGCTGACTACCGGTGGCATCCTGCGCGGCAAGCCACGCACGACCGGGCGCTACGGGTTCGTCGCCGACGTCCAGGTGGGCGGCCTGCACAGCGAGCGGTCACTCGTACTCAGAGTCCGCCGGTAGCGCCGATCACTGACCAGCGGCGTCCTGTGCCTGTTTGAGCGCCGTGATGCCTGGCTTCACCGGCTCAGGCCGCTCGACTCCCATGGGGCCCGCTACTCCGAACAGTCCGCCAGCGAGCAGCGAGACCAGACCCACCGCGACCAACTCACGCATGCATGGACGTACCCGCCCCGCAGCCGATTAGGCAGCCAGCCCCTTGGGGTTCGGGCCGTACTGGTTGTCGCCCGGCTGGCTGTCCTGTTGGGCGAACACGAACAGGATGATTTGCCCGATGCAGCAGATCAGACCGAGCAGCCACCACCATCCTGAGCGCCCGATGTCGTGCAGGCGGCGGAACAGCACCGAGATACTGGGGATCAGCAAGGCAAGCCCCGCGATCGTGCTGACCCATCCGGCGTTCTGGTTCTCGTAATTGAGCCCGGCGACGTTGTCGACCACGCTGGCCACGACGGAGACGATGATCGTGAACAGCACCCACCACCAGTAGCCGCTGCGGGGAGTCCGGCCGCTGAAGTTCGCATAGTTCGAGAAACCGCTGGAAACTGCCTCACCGAATGACATACGTCATCCTCGTGTCAGCGGCTCACATTAGGGCAGGGCGCCGCCACGAAACGAGCGACACGCTCAGACGGTGTCCTTTTGCTTCATGAATGCCACAGCAAGCGTCACGAACACCCCGATCAGCGGCAGGATGAAACCGAGGATCGGCCAGCCGACCTTGTTCATGTCGTTGCGGGCGGCGACGAAGTAGCAGAACCAGGCGCAGAGGGCCGAGACCAGCAGCGCCCAGAGCAAGTTGTCCATGAGGATCAGACTAGGCCGATCACCGGCACTCAACCCCGTCCTGCGGCACCGTCCCCTCCACGAAGAAGGCGTCCACGGTCTTGTCGATGCAGCGGGATCCCGAGTAGTACGCGGTGTGCCCGTCGCCGCCCATCCAACTCACCAGCACGCCCTGGCTGAGCTGGTCGGCGAGGCTGACGGCCCAGGGGTACGGCGTGGCCGGGTCGAACTCGGTGCCGATGACAACGATCGGCGGAGTGCCGGGCGCCTCGATCGCACGGGGCTTGTCCACGGCCGGTGCCGGCCAGTAGTAGCAGGGCAGGTTCCCCCAGGCCAGAGCCGCTCCGAAGACGGGCGCCTCCTTGCTCCACTCGTCGGCCTGCTGCTGGGTCTGCTCGGGGGTCCAGCGGTCTGGCCGGTCGATGCAGTTCACGGCGTACAGCGCTTCGTTGGCATTGCTGCCGTAGGTACCGTTCGGGCGCCGTTCGGTCAACCAGTCGGCCAAGGCCTGCAGCCCCAGACCGTCGTTGTCCTGCATCGCGCTCTGCAGGGCGTAGACCAAACCCTGCCAGCCGTCCTTCGTGTACAGCGAGCCGATGATGCCGGTCGTGGCCTGCGCGGCGGTTAGCGGACGACCGGTCTCGGCCGGGATCGGCTGGGTCTCCAACTGCTGCAGGAAATCGGCGATCTGCTGCACGCCGGCGTCCGCGTCGGGGCCGATCGGGCAGTCCTTCTGCTTGAGGCACCAGTCGGCGACCCGGTGCAGGGCCTTCTCGAAACCGAGCGCCTGCCCCTCGCTGATCTCGGCCGTGCTGAGCTTGGGATCGACCGCCCCGTCGAGGACGAAGCGTCCGACCCGGCTCGGGAACAGGTCGGCGTAGATCGCACCGATGAACGTCCCGTAGGACTTACCCAAGTAGTTCAGTCGCTCGTCGCCGAGCAGCGCGCGCAAGACGTCGAGGTCGCGGGCTACGAAGGGGGTGCCGATGTTGGGGGTCAGGTCCGGGGAGCGCCGCTCACAACGCGGGCCGAACCGCTGCGACACCCGGACGGTGCGAGCGACATCCTCGTCGGTCTCGGGGTTGGGGTCGACCTCCAAAAAGCGGTCCAACTGACCGTCGGTCAGGCATTCGATCGGGGTGCTGTCGCCCACTCCGCGCGGGTCGAAGCCGACGACGTCGTAGTGCTCGATCAGATCGCCGGTGAGCACGCCCCGGGCCGCCCGCGCGTACTCCACACCCGAGCCACCCGGGCCGCCCGGGTTGATCACCAGGGAGCCCAGCCGCTTGCTCTGGTCCTGCGCCGGCAGCCGCACCACGTCGAGGTCGATCGTGTCGCCATCGGGCTGGTCGTAGGTCAGCGGGACCTTCATCGTCGTGCACTGGAACCGGCCGCCGCAGGAACGCCAGGACAGTTGCTGGCCGTAGATGGCGGACAGCGCAGGATCGTCGGGTGAGGGGGAAGCGGTGGGAGTCGGGGAGGGTTCGGGCTCAGAGGTCGAACATCCGGCAAGGGAGATCAGGGCCACGAATCCGGCAGCCAGCACGCGCTTCACCCCACCGACTCTAGTTGCGGGGACAATGCCTTCTGTGAGTCTCATCCGCCTTGTGGAATCCCTGCCCCGGCCCATCGCCTACGTCCTCGGCGGTGGCGCGTCGTACGGCTCGGTGCAGGTCGGCCACTTGCGCGCACTGGCGGAGACCGACATCACGCCGGACTTCGTGGTGGGCACCTCGGTCGGGTCCTTGAACGGCGCAATCGTGGCCGAGCATCCGGGGTCGGCATCGGAACGGCTCGTGGATCTGTGGGCAGGGATGACCCGGCAGACGGTATTCGGCAATGTGCTCGGTACCGCTGTCAACCTCGCGAAGGGCAAGGCGTCAGCGGTGCCCAACACCGGGTTGCGGGCAGTCATCGAGAACGCTGTCGCGGCGCGCACCTTCGAGGAACTTGCCATCCCCCACACCGCGGTGACGACCGACTTCGACACCGGACAGCCCGTGCCCATCAACAGTGGCGACCTGGTGTCGGCGCTCCTGGCCAGCGCCGCAATTCCTCTGGTCTTCCCGCCAGTGCATCGCGGCGACCGGAGGCTGGTCGACGGCGGCATCGTGGCCAACGTTCCGATCCGGATCGCGGCGGACCAGGGCGCGGCAACGATCGTTGTCCTCGACTGCGGCTTCACGGTTATGGCTCCTCAACAGGAGGAGACAGCGACCGGGCGACTGCTACGCACCGCCGCAATCATGGCCGCCCAGCAGGTGCGCAACGACCTGGCAACCGTGACCGACCGGGTCGTGCTGTACCTGCCTGGACCGTGGCCAATGCGCGGACGCCCGGACGATTTCCGCCGCAGCGCCGACAACGCCTCCACCACCTACGGGCTGACCATGACCTGGCTGCACGGACTGTCGGTGGTCGGGCCAGGCAGATACGGCATGGCCCCGGCGGATTACCTGATCAAGCCCCGCGTGCAGTGACGACAGCCAGCGTCGCGTCGGCGATCATCTTGGCCCGTACCTGATAACCCCGCGTAGTGCCGTGCACACGGTCACCACCGATCAGCCCGGGATACCGCGAGACTGTCTTCGCCCAGTCCACGACATGCAGGTTGTCGTAGCGCGCATCCATGGCCCGCAGCGCCGTGTTCACACGGCGATACCCACCCGGGCGCTTGATCGTCACCCACACCACATCGCGGCTGGGACCGGCCATCCGCAGGCTGCGGAGCACGTGCTGGCGAAGTTGGTGGGGATAGGGACCGTCGTTGGTTCCCAGTGCGAGCACCCACACGCGGGCGTGCTGGGCACGGCTGGCGCGCGCAACCCGGGAGAGCCCGGTGGATGTGAATCGGCCGACCTGAGCGTCGATCTTGACCTTCTTGACGTGCGGGCGCAATCGTTGCCGCAGGCCCCCGGCAGCACCTACGGTCAGCGAGTCACCCTCGATGAAGACGTTGACGGGCTTGGGCTTCGACTCGGGAGCGGCCGCTGCAGGCGTCACCACAAGGACGCCGGCAACTGCAGCGGTGCCGATCCGGAAAAGACGCATAGCGCAAGGCTGCCCTGTGTCACGGCATTTGATGCGGCGCGTCTGTGTGAGATGCGCCACTGTCCGGATTTGCAAACCGTTCGATGTCGGAGGGTGCGACGCGCCGAACAAAACTCGGGAGTCACGGCGTGTCGGGCTGAACGGGTTGCAAATCCGGACACTAAGTCCCGGCCGGTTCCTCGCGCCCAGCCAGCGCCAGATCCCGCACCCGAGCGATGTCCTCGTCGGTGAAGACCCCATTCACGCCGGAGATCGTCGCGAGTTCCATCCCGTGCTTCAGACCCAGCTTGTAGATCTCTTTCACCTTGGGCCACTCGATGTTGCGGCCGATCGTGAAGGTCTCGTACCGGCCCTCCAGCGCGAGCACGATCGTCTCGGCAAGGCAGGCGTAGGCGACGCCGGGCGGCAGCCCGATGTTGCCCATGTGGATGTCGTCGCCTGGCAACTGGATCTCGCCGGACTCCACGACCAGCACGTCCGGGCGCTTGGCGACGTCCTCCGCGGACAGGTCCAGCGGCCGCGCAACGTCGGTGATGACCGCACCCGGCTTGACCTGCATGATGTCCAGGACCCGCTTTCCCGCACCCGACGTAGCCGTGACGATCGCGTCCATCTCGGGCAGCGCCTCGTCCGGGGTGGCGGCTACGTAGATCGTGGCGCGCGGGTTCTCGCTCTCGATGTCCGCCTTGAGCGCGAGCAACTTGGCCGCCTCCGGGCTGACCATCCACAACTCGTCACAGGCCATCGCGAGCAGTCGCGCGCACACCGAGCCGATCGCACCGGTCGCCCCCACCACCATGGCCTTGCCGCGCAGCCGGCCTTGCTCGTCGACCTCGGAGACGCCCAGCCGGCGGATCGCGTCGTGCAGGGCCCACAAAGCTCCCGACGCACTGTAGCTGTTGCCGGTCGTGATGGGCAGCGGTGCGCGCTTGGCCACCGTCACCCCGGCATCGCCGACGACCTTCGTGAACGCTCCCAGACCCATGATCTGGGCCCCGAGTTTCTTGGCGATGTCGGCAGCCTGCAGCAGCCGCTTGTAGGTGAATTCCGGGTCGTGCGCGAGCAGCTGCTTCGGCGTTCCGCCGACGGTGATCAGCCACCCTTCCGCCTCGTCACCGGTCGGCGACACGATGCCCGTCACGTGGCTGTACTTGAACGCCGGCGCGTACGCGATTGCCTTCTCCACACCGTCCATCACGACCTGCGGCGCGACCTTCGAGATCGTGTTCAGCGGCTCGACGTTGCGCAGGTATTCCTGAGACAGGGGGTGGATGACGAACGCGAACCGGCTCTTGCGCTTGTAGCCACCGGGGTACAACTCCCGGGGCTGCAGGTCCGCGGACGTGATCATATCCAGAAGATCGTCGTCGGTCAGGCTGGACTCTTCGGCACCGGTCGCGGCCAGCATCAAGGCCTCCAGCACGGCCGCGTTGATGGTGACGTCCGGGAACGGCTGCGGGGTGTCGTCCAGCACCAGGTCGACGCCACGGTGGTTGAGTTCCTCGAGCCGCTCGTCGGAGACCGAAGAGGTGATCAGAGTCTTGCCCGCAAGCTCCTCGAGGTGGAACATCATGAGCTCGTCGTAGGTCGCGACGAGGACATCCGCCTCGACGACGGCCCGGCGCAGCATCGACTGGTTGAACCGCCGGCCCGGGGCGGTCACTGGCGCCGCGATCACGTCGGGAACCTTGTCGAGCATCCACTTGCTGACACCCAAGAACCGCTCGAGCGCGTCGAAGTCGAGCATGGACGGAAGCCCGTACGTGAGGATCGCGTCGGCGAACTTGATGTTCTCGGTCGACTCTCGCAGCACCCGCGCAGTGCGGCGGTGGTTCGACCCCCCGAGCACGACGGTGCGGGCGTTGCTGAACAACCCCGACCGCTCGGCAGCGACCTTGCGCACCGTCCACTCCTGCAGGACGTCGCGCAGCCTGTGGCCATTGGTCGTCGGGGTGTCGCCGGTCGCCGACTCCAAGCGGCGCAGGGCCGCCCGCTCGTCACCACTGAGGATGCCCACCGTGCGCGCGTCCCGGGCGCCGGTGATCGCGAAGACCGAAGCCGTATCGGTCCACTCCTTGATCAGTTCCTCGGCGCGGTCGACGTCCCCGTCGGTTCCGATGCGTACGATCCGGAACGGCTTCTCCAGAAAGTCGACGGTCGTGTCGTAGTTGCGGTCAGAACTCGCAAGGCTGACATCGACGATCACGGGCACGGCTTCGCGCGGCATTGCTTCCCCTTAGAACGTGTCGGCTGCTTTGCGCAGCCCACTGGTGTAGGCCTGCACGTCCAGCACGGCTGGGCCGACGACCTCGGTCACGGAGCGGTTGAGATCGGGTGCGGCGATGAGCTCAGCGGCCGCGGCCACCAGACCTTCGTAGGCCTCGACACCGTCGCGCAACTGCCCGGCCACCTCGATGCTGGCGCGGTGCGCAGCAGCGGCGGCTTGGGTGCCCGGCATCTCCCGGCTCGTCCGGTACAAAGTGCCCAGACGTTCCACCAGTGAGCGCAGCGCGGGATCGACCTCACGCAACGCCCGCCGCAGTTGCTCCCCCGCATCCGGATGCATGTGGTCGACCAATGGCAGCATCTCGTCCCACCGGTGCGCGGCACGGCTCCAGCGCGCGACCTCGTCGGCGCCGGGCGTCCCGGCCGGCAGCGGCTCGACGGGCATGGCGGGCAACTCGGGCATCGCCGGTGCCTGCAGGGTCTGCCGCTTCTCGCGGGTGAGACAGGCGAACAGCCCGCTCACACCGGCGGCCGTGAACCACAGCAGCGAGGGTTGTGGCGTAGCCATCCCGACGACGCCCATGATTCCTGCGCCGGCGGCCCCGGCGGTGTAGATCGTCTCCCTGCTGCGCATCCGCTGCTTGCGGCGCTCGAACCCGGCCAGCCGGTTCTGGTGCTGGGCGACGATCAGTTGGCGCTGCTGGGCGACGACCTCGCGCTGCGTGGGTTTGGTCGGTTTGAGGGCCCGGTACTGCTGGTAGCGCTCCAGCCCTGCAGACACCCCGGCGCCGACCACCTGCATCCAGTGATCGTTCGCCTTCTTCTGCTTGGCCACATACCTACGGTACGGGACAGTGCCAGGGCCCGGCCATCCGCTTGATCCGGTTCAGCGGACGTTCCGGTGAGACAAGGCACAGATGTGACGGCCATCGACGGGCGCCTGTCGCTCACAGCTGCGTGGACGCGCTACAGCTCGAACCACGCCAGTGTCGTCGTCTCCAGGCTGCCCATCGCCACCCGGCCGTTCTGCGACCGCACCCCCGTGCACATGAAGAACTGGTCGTGCTCGCCGCAGAACTCGTGCACCAACTGCCCACCGGTGTCGTAAGCGCGCACCCAGACCAAGTGGTCGGGCTTGGGATGCAGCACCTCCGGCAGGGCCCAGATGATCTTGCGCAGGAAGGGGCGCCCGGCGGTCTTGTCCAATGCGGCCTTGCGACCACTGGCCATCGTGACCCAGACCAGTCCGTCGTCGCCGGTCGCGATGTTGTCCGGGAAGGCGGGCAAGTTGGTGATCCACGGCTCATGACGGCCGCTGTTCAGCCAGACCCGGTCGACGCTGTAGAGGCCAGTTTGGGCAACGGCCACGAACTCGGGCGTCAGGGCCACACCGTTGGCGAACTGCAGACCGCCGGCCAGCACCTGGACGCTGCCGTCTGGGCTGCGCTTGAGCAACCGGCCGGTACCGGAGTGCTCGATGATGTCGGCGGTCCAGTGCTCGAGGTCGAAGCGCTGACTGGAGTCGGTGAAGTAGATGGTGCCGTCGGGTGCCACGGCGGCGTTGTTGCACACCCGCAGGTCGTGCTCGCCCTTGGCGATCAGCGTTGTCAGCGTGCCGGCCTCGTCGAGCAGCAGCAGCCCCTCCTCGGCGTCGCAGACCACGATTCCGTCGGGGTGGATCTCCAGCCCCAGCGGGCGGCCGCCGGTGCCGGCCAGCACCTCGATCTGCCAGCCGTCGAGGCTGACCTTAATGATGCGCCCGTCGTTCAAGCCGGTCACGATCGCGTCGCCGACGAACAGGGCATCCTCCGGGCCTTCACCCGGGACGGGCAGGATGTGCAACTGCGGCAACGTGCCGGTGGGCGGCGGGGTCGGCGCCCCGGGCGGAGTCCATACCGAAGGGCTGATCGATGGTTTGCTCATGGCGCCTTCCTACCTGATCGCGAGCCGCGGCGCCCGCACCTTGACGACCATGGCCTCCATCGCCAACTGCGGCGCCACGTTCATGCTCAGGGCCTGCCGGGCGTCGCGGATCGCGGCGATCCGCAACAGGGTGTCGGACACCTCGGAGTCGTCGGCCATCTGGGCCAGCGCCGAACGCATCTCCTCGTTGACCAGTTCCACAGGTGCCTCCTGCTGCAGCGCCAGCACGTCCCGGAACCAGGCCAGCAGATCCACGAGCACCCGGTCCAGTTCGTCGCGGACCGAGCGATTGCGCCGCGCCGACTGCCGGTCCTCGAGGTCCTTCAGCGCCGCCTTGGTGACTCGCTTGATGCCCTTGCCCTCAGCCCCCGCACCGAGCGCCAGCATCATCTCCTCGCGCTCGGCGTCCTCTCGCTCAGCCAGCAGCGCCTCGGCGTCGGCCTTGGCGGCCTCGACGATGTTGCCTGCCGCCGCCATGCAACTGGCCAGGTCGGACAGGTCGCGCATCATCACCAGCACGTCGTGGCGACGGTTGCGGACGCTCTCGATGGTGGCCAGCGCCTTGGCCCGGCCGATGTGGCCCATCGACGCCCGCGCGGCGAAGGCGGCCGTTCCCGCATCAACTCCCTGTCGCTCCAGGAAGGCGGCCACCGCAGCGGTCGACGGCGTGCGCAGCCCGATCACCTGACAGCGGGAACGCACAGTGGGCAGCAGATCCTCGACGCTCGGCGCGCACAACAGCCAGACGGTGCGACTGGCCGGTTCCTCGATGCTCTTCAGCAGGACATTGTTGGCGCTCTCGGTGAGCCGGTCGGCGTCCTCCATCACGATCACGTGCCACCGGGCACGGGCCGGCGCCAGGTCGGCACGCCCGACGAGGGCCCGGGCTTCCTCGGTCTTGTAGGACAGACCCTCGGGACGCACCACCTCCACGTCCGGGTGGTTGCCGACCCGGACGGCGCGGCAGTCCTCGCACAGCCCGCAGCCACCGTTCGGGCACACCAGCGCCGCCCCGAACGCGATGGCGGCATTCGAACGTCCCGAGCCCGGCGGCCCGATGAACAGCCAGGCGTGGGTCATGGCGGGGCCGGCAGGTTCCACCGACGCGTCCGACGCAGCCGCCTGGAGTACCTCGATGACGTGGTCCTGCCCGACCAGCGAGTCGAAGACGCTCATCGCCACTGGTCCGGCAGTGCGGCCCACACCAGATCGGCCACCTGCTCGATCGGGCCGGATGCATCGATCACTGTGTAGCGGTCCGGCCGGCGGGCAGCCAGTTCCATCAGGCCGCGGCGTACGCGGGCCTGGAACAGTTGGCCCTCGTTCTCCATCCGGTCGTTCTCGCCCTCCCGCATCACCGACGTACCGATCGGCAGGTCGAGCATGATCGTGACGTCGGGCACCAGGCCGTCCGTGGCCCACATGTTGAATGCCTCGACCTGCTCTACGCCCAAGCCCCGGGCAACGCCCTGGTAGGCCAACGAGGAGTCGATGAAACGGTCGGTCAACACGATGGCGCCGCGCTCCAGTGCCGGCCGGATCGTGCGCTCCACGTGGTCGGCCCGGGCGGCGGCGAACAGCAGTGCTTCACAACGCGCGGTCATGTCCACGTCGTCGGCCAACAGCAGTACGCGGATCGCCTCGGCGACCGGGGTTCCGCCAGGCTCACGAGTCACGACGACCTCGTGCTTCTCGCCGAGCCGCTGCGCCAGCATCTGCAACTGGGTGGTCTTGCCGGACCTGTCCACGCCCTCGAACGCGATGAACAAACCACTCACGAGTTCAGCCTCTCACGATCCCCCGAACGGCGGTGTCTGCGTCCTGGCCGAGTTCGGGGAACGCACAAGCCCGCTGGTGTCCACCGCCTCAAACGCCGAACTCGGAATGCTCTTGAGCTCGGCGATCAACCGGTCCGGCCATCGGGAACTGGTGGCCCCCTGGAAGTACCACCCGGTGCCGTTGTCGGCCAGCACCAAGCCGTAGCGCTGCATTGCAGTGATCACCACTCGGGTCCGCGCCGAGTAGCCGCTGACGTCGAAGCCGGCCCGCAGGCGGAAGCGCGCGCCCATCGGCGGTGCTGCCGGATCGTCACCGGCCTGATGGCGCGCCGGCCAGATGAAGCGGGGCGCGCTACTGGGCGCCGTGAACCGGATCGCGTGCCGGACCTCGCCCTTGCGCACCTCGGACCAGCGCAACAGACCTGGCAGGATCGGCAAGCCCGCGGCGTCGGCAGAAGTCCAGGTGCGGGGGCGCAGCCGGTTCGAGCGCAGATTCCAGGTGGCGCCGGAACCTGCCGTCCAGCCACCGGCGGTGCGTTTGGTGTTCCACGTCTCGAACAGCCGGCAGGACGGCTTGTGCAGCACGATGGCGTGCCGGTCGCTGGCCGGTTCGATGCGGGTACGCCCGTTCAGTGGGTACCGCACGTGGTCGCTCTCGGCGGCGTACTGGAAGCGGACCTTGGCGCGCGGTTTGGCGCTGGTCACCGTGATCGGGATGCCGTAGGGGCCGCCGAAGTCCGGATGCAAGTCGGTCTGTCCGATCGAGCCCACCCAGGCGGCCGAGTCGCTGTGCACCGGCAGCCCGTCGATGGGCGTGTTCCAGTAGTTGTCGGCCGGGAACACTGGGCATCCGGCGAGCATGACTGCCGCGAGAGGGAGCACAACTCATGCTAGGTCTGCTCGAAACCCAATCCGTGAGCATTCCGGGCATCGGTGAGCGTTCCGGACGCTCAAACCCCGCCCGTCGTGCTAACGAGTGCCCGGAATGCTCACGGATTCGCTCTACTTGCGGCTCGCCGTCCGCTTGCGCGGCCGCTTCGGAGCCGGGCCCTTCGCGCGCTTCTCGGCGATCAGGTCGCTGGCCCGCTCCAGCGTCAGCGACAGCGGGTCGTCCGCCACGCGCAGGCTGGCGTTGGTCTCGCCGTCGGTCACGTAGGGACCGAAGCGGCCGTCCTTGAGCTCGATCTTCTTGCCCGTGATCGGGTCGGTGCCGATCTCCTTGCCCGGCGCCGCCTCCTGACGGCCTCGACGCTTGGGCTGCGCGAACAGCGCCAGCGCCTCCTCGACAGTGCAGGTGAAGATCGCGGCCTCATCGGGCAGCGAGCGGGAGTCCTTGCCGTGGGTGAGGTAAGGCCCATAGCGGCCGTTCTGGGCCATGATCGGCTCGCCGTCCTCGGGATGCTTCCCCACCTCGCGCGGCAGCGACAGCAGTTTGAGGGCGTCCTCCAGCGTTACCTCGGTCGGCTCCATGTCCTTGAGCAGACTGGCCGTGCGCGGCTTGACCGTCTTGCGCGGCTTCTTCGCGCCTTCCTCGGGCTCCGGCAGGATCTCGGTCACATACGGGCCGAACCGCCCGTTCTTCGTGACGATCTCGTGCCCGGTTGCCGGGTCCACGCCCAGCGAGCGCTCTTCCTTCGGCGCGTTGAGCAGTTCGATCGCCTTGTCCAAGGTCAGCTCGTCCGGGGGCAGATCCGCGGGGACGTTGGCGCGCTTTTCGCCCTGCTCCAGGTATGGGCCGAACTTGCCCACGCGCAGCACGATGTCGTCCTGCACCGGGAACGAGGAGTTCTCGCGCGGGTCGATCGCCGGCAGCCGCTCGATCATCGGGTGCAAACCGGTGAACTCACCCGGATCGCCGTAGTAGAAGCGCCCGAGCACCGCGGTGCGGGAGGCGTCGCCGGCCGCCACCACGTCCAGGATCTCCTCCATGCGGGCCGTGAAGTCGTAGTCGACCAAGCCGGTGAAGTGGTCCTCCAGCAGCCGCACCACCGCGAACGCGAGCCACGCGGGCACCAGCGCTGTGCCGCGCTTGAAGACATAGCCACGGTCCAGCAGCGTGCCGATGATGTTGGACCACGTGGACGGCCGGCCGATACCGCGTTCCTCAAGTGCTTTGAGCAGCGTGGCTTCGGTGTAGCGAGCGCGCGGCTTCGTCGCGTGGTCCTCGGCGTTGAGCGCGCGGATTGTGACTTCGTCGCCTTCGCTGAGGCGCGGCAGACGAGCCTGCTGCCCAGATTCGTCCTCGTCGCGGCTCTCCTCGTAGGCAGCCAGGAAGCCGGGGAACGTGACCACGGTTCCGCTCGCGGTGAAGGTCGTTGCCACCCCGTCGGAGGTGGTCGCTCCTAGCCGCAGCGTGGTCGTCGCGATCTTGGCGTCGGCCATCTGCGAGGCGACCGTGCGCTTCCAGATCAGGTCGTATAGTGCGAGTTCGTCGGGGCTCAACTGGCCGGCCACCTGACCGGGGGTGCGGAAGGAGTCACCAGCGGGCCGAATCGCCTCGTGCGCCTCCTGCGCGTTCTTGACCTTGCGGTTGTAGGTCCGCGGTAGCGGGGAGACGTGATCCTCGCCGTACAGCGCCTTGGCCTGCGCGCGAGCCGCGCGGATCGCGGTCTCCGACAACGTCGTGGAGTCGGTACGCATGTACGTGATGAAGCCGCGCTCGTACAACCCCTGCGCGCAGCGCATCGTGCGCTGTCCGCCCCAGCGGAGCTTGCGCGAGGCCTCCTGCTGCAGGGTCGAGGTCATGAACGGCGGCGACGGTCGGCGCGTGCCGGGCTTCTCCTCAACACTGTCCACCCGCATCGTCGCACCGAGCCCGGCGACAATCGCCTCTGCGGCCGCCAGGTCCAGATGCCGGACGTCCTTTTTGGTCAGCTCGCCGCGATCGTTGAACGAGTCCCCGCGCGCGATCCGCTGCCCGTCGACGTGGGTCAACGTTGCGGAGAAACTGCCCGGGTCCAGCAACGCTTCGATGTCGGCGTAGGAGGCCGATACGAACGCCATGCGCTCGCGCTCGCGGTCCACGACCAGGCGCAACGCGACCGACTGCACCCGCCCCGCGGACAGCCGCGGCATGACCTTCTTCCACAACACCGGGGAGACCTCGTAGCCGTACAGCCGGTCCAGAATTCGCCGGGTTTCCTGCGCATCGACGAGATCCTTGTCCAGCTCCCGCGTCTCGTGCAGCGCCCGCTGGATCGCCTCGCGCGTGATCTCGTGGAACACCATCCGGCGCACCGGGACCTTGGGCTTGAGCACCTCCATCAGGTGCCAGGCGATCGCCTCACCCTCCCGGTCCTCGTCGGTGGCGAGCAGCAACTCGTCGGCGTCGCGGAGTTTGTCCTTGAGTTCCTTGACCCGGGACTTCTTGTCGGCGTTGACCACGTACATCGGCGCGAAGTCGTGCTCGATGTCGACGCCGAGCCGGGACCAGGCCTCCCCTTTGTACTTGGCCGGAATGTCGGCGGCCCTGTCGGGAAGGTCGCGGATATGCCCCACACTGGCCGTCACGTCGAACCCATCGCCGAGATAACCCTGGATCGTCT
>ERZ724513.1066-NODE-1066-length-13857-cov-7.653456_pt1 | contig 13857 bp, 13 predicted proteins | sample MGYA00376046_ERZ724513 | MGnify/ENA primary metagenome ERZ724513 (study PRJEB28724, sample SAMN07190883) | activated sludge metagenome | isolation source: activated sludge of sewage treatment plant in Hong Hong | place: Hong Kong | collected 2016-03-17 ... | reverse complement strand
GTCGGATCGAGGCGCTGCTGGGGTCGAAGGTCTACCTCAACCTGCACGTGAAGGTCGCCAAGGACTGGCAGAACTCACCCGGGGCCCTGCGGCGGCTGGGGTTCTGATGCGGGGGGTTCTGGTCATGTTTCGGTCACGTAGTGGCGGGAGAGTGACCAGAACCGCTGGCCCGCGGCCGGATACGCAGCGAGTCACGCAGGATCCGGCTGCGGCTTCTCCTCGCCGGGCATGTCCAACTCCGGGATCACGTCGTAGCGCTTGGTGTAGGCCTGCGCGAACGCCAGCACCGCGGCGGCCACGGGGATACCGATCAGCGCGCCAATCGGCCCGAACAACGCCGCACCCGCGATCACGGAACCGAACGCGACCGCCGGGTGGATGTCCATCGTCCGGGCGCTGATGCGCGGGGAGAAGAAGTAGTTCTCGATCTGCTGGTAGGCGGTCGCGAAGATGATCACCCACACGGCGTCCAGCGGCTGGTCGGACAGGATCGCGATCAACGCGGGTAACGCAACCGCCAGATACGTCCCGACCGTCGGGATGAATTGGCTGATCAGACCCATCCACAGCGCCAGCGGCAGCCAGTAGTCGAGCCCGATGAGCAAGAAAAAGATCGCCGAGAAGAACGCGGACAGCGCCGCCAGACCGAGCCGGGAGATCACGAACCCACCAGCCTTCTCTGTAGTGATCGTCCAGAGATCGTTGAACACCTCCTGCTGGTGCCGGGGCAACAGTGAGGCGACGTGGCGACGCAACTTGGGGCCGTCCGCGGCGAAGTAGAAGGCGAACAGCAGCAGAGTGAAGCCCTGGAAGACGATCCCCACCGCTGAGCTCAGCACGCCCAGGACACCGCCTGCCGCCTGGCTGGCGTACTTGCCGACGTCCGAGGGGCTCAGGTTGAGCTGGTCGATGATCGTGTTCGGATCCAGCCCCAGGTTGAACCGTTCGTTCAGCCAGTCGATGACGTTCTGGATGATGTCCGGCGCGGCTTGCACCAGAGCAGTGATCTGGGAGGCGAACAGCTGCCCGAACGCGATGAAGAAGATGCCTGCGAACACGGCCAGCACGATGAAGACGAACATCGTGCCCAGTCCCCGCGGCCAGCCCCATCGGGTGTTCAGCCGGGTCACGATCGGGTCGATCGCCAGCCCGAGCAACCATGCCAGTAGCAGCAGGAACAGGAAGTTGCCCACGGACTTCCAGGCCCACATGAACACGAAGAAGAGGGCCAGCAGGACCAGCACGCCGAGCGCGGAACGTCGCACCCAGCCCGGATCCAGACGTACTCTGACGACGGGGATCTGCTCTTCGTCGTTGGTCTTGTTCTCGCTCGCCACGACGTTCACGGTACCCACGCTGCACCCCCGCACCCGGGAAGCGGGGCACAATGGCAAGCGTGGCCCAGCGCATAGAAGACATTGCCGTCGTGCTGCGGTCATACCAACTGGGTGAAGCCGACCGAATCCTCAGCCTGCTGACCCAGGACCACGGACTGCTGCGTGCGGTGGCCAAGGGGGTGCGTAAGCCGTCGTCGCGCTTCGGCTCCCGGCTGCAGCCGCTGAACCACGTGCACGTGACCATCTACCAGGGCCGCTCCCTGGGCACGATCAGCGCCGTGGATTCCGTGCGGCTGTATGGCTCGGAGATCGCCGGGGATTACGTTCGCTGGTCTGCCGGACACGTTCTCGCCGAAGCCACCGAACGGCTGGTTCCCGAGGAGCAGGAGCCCGCTCGGCCGCACTACCGGCTGCTGGTCAGCGGCTTGGCGGCACTGGCTCAGGATCAGCGCGACCCGCGGTTGGTGATCGATGCGTTCCTGTTGCGCTCGCTGGCGACCGGCGGCTGGGCGCCGAGCTTTGGTGACTGCGCGCAGTGCGGAGCGCAGGGCCCGCACCCATGGGTCCATCTGCCGTCCGGTGGAGCCGTCTGCGAGCACTGCCGGCCGTCGGGCGCGGTGTCGATCAGTCCAGCCACGTCGGCCCTGCTGGGTGCCTTGCTGAGTGGGGACTGGGACCGCACCTCGCAGGCCGGTTCCACTGCGCGGCGGGCGGCCTCCGGCGTGGTGGCGGCGTACTTGCAGCTGCACCTCGAGCGGGAGCTGCGCTCGCTGCCGATCGCCGACAAGGCATGGCTCTCGGAGCTGTCCTACAAGCTCACCGGCGACCAGGACGTGGTCGCGTGACGTACCGTTTGCCGACTCCGCACCAAAGCGGCGCGACGCCACCGCCTTTGTCCCCCGACCAGGTCCCGCGTCATGTCGCGGTCGTCATGGACGGCAATGGCCGTTGGGCACAGCAACGCGGTCTGCCCCGAACGGCCGGACACGAAGCAGGGGAGGCCAGCCTGCTGGATTGCGTCCACGGCGCGCTGGAACTGGGCGTCGGCTGGCTGTCGGCCTACGCGTTCAGCACCGAGAACTGGCGGCGCTCACCGGACGAGGTGAAGTTCCTGATGGGGTTCAATCGCGACGTCATCCGGCGCCGGCGCGACGAGATGAACGCGATGGGCGTGCGCGTGCGCTGGGCAGGTCGCCGACCACGGTTATGGCGCAGTGTCATCCGGGAACTCGAGATCGCCGAGGAGATGACCAAGCACAACGACAAGCTCACGCTGACGATGTGTGTGAACTACGGCGGCCGGGCGGAGATCGCCGACGCCGCGGCTGCCCTGGCTCGCGATGTCAAAGCCGGGCGGTTGGACCCGGACAAGGTCACCGAGAAGACTCTGGCGCGTTATCTGTACCAGCCCGCCATGCCTGACGTGGACCTGTTCGTGCGGTCCAGCGGGGAGCAGCGGACCAGCAACTTCCTGGTGTGGCAAGCGGCCTATGCGGAGATGGTCTTTTTGGACACCCTGTGGCCGGATTTCGACCGCCGGCATCTGTGGTACGCCTGCGAGTTGTACGCCGCGCGGGAACGCCGGTACGGGGGAGTGCCGCAAGCTCCCGCCTGATTGTCGCGTTGTCGGCGCGACACGCCGAGGTTAGCGCCGACAACGCAACAAATCAGCCCGGCCGGTCGGTGGCAGACGGCACCACCAGCGGGCAATCCTGGTGGTCGGCGATCTCCTGCCCCGTGTCCAGCACACCCTGCAGCAGGTCGTCGTTCGGGGCCTTCTCGGTGAGTGTGTCCACGGGCAGAGCCTTGACGTCGTACATGGCCGCTTGTGCCCGCACCGCAGCTTCCGCGTCGATCGTGAAGTACAGCGCTCGCACCGGTTCCCGCTGCGGCTTCCACAGGATCAGCGGCACCTGGTCGAACGCGTACGCCCTGGCCAGGTACCCGAGGACCGGCGCTTCGACTACCAGGGTCGGGATGCGGCATGGGCTCAGGATCTCCTGCAAGCGCTGATCCACCGCCAGGCTGTCGGCTTCGACATCCAGTGAGCGCACCCCGTAGTACTGGGTCGCCATGTAGGGCACCCTGTTCACCTTGGCCATCGTCTTGGCCAAGGTGCCTGCCATCGTGGCCACGTTCACAGGGTCGAACCAGACGTAGGGGTCACGCTTCTCGCGGTCCCTGGGATCGGCCAGCCGCTTGATGTCCGCAGTGAGATCCACGACGGTTTCGGTGGGCAGTGTCGCCACAGCGGCGTCCACGTCGGGATTGATGTCCGGGACGTAGGCGACCAAGTCGGCGCCGCTGGTCCGGAGGTCGGCGGCGCCCACCTCTCGGACGTCGATCGCGTCGCCGCCAACCCGCTGCGCCAGCCAGGCCGACGGGAAATCGGCCACGGCCACGCTGACTGTAGGAGGAACGCCGCCGGACGTTGTCGGTGCCGCGCTCCCGACTCCTCGCGTGCACCCGGTAAGTGCCGCGATCACCAGCAGGGGAGCCAGGACTCGGGCGATCATCCCCGGCCGGTCGCCCGCATCGCAGCGGCACCGAAGACCAGACCGACGGTCACCACCCGCAGCAACCGCGAGCCGGGCGGGATTACGGGCCAGGACAGGGCCAGCAGCCAGGACAGGAACAGTCCGAGCAGGACCAGCATCACGGCACCCAGGGTCGATGGCAGCATCAGCCCGCCGACGAGGAACGCGGCCATCAGGATGACGATGAGGGGTCGCGGCACCCGGTTGAGGGCATGCAACGGTCCACGGCTGGCGTCCTCGAACCGTTCGCGGCTGGTGCTCATGGATCTATCGTGACTCACCCTCGGTGAACAGTTGCACGAAGCCCGGTCTTTCGCGTTGGATTGCCGGCCCCGGGCCTGAGCGAATCGGTGAGCATACGGGGATCCGTTAGCCCCGCGGGCGGGATTCTGGCGTCCGGACTGCTCACCGATGCCCGGAATGCTCACCGATTGGGCTATCGCCGGCGTGCGGGGGAAGGCCCCTCGGGCCGCTATCGCTAGATGCGTCGTTGTCTCTCAAACGGCCCTCGAACTCCTTGGACCCCGTCAAACCTGCCAGCCTCAGGAGCGACCCGGAAGCGCCGCTACCCTGGAAGGCGTGCCCATCGATCGTGTAGACGCCGTCGTCAACCTGTGCAAGCGCCGCGGATTCGTGTTCCCGTCCTCGGAGATTTACGGCGGTACCCGCTCGGCGTGGGACTACGGCCCGCTGGGCGTGGAGCTCAAGGAGAACATCCGCCGGCAGTGGTGGCAGGCGGTCGTGCGTGGTCGCGACGACGTCGTGGGCATCGACTCGTCGGTCATCCTCGCGCCGCAGGTGTGGGAGGCTTCCGGGCACACGAACGCGTTCGTCGATCCGCTGACCGAGTGCAAGAAGTGCCACAAGCGCTGGCGCGCCGACCAGTTGATCGAGGCGTACGAGGAGAAGCACGGACACGCTCCCGAACACGGCCTGGCCGACATCGTCTGCACGAACTGCGGCACGCGCGGTGAGTTCACTGAGCCGCGGGACTTCAACGGCATGCTGCGCACGATGGTCGGACCCGTGCAGGACGCCGGCGCGGAACACTTCCTGCGCCCCGAGACCGCGCAAGGCATCTTCGTCAACTACCTCAACGTGATGAACGCCGCACGCAAAAAGCCGCCGTTCGGCATCGGCCAGACCGGCAAGAGCTTCCGCAACGAGATCACCCCAGGCAACTTCATCTTCCGCACCCGCGAGTTCGAGCAGATGGAGATGGAGTTCTTCGTCCCGCCGGGCAGCGACGAGGACTGGCACGAGTACTGGATGAAGCAGCGCTGGGACTGGTACGTCGACCTCGGCATGAACCCGGACAACCTGCGGTTCTACGAACACCCGAAGGAGAAGCTGTCCCACTACTCCAAGCGAACCGTGGACATCGAGTACAGGTTCAGGTTCGCGGGCAGTGAGTGGGCGGAGCTCGAGGGTGTCGCCAACCGCACCGACTTCGACCTCACGACCCACTCGGAACACTCGGGCACGGACCTGTCCTACTTCGACCAGGAGACCGGCGAGCGCTGGATGCCCTACGTCATCGAGCCAGCGGCGGGCTTGACGCGCTGCGTGCTGGCATTCTTGCTCGACGCCTACGACGAGGACGAGGCGCCGAACACCAAGGGTGGAGTCGACAAGCGCACGGTCCTGCGCTTCGACCCGCGGCTGGCGCCGGTCAAAGCTGCGGTGCTGCCGTTGAGCCGGAACGAGAAGCTGTCGCCGGTGGCTCGGGAACTCGCGTCCGACCTGCGCACGCGGTGGAACGTGGACTTCGACGACGCCGGGCAGATCGGTCGCCGTTACCGCCGGCAGGACGAGATCGGCACCCCGTTCTGCATCACCGTGGACTTCGACTCTCTCGACGACAACGCCATAACGATCCGCGAGCGGGACTCGATGCAGCAGGAGCGGATCGCGATCGACGAGGTCCAAGGATGGCTGTCGCAGCGTCTGCCCCTGTGCTGAGACTGGGGGACCTCACCCTCGACGTGCCGGTCGTCCTGGCACCGATGGCCGGGGTCACGAACCGTGCTTTCCGCGCGCTGTGCCGTGAGTACGGAGCCGGGCTCTACGTAAGCGAGATGGTCACGTCCCGAGCCCTGCTGGAGGGCAACGAGACGACCCTGGCCATGTGCACCTTCGGCCCGGAGGAGTCCCCGCGCTCCATCCAGTTGTACGGGGTGGACCCGGGCGTTGTGGCGCAAGCGACGCGGATCGTGGCCGAGCAGGATATGGCCGACCACATCGACCTCAACATGGGGTGCCCAGTTCCGAAGGTGACGCGGCGCGGCGGTGGTTCCGCGCTGCCCTGGAAGTTGGACCTGTTCGAGCAGATCGTGCGTGCAGCTGTGGCCAATGCCGATGGCCGGCCGGTGACGGTGAAGATGCGGATGGGCATCGACGAGCACCACTTGACCTACCGTGACGCTGCCCGGATCGCCGCAGATGCCGGCGTGGCATGGGTGGCGCTGCACGCCCGCACGGCGCTGCAGATGTATTCGGGTGAAGCGCAATGGGAGGCCATCGCGACTCTCGTCGAGGATCTCGCGCCACTGCCGGTGCTGGGCAACGGCGACATCTGGACGGCGGATGACGCGGTGCGGATGATCCAGCAGACCGGATGTGCCGGTGTCGTGATCGGGCGCGGTTGCTTGGGCCGGCCGTGGTTGTTCGGCCAACTCGCGCACGCCGTGGGGTCCGGGCCCGCCGTCCCTGATCCCACGGCCGGTGAGGTGTGTGACGTCCTGCGCCGGCACGCCGGTTTGCTCGTCGAGACGTTCGGTGAGCACAAGGGCTGCCAGGAGATCCGCAAGCACATCGCCTGGTACTTCAAGGGCTATGCGGTGCGCCAGCAGGTCCGGCTGGCCCTGGCCCATGTGAGCACATTGGCGGAGCTCGATGACCTGTTGACCATGGTTGATCCCGATCAAGTGCCGACCTCGGACGTGCTAGCCGCTCCGCGGGGGCGGACCTCCCGGCTCAAGCGAGTGGCGCTGCCGGAGGGGTGGTTGAACTCCCGCGACGTGGCGGGGGAGGACCGGGCCGCGCTGGCCGGGGCGGAGTTGTCGGTGAGCGGGGGCTAGGGTCGGACTCCGGCCGGTTGTCGCGAAGTTGCCCTCGCTGTCGCGTTGTCGACGGGACACGCCGAAGTTGACGACGACAACGCAACATAACGGGACGGAGGGCGGGCCCGACGCGACTCGTACCCAACCCTGACAAGGGTTGGGCCGGACTGATGTAAGACTGGATGTATGGCCACCCCCACCCTGACCCGGACGGTTGCGCGCACCCCGCGTACTCGCGTGCCGGTGCGTTCGCGGGTGGTCGGCTTCTTCGTGGTCTTGATGCTTCTCGGCGTGGTCGCGGCCGTCGCCGCGCCGATCTACGCAGGTTGGCGGGTGGTCACCGACGGCCGGGCGGACGACCGACGGGCCACCGACGCGATCGTCGTACTGGGTGCCGCACAGTTCAACGGCAAGCCGTCGCCGGTCCTCAAGGCTCGCCTCGAACACGCCAAGGACCTGTATGCCGACGAGGTTGCCACCCGCATCGTGACCGTTGGGGGAAAGCAGCCCGGCGACCGGTTCACCGAGGCGGGGGCAGGTGTGAAGTACCTGGTCGAGCACGGTATCCCGGCCACGGACATCAGCGCTGTGGGTTCTGGCCACGACACGCTGCAAAGCATGACGGCAGTCGCCAGGATGGCACAGCGGGAGGGCTGGACCAGCGTCACGCTCGTTTCTGACCCGGCGCACATGGCCCGGGTGAACGCCATCGCGCAGCAGCTTGGCTTCCAGACCCACCTCAGCCCGACCCGGGCCGGCGACGGAACCTCCCTGACACCCGGCTACGTGGCGCGCGAGACCGCCGGCCTCCTGGCCTTTGAAGCGGCTCAGCGCTGGAACACCCCGCACGTTCTGCACGGATGACCTACGCGCCGCAGGACCACGAGCGTTACGTCCCCGAGGCGCCGTATCCCGGACGTAGCGACTTCGCCCGTGATCGCGCCCGTGTCCTGCACAGCGCGGCGCTGCGACGATTAGCCGCCAAGACCCAAGTCCTAATGGCTGGTCAGGACGACTTCCCCAGGACCCGTTTGACCCACACCCTCGAGGTCGCCCAGATCAGCCGTGAGCTCGGATCGTCACTCGGAGCCGACCCCGACATCGTGGACACGGCCGCACTAGCCCATGACCTGGGCCACCCACCCTTCGGGCACAACGGGGAGAGCGTGCTGGACGGGCTGGCGGCCGACATCGGGGGTTTCGAGGGAAACGCGCAGAGTTTCCGGGTGCTGACCCGCTTGGAGTTCAAGGTATTCGCCGACGGACGCAGCATCGGCCTGAACCTCACCAGGGCCGTGCTCGACGCAGTTCTGAAATACCCCTGGCCGCGCCAGCCCGGGCTGGTCAAGTACAACGTCTTCGAGGAGGACCGCGACATCTTCGACTGGGTGCGCGGAGCCGGCCAGGGACGCTGCTTCGAGGCGCAGATCATGGACTTCGCCGATGACGTCGCCTACTGCGTGCACGACCTTGAGGACGCGATCGTTTCCGGTGCGTTCAATCCCGCCGCATTGCAGGAGCCCTCGGTGGTCGCAGATGTGGCCACGACGGCCCAAGTGGAGTACGCCCACAGCATTCCGGTCGAGCAACTGCAGGAGGCGGCCCGCAGGGTTGCTCTTCTGGACTGCTGGCCCGACGAGTTCGACCACTCCGGCCGTTCGTTGGCCGCGTTGAAGAACATGACCTCCCGGCTCATCCGCCGCTTTTGTGCTGCCGCCCAGGGTGCGACGCGCGAGCAGTTCGGGCCCGGCCCGCTGCGTCGCTATGGCGCCAATCTCATCGTGCCCGTAGACACGTTGGCGGAAGTCGCGGTTCTCAAGGCGATCACGTACGCCCACGTGATGCGAGGCAACGACCAGCGGTACGCCTGGGAGCGGCAGGTGATCTCCGACGTGTTCGAGGCGCTTGTGTCGGGCCGCCATCGTCTGCAACGGCCCTTCGAGATGGCCCTGGAAGCGGCGCCGGACGAAACTCGCCGCCTGCGTCTGATCATCGACCAGATCGCATCGCTGACCGACCTGTCGATCGTGCGCTGGCGTGACGAGTCCCGCTAGCGGATTCGCCAGTTGTGCGATCTACCCCCAGTTCAACCGGAGGTAGATCGCACAAGCGGAGCTCAACGCTGGGTGGTTACGCTGCCGTAGAACGTGTCGGTGTCCGGCCCGCCCAACGAGCGCAGGCTGGTCTTCGGCAGGTTCAAAACGTTGGCCACCCGGCCGGTGTCGCGCTTGTCGTCGAGGTTGGAGCCCGGGGCCCCACCGAGCAGTCCGTCAGCGGCCGTTGTGGCACCGGGAACCACGGCGAAAGCCGTGCCGAAAGCGTTGCCCTTTCCGACTTTCCCAGCGATCGACGAGGTGTTCTGGGTGATCTGCCTACCCGCGGTCGTGCCACAGTCGCTGCTGCTTTCGGAGACCACCGTGACCATCCCTGCTCCGACCTTCGTGTCGACGGTCTTGCCCGGGATACCGACCGCGATCCCGATCTTGCCCGGGCATAGGAAGGCGGTGCCACTGGCCAGCGCCGAACCGAAGCGGTCGCCGGTCTTCGACTTCCCCGGAATCCCCTTGCTGGATTGCGAGACCCAGCGCAACGCCGGGGAAGTGGTGGTCATCGTCTGCACCTGAGTGATGATGCCGCCGGCATCGACGGCCGACTTGACGTCCTCGCCGGGGACACCGATCGTCCGCACCTGGTCGTCGATGGCGGCGCCGAACGCGTCCCCCTTCTCGGCCTTGCCGGGAACCCCCGAGACGTCCTGGTTGAGGAAGATGTCGGTCTGCGGCGTGGCAGGCTCGTCCTGCTTGAACGTCGTCAGGTGCACCGCGCCCGCGTCCGTTGCGGTCACGATGTTCTCCTGCGGCGCGCCGGTGGCCAGCGTGTCGCCGCGGTAGGCGAGAACGGCACCGAAGTGATCACCGGCCTCCGGGCTGTCCTGCATCGGCGCGGTGCCCTGCTGCAGGAATCCCTTCGCGGTCACGGCGTCGTCGGAGCCGACGGCGAACGTGTAGACGCGGCCAGCATTCTTCACCCCGTTCGGATCGTGGTACGGCGCCCCCACGAAGGCGATGCCTCGTCCGATGGCCACTGCCGAGCCGAACCGGTCGGTTCCAGCAGGGTTGTCCGACTCGATGATCTTGCCCTTGCTGATGTCGATGCCGGTCGCAGCGCCCGGCACGAAGATTGCCCGGCCACCGGCGGCACGAGGAGCACCCATCAGCAGATCCGCGTAACAGTCGTTGTCCAGGAACCCGATGGCCACTGACGAGCCGAACTCCCCGGCCGTGGTCGTCCCCAGGCCCATGCCCGGGCCCGTGAGCCGGAAGGCGGAGCCACCGGTGATCCGGACGTCGACGGCCCCCGCCTTGCTCACGCCGTCGATCCGGGCGGCAGGCTGGCCGAGCACGACGTCGGCCTTGCCATCGTTGTTCAGGTCGTTGGGCACCGATTTCGTGCAGGTCACGGCGTGGGCGGGCACGGCTCCGAGGCCGGCCAGGGGCAGAGCGGCACAGAAGGCAAGAGTCAGCAAACGCATGCGTCGACGGTAACCAGCGCGCCGCCGCCCAACCCCGCACCACGCGGGCGTTGCCGGATTGTGGCCTGTTGTCAGCAGTTCTGTGATGTGGTTCCGGAGCCCAGTCATGCCCGGGACGTACGATCGGCTCGTGGCCCGCATTCTCCCCGAAGACATCGCCCTGGTGCGCGAGCGTGCGCGCATCGACGAGGTGATCGGGGATCAGGTCACGCTCAAGCCGGCCGGCGGCGGCTCGTTGAAGGGTCTGTGCCCGTTCCACGACGAGCGCAGCCCCTCCTTCCACGTGACCCCGGCCAAAGGCCTCTACCACTGCTTCGGATGTCAGGCCGGCGGTGACGTGATCGATTTCGTGATGAAGACCGATCTGGTCACGTTCGCCGAGGCGGTCGAGAAACTCGCCGCCCGCTACGGGGTGACCCTGCGCTACACCGAAGGCGCACCCGCACGAGGGCAGAACCAGGGTCAGCGCAGCCGCCTCGTGGAGACCAACGCCGCCGCCGCGGCCTTCTACCTGGATCAGTTGCAGTCCCCGGGAGCTGCTCCCGGCCGGCAGTTCCTCGCCGAACGCAACCTCGCCGATCACGCCGCCGACTTCGGTGTCGGTTTCGCCCCACCGGGATGGGACGGGCTCACCACTCACCTGCGGAAGGCCGGCTTCAGCGACCAGGAGATGATCACCGCCGGTCTGGCCATCAAGGGCAATCGGGGGCCGTACGACCGGTTCCGGGGCCGTCTCGTGTGGCCCATCCACGACCTCTCGGGCGAGGTGGTCGGCTTCGGTGCCCGCCGGGTCCTGCCCGATGACGAGGGCCCGAAGTACCTCAACACCCCCGAGACGCCGCTCTACCACAAGTCGCAGGTCCTCTACGGGGTGCACAAGGCCCGCAAGCAGATCGCCCGCAGTCAGCAGGTGGTGGTGGTCGAGGGCTACACCGACGTGATGGCCTGCCACTTGGCAGGTGTCGACACCGCTGTCGCCACCTGCGGGACAGCGTTCGGCGCCGACCACGTGAAGGTTCTGCGCCGCTTGCTGCTGGACCAGGACGAGCATCGCGGCGAGGTGATCTTCACGTTCGACTCCGACGAAGCCGGCCGCAAGGCCGCACTGCGGGCTTTCGACGTGGATCAGAAGTTCGTCGGCCGCACGTTCGTCGCGGTGACCGGCGACGGACTGGATCCCTGCGACCTGCGGTTGCAGCGTGGTGACGAGGCCGTGCGGGATCTGGTCGCCGCACGCATTCCTCTGGTCGAGTTCGTCTTGCGCAGCCGGATCGACGGCTTCGACCTTGATACCGCCGAGGGACGCACGAACGCCTTGCGCTCGGCCGCGCCGGTCGTGGCCGCGATCAGCGACAGGATCCTTCGCAGCGAGTACGTTCGGTTGCTGTCGGGCTGGACCGGTCTCGAGCAGGCGGTGGTGGGGGATGCCGTACGCGGTGCTGGCAGCAGTCATGCGCAAGCTCCGCCTCGGCGCAGTTCCAGTCAGCCAAGCGACCCGGCGACCCAGGTCGAGCGGGAAGCGCTCAAACTCGCCCTGCAGTCCCCGGAGTTGGTCCACACCTGGTGGGGCAGCATTCAGGCCGACGCGTTCACCAACGCCGAGTGCCGCATCGTGTTCGAAGCGCTGCAAGCGACCGGCGAGTTGCCCTCGCAAACCGATCCCAGCTGGATTCCACGCGTACTGGAGGCCTGTCCGGACGACGAGGTGCGCACGCGGGTCCGGGCCCTGGCGGTCGAACTGCCGCGCACACTGTTCGGCGACACCCAGGTGAGCGTGGATGTCGCGTTTGCCGAAAACGTTTTGTCGCGGCTGCTCGAACTCGACGCAAGCCGACGGCTGCGCGAGGCGAAGTCGCGGCTGCAGCGGATCAACCCCGTGGACTCCGCCGACGAGTACCGACGGCTGTTCGCCGACGTGCTCGCGCTGGAGCAGTACCGCCGGGAGTTGCGAGAGTACCTGGTCGGTGAGGCGTGATCCGCAAAGTCCCTGCCGAGGTCAAGCAGCGGGCCCGGAAGCCGCTGGCCTGGGCGCCCGTGGCCGGGGACTGGATGGTGGCAACCGCCGAGCAGCTGTACCTGCCGCACCGCGACCCGGTCTTCTGGGACGAGGTGATCCGGGCCGCCTGGGACGAACCGGTCATGGAGGTGCAACTCGCGGACGGGCCGTACCGGCTGGTGATCGAACGGCCCGGCGCCATCCCGCAGGTGGTCAACGAGCGGGTCAAGGCCAGCGTCGTGGTGCAGCACCACGTGGCGTTGCGCGGCGAGAAGGGCGTGCGCATCGTCGCCCGCCGCCGACCGGGCACGCCGGATGTCAGCTGGCGGGTGACGTTCGACGCCGGCCTGGACCATCAAGATCCGCAACTGCGGCAGGAGGCCGATGCGGCGCTGCAGGAGTTGCGCCGCAACCTGGGGCTGTGAGCGGCGGTCACCTGCCACCCGCGCCTAGCCCGGCCGGCGCCGAAGCCAAGTGTGAGCTTCGCTGACATCTGGGCTCAGTCGCTCTAGGGGCGCGGCCTCCCATACGAGGCGCCGACCCCTGTTGGGCGTCAAGGCGGTGCCGCACGCCCTAGGCTGTCGCCATGAGTGAGCCGATGGATCGCCTGCCCGAACCCGCCCCGCAGCAGTACGAGCAGGAGTGGCTGGCTCCGCAGGCGCAGACCCTGGATGTGAGCCGGGCGTTCGCCGGGGCGCTGACTGCCCTCGCGGTGGTGACCGGCGTGTTCGGTGCGATCACGCTGTTCTGGCCCTCGGCCACGCTGCGAGTCGTCGCGATCCTGTTCGGGCTGTGGCTGCTGTTCACGGGTCTGGTGATGCTGGTGCAGGCGCTGGCGGGTAGCCGAAGCGGCGGGGTGCGGGCACTGCTCGGGCTCGGGGGGTTGGTCTCCCTAGTCGTCGGAGGCATCTGCATCGTCAACGGGGACGCGTCCGTGCGCATTCTCGTGCTGTTCGTGGTGATCGGCTGGATCGTCGACGGCCTGGCCCACCTGATCATCGGGATCCGGGCCAAGGGCTCGCCGAACCGTACGTTCTTCCTCGTCTTCGGGGCCTTGCAACTGGTGCTGGCAGTTCTGGTCATCGCCTGGCCGAGCGCGACCGTTACCGTCATGGTGCGGCTGATCGGCGTCGGGCTGTTGCTCATGGCCGCGTTCGCCCTGTGGGGCGCCAGCAACGTACGCAAGGCGGGCGGTCAGCCCAACGTCGTGGTCATCGAGTCGTGAACGGCACGTCGTCGAGCACGCGCAACGCACAGCCGCGGTCGTCCTCGGCGTAGGTGACCACGGGGCCGGGCACCGCGAACGAGGCGCTCAACCAGGGCACTGCGTGTTCCATCGTCATCGTGCCCCCGCTCAGGGTGGCAACGTCCGAGAACCCCAAGCCGGTCAGGG
>ERZ724513.1065-NODE-1065-length-13868-cov-6.696663_pt1 | contig 13868 bp, 12 predicted proteins | sample MGYA00376046_ERZ724513 | MGnify/ENA primary metagenome ERZ724513 (study PRJEB28724, sample SAMN07190883) | activated sludge metagenome | isolation source: activated sludge of sewage treatment plant in Hong Hong | place: Hong Kong | collected 2016-03-17 ... | reverse complement strand
CGATTGGCCGACCTGATGGTGCATCGCGAGCCGGGGTACGACGATGTGCCCCCCGCAGGCATGGATGCCGCCGTGCAGTTGATCAGCTACTACACCGACTTCCTCAAGGACCGCAAGGCAAACCTCGGTGATGATCTCGTGAGTGCTCTGATCACCGCCGACGTGGATGGCGACCAGCTCAAGGACCACGAGATCATCGCGTTCTTGTTCTTGATGGTCGTGGCTGGCAATGAGACCACCACCAAACTCTTGGGTAATGCCTTCTATCACCTCTCGCGTCACCCTGAGCAACTCCGCGATGTCTTCGCCGATCCTGAAAATCCGCAGACCATGGTGGCCCAGTGGGTCGAGGAGACCCTGCGCTATGACACCTCCAGCGTCTTGCTGGCTCGACATCTGCGTGAAGACGTCACCCTGCATGGAGTCACAGCCCCTGCCGGCTCACGAGTCGTGTTGTTGATCGGATCGGCCAATCGCGATGCCGATGTGTTCACTGAGCCAGAGAGCTTCAATGTGCATCGGGCTGAGGATGAGCTCTCCCGGATCCTGAGCTTCGGTGGTGGCCGCCATTATTGCCTTGGCGCAAATCTGGCTCGGCTCGAAGCCCGAGTGGTGCTCAACGAGGTCGTACGGCGCTGCTCGTCGATCGAGGTCGAGGAAGCCGCCTGCAAACGCTTCTACTCCTCCAATGTGCGTGGCTTTGCCCAGGTGCCGACCCGATTTGAGGTCCGTTGACCGCGCCACAGACCCGGCCCGCTGTGGTGACCGGGGCATCATCGGGAATCGGGGCCGCGACCGCGATCGCTTTGGCTCGCCTCGGGCATCCAGTGGCACTTGGTGCCAGACGCGTCGACCGGCTCGAAGAGGTCGCGATTGCGATCAAAGAAGCCGGTGGGCAAGCGATCGTGGCCCCACTCGATGTGCGTGACGACGCCTCGGTGGCCGACTTCGCGAAGTCGGTGTCTGCTGAGCTGGGCGAGATAGACATCGTGATCAGCAATGCAGGCGGCTCCAGACCAGGCTGGATCCATGCGATCGACACCGACCCATTCATGGCTGACATCGACCTCAATATCGGAGGTGCGCATCGGCTCGTTTCTGCCTTCGTACCCAGAATGGTCGCCCGGGCCAGCGGTGACATCGTCTTTGTCTCCTCCGATGTCGCGGTGCGTCCGCGTCCGGTGATGTCGGCCTATGCCGCAAGCAAATGGGGCCTTGAGGGGATGGCCCAGCAATTGCAGATGGAGCTTGAAGGCACCGGAGTGCGCGCGAGCGTCGTACGCCCCGGCCCGACCAAGTCTGAGATGGGCCTGGATTGGGATCCCGAGCTGACGGCCGACGTGATCAACACCTGGTCGCGATTTGGCCAGGCCCGCCATGGTCGCTTCCTGCGGGCTGAGGCCGTAGCCGAGGCAATTGCCTCAGTGGTGAGCGCCCTGCCCGGCGTACATCTAAATCTGATCGAAGTATCTCCAGTGCCCCCGATCGACAAGGAGAAGTCGTCATGACCCACCCATTGGCTGGCATCAAAGAAGTCTCTTCGCGATTCCCCGGAGACGAACACGGCCATCTTGAAGACCTACGGGCCGACCCAGTGGGTCTGCTCTTCCGGGTGCGTGAAGAGTGCGGCGAGGTGGGCCGCTTCCGCCTGGGCGACAAAGATGTCGTGCTCGTGTGTGGCGCCGACGTCAACGAGATCTTCTTCAGAGCACCCGACGAAGTGCTCGACCAGGGTGAGGCCTATCCCTTCATGAAGCCCGTCTTCGGGGAAGGCGTGGTCTTCGATGCATCCCCGGAGCGGCGCAAGGAGATGCTGCGCAATCAAGCCTTGCGCGGTGACATGATGCGTGGCCATGCCGAGACGATCGAGGCCGAGATCCGTCGCATGGTCGCCAGTTGGGGTGATGAAGGCGAGATCGATCTGCTCGACTGGTTTGCCGAGCTGACCATCTACACCACCTCGGCCTGTCTGATCGGCAAACCATTCCGTGAAGAGCTTGATGGGCGTTTCGCCGAGCTCTATCACGACTTGGAGCGTGGCACTGACGCTCTTGCCTTCGTCGACCCGTATGCCGATATCGAAAGCTTCCGCCGTCGCGATGCCGCTCGGTTGGCTCTGGTCGACTTGGTGCAGGGCATCATCGACAAGCGCGAAGCCAGAGGCAAGGTGCCCAAGGAGGAGCGCGACCTGCTCGACGTACTCATCTCCTTGAAGAATCCCGACGGCAGCCTCCACTTCAGCACCGACGTGATCACCGGCATGTTCATCTCAATGATGTTTGCCGGGCACCACACCTCTTCGGGCACCGCAGCCTGGACGATGATCGAGTTGCTCCGGCATCGCGATGTCTTGGCCCAGGTCACCGAGGAGCTTGATGAGCTGTACGCCGATGGCTCGTCGGTGAGTTTCCAGGCGCTGCGGGAGATACCGGTGCTTGAAGCCGCGCTCAAGGAGACGCTGCGACTTCACCCACCTCTGATCCTGTTGCTCCGAGTGGCCAAGGAAGATATCGAGATCGGCGGGCACCTGATCCCTGCCGGCACCTTGGTAGGGGCGACCCCCAAGGTGTCAAACATGATCCCTGAAGATTTTCCCTCACCACAGAGTTTTGACCCTGGCCGCTATATCGACCCCAGGCAGGAAGACCTGACCAATCGCTGGACCTGGATCCCATTCGGTGCCGGGCGACATCGGTGCGTGGGCAATGCCTTCGCGATGATGCAGATGAAGGCGATCTTTTCGGTGGTGCTCCGCGATTTTGAGTTTGAGATGGCCCAGCCTGCCGACAGTTATGAAGATGACTGCTCCAAGATGGTGATCCAACTCAAGCAGCCCTGTCGAGTCAAATATCGGCGTCGCCAAAGGAGTGCCTGAAGATGAGCTGGAAAGTCATAGCAGACACCGATTTGTGTCAGGGCCATCAACTCTGTCAGGGCGAAGCGCCTAGCGTCTTCGGCTTTGACCGAGAGGCCGATCGGGTCGTACTGCTTGAAGAGCACCCAGATGATGACCTAAGACCTGCGGTGGACACCGCTGTGAAGTATTGCCCGGCATTTGCCCTGAGCGTCGAGGAGGACGCATGACTGCTGTTCCCAGAGCCACTATGGAGGCCTTCTGGACTGATTGGTTGGCCGCCAACCGCACTGCCGAGAAGGAGGATGACTGGAGCCCCTTGGCCGACTTCTATTTTGAAGATGCCAACTATGGCTGGATGTATCAACCAGACGAGCACTTCATGGCGACCAATCGTGAAGAGATCCGGAGTCTCGCGCTCGGCACCGAGATGGCTGGGCTTGATGGCTGGCACTACGACTATGTCTCCACGGTGATGGACGAATCCAATGGCATGATCGTCGGGTTTTGGCGCCAGCGGGCGGGCATCAAAGATCCCAACGGCAACGAATACGAGATCTTGGGCATTGGCGGCTCGTGGTTTGGCCTGGAAGAGCGCGACGGGCAAGTCCAGATCGCCTGGCAACGTGACTGGTTTGACCTGGGGGCAGCAGCCCAATGCTTCTTGTCGATCCTCGAAGCTGGCAAGGCCACCCCGGGGCTTCAAGCCCGAATGGGATTGCACGGCCCGAGCCAGCCTGGTCATTACACCCTCGCGGATCTGCCCTCCACGGTCTGGCCGCCTCCGGTTGAGGCTGGACTCCACATTCGTGAGGAAGGCGCCACCAATGCCTGAGCTTCCTCCTGCCCCAAAGCTCCTCATCGACGGAGTCCTGACTAGCGCATCCGACGGGGCGACCTATCCGATCATCAACCCGGCCACTGGTGCTGAGATTGGCCAGGCGCCAGACGCGACCGCTGATGACGTCGATCGAGCGATCGCGGCAGCTCGCCGTGCTTTTGATGAGACCGACTGGTCGACCAACCACGACTTGCGGGTGCGCTGCATCAGGCAACTCCACCAAGCCTTGGTCGAGCACGGTGACCAGATGCGCGCACTGACCACCGCTGAGGTGGGAGCCCCAGCATTCACTACTACCGGGCCGCAATACGACGTACCCGTCGAAGGGCTGCGCTGGTTGGCAGACATGGTCGATGGCTACGCCTGGGAGAGTGATCTCGGCGTAGCCGAGCCGATGGGAATCCCGACTCGTCGTGCGGTGCGCAAGGAGGCGATCGGAGTGGTCGCCGCGATCACTCCGTGGAATTTCCCCAACCAAATCAATCTCGCCAAGCTCGGCCCCGCGCTCGCGGCCGGCAACACCGTCGTACTCAAAGCAGCTCCAGACACCCCATGGGTGGCGTGTGAGCTGGGTCGATTGATCCACGATCACACCGACATCCCCGCCGGAGTGGTCAATGTGGTGACCCCTGCCAGCAATGCGGTCGCTTCGGTGTTGGCGACCGATCCGCGGGTCGACCTGGTGTCATTCACCGGATCGACCGCCACCGGTCGGGCGATCATGGCGGCCGCGGCCCCCACCCTGAAGAAGGTCTTCTTGGAGCTGGGTGGCAAGTCGGCTGCGATCGTGTTGGACGACGCCGATCTGGCTGCCGCAGTCGGCACCACTGCCTTCAGTGTCTGTATACACGCAGGCCAAGGTTGTGCCCTGACCACCAGGCTGGTCGTGCCCCGAGACAGGTACGACGAAGCCGTCGAGATCGCGGCCGCGACCATGAGGAGCATCGGAGCCAAGGACCCCAACGACCCCGGCACCATTTGTGGGCCATTGATTTCGGCAGCCCAGCGCGAGCGCATCTTGGGCTATCTCGACACCGCCAAACAACAAGGCGGCGAGTTCGCGACCGGGGGAGGAGTGCCCATTGATCGCAGTGGTGGATTCTGGATCGAGCCAACGGTCATCTCCGGGCTCGACAATGACGCCACGGTAGCTCGTGAAGAGATCTTCGGGCCCGTGCTTGTGGTGATCCCTCATGACGGTGACGACGACGCCGTACGCATCGCCAATGACTCTGAATACGGTCTCTCCGGATCTGTTGACAGTGGCTCCTTGGAGCGAGCGAAGTCGGTGGCAAACCGGATCCGCACTGGCACCCTGGCCGTCAACGGTGGGGTCTGGTTTGCTCCTGACGCGCCCTTTGGCGGCTACAAGCAATCCGGGATTGGCCGTGAGATGGGAGTAGCCGGTTTTGAGGAATATCTCGAGACCAAGTTGCTCGCCGAACCAGCCTGAACAATGCATTGCAAGGAAGGAAGCAGATGAGTTTTACAGGGAAGGTCGCCGTCGTCACGGGTGCGGCCCAGGGGATTGGTCAGGCCTATGCCGAGGCGCTGGCCAAGCAGGGTGCCAGTGTCGTCGTGGCCGATGTCAATGTCGAGGCCGGTGAGCAGACTGCGGCTGCAATCCGCGACAGTGGTGGGCAAGCCAGCTTCATCCGATGTGATGTCTCCTCGGCGGAATCGGCCAATGCGTTGGCCGAGCAGACCGTGGCCACCTATGGCGGCATCGACTGTCTGGTCAACAACGCAGCCATCTATGGCGCCATGGAGTTCGACCTGCTGATCACCGTTGATTGGGACTACTACCGCAAGTTCATGTCGGTCAACTTCGATGGTGCTCTGATCATGACCCGGGCCTGTTTCCCGCACATGCAACAACGTGGGGGAGGGGCCATCGTCAACCAGAGCTCAACGGCTGCCTACCTTTACTCTGGCTTCTACGGCCTGGCCAAGGTCGGCATCAACGGCCTGACCCAGCAGTTGGCCCATGAGTTGGGCGGTATGAATATCCGGGTCAACGCGATCGCTCCCGGGCCCACCGACACCGAGGCGACTCGCACCCAAGCCGGTGACGCGGCCAAGGACATCGTCAAGAGCTCGCTGGCCATCAAGCGGATGGGCCAACCCGAAGACATGGTGGGAGCCTGCCTGTTCCTGCTCTCCGAGGATGCCTCGTGGGTCACTGGCCAGATCTTGGCGGTCGACGGCGGCCAGATCTTCCGCTCATGAGTGAGTCGGTGCACAACGAGGTCGGCTTCATCGGCCTGGGCAATATCGGCAAAGCCATGGCCTTGCGCTTGGCCGCATCGGAGCTGCCCACGGTGGTCTATGACGTGGTGGCAGACCCGGTCACCGAGTTGGTTACCGCTGGAGCTCACGCAGCCGAGTCCGTGGCCGACCTGGCCTCGCGCTGCGAGGTGATCTGCGTGATGGTGCGCGACGACGAACAGGTCAAAGCAGTGCTGGATCAGGTGTTGGGCAGCGCCGGCGAGGGCACCGTCGTACTCGTGCACTCGACGGTACGTCCCGACACCCCGGTATCCCTCGCGGAGTTGGCGGCCCCATATGGCGTCGCGGTGCTGGATGCGCCCGTCAGTGGGGGGCCGATGGGTGCGGCTGAGGGCACCTTGGCTGTGATGGTCGGAGGCGGAGAAGTCGCCTTTGCCAAGGCCAGGCCCGTGCTTGAGGTGTTGGGCTCGAAGGTGGTCTTGGCTGGTGAAGTTGGTTCAGGAACCAAGATGAAGCTGGCCCGCAACCTGTTGCACTTCGTCTCCTTTACCGCAGCCACTGAAGCTCAGCGTCTGGCCGAGGCGGCGGGGCTTGACTTGGCTGCGCTGGGTGAGGTCGTGCGTCATACCGATGCGATCACTGGCGGCCCTGGGGCAATCATGCTCCGCAAGACGACGGAGCCGATTGCCGAAGACGATTTCTGGTACGGCGTGTTTAGCCATGTAGTTGCTTTGGGAGAAAAGGACCTCTCCTATGCCACTGCTTTGGCCCATGAACTAGGGGTCGGTGTGCCTTTGACCGAGTTGGCCTTGGAGCATCTAGCCAGCGGTCTTGGGCTGCCCGCGCGCGGCTAACGCGCCGCGCGCTTGCCACCCTTGGTAGGGGTCGGTCGCGCAGCGAGTTCGGTCTCGACATGAGTCACGGAGCGTAACCCTTGTGCAGCGACCGCCAATCTCATAATGATGACGAGCCCCAAGAACAAGCAGGTCGCGGCCCCCAGACCGGCGAGCCCCATCAAGAACCACGCGCTGGCTTGGCCGTCTTTGGCCATCGTGCCGAAGGTGATCGCCAGCCAGACCAACGCGCCCCAAGCGGCGATGGTGGCCAGCATGGCGAGCACGAGAGTAGCCAAATGGCCCAGAGCATTTGCCGACCTCTGCTTGGTCTTGTCCTGCTCAATGCGAGCTGGGCCGCCTCGACCGGAATGCTTTCCCACGCCGGACATTGTGCCCTGACTGGTGTTGGACCAACCTGCGGGTGTGGCTAGGCAGTCAGGTCGGAGGCAAGCTCATCGAAGACCGCGATGTAGGCGTCGATGGCCTCGTCGGTGTGGGTGACCGAGAGAGTCCACTCCTCCTCACGGCCAGGAGTCATGAAGATGCCGCGGTTGAGGTTGAACAGCCACGCCAAGTCAGCGAGCTCGGCATCTTGGTTTTCCTTGAAGGTCTCGTAGTCCACGACCTTCTCGGTGGAGAAGGTGACACAGCCTTTGGAGCCGATGCCAACTGCATAGCCGGGCAGATCGTATTTGTCGACGATGGCCTGGCAGCCGGTCACGATCCGGTCGTTGAGTCGATCAAGGTGGGCATAGGCTTGTGGGGTCAAGACCTCTTCGAGTGATGCCCGCGCGGCCACCATGCTTAGCGGGTTGCCGTTGTAGGTGCCAACCTGATAGACCGAGCCGTCTTCAACCACAGACATGACCTCTTCGGTGCCGCCGATCGCGCCGGATGGCAGGCCACCACCCAAGGCCTTGGCCAAAGTGACCATGTCGGGCTGGACCCCGAACTTCTCGGTGGCGCCTCCGGGGGCAATGCACAAACCCGTCTTGACCTCATCAAAGATCAACACGATGCCGTACTTCTTGGTGATGTCACGCACGGCCTGCAAGTAGCCGTCTTCGGGCAGGACCACACCAAGATTCATCATCGCCGCCTCCATGATCACGCAGGCTGGCTTGCGTCCTTCAGCGTCGAGGCGCTGGATACGACGCTCCATGGCCTCGGCGTCATTGAAGGGGACGGCTATGGTCATGTCCACCACTGACTGGGGGATGCCGGCACCGTACGCGAGAGAGGCGAGATTATCGCGGTCACCGATCTTGTCGTATTCCACGCCGATCGAGACCATCACTGTGTCGTGGTGGCCGTGATAGGAGCCGAAGATCTTCAGCACGGTGTCGCGCCCGGTCAGGCCGCGTGCGATCCGGATCGCGTCCATGGTCGCCTCGGAGCCGGAGTTGGTGTAGCGCCACTTGGGCAGGCCCCAGCGCCTGGCCAACTCATCGGCGACATAGATGTCATCCTCGGTAGGGCAGCCGAAGTGGGTGCCTTCGGGATAGCGGCGATTGATGGCAGCGCCGATCGCCGGATGGGCGTGGCCTTGCACCATTGAGCCGAAGCCATTGTGGAAGTCCCACATCTGGTTGCCGTCGACATCCCACACCAGCGGCCCATCGCCCTTGGCGATATAGATCGGCCACGGGTCGCGCAGTTGGTACGACGAAGCAACGCCACCCGACAGGTGCACCCGCGCCCGCTCGTAGGTGTCCTTGGAGGCCCTGGTGCGCTCATCGAGACGGGCTGCCTCCCGCGCGGTCAGCTCGGCAATGCGGTTGCGATCAATGGTGATGCTCATCGGCTTGGATCTCCTTGTCGGACAGGCATGGCAACTGCTTCATTGAGACTAGTTTCACACTGGATCTGACACGCCGCTGGTCTGCTACTGGTCCAGCTACAGGTCAAGTGACCGTGATTGATGCTCTGACCTGCGCTTTTCCGGGTCGTGACGTGGGTCACTATGGCATCCACACGGCCTTGTTGTGGTCATTTTCGGCGAAGCTGTTGCCAGACTCCGGCGAGATGATTACGGTAACCACAACATCTAGTAGTTACACTGTTGTTGTTCATCCACATGTAGTCACAAGCTGAAGCGGGTTTCCCACAAGCCAAGGCCTCGACTCCACCGTTGTCCACAGCAATATGCACAGGGATTTGAGAAAGAGAGGGTCAAGATGCACTGTCCGTTCTGTCACAGCACCGACACTCGCGTCCTTGACTCTCGGGTTGCTGAGGATGGCACCTCGATCCGGCGTCGGCGGGCATGTTCTGCATGTGAGAAGCGCTTCACCACGGTCGAGCAGATGCAGTTGATGGTGATCAAGCGCAGTGGAGCCATGGAGCCCTTCAATCGCGACAAGGCGATCGCTGGCGTGCGCAAGGCCTGCCAGGGTCGGCCCGTGTCTCAAGACGACCTGGCGCTGCTCGGTCAGGCTGTTGAAGATCACCTACGTGCCAGCGGCACGGCTGAGATCCCCGCCCATGAGATCGGCCTGGCGGTCTTGGCTCCGCTGCGCAGGCTCGACGAAGTGGCCTACTTGCGTTTCGCCTCTGTCTACCGGGCCTTTGAGTCCGTTGCTGACTTCGAAGAGGAGATCGCCATGTTGCGGGCCGAACGAGCCGCAGCCAGCACCAACCCGACGCCCACGCCAACGGGTTGACCCAGACTGCCCGGCACACAGTGGGGAAGCTGTGTGCCGGGCGCCAAACCAAACAACCAGCACATCAACCTTCCAAGAGATCAGGATCAAGGAGAGTCATGACAGATTTGTGGAGCGGAGCCCACGCAGCCCAGGCTCAGTCAACCCAGTCCCACGTGGGGGGAGACAACCCGCGTGGCTTGGTGATGCAGCGTCATTTCTCGACCGAAGGGGTGCACCCCTATGACGAGATCACTTGGGAGCGCCGTGACGTCGTCCAAACCAACTGGAAGACCAACGAGGTCGTATTCGAGCAGCGCGGGGTTGAGTTCCCGGCATCGTGGAGCCTCAATGCATCCACAATCGTGACCACGAAGTACTTCCGCGGAGCCCTCGGCACGGAGCAGCGCGAGTGGAGCCTCAAGCAACTGATTGACCGCGTGGTCAAGACCTATCGGGCCGCAGGCGCCGAGCACGGCTATTTCGCGACCCCGGCTGACGCCGACGCCTTCGAGCACGAGCTCACTTGGCTGTTGGTCAACCAGTACTTCTCCTTCAACTCTCCAGTCTGGTTCAACGTCGGCACCACCTCTCCGCAACAGGTCTCAGCCTGTTTCATCTTGTCGGTCGACGACTCGATGGACTCGATCCTGAACTGGTACAAGGAGGAGGGCTTCATCTTCAAGGGCGGCTCCGGCGCCGGCCTGAACCTCTCCCGCATCCGCTCCTCCAAGGAGCTGCTCTCCTCCGGCGGCACGGCCTCCGGCCCCGTCTCCTTCATGCGCGGCGCCGACGCGTCCGCGGGCACCATCAAGTCCGGCGGCGCCACCCGCCGCGCGGCGAAGATGGTCGTGCTGGACGTCGACCACCCCGACATCGAGGAGTTCGTCGAGACGAAGGCCCGCGAGGAGGACAAGATCCGCGCGCTGCGCGACGCCGGCTTCGACATGGACCTGGGCGGCAAGGACATCGTCAGCGTGCAGTACCAGAACGCCAACAACTCGGTGCGCGTCTCCGACGAGTTCATGCGCGCCGTCGAGGCGGACGCCCCGTTCGGCCTGCGGGCCCGCAAGACCGGCGAGGTCATCGAGACCATCAAGGCCCGCGACCTGTGGAAGAAGATCGCCCACGCGGCCTGGGAGTGCGCCGACCCCGGCCTGCAGTACGACGACACGATCAACGCCTGGCACACCAACCCCGAGACCGGCCGCATCACGGCGTCCAACCCCTGCTCGGAGTACATGAGCCTCGACAACTCCTCGTGCAACCTGGCGAGCCTGAACCTGCTGAAGTTCCTGCGCGACGACGACACCTTCGACGTGGCGACCTTCGTGCGGGCGGTCGAGCTGATCATCACGGCGATGGACATCTCGATCTGCTTCGCCGACTTCCCGACCGAGTCGATCGGCGAGACCACCCGCACCTTCCGCCAGCTGGGCATCGGCTACGCCAACCTGGGCGCCCTGCTGATGGCGATGGGCCGCGGCTACGACACCGACGCCGGCCGCTCGCTGGCCGCGTGCATCACCTCGGCCATGACCGCGGCGTCCTACCGGCGCTCCGCCGAGCTGGCCGCCGTCGTCGGCCCCTACGCGGGGTACGCGCGCAACTCCACGGCGCACCAGAAGGTCATGCGGATGCACCAGGCCGCCAACGACGCGCTGCACGTCGTCGAGGCCGCGGACGCCCCCATCCACGACGCGGCGACCGCGGAGTGGGCCGCCGTGGTCGAGTTGGGCGCGGCCAACGGCTTCCGCAACGCGCAGGCGTCCGTGCTGGCCCCGACGGGCACGATCGGCTTCATGATGGACTGCGACACCACGGGGGTGGAGCCCGACTTCTCGCTGGTGAAGTTCAAGAAGCTGGTGGGCGGCGGCTCCATGCAGATCGTCAACCAGACGATCCCGCGGGCCCTGAAGCGCCTCGGCTACCGCCCCGACACGGTCGACGCGATCGTCGCCTACATCGCCCAGCACGGCCACGTCGTGGGCGCGCCGGGGCTCAAGACCGAGCACTACGAGGTGTTCGACACCGCGATGGGGCAGCGCTCGATCAAGCCCATGGGCCACGTGCGCATGATGGCGGCCGTGCAGCCGTTCCTGTCCGGCGCAATCTCCAAGACCGTCAACCTGCCCGAGACCGCGACCGTGGAGGACATCGCCGACGTCTACCTGCAGGGCTGGAAACTGGGGCTGAAGGCCCTCGCCGTCTACCGCGACAACTGCAAGGTCGGCCAGCCGCTGTCGGACGCCAAGAAGCCCGACGCCAAGGAGGAGGCCAAGGCGCCCGAGCCCGAGGTGCGCATCGAGTACCGGCCGCGCCGCGTCCGGCTGCCCAAGTCGCGCCGCTCGCGCACCACGTCGTTCACGGTGGGCGGGGCCGAGGGCTACCTGACCAGCTCGGAGTACCCCGACGGACGCCTCGGCGAGGTCTTCCTGAAGCTCGGCAAGCAGGGCTCCACCCTGGCCGGCGTGATGGACGCCTTCTCGATCGCCATCTCGATCGCGCTGCAGTACGGCGTCCCGCTGGAGACCTACGTGCAGAAGTTCACCAACCTCAAGTTCGAGCCGGCCGGTATGACCGACGACCCCGACCTGCGGATGGCCCAGTCGATCATCGACTACGTGTTCCGCCGCCTCGCCCTGGACTACCTGAGCTTCGACGAGCGCTCCGAGCTGGGCATCTACACCGCCGCCGAGCGGGCCCGCTACGTGGCGACCGGGTCGTACCTGAGCGAGGAGGACGAGGCCCAGATCATCGAGTCGGAGTCGCTGAAGAACGACGCCGCCGACAACATGACGTTCGACGAGGCCGGCGCCAACCAGCCCTCGCTGCTGGCCGCCGAGCCGGTGGTGGCGGCGCAGGAGGCGCACACGTCGGCCGAGCTGATGGAGAGGCTCACCGGCCACGCCGTCGACGCCCCGCTGTGCTTCACCTGCGGCACCAAGATGCGGCCCTCCGGTTCGTGCTACGTCTGCGAGGGCTGCGGCTCCACCTCCGGCTGCAGCTGACCTGTCCCGCGAGGCGCCCGTCCCCCCGGGGGCGGGCGCCTCGCGCGCCCCGGGGCGCCAGCGCCGAGGTGTGCCGGCGGCCCGTGGGGCAGGATGGGGGGATGAGCGCCCACTACACCGAGCAGCAGCCGTCCCGCGCCGACATGGACGCCCTCGGCGGGGCCGCCGTCGTCATCTTCGGCACCGACTGGTGCGGCTACTGCCGGGCCGCCGAGCGGTTCATCGAGCCCGCGCTGGCCGCGCACCCCGAGGTGCGCGTCATCCGCGCCGAGGACGGCAAGGGCCGGCCGCTCGGGCGCTCCTACCGCGTGAAGCTGTGGCCGACGCTGATCTTCCTGCGCGACGGCGCCGAGGTGGCCCGCGAGGTGCGGCCCACCCGGCGCGCGCCGCTCGACGAGGCGCTGGACGCCATCACCGCCGACCGCTGACCCGGGCTGTGGCACACTGCCAGCGTCGCCCCGCTGGACCGGACGCGCGGGGCCGTCCCGCTCGGGAGGAGCGCCCATCGTGTGTGGCATCGTCGCCCTCTGCTACGCCGCCGACAACCCCGCCCTCGGGTGGGAGGCGGGCGAGCTGCTGAAGCGCCTGGAGTACCGCGGCTACGACTCGACCGGGGGCGCCTTCGTCGGCGACGACCACTCGATCACGCTGCTGAAGGCGGTCGGCGCCCCGAGCCGCGTCATGCCCGCGCTGGGCATCGATGCGCAGGCGGGGCAGCGCTTCGTGGGCCAAGTGCGCTGGGCCACCTACGGCGCCGTCACGCAGGAGAACTGCCAGCCCCACGAGATGAGCTGCACGCGCCCCTTCGTGGGCGCCCACAACGGCAACATCTCGAACACCGACACCCTGAAGACCTACCTCGGCGAGCGCGGCCACCGGGTGGTCTCCGACAACGACGGCGAGATGATCGCGCACCTGACCGAGGGCTTCTCCGCCGACCCCGCCCTGCCGCTGCCGGACGCCGAACTGCCGGCCGGCGTCCCCGAGCTGCCCGCGGGCGCGCTGCGGCTGATCGAGGGGGCGCGCCGCGCGGACGCCCTCGCCGACGGCTCCTACGCCGCCGCCTTCTGCGACCCCGCGATCCCGGGCATCGTCGCGGTGAAGTCGGGCTCGTCGCTGTACGCCGGCCTGGGCTCGGACGCCGCGGGCCCGTTCGTCGTCGTCTCCTCCGACCTGACCAGCGTGCTGTCGAAGACCCCGCGGCTCATCCCGCTGGCCGAGGGCCAGGGCCTGTGGTTCACCCACGACCGCTACGTCGTGTTCGACCTGGCCGGGGCGCTGAACGCCGCGGTCCCGGAGCCGCGCCGCTCGCGGCTGAACGTGCGCGACACCGGGCTGCGCCCCGGCTTCGAGTTCTTCATGGACCAGGAGATCGCCTCGACGCCGGAGAACCTCGACGAGGTGGCCCGCTACTACCTCGCCGACCCCGCCGCTGAGCCGCTCGAGGACGCCCTC
>ERZ724513.1063-NODE-1063-length-13869-cov-12.683292_pt1 | contig 13869 bp, 12 predicted proteins | sample MGYA00376046_ERZ724513 | MGnify/ENA primary metagenome ERZ724513 (study PRJEB28724, sample SAMN07190883) | activated sludge metagenome | isolation source: activated sludge of sewage treatment plant in Hong Hong | place: Hong Kong | collected 2016-03-17 ... | reverse complement strand
TGCGAGCAGGGTGTCGACTACATGACCGTGCACGCCGGGGTGCTGCTGCGACACATCCCGCTGACCGCCGAGCGGGTCACCGGCATCGTCAGCCGCGGCGGCGCCATCATGGCCGCCTGGTGCCTGGCACACCACCGAGAGTCGTTCCTGTACACCAACTTCGATGAGCTGTGTGAGATCCTGGCGCGCTATGACGTGACGTTCTCGCTGGGCGACGGGCTGCGGCCGGGATCGATCGCCGACGCCAACGACGCGGCGCAGTTCGCCGAGCTGCGGACGCTGGGCGAACTGACCGGCGTGGCGAAATCAGCTGGTGTGCAGGTGATGATCGAGGGCCCGGGCCACGTGCCGATGCACAAGATCGTGGAGAACGTGCGGCTCGAGGAGGAGCTGTGCGACGAGGCGCCGTTCTACACCCTGGGCCCGCTGGCCACCGACATCGCACCGGGCTATGACCACATCACCTCGGCGATCGGGGCGGCGATGATCGCCCAGGCCGGGACCGCGATGCTGTGCTACGTGACACCCAAGGAGCACCTGGGGTTGCCGAACCGCAAGGACGTCAAGGACGGTGTGATCGCCTACAAGATCGCCGCGCACGCCGCCGATCTGGCCAAGGGCCATCCGCGCGCCCAGCGGCGGGACGACGCGCTGTCGAAGGCCCGCTTCGAGTTCCGCTGGAACGACCAGTTCGCCCTGTCGCTCGACCCGGACACCGCGCGGGAGTTTCACGACGAGACGCTGCCCGCCGAGCCGGCCAAGACGGCCCACTTCTGTTCGATGTGCGGGCCGAAGTTCTGCTCGATGCGCATCACGCAGGACGTGCGCGACGCGATGGCCGCCAAATCCGAGGAGTTCGCCGCACACGGCAACCGGGTGTACATCCCTCTGGAAAACTCGCAGCCGTGAACTACCTGCCCCTGACCCCACCGCGGGAGACCCCGGTGCGGGTGCTGACCATCGCCGGCTCGGATTCCGGCGGCGGCGCCGGCATCCAGGCCGACATGCGGACCTTCGCCCTGCTCGGGGTGCACTCGCTGGTGGCCGTCACCGCGGTGACCATCCAGAACTCGTTGGGCGTCAAAGGTTTTCACGAGATTCCCACCGATGTGATCGCCGGCCAGATCAAGGCGGTGGCCACCGACATCGGAGTCCAGGCCGCCAAGACCGGCATGCTGGCCTCCTCGGCGATCATCGAGACCGTCGCGGGCAGCTGGCGCGATCTGGGGCTGGCCGGCACCGTGCCGTTCGTCGTCGACCCGGTGTGCGCCTCCATGCACGGCGACCCGCTGCTGCACCCCTCGGCGCTGGACACCCTGCGCACCGAGCTGTTTCCGCTGGCCAGCCTGGTCACACCCAACCTCGACGAGGTGCGCCTGCTGGTGGGGATAGATGTGGTCGACGATGCGACCCAGCGCGACGCCGCCAAGGCCCTGCACGCGCTGGGTCCGCGGTGGGCCCTGGTCAAGGGTGGCCACCTGCGCGGCGCGGAGCACAGTCCGGACCTGTTGTACGACGGCACCGAGTTCCACGAGTACGACGCCCCACGCATCGACACCGTGCACGACCACGGCGCCGGCGACACCCTGGGCGCGGCCACCGCGTGTGCGCTGGCCCACGGCTATCCGATGCCCGACGCCGTGGCCTTCGGCAAGGCCTGGGTCACCGAATGCCTGAAGTCGGCGTATCCGCTGGGCGGCGGGCACGGCCCGGTGTCGGCGCTGTGGCGGCTGCAGGCGTGACAACCCCCGATCTCGATGACATCGCCGGCGTCGCGCACGCACCCGCGGGCACCCCGGCCGGCGTGGTGGTCCTCACCCACGGTGCCGGCGGCAGCCGCGAATCACCCCTGCTGATCCGCATCTGCGACGAGTGGGCGCAACGCGGGTGGCTCGCGGTGCGCTACAACCTGCCCTATCGCCGGCGGCGCCCGAAGGGCCCGCCGTCGGGATCGGCCGCCGCTGACCGCGCCGGCGTTCTCGAGGCCATCGAGGTGGTCCGCGGGGTGGCGGGCGGACCGGTGATCGCCGGTGGGCACTCCTACGGCGGCAGACAGACCTCCATGGTGGTCGCCGAGCATCCCGGACTGGTCGACGTCCTGACGTTGTTCTCCTATCCGCTGCACCCGCCGGGCAAGCCGGACCGGCTGCGCACCGAGCACTTCGCCGCCATCACCGCACCCACGGTGTTCACCCAGGGCACCGCCGACCCGTTCGGCACCATCGAGGAACTGCGCTCGGCCGTGGAACTCATCGCGGCGCCCACCGAGATCGTCGAGATCACCGGCGCCCGGCACGACCTGGGCTCCAAGACCCTGGACGTGCCCAGGATGGCCGTCGACGCGGCGATTCGGATGCGCTGACCTGCTCCGGTACCGTCGAAACATGGCCGAGCATCAGTTCGACGCAATCATCGTCGGGGCCGGATTCGGTGGAATCGGGGCGGCGATCCAGCTCAAGCGGCTGGGTTTCGACGATTTCGTGCTTCTCGAGCGCGAGGACGACCTGGGCGGAACGTGGTACGTCAACCACTACCCGGGGCTGGCGGTCGATGTGCCCACCACCAGCTACTCGTACTTCTTCGAGCCCAACCCCAACTGGTCGCGACTGTTCTCCACCGGCACGGAGATCAAGCAGTACGCCGACGACGTCGCCGACAAGTACGACGTGCGCCGCCACATCCGGTTCAACACGACGGTCGAGGGCGCCAGGTGGGACGAGGACGCCGGCGTGTGGCGGGTCGCGCTGGCCGGCGGCGAGACGCTCACCGCGCGATATCTGATCACCGCCACCGGCTTCCTGTCCCAGCCGCTGACCCCGGAGATCCCGGGCATCACCGGCTTCGAGGGCACGATCATCCACACCGCCGACTGGGACGACAGTTACGACCCGACCAACCGCCGCATCGGCATCATCGGCACCGGCGCGACGGCCGTCCAGCTCATCCCCGAACTGGCCAGGGCGGCGGCCGACCTCACGGTGTACCAGCGCACCCCGATCTGGGTGGTGCCCAAGGTCGACGTGCCGTTCTCCGCACGGGCCAAGCGGCTGTTCGCCCGGCTGCCGCTCGCCCAGCGCGCCATCCGGGTCGTCACCGACGCGCTGTACGAGTTCATGGTCTACGTCGCCGTGGTGCACCGCCGAACCTTCCGCGGCCGGTTCAACATCGCCGCAAGCGATTTGGCCAAGATGTACCGGTTCGTCACGATCCGCGACAAGGATCTGCGGCGCAGGCTCACCCCCGACTACGACTTCGGGTGCAAGCGGCCGACGTTCTCCAACAGCTACTACCAGTCCTTCAACAAGTCCACGGTGCACCTACAGGACAGCGGTATCAACCGGATCGAACCGGACGGCATCGTCGCCAACGACGGCTCCAAGGCCGTCATCGACACCCTCGTGCTGGCAACGGGATTCGATCTGTGGGAGGCCAACTTCCCGGCCATCGAGGTCGTCGGCCGCGACGGCCGCAACCTCGGAAAGTGGTGGCGGGAAACGCGATTCCAGGCCTACCAGGGTGTCGCCGTACCGTACTTTCCCAACTTCCTCAGCCTGGCCAGCCCCTATGCCTTCATCGGCCTGAACTTCTTCAACACGATGGAGTACCAGATGCGGCACATGGATCGGCTGTTCGGTGAGGTCAAGCGCCGCGGGGCGAGCACCTTCGAGGTCACCGAGGAGGCCAACACCCGCTACCTGGACCGGATGACCGAGTTGCTCGGCGATTCGATATTCACCCTCGGCAACTGCGCTTCGGCCCGGTCGTATTATTTCAATCCCCGTGGTGAAGCGACCCTGCTGCGACCGATGTCGATGCGGGCCGCGGTGCGAGAGGCGTCCGAGTACCCCTTGAGCGACTACCACATCAGTTGAGCCAGGAAGGGCGTCGATGTCTGCAGCGCACCGTTTGATCCAGATCGCCGGACTGGGGGTGGCGGCCACCGGGCTGTCCCATTTCGTCCGCCCGGAACTGTTCGAGTCGGTCACCGCCTCGGCGTTCCCCGACAACACGCTGCAGCACACCTACATCGACGGCGCCATCGAGACCGCGATCGGGGTGGGTCTGATCGCGCCGAAGACCCGCAAGCTGGCGGTGGCCGGCCTGCTGGCCTACGGCGCGTACCTGGGGATCAGCGTCGCCCGCAACCGCTAACCGCGCAGGTCACAAATGCAGAACGGTTTACGTCAGCGTCAGATCTTTCGCTTACCCTGAATGGGCACGGCGACGTAGGTCGTTGGCGAGGATGCCACGCTGAACTGGGTCGGGGATACCGTGCCGGACCGGCATGGGTACGCAACAGCGCACCCATCGCCGGTCCGCATTAGTTTGGGGCCATGGCGGATCAGCCGGGGCTCCAGCGACGCCTGGGCACGTTCGACGCCGTCGTCATCGGGCTGGGTTCGATGATCGGGGCGGGCATCTTCGTCGCCCTCGGCCCGGCCGCCGCCGCGGCGGGCGGCGGGCTGCTGATCGGGCTGGGCGCCGCCGCGGTGGTCGCCTACTGCAACGCGACGTCCTCGGCGCGACTGGCCGTGCGCTACCCGCAATCCGGCGGCACCTACGTCTACGGCCGCGAGCGACTCGGCGAGTTCTGGGGCTACCTCGCGGGCTGGAGCTTCATCGTCGGCAAGACCGCGTCGTGCGCGGCGATGGCGCTGACCGTCGGCTTCTACGCCTGGCCGGCGCAGGCCCATGCGGTCGCCGTCGCCGCGGTGGTGGGGCTGACCGCGGTGAACTACCGCGGCATCCAGAAGTCGGCGCTACTGACCCGGCTCATCGTCGCCGCCGTGCTGGCGGTGCTGGCCGCGGTGGTGATGCTCGGGTGGGGCTCCGGGCATGCCGACGCCGGCCTGGTGCGGCTGACCGGTGGGAGCGTCCCGGGGGTGCTGCAGGGGGCGGGCCTGCTGTTCTTCGCCTTCGCCGGCTACGCCCGCATCGCGACGCTGGGTGAAGAGGTGCGCGAGCCGGGCCGGACCATCCCGCGGGCGATCCCGATCGCGTTGGCGCTCACGCTGCTCGTGTACGCGGCGGTAGCGGCCACCCTCATCGCGGTGCTCGGCACCGCCGGATTGGCCGCGGCCCCAGCGCCTTTGGCGGATGCGGTGCGCGCAGCGGGGGCGCCCTGGTTCGAGCCGGTGGTCCGGGCCGGGGCGGCGGTGGCGGCACTGGGTTCACTGCTGTCGCTGATATTGGGGGTCTCGAGGACGACACTGGCGATGGCGCGCGATCGCCACCTGCCCGCGCCGCTGGCGGCGGTGCACCCGCGATTCGCGGTGCCGCATCGGGCCGAGGTCGCGGTCGGCGCGCTCGTCGCCGTGCTGGCCGCGGTGTCCGATGTCCGTGGCGTGATCGGGTTCTCCTCCTTCGCGGTGCTGGGGTACTACGCCGTCGCCAACGCATCGGCATGGACGCTGGGCCGTCGGCTGATTCCGGCGGTCGGCCTGGTCGGCTGTGTGGTGCTGGCGGCGGCGTTGCCGCTCGCCTCGGTGGTGGTCGGGGCGGGGGTGCTGGCGGCGGGTGCGCTGATCTATGCGGGGCGGCGATTGCGGTAGGCATCCACCGCGGTGGGCAGCGTCGGAAAGATGCGGTCGGCACCGATCCTGTCGAGCAACCCCGCGGCCGCCAGCATCACCCGCAGATCCTGCTTGACCCGGGCCATCGCGAACACGATGCCACGGGCCACGAGGTCCTGGCGCAACTGCTCCAAGGCGTCCAGCGCGGTCAGATCGACGTCGACATTGGCCTCGGCGTTCAGCACGAACCATTGCACCGGGTCGGGGTTGACGTCGACGGCCGCCATCGCCCTGGTCCGAAAGTCCTCCGCGTTGGCGAAGAACAGCGGCGCGTCATAGCGGTACACCAGCAGGCCGGGCTCCAGCCGGGCCTCGGGATAGTCCTCGATGTCGTGCATGCCGGCCAGCCCTGGGACGAACCCCTGCACGCTGTCGTGCGGCCGCGCCACCCGGCGCAGCAGGTCCAGGATGGAGAGGCCGACCGCGGCGAGTACGCCGTACAACACCCCCAGGCCCAGCACCGCGACGGCGGTCAGCAGCGCGAGAAGGAACTCGCTGTGGCGGAACCGGGCGAGTCTGCGATATTCGCCGATGTCGATCAGCCGAAGGGCGGCGAAAACCACCAGCGCACCCAGCGCGGCCGTCGGAAACATCGCCAGCAGGCCGTGCGCGGTCAGCATCACGACCAAGACCAGGGCAAGCGCGACAAGCGAATACAGCTGGGTGCGCCCACCGACCAGGTCGCTCAACGCCGTCCGGCTCGCGCTGGAACTCACCGGGAAGCCATGGCTGAGGCCGGCTCCAACGTTGATGGCGCCCAGCGCGCGCAGTTCGGCATTGGGATCGATGGGTTCGCGCTGGCGCGCCGCGAACGTCCTGGCCGTCAGCACGGTGTCGGAATAGGCGACGATCGCGACGCCGCCCGCCACGGCGGCCAGCGTGCCGACATCGTGCCACGAGACCGGGGTCAGCCCGAACGCCGGCAATCCGGCCGGCACCTGCCCAACAACTCGAATTCCCCTGTGGTCCAACGAAAGAGCTGCGACGGCTACGGTCGCCAGCAGGACCGCGATGAACGGGCCCGGATAGCGCGGCAACCATCGGGCCAGCGCCATCAGCACGGCAAGTACCCCCGCGGAGAAGACCAGCGTGGGCCAGTGGACATCCTGGATCGAGCCGGCCAGCGACCGCACCTGGTCGATGATCCCGTCACCGTGAACCGGAATGCCGGTGAGCTTGCCGAGCTGGCTGCCGATCATGATGAACGCCACCCCGGTCATGTAGCCGACCAGGACCGGGCGCGAAAGCAACTCGGCGATGAAGCCCAGCCGGATCAGCCCACCGACGTAGCAGAACAGACCCACGAGGACCGCCAGCATCGCGGCCAGCGCCGCGTAGCGGGCGGCGTCCCCGGCGGCCAGCGGGGCGAGTGCCGTTGCGGTCATCAAGGCGGTCGTCGACTCGGGTCCGATGGACAGCTGCCGCGACGAGCCCAGCACCGCGTAGATCGCCAGCGGTAGCAGCGACGCCCACAACCCGACCACCGGGGAGAAGCCCGCGACCGTCGCGTAGGCCATCACCTGCGGCACCAGGTAGGCGGCCACGGTGAGGCCGGCCGCGACGTCGCCGCGCAGCCAGGACCGCCGATAACCCCGGAACTGCGCCAGCCCGGGGGCCAGGGTGGACCAATTCATGGGGGCAGCATGGCACTTCGGACGCACTCGGCTGGTCTGATCGCGGTGCACGCGGGCCCGAGATGGTGTGTAGTTGCAGACCGTGATCCCGCTGACCTGGACGCGCGTCGATGCCCATCCCGACGAGGACTTCGTCGTCGCTCCCGACGAACGGCTGAGCTGGCCCCGCACGCTGGGCATCGGGGCGCAGCACGTGGTCGCGATGTTCGGGGCGACGTTCCTGGTGCCGGTGCTGACCGGCTTTCCGCCGGCGACCACCCTGCTGTTCTCCGGTATCGGCACGCTCCTGTTCCTGCTGATCACCGGCAACCGGCTGCCGAGCTATCTGGGCTCCAGCTTCTCGGTGATCGCGCCGGTCACCGCCGCGGTGGCCTCGCACGGGGCCGGCAGCGCGCTCGGCGGGTTGGTCGCGGTCGGTGTGCTGCTGATCGGCATCGGCCTGACCGTGCAACTGGTCGGCACGCACTGGATCGAGGTGACGCTGCCGCCGGTGGTCACCGGGGCGATCGTCGCGCTGATCGGGTTCAACCTCGCCCCGGCCGCCAAGACGAACTTCGAGAAGGGCCCACTGGTCGGCATCGTCACCCTGGTGCTGCTGGTGGCGGCGCTGGCCTTCTTCCGCGGCCTGATCGGCCGGCTGGCGATCTTCCTGGCGGTGGCGGCCGGCTATCTGCTGGCCCTGACACTCGGCGAGGTCGACACCGCGGGCATCGCGGCGGCGGGCTGGCTGGGTCTGCCGACGTTCCAGACGCCGTCGTTGACCGTGGCGGTGCTGCCGATGTTCCTGCCCGCCGTGATCGCCCTGGTGGCCGAGAACATCGGGCACGTCAAGTCGGTCGGCCAGATGACCGGCGTCGACACCGACCCGCTCACCGGCCGGGCGCTGGCCGCCGACGGTGTCGCGACGGTGCTGGCCGGGCTCGGCGGCGGGTCGGCCACCACGACCTACGCCGAGAACATCGGTGTGATGGCGGCGACCCGGGTGTACTCCACCGCGGCGTACTGGGTGGCGGGCACGGTGGCGATCGTATTGTCGTTGTGCCCCAAGGTGGGTGCGGCGATCTCGGCCATCCCGCCGGGCGTCCTGGGCGGTGCCACGGTGGTGCTCTACGGCTTGGTCGGTGTGCTGGGCGTGCGGATCTGGCTGACCAATCGGGTCGACTTCGGCAAGCCGGTCAACCAGATGACGGCCGCGGTGGCCCTGATCGTCGGCATCGCCGACTTCACCTGGCACATCGGCGGTCTCACCTTCACCGGCATCGCGCTGGGCTCGATCGCGGCGCTGGTGATCTTCCACGGCATGCGGGGACTGACGGCCCTGCGCGATCGGGTGGGGCGGACCTGATGGACGCGATCGTCGCGGAGCTGTACCGACATTTCGCCCGCTATCCGTTCCCGGCCCGCATCGAGGTCTGCGAACAGTGCGGCCCAGAGTGGACGGTGGCGGACATCCGGCGCACACCGCTGCGGGAGATCTCGCTGCTGCAGTTGGAGGCCCTGCACGTGATGTCGCTGGACGACAACGACTTCCGGCACTTCTTCCCCCGCATGATCGAGGCGCTGCTCAGCGAGTTCGGTCCGGTGTTCGCCTTCTCGCTGGCGAGCCTGCGGGGCCGAACGCCACAGTGGCCCGACGCCGAGGCCGCGCTGGTGCGTCGCCTCGTCGACACGCTGTGGACCGAATTGCTCGGCACCTTCCCCGCGCAGCTCGGCTACTTCTCCGACGCCCCCACGCTGATCGACTTCACCTACTGGTGCGATGCACCGGTTCCGGAATACCTTCAGCATTGGCAGCGGCTCGAAACCCGGCCCGCAGCAGAGCATCTGGCCGACCTGGTGGACTACGTGTACACCATCGGCGAACCTGAGGAGCCCGCAGTCAAGCCGGTCATCACCGAGTGGCTGCGCCAGCGGAAGATCGGCGAGCGGCTCCGCAACGCCGGCTGCGACGGCGCCTACGAGTTGTGGAGCGTCTGCGCTACGGCTTGATCAGGTGCCTGGTCCGGTCCTCGCGGAGCGGCATGCCATTGCGGCCGGTGATGTCCTGCGCGTAGATGCCGACCACATACCCCACCCCGGCACCCTGGATGCCCAGTGAGGTCCGGTCGACCTGATCCAGGGTGTCGGTGGCCTTGTGGTAGTTCGGGTCGAACGGCGCATTGGGCGTGCCGCCCCAGAGTTTCGCCTGCTCTTCGGTCTTGTTCTCCTCCGCCCCGGAGAACAGCCCACCGGCCGGGATCCCGGCCTTGGTGAACGCGTCGTAGTCGGAGCGGCCGTCGAAGAAGGTGTCCTGCGGAGTCTTCCCGGCCGATTTCAGGTAGGCCATCAACGTCCGTTCGATACCCGGGGAACCCTCGGGCACCCGCGGCACGTTCTGGCCGCTCTCGGGGGCGGTGGACTGGTCGCCGTCGTAGGTGAAGTAACCGGGATTCGGTGAGCCGATCATGTCGAAGTTCAGGTACAGGGCGATGTCCTTGAGCTGGTCGACATCGAGGGACTCGATGTACTTCGTCGAGCCCACGGTGCCCAATTCCTCGGCACCCCAGAGCGCGAAGCGCACTGCGTTCTTCACCTCGGGTGAACTGCCCAGCTGCACAGCGGTTTCCAGCACCGCCGCCACTCCGGAGCCGTTGTCGTTGATGCCCGGCCCGTCCGGAACGCTGTCGAGGTGCGCCCCGACCACCACCACATCCGAGGTGGCGCCGGTCTTGGTCTGGGTGATCACGTTGCGGGCGTTGAAGACCGAGGTCTTGGCGTCCAGCTTGAGGGTGGTGGGCCCAGGCTTGGAGCGCAGCAGCGCACCGTCGCTCTTGGTGACGCCGACCACCGGGATCTTGACGTCGGTGGTCTCCCCGAGGGTTGAGCCCGACAGCTCCCCGTCGACGTTGTTTGCGACGATGAGCGCGACGGCACCCTTCGCCGCGGCGATGGCCTGCTTCTCGGAGAAGGGGCAGGCGCCCCGGTCGACGAGCACCACCGCACCCTTGACCGGCAGGCCGTCATAGTCGGCGGGCACGCAGCCCGGCGCCTCGCTGACCGGCGCGGCAACCAGTGGCCCGCTGACGCCCTCGACCGGGGTGGCGATGCTGTACTGCAGAGCCCGCGCCTCGACGGTGGTACCGCCCACGGTCAGGACCGGCTTCTCCGATTTGAAGACCTTGGTCTGGAACTCCGGCGTCTGCACGTCGAAACCCTTGGCGCGCAGCACGCCGACGACGTAGTCGACGCTGGCGTCGTAGCCCGGCGTGCCGACGGCCCTGGTGCCGTTGTTGGCGTCGGCGATGTCCTGCAGCTTGGTCAGGTGGGCGACCATCGCGTCGGTCGTGACCCTCTTGCTCAACGTCTCGGCGAAGTCGGCAGCGGGCGTCGCAGCCTTGACCGGCTCGGCGGTGACCGGAGCCCGACCGCACCCCGTCAGGGCGACGGTGGCGGCGATCACGACCAGCCACGCCGCTGCGGCCCGGTATGTGCACTTCACCGCGCCCAGGGTAGACGTTCGCGCGGACCCCACCGCGGCACCGGGAAAATCCGCTAGTCAGGCCCACTTCAGGGCGATATCGTCCGGACCATGGAGACGGGCCCGCCCCTTCCCGAGCACCCTGAACTGCGCGTGCTCGCCGCGGCACTGGAGAGCGCAAAGCTCGCCGGCGAGATTCTCGATTCGCGTTGGCGAATCGTGTTCATCTCCAGCGAGGAGGCGCGGGTGATCGGTGTCACGCCTTCGGAGGTGGGCCGGTTCTACGGCAAGGGACTCCCGCGGCGCCAGGCCGAAGACGGCGAGTTCTGGGCGGCCACGCTGTCCAGCGGACGCCAGTGGTGGCGAACCAACGTGCCGATGATGCGGGCCACGCTGGAGCCCTCCGACGAAGCCTTCGACGCGGTATTCGGCGCTTTGGCGGAAGCCGGCGCACGGGTCGAACCCGCAGTGCCGGTGCGTGCATGGGCCTCGACGCTGTCGTTCGGCGACCAGGAAGGCCTGCGCAATGCCTGGCTGGGCGACCTGACCTTCCTCGACGTCCGGATCAACGCCGACTCCGGTGAATTCATCGGTGTACTCAGGCTCGCTGCACCCGACGCACCGGCAAGCCTGCTTGCACGGATGGCGCGCGGCGACCGCGGTATGTATGAGCGGATGCACGCGGTGATGCGGCCCGCGCGAAGACCTGCCAGCATCCTGTTCGCCGACCTGGAGGCCTCGGGGGTGTTGTCGAGACGGCTATCGTCGCGAGCCTACTTCGAACTGGTCAGGAGCCTCACCGATCTGATCGACTCGGAGGTCATCAGGCACGGCGGTATCGTCGGCAAACATGCCGGCGACGGGGCGTCGGCCCTGTTCCTGGTCGAGCAACTCGGCAACTCGGAGGCCGACACCGCCGCCGCGGCGATCTCCTCTGCTCGCTCGATCCGCGACGGCGGCTCGCGTCTGGGGCCGCCCGACGTAGATGTGAAGGTGAACGTCGGCGTGCACTGGGGTGCCACGCTCATGGTGGGGCAGGTGGCGACCGGGGGACGACTCGAAGTGACCGCACTCGGTGATGAGATGAACGAAGCTGCCCGCATCGAGAGCGCAGCCAAAGGGGGGACCGCGTTGGCGTCGAAGCAAGTGGTCGAGCGGCTTGGTCCGCAGAACTCTGTCGCGCTCGGCCTCGAGCCCGACAACATGAAGTACGTGACCCTGGAGAACCTCGAAGGTTCGAGTGACAAAGCGAAGCGGGATGCGGGACCGATCTCGGTGACTTCCGTTTGACCCCGCGCCCATGCCCGCGTGCGGCGGCTCACAATGCGAAAGTGGGCTGATGACCGTCGCAGTTCCGCGCCGTCCGCTGGTGACCTCGACCGAGGTGCTGGTCGCCGGTCTGGTGGTGTGCGCGCTGGCGGGCACCTGGATGCGCGACGGGGTGGCGGGCAATGAACGGCTGGCCACCGCCGGCACCGTCTTCAGCGGGGTGTTCCTGCAGGCGGTGCCGTTCCTGGTCCTCGGCGTTGTGATCAGCGGGCTGATCGCCGCGTTCGTCTCGCCGCAACGCCTGGCTCGGTGGCTGCCTCGCAACACCGCGGCGGCGGTCATGACCGCAGGTGTGGCCGGGGCGGCGCTGCCAGGGTGCGAATGTGGATCCGTGCCGGTGGCCCGACGGCTCTACGGCGAGGGGTCGGTGGGCGCTGCGGCATTGACGTTCATGCTCAGCGCGCCCGCGATCAACCCGGTGGTGCTGGTGGCCACCGCGGTAGCGTTCCCCGGACAGCCGGAGATGGTATTGGCGCGCTGCCTCGCCTCGTTGGCGACCGCGGTGGTGATGGGGGCACTGTGGTCACGGTGGGGTCGCCCCGGGTGGGTCAGCCGCCGACTGCCGCGCACGACCGATCCGGACCAGTCACGCTGGACGGTGTTCACCGAGGCCGGGCGCCATGACTTCCTGCAGGCCGGATCGTATCTGGTGATCGGCGCCGCCGCGGCCGCGACGTTGCGGGTCCTGGTACCGCCGTGGGTTTTCCAGCATGTGGCCGGCAACCTGCTGATCGGCGTCGTGACGATGGCGCTGCTCGCCTTCGTGCTGGCCCTGTGCTCGGAGGCCGACGCGTTCGTCGCCGCAAGCCTGACCATGCTCCCCCTGGTGCCCAGGCTGGTGTTCCTGGTGGTCGGCCCGGCTGTCGACGTGAAACTCGTTGCGATGCAGGCAGGTCTGTTCGGGCGATCGTTCGCCATCCGATTCGCCCCGGTGACGTTGGTGGTCGCCACCGTGCTGGCCACAGCGGTGGGGTTGGTGCTGCTGTGAGGCGCGAGACCGAGAACGTCGTGTTGCTCATCGTCGGCGTCGCCGTGGCGATGGTCACCGTGACGGGTGCCTACACCCGGTACGTCAAACCCGGAATGCTGCCGTGGCTGGCGGTGTCGGCGGTGCTTCTGATCGGGCTGGCACTGACAGTGATCGCGCGCGACATCCGGGGCGGGGGCGAGCACGAACACTCCGGGCACCACCATCGCAGTGGCATCGTCTGGCTGTTGGTGATCCCCGTGGTGCTGCTGATCTTCATCGTGCCACCGGCGTTGAGCGCCAAGGCGACGCCACCCGCGACGGTGACTGTCACTGAGGCACAGTCATTCCCGCCCCTGCCGCCCGGTCCCTCGCCGATGTTGTCGCTACCCGAGGTGTTGATGCGGATCGCAGTGGGCCCGGTCGGGGGCGTCGACGGTAAGCGGATCACCACCACCGGCTTCACGATGCGCGACGGCGACCGGGTTTATCTGGCCAAGATCGTCATCTTCTGCTGCGCTGCCGACGCCCAACTGTCCCGGCTGCAGCTGACCGGACCGGCGTCGCCGGTGGCCGCGGCGCTACCGGAGAACACCTGGGCGCGAGTCGAGGGTGTGGTCCCACCGGGGCAGCGGTACTCGGGGACCGACTCGGTGCCGATGCTGGAAGTGTCGAACGTGGTGCGGATCGACCCGCCGGCCAACACCTACGGGTCCTGAAGCAGCGCCGCGATCATCCCGGCGACGGCCCGCATGCCGGCGGCGTTGGGGTGAAACGGCTTGGGCCGCCACGGCAGCAGCGACCCCGCCCCGACGGTCCACGGTTCGGCCGACCAGGCGTGGTGGCCGGCGCTGGCCGCCGCGGCGGGCACCACCTCGCAGCCGGTTGTCTGCGCCGCCTCGGCGGTCA
>ERZ724513.1062-NODE-1062-length-13881-cov-5.195212_pt1 | contig 13881 bp, 12 predicted proteins | sample MGYA00376046_ERZ724513 | MGnify/ENA primary metagenome ERZ724513 (study PRJEB28724, sample SAMN07190883) | activated sludge metagenome | isolation source: activated sludge of sewage treatment plant in Hong Hong | place: Hong Kong | collected 2016-03-17 ... | reverse complement strand
AGAGAAATAGAGCGAAGCCCGATTCAATCAAAACGGGATTCGCTCTAGAGCATTTTCCGGCGAAGCGGGAATTCGGTTCGCCGGAGAAAATTCGACCACTCGCGGAGAACCGGAGCAAATTCCGATTCAGCCAGAACGGAATTTGCTCTAGCGGCAACGAGGAGATCATGACCAAGCGGCTCGCGCGCCCCGGCCTCGGCGGCATCGTGATTGGCTTGGCGCTGGGCGGTTTGGCGCTGGGCGGCTGCTCTTCGATCATGAACCTGTCGGGAAGCGTCGTCGACGACAGCGCCTCGGCCGCGTCGCCAGCCAATCTCGCGTCGCTGACCGACGTCCTGAGCAAGAATCCGAGCGATCCGCAGGCCTATAATATGCGCGGCTCGGTGCTCGGTCAGTCCGGCCGCTATCAGGAAGCGATCACCGATTTCGACAAAGCGATCGCGCTCGACGCCAACTACGCCCAGGCTTACGCCAATCGCGCTCTGGCCAACCGGCAGCTCGGCCAACTTGATCTGGCCGTCGCCGACTATGACCGCGCCCTCGATATCGACTCCGCCTATGCCGTCGCCTATGTCGGCCGCGGGATGGTTCGCCGCGACAAGGGCCAGCTCCTCGAGGCGCTGCAGGACTTCAACAAGGCGATCCACATCCGGCCGGACAACGCGCAGGCCTATTACAATCGCGGCCTGCTTTATCAGGGCCAGCGGCAGTACCAGTACGCGATCGACGATTTCTCGACCGCGATCGGTCTTTCCCAGCAGCAGGCCGAGCCGTTCGTCGAGCGCGGCCTCAGCTATCTTGCCGTCAACGACCTCAAGGGCGCCGCCGGCGATTTCGACGATGCGGTGCAGATCGAGCCGTACAATTATCGCGCATGGACCAGCCGGGGGCTGGTCTATGAACGTCAAAACGAGATGGAAAAAGCAGCCGGCTGCTACGCCCGGGCGATGGCGCTCAAGCGGGACTATCAGCCGGCGGCGGAAGGCTTCAAACGGGTCGGCGGCGATCCTCAGAAGACCTACAAGGACTACAATTAGCCTTTCGCCGTCGCCGAACGCGGTCTGACCGCCTCCCCTCACGTGCATCCGACACCGCACGCATAGGCTCCGGCCCGGTGGGCCGATCAGACTGCGCGCGTCGCGCCGGCTCGCGATTCGACGGCAAAATCATTGTGACAACAACACGAAGGGTTCCATCACAATATATGTTTGAAGTTAATAAATTTTTTACGTCGCGCAGCAACATTTACTCACAATTCTCAGGCAAAAACACGCGGCGAGACGATGATTCGGATGAACCTTCTCGTGGTTAAAAAGTACTTAAGCGGTGCTTTGCGGGGTCGTTCATCGGATTTGACTTTCGTATGAGGCAAAACGCCTCGCAATACATGGGACTTGCAATGACGAAGACAGATCAGAGCTCCTATACATCCGATTACGCCCCGTATGAGGCGTTCTGGGAGGGCTTTGTCGACTACCGGGACGGGCTCAAGCGGAACCCGTATGACGCCGCGCCGCGGCAAGATACGGAAGCCCGGGCTTGGGATTTCGGCCGCGAAGCGAGCATGCGCGTCAGCTGCGCCGTCGGCCGCGTCTAGAACCGACCCGCGACACGACGGCTGAGACGCCGTCTTCCCTGCGGCCGGCAAACTGCCGCCGCAGCAGAACAGACGCCAAGCGCTCTCGGGGAGCGTTCTTAATCTTGCCGGTCGATTGCCCAGCGGCCCTGCGGATCCCCGCAGGGTCGATACAATTGTTGCGGCTCTGAAGCTTTCGGCGCTGTGCGCGAATCCCGCCGGCCCGATGCCCCGGATGCGCTTGGTGGCGGGCCGTTGTGCATGCGCCGCGCCGCGCTTACCTCTCTGCAGGAGCCGCCGCGAGTTGCCGTCGCGGCCCTGTCCAGCGCGCCGAAAGCGGTTCGCGACAAAAGTCCTTGGAAAGAGCCTGAACAGGCGAGCGCGTTCCGGCGCGGCCGGAGCCCTGATATTTTTCACCGGATCGGCGAGGAGCAAGCGCTGTGTCTTTGAATGTCAACTCGCCGCATGCGCGCGATATTCGCAGCCATCTTCACCCCTACACCCATGCGGAGCAGCACCAGGCGATCGGGCCGCACATTTTCGTGCGCGGCGAGGGCATCTATGTCTTCGACGACTCCGGCAAGCGCTATGTCGAGGGGCTGGCCGGGCTGTGGTGCGCATCGCTCGGATTCAGCGAGAAGCGGCTGGTCGCGGCGGCGACCCGGCAGCTCGATACGCTGCCGTTCTATCACAACTTCTCGCACAAGGCGGTCGAGCCTGCGATCGAGCTTGCCGATTATCTGGTGAGCCGCGCGCCGACGCCGATGTCGAAAGTATTCTTCACCAATTCGGGCTCGGAAGCGAACGATACGCAGGTCAAGCTCGTCTGGTATTACAACAATGTTCTTGGCCGGCCGAAGAAGAAGAAGATCATCGCGCGCAAGGGCGCCTATCACGGCATCACGGTCGCCGCGGGAAGCCTGACCGGACTGGTCTATGCCCAGCAGGGCTTCGATCTGCCGATCGCCAATGTCCTGCATGCGGATTGCCCGCACTTCTATCACCACGCGGAGCCGGGCGAATCCGAAGAGCAGTTCAGCGCGCGGCTTGCGGCCAATCTCGAAGCGCTGATCGAGCGGGAGGGCGCGGACACGGTCGCGGCCTTCATCGCCGAACCGTTTCTCGGCGCGGGCGGGGTGATTCCGCCGCCCAAAGGCTACTTCGAGCGCATCCAGCCCATCCTCGATCGGCACGATATCCTGTTCATCGTCGACGAGGTGATCAGCGGCTTCTACCGCACCGGGGCGATGTTCGGGTGCGAGACCTACGGCCTGAAACCGGACCTGATCAGCCTCGCCAAGGCGCTGTCATCGGCCTATCAGCCGATCGGCGCGGTGATGCTTTCGGAGAAGATCTATCAAGTCGTTGTCGAGGGAAGCCGCCGTTTCGGATCGTTCGGGACGGGCTTCACCTACACCGGCCATCCCGTTCCCGCGGCCGTCGCCCTCGAGACCCAGCGCATCTACGAGGAGCGCGACATCGGTGCGCATGTGCGTTCGCTCATTCCGCAGTTCCGCCGGCGGTTCACGCGCTTGGCGGATCATCCGCTGGTCGGCGAGGCGCGCTGCGCCGGTCTGGTCGGCGCGGTCGAACTCGTCGCCGACAAGGCGGCAAAGCGCAATTTCGATGCAAAGCAGAAAGTCGGCGCCTGGGCGATGACCAAGGCGCTCGACCACGGCCTGATCACGCGGGCGCTGGTCAACGACACGCTCGCGCTCTGTCCGCCGCTGATCATCTCCGCCGCGCAGGTCGACGACATGTTCGATCGCTTCGCGGCCACGCTCGATGACGCCGCCAAGGAGTTTGGCCGCGCGTGACTGAGTGGGGCGCCGGGAGTTCGCCTCGCCTCGGTCCGTTCTCGTAGCGGGCGTGTCAGCTTTCGCCGAGATAGGCGCGGCGGATGTGGTGCTGCTGCGCCAGTTCCTTGGGCAAGCCTTCGGCGACGATGCGGCCTTCTTCCATCACATAGGCGCGCGCGGCGATTTCGAGGGCCACCGCGACATTCTGTTCGACCAGGAGCACCGCCACGCCGGTGCGGTTGATCTTGCAGATCACGTCGAACATATCGAGCACGATCGCCGGCGCGAGGCCGAGCGAGGGCTCGTCGAGCAGCAGCAGCCGCGGCTCGGCCATCAAGGCCCGCGCGATCGCGACCATCTGCTGCTGGCCGCCGGACAGGACGCCGGCAGGCGCGTCGAGCCGCTCCCTGAGGACAGGGAAGATCGACAGCACCCGTTCGAGCGACGCCCGCCGGTTGGCGCGCGCGCTCGCGCGATAGCTTCCGAGCTCGAGATTCTCGCGCACGCTCATGCCGACGAACAAGCGCCGGCTCTCCGGAACGAGCGCGATGCCATGATTGCAGAAAGCGTTGGCGGGCAGCGCATCAAGGCTCTGTCCGTTCATGCGCATGCTGCCGGCGCCGATGCGGTTGATGCCGGCGATGGCGTTGATCAGCGTCGTCTTCCCCGCCCCGTTCGGTCCGACCACGCAGACGAGTTCGCCGTCCACGATCCTGATCGATACGTCCCACAGCGCGACGGCGGCGCCGTAGGACACCTGGATGTGCTCGACCTCAAGCATGCGGCTTTCCGAGATAGGCGGTGACGACGTCGCTCCGGCGCATCACCTCGTCAGGCAAACCCTCGGCGATCACGCGGCCCTGGTTCAGCACGACGATGCGGTCGGTCAGCTCCATGACCGCGCGCATCACGTGTTCCACGAACACGATGGTGGCGCCGAGATCGCGGATGGCGCGGATGGTGCGGATCGCATCGTCGATTTCCGACGGGGTCAGCCCCGACAGCACCTCGTCGAGGAGAAGCAGGTCCGAACGCGAGGCAAGCGCGCGCGCCAGCTCGAGGAACTTGCGCTGGTGCAGGTTGAGCGCGTCCGGCATCGCGTCGGCCTTGCCGGCAAGTCCGGTGAATTCCAGCCAGTACCATGCCTCGCGCTCGGCGCTGGCGCGGTCGAGCGCGGCATGACCGAAGCGCGCGGGCAGCGCCACGTTCTGCAGCACGGTCAGATGCGCGAAAGGGCGCGGGATCTGGTAGGTGCGTGCGATGCCGGCGCGGGCGACGCGGTGCGCCTCGATCGGCACGAGATCGGTGCCGCGAAACAGAATGCGGCCGGCGTCGGCATGATAGTGGCCGCTCACCACGTTGATCAGCGTCGATTTGCCCGACCCGTTGGGGCCGACCAGCCCGAGGATTTCTCCACGCTTGACCTGCAGGGCCACCCTGTCGAGCGCCTGCAGTCCCTTGAATGACTTGGACAGGTCCTCGACATCGAGCAGCGTTTCGCCGGGTGCCGGTTCATTTTCGCTCCGCCCCAGCGCATGCAGGGGGGTGGCCGCGAGGGTGGCGGGCTTCTGCTCGGCCCGGCGCAGCCGCGGCACGAAGCGGCCCAGCAGTCCGTCCGGCATGAACAGGATCACGACGATCAGGATCAGGCCGACCGTCGCCCGGCCCAGCACCGGATAGTCGCTGGTGGTGAACGCATAGAGCAGCGCGGTAATGACGGTCGCGCCGACCGCCGGACCGAACCAGTGGCGCGTGCCGCCGAGCACGCTCATCAGCACCACGGTGAGGGGAACGGTGATCGAGAACGTTTCGCCGACCGTCACGTAGGAGATGAACATCGCGTGGATGCCGCCCGCGACGCCTGCGAGCGCGCAGGAAATTCCGAACGCCAGAAGCTTGTAGCGGAAGGTCGGGACGCCGAGCACCTCGGCGGCGTCCTCGTCGTCGTGGATCGCGAACAGACCCAGGCCGAGCTTTGCGTGGTAGATGCCGCGCGCGATCCAAAGCGTCGCGACCAGCAGGACCAGCGCCAGCACGTAAAAGGTCGACGAGGGCGACGACATGAGCGCGGGCAGCGGCACGCCGCTCATCAGAATGCCGGGGCCGCCGTCGATCGGCGTGTTGAGGATGATCGTCGCGAGCACGAAGGTGACCGCAAGCGTCAGCAGCGCGAACAATTCGCCGCGCAGCCGCCCGACACGGAAGACGACCGCGCCGACGCCGAGCCCGAGCAGAGCCGCAATCGCCGCGGCGGCGGGCAGGGTCGCGAGAAACGGCACGTCGAAGACGGTGGTGAGGACCGCCGTCGTGTACACGCCCGCGCCGACAAAGGCGCCGTGGCCGAACGAGAAATAACCGGAATAGCCGCTCAAAATATTCCACGAGGTGGCGAGCACGATCCAGAAGTAGACGAGATAGAGAAACGACTCGTAGAAGGCCGGCAGCTTGAGGAACGGAACCGCGGCGACCGCGACGACCGCGCCTGCCATCCAGATCGACGCAGGAATGCGCATCTCAAAGGTCCCGCGCGCGCACCAGAAGAACGATGATCAAGAGCGAGAAGGAGACGAGCGGCGCCCAGGCGGGCGCCGTCAGCGCCATGGTGAGCGACTCGCTCACCCCGATGACGATGCCGGCGATCAGCGTTCCCAGCGGATTGCCGAGGCCGCCGATCATCACCGCGGCGAACACGACGCCGATCCAGGCGTAGATTTGCGACGGCGCCAGCGTATAGCTCAGCGCCAGGCATAATCCGGCGACGCCGGCGGTCGCCGCGCAAAGCCCCGACAGCAGCAGCGCCAGCGCGCGCTCGTTCACCCCGAAGGCGGCCGCGATCGGTGCGTCCTCGCTCGCCGCCCGCATCGCCTTGCCGAGATCGGTGTAGCGCAGCGCCGACCAGACGAGGCTCGCGAGAGCCACCGCAAGCACCACCGTCAGCAGTTCGGGAAACGGAATGTACAGCGGCCCGAGCTTGAACCGGATGCCGCGATAGGCGGATTCCAGCAGCCGGTAGTCAGCCGTCCAGTACCACTGGATCGCGCTCTCGATGATTACCGTCAGGCCGAACGTCACCAGGAGCGAACTGAACGGGCTGATCGAGAAGCGCGCGAACAACGCCTGGAGCAGCGCGCCCAACAGAAAAAACGCGGGCGCGATGATCAGGATCGAAAGCAGCGGATCGATCTTGTAGACCTCGGCGAACTGATAGGTGAGATAGGCGCCGAGAAAGGCGAGGGCGAAGTGCGCCAGATTGATCTGGCGCAGCATCCCCCAGGAGAGGCTGAGCCCGAGCCCCAGCAGTCCGTACAGCGCGCCGATGAAGACGCCGGACAGCAACGACTGGCCGAGCAGGGTCGGGCTGGGAAACGTCACCGGAGCCCTCTAGTCCGCTTTGATCTTCGCTCCGGGCGCCGCCCATTGATCCGGCCAGACGGTGACCCAGCGTCCATCCTGGATCTGCTTCACCTTCATGAGGTCGTCGCCGAAATTGTTGAGCCTGTCGAAGCGAAGCACGCCCTGGATGGTCTTGACCTGGTGGGTCTTGAGCCAGTCGGCGATTTTCTGGTCGTCGAGGCTTTGCGCGCCGTTGACCGCTGCTTCGAGCACCTGCCAGGCCGAGTACGAGGCGGCTGCCTGCGTCTCCACGGCGGTGTCCGGCAGCCCTGCTTTGGCGGCGCGTTCGTTGAAGATTTTCACGAACTCCGCTGCGGTCGGATCATCGGTGAAGGGCGGGTGCTGCTCGAAAATCGAAGCGGCGAGCGCATGGTTTGCCTCCGGCGCTTTGGCGAGGGGCCCGGGCGCGGGATACATGTAGAAGTGCAGCGGCGGCTTGTAGTCGATGTTCTTCATCGCGCTCAGCAGCTGATTGCCCTCGAGCCCGATTGCGCCGACCCAGACGAAGTCGGGATTGGCGTCCTTCACGCGGCTTGCGATCGGTCCGAAATCGCGATTGCCGAATTCCCATTCGAGATAAAGGACCTCCTGCAGGCCGCGCTTTTTCGCAACTTCGCGCGCGCCGGCCGACATGAAATAGATCGACGGGAACTTGCTGGTGACTATGGCGATCGTCTTCGGCGGCTTGGGCAGCGTCGCGAGCGCGTCGAATACGGTATTGGGAACGGTCTGCTCGGGATTGGCCCCAACCGACCAGGCGGGAAACTGCTTGTCGTACTTGGCGAGGCTGGGAATGCCGAGCGTGTGATGGATGAGGACCTTGTTGTAGCGCTGGGCGACGCCCATCGCCGCCAGGATATTGCCGGTGGCGTAGGGGCCCATCAGCAGATCGACCTTGTCGACGGTCAAAAGCTGTTCGTACAGCGTGCGTGCAAGGTCCGGCTTGCTCTGATCGTCCTTGACGATCCATTCCACCGGACGGCCGAGCAGACCGTTCTTCTTGTTGAGCTGCTCGACGTAGATTTCGCCGACGATCTTATGGATCTGCGCGGTGGCCGAAAGCGGCCCGGTCAGGGCGAGCGTGCTGCCGATCTTGACCGGCGGTCCCGTCGGCTCCGCCAGCGTAGGCGCGACCGTCAGGGCGAGCGAGAAGACGGCGCCGATCACGGCGCCGAAGAGCCCCTTGAATATCGTCATTGCGTTCTCCCTAGACCGAGTTTTGTTGGCATTTGTTCATGCGCATTCGGTGTCGATGCGCATGCGGCTCACATCAGGAGCCAGCCGCCGTCCACCTGAAGGTTCACTCCGTTCACCGATTGATTGTCCAACAGAAAGATCGTGCTCGCGACGACGTCGGCCATGGTCGCCAGCCGTTTGATCGGCGTGCGGTCGATCACCCGTTGCAGCACTTCGGGCGGCTTGCCCGCCCACGCCGGACTGTCGCCGACGATGCCCGGGTGGATGGCGTTGACGCGCACCGGGCCGAGCTCGACCGCGAGCGTGGCGACCATCGTGGTGACGCCGCCGTTCACCGTCGTCACCGTCGTCGAGCCCGGATAGGGCCGCGCCCGCGCCTGGCCGCCGAACAGGACGATCGATGCGTTCGGTGCAAGCCGCGCCGCCAGCGTGTGGATCACCTCCGTGTAGCCGACGAGCTTGAGCGTCGCGAGACGGACCGCGCGCGCGATGTCGTAGTTGCGCACGCTGTTCTCGTCTCTTTCGATGGCGGCGAGCACCAGGTGATCGACCTTGCCCACGCCCTTGAGGGCGTCGGCGATGGTTTGCGGCTGCGCCAGATCGAGGCCGACGCCATGCACGGCGCCGCCGATCTCCTTCGCCACCGCCTGGGCGCGCGCCGCATCGCGGCCGCTGATGAACACCTCTTCTCCGCGTTTGGCGAGCGTCTCGGCGAGCGCCTTCCCGAGGCCGGAAGTCCCGCCGATGATCACCGCCGTCTGTCGATCCGCCATCGCTTTCTCCGACTATCTCCAGATGCAGAACGCGATCCAAATGCTGGATCGGGATGCGTTCTTTTCGCTCTTTCCAACTTGCTTCGATGCGCAGCCGCGGGAAAAAGTCCGGGCCGCGCGGGGAGGCCGAAAGCCCGTCAGGCGCGCGCGCCGCCGGCGACGGCCTTCACGGGCGCGTTCTCTTGCTGTGCGTCGCCGAGCTTGTGCGCGAGATATTCCCAGTCGCGGTTGAAGCGGTAGGAATAGCGCGCCGGCGGCTGCGGCGACTGGGTTTCCAGCCAGCGCACCGTGCCGTTGCTGGTGTTGTAGAACGCATGGATGCAGCCGACGCCGGTCCACAGCACGTCGCCGACCCGCATCGTGTAGCGTCGTCCGTCGGCTTCCGCTTCGACCTCGCCGTCGAGGATCACATAGGCTTCCTCCAGCGGGTGGTCGTGCGGATGGGCGACGCCGCCAGGCTGGTATTCCACCATGAACATGGTGTGAAGCTGCGCGTCGAGCCGCTGGTCCACCAGCATTTTGACGGCGATCCCGCTGTAGGCGAGCAGCGCGGTCGCCATGCTCGACGACACCGTCGGGGCATCGACCCGGGCGCCGACCTTGAGCTTGTCGACCTGCATGTCGGTATCGCGCAACCGGAAGAAATGGCGCGAACGCGGATCGCGGATGTCCAGCGGCTTGATGTCCCCCGATGCCGGCGGGCCGAGGAAAAACGTGTCGGCGGGTTCGTCCGGACCGCGCGCCTGGGGGACCAGCATGTCGAGCCATTTCGCCCGTCCCTGCTGGGGGCCGAGCCAGGCGTGCGGCACGCCGAGCGGCACGATGCCGCAGGCGCCCGGCGTGAGCGGACAGGCGTGTCCGTCGAGAATGAGGACGGGCTCCCCCTCGAGGACGTAAAAGCTCTCCTCGAAGGAGTGCAAATGCGTGTCGATGCGGCCGCCGGCATCGAGCGTGCAGAGGCCGAGCCCGGTGTGAACCGAGCCGCACGACCGGTCGATCAGCGAACAGCGGTTGAATCCGGCGCTGTGCTCGGGATAGGCCGGCGCGAGCCGGATCTCGTCACTGCGCAAGATGTGGTGCATGTTGGCTCCTCCCGCGTCCGCGGCTAGTTTTTCTCTGTTCAGTATGACTGAACGCTAGCGCACCCTTGGTCGGTGTCAATATGCTTGCTGGGGAGCTTCATTACGTCGCATGCGCAAGACAGTCCGCAAGAAAGCCGCAAGCCCCGCCCGCCCCGGTCGTCCCGACGGGTCCGACCAGCTTGGACCGCGCCTGCGCGACGCGCGCGAGAAGAAAGGCGTCACCCTGCGCGGGCTTGCCCGCAAGGTCGGGGTTTCGGCGAGCCTCGTGTCGCAGATCGAGCACGGCCATGTGATGCCGTCGGTGGGCACGCTCTATGCGATTTCCAACGAACTCGGACTGCTGGTGGATGATCTTTTCCGCGATGGGGGCAGGGCGACGCGCCCGGCCCGGCCGGCGCGTGGACGCGCGGCCAAGAATCCGGTGCAGCGCTCGCGCGGCCGCGAGACGATCCATCTGTCCGGCGGCGTGCGCTGGGAACGCCTGACCCCGACCAGCGATGCGGAGGTCGAATTCCTCTACGTCGTCTATGACGTGGGCGCGGCCTCCTGCGAGAAGGATGAGCTGATCCAGCACGGCGGCAAGGAATACGCCTACGTCCTCAGCGGGCGTCTCGGCATCCGGATCGGCCCCGACGAATTCGAACTGCGGCCGGGCGATTCGATCTCGTTCGATGCGCAGCACCCGCACCGCCTGTGGACCATCGGCAGGCGGCCCGCGGTCGCGGTGTGGGTCGTGCTCAACCGCCACGGCGATCGGCGCCGGCGCAAACGGGCTTAGGTGCGCCGGGCGGGCGCGGCGACGCCGGGGGCGCTCGGCGATCAGCCGGCGAGGAAATCGACCAGCAGCTTGATGTTGAGCACGATGACCGTGACGGCGGTGAGCGCGGCGAGGGCGGTCAGCCAGCGCGGCGCGATCAGTTCGCCGAGCTTTCCGCGGTCGGCGGTGAACATCACCAGCGGGACGATGGCGAAGGGAAGCTGAATGCTCAGGATCACCTGACTGAAGATCAGCAGTTTCGCTGTGCCCGACGCGCCATACCAGATGGTGACGAGGGCCGCCGGCACGATCGCGAGCGATCGCGTCACCAGCCGTCGCGCCCACGCCGGCAGGCGAATGTCGATGAAGCCTTCCATGACGATCTGTCCCGACAGGGTCGCCGTCACCGTCGAGTTCAGGCCGCAGGCGAGCAGGGCGATGCCGAACAAGGTGGGAGCGAGCGCCGAGCCGAGCAGCGGCGCAAGGAAGGCATGCACCTGGTCAAGCTCGGCGATTTCGGTCTTGCCGGCCTTGTAGAAGGTCGCCGCCGCGAGAATGAGAATCGAGGCGTTGATCAGCAGCGCGAACATCAGCGCGATCGTCGAATCGGCGGTCGCGAGATTGATCGCTTCGCGCCGGTCCTCAACCGAATCGCCGAAGCGACGGGTCTGCACCACGCCGGAATGAAGGTAGAGATTGTGCGGCATCACGGTCGCGCCGAGAATTCCCAGCGCGAGATAGAGCATGTCCGGATTGGTCACGATCTCGGTCGTCGGCGCGAAGCCGCGGATGACCGCGCCCCAGTTCGGGTCGGCGAGCGCGATCTGAATGGCGAAGCAGACCGTGATGACGCCGAGCAGGGTGACGACGAAGGCTTCGATCCAGCGGAAGCCGAGATTCTGCAGCCACAGGATCAGGAAAACGTCGAGCGCGGTGATGAGCACGCCGAGTTCGAGGGGAATGCCGAAGAGAAGATTGAGGCCGATCGCCGTGCCGATGACCTCGGCGAGGTCGGTCGCGCAGATCGCAATCTCGGCCGCGATCCATAATGGCCAGGACACCCAGGTCGGGAATGCATCGCGGCAGGCCTGGGCGAGGTCGCGCCCCGCTCCGATCCCCAGGCGTGCGCACAGCGATTGCAGGATGATCGCCATCACGTTGGAGATCAGGGCGATCGCCAGCAGCGCGTAACCGAACTTGGAGCCGCCGGCGAGCGAGGTCGCCCAGTTCCCGGGGTCCATGTAGCCGACCGCGACCAGATAGCCCGGGCCGAGGAAGGCGACCAGCTTGCGCCAGAAGGAGCCCGTGGGCCGCGTGCCGATCGATCCGTAGACTTCGACCAGGGAAGGCCGCCCGCGTTCGCGCCGCCAGCCGTTGAGGGGCGATGGGGCCAATCGGGGGGTCGTCGGTCCGGCGTCCATGATATCGGTCTCGAGCGAGCGCATCGCGATCCAGATGGAGCGCATGTCGCCTGCGATCCGCCTGTCTTCCGATGAGGCGAGCGTCCGCCCCTGTGTTGATTACAATTTCTGCGGCGAACGAATCCTGCTTTGCCGGAAAATGCTCTAGAGCGAATCGGGCTTCGCTCTAATTCTCTTTGTGTTGTCGCATTTTCTGACGGCGAACCGGTTTCCACTTCGCCTGAAAATGCTCTAGCCCTAACCTTAATCTGCTATTGCGAGTTATTTGCAATATAAGGGTATCGTAGTCCCTGTCAACTCTGTTGCAAGTTATTCGCAAAAAGTCGGCTGGGGTCGGGAGGCCGAGGGCTCGGAGCCGCAACTACAGCGGTCCCCAACGGCGTCCGGAGGAAATGCGCCGCGCGAGGATCTTGTCGATGCGCCGTCCATCCAGATCGACGATCTCGAAGCGCCAGCCGGAGGCGTCGAACGCCTCCCCGACCTGCGGCAGGTGGCCCGCCTGCGCCAGCGCGAACCCCGCGGCCGTCTGGTAGCTGCGCGTCTGCGGAATCGGGATGGCGAGGAGTTCCGCCATTTCGTCCGCCGGCATCCCGCCGGCGATGAGCCAGGATCCATCCGCGCGCTGCACGGCGTGCTCGACCAGCCCTTCGTCCGTGCGGAACGCCCCGACAATCGCTTCGAGGATGTCGGCATTGGTGACGACGCCCTCGAAATGCCCGTACTCGTCGTGGATCAGGGCCATGTGGACCGGCGAGGTCTTGATGGTCTGGACGACGTCCAGGGCGTCGGCAGTGTCGGGTATCACCGGGGCGGAGCGCACATATGCGCGGAAGTCAGGCTGCTCGCCGCGCAGATAGGCGTCGAGAACGTCTTTCGCCTGAACGACGCCCAGCATCTCCTCGGGGGTGCCGTCATAGACGGGCATCCGCGAGTGAACGCTGCCGACGATCAGTTTGCGGATCGCCTGCGGATCATCGGCAAGGTTGATCATGTCGACGTCGGTCCGCGGGGTCATGACCGCGCGTACGGGACGATCACCGAGGCGCATGACGCCGGCGATCATCGTCCGTTCTTCCGGTTCGATGATGCCGGCGGTCTCGGCTTCGGCGATGAGGGTGCGGATTTCTTCGTCGGTGACGCGCTCCTCCGCCTCGGGGCGTTGCGCGAGCGCGCGCAGGACCAGCCGTCCCGAGGCGTCGAGCACCCAGACGAACGGCGAGGCGATCTTGGCCAGCACCGTCATCGACGGCGACACGCGGACGGCTATGGCTTCCGGATTGCGCAACGCGATCTGTTTGGGGACGAGCTCGCCGATAATCAGCGACGCATAGGTTATCACGGTGACCACCAGCCCGACGCCCGATGCATCCGCCACCGCGGGCGGCATGCCGAGCGAGACGAACCATTCGGAGAGGCGGGAGCCCAGCGTCGCGCCGGAGAAGGCGCCGGACAAAATCCCGATCAGGGTAATCCCAACCTGGACCGTGGACAGGAACTTGCCCGGATTGGCGGCGAGCGCGAGCGCGCGCCGGGAGCCGACGACCTCGCGATCGACCAGGGCCTGCAGCCGCGCGCGCCGCGAGGACACCACCGCAAGCTCGGCCATGGCGAGCAAGGCGTTGATGAAAATAAGAACGACGACGGTGGCGATTTCGAAGTAAATCATGCGGCTATTGCGGCCGGCCGCCTTTCAGTGGTCGCAGCGCGGCGAGGAAAATCTGCCGGATCGGCGAGTGACCACAGCCGCCGCGGCCGCGATCGTCGCATGGCATTGTCGCCTTCGGTGTCGAAAATCGCAAAACCCCCCGCTCGCAGGCCGACTGTGCCTACTTTATCGGCACATAGACTTCGATGACGAGCTTGTCGTCGGGCGTGGTCCGCGG
>ERZ724513.1058-NODE-1058-length-13898-cov-5.846421_pt1 | contig 13898 bp, 8 predicted proteins | sample MGYA00376046_ERZ724513 | MGnify/ENA primary metagenome ERZ724513 (study PRJEB28724, sample SAMN07190883) | activated sludge metagenome | isolation source: activated sludge of sewage treatment plant in Hong Hong | place: Hong Kong | collected 2016-03-17 ... | reverse complement strand
CGGGGGGTCGTCCGCCGTGTGGCCAACGCCGTGACGCCCCTACAGTTGGGCTGGGTCGGCTGGGTGCGCAAGGCGCATTGGCTGGACGACGCCACGTTCGAGATCAGCGGGTGGGCGTTCGAGCGCGGCATGAACTTCGCCCAGTACACACCTCAGATCAGGGTGCGCCTGCGCAGTTTCGGTCAACCAGACATCGAGGCTGAGGTCACCCGGGTCGACGAACCGCAGGCCAACGCCAGCGTCCGTGACCTCGAACTCGACTACTCGGCGGCCGGATTCGTGGCGCGGTTCTCGCTGGCCGACGCGATTCGACTCGCGGGCAGTGGGCGGCGCAGCTGGCGGGTGGTGATCACCGTCTCGTGCGGCAATCGCTCGACGACCGGAACCTTCGTGCGGCGCGTCCGTTTCGCCTCGAGCGAGCACCTGCTGGCCCGCACGTTCAACGGTGTGCAGGTGCTGCCGCAATGGGCGAAGGGCAGGGGATTGTCGTTCGCGGTGTCGCGACCGGCCGCCCTGGCCACCGACTGCACCGTCGAGGGTCGCAGGGTGGCTGCCGACCTGACCCTGAACGGCATCTCGTTCGATCATGCCGAGTTGGTGTCGCCCCAGGCGACCGTGCGAATGACCGGCAGTGCCATCGAGGGTGGCCGGGTGCGGGTGACGGGCGAACTGCCGCCCATCGATCCGAACGGTGCCAGCAGCCTGCTCGACCCTGACGAGGACGAAGGCATTTTTTCTGTCGACTTCGGCGAAAAGACCGAACCGGTGCTGACCGTGCGCATGTTTGCCGTCGACACCCGCGGCAAGCGGTACCCCGTGGCTTCTGTGCTCGACCAGGCCAAGGGTTCGCAGAACCACTTGCCGCTGCCCTACCCGGGCCCCGACGGCACACTGCGGCTGCGTGACACCGAGGCGATGGTGCTGGTCGAGGGGGTCGACCTCGAAAAGGGGCCCAAGCCGCGCGTGCGCCTGCGCGGTCGGGCCTTGGGTGCGCCGGTCGATGCCCTCAAGCTGACCTTGGCCGGCCCGCGGGCCAGACGCAAGCTGACGGTCACCTCAACGCCAGACGGTGGCTTCGAAGCTGTGGCCGATTGGCTGGGATCGCAGTGGGGTCAGCCACTTTCTGCGCCGCCCCTGGGTCAGTACACCGTGCGTGCCACGAACGCCCGCGGTCGGTTCGTTCGGGTTGCGGCCGCAGTGGGGCTGATCGAGGACGCGCCCCGCATCGTCGACTTCGACGAGCAGGACTTTCGCTGCCTGCTCGGCCTCGGCGGCGGACGGCGATTGGTGCTGGTCATCCAGCCGCTGGTGCGGCCGGCCGAGTTGGGGCCGGTCAAGCAGATGCAACTGGCCCAGCACTACCAGCGGGTGGGTGTACCGATCATCGACCAGTTCTACTTCGAGGCGTTCGGCGGTGCCGCCGCCACCTGCAATCCGCTGGCACTCGACCGAGAAGTTGCGCGCCGCTTTCCGAGCGCCCGGCGGGTGTGGGGCGTCACCAACGCGTCGGTCGCGGTGCCCGAGGGTGCTACCAAGGTGGTACGCGGAACTCAAGCTTGGTGGGAGGCGCGCGAAACGTCGCGGCGGCTCATCGTCAACGAGTGGCTGACCAGGCCGGGCATGGGCAAGACCACCCTCGGCAAGCGCAACTTTCTGCGCAATCCCGGCCAGATCGTGCTGCAGACCTGGCACGGCAGCATGTTCAAGAAGATCGGGCTGGATCGGCACACCACCGACCTGGTGGTGCGTCGTGAGTTGCTGGCCGAGCGAGCGAACTGGAGCCTGCTGCTGTCGCAGAATCCGCACAGCAGCGAGATCTTTCGCAAGGCGTACGACTATTCGGGCCCGGTGTGGGAAGAGGGATACCCGCGCAACGACAGTCTGTTCACCGGCGACCGGGCCGCGATGCGACGTTCGCTGGGCATCGCTGACGACGAGATCGCGGTGCTGTACGCGCCGACGTGGCGTGAGAACCGCACCGAGATGGTGATGTTCCTCGAACTGGAGCGGCTGATGGCCGACCTCGGGCCCGGCTACCGGTTGTTGCTGCGGGGGCATTCGCGCACCAAGAAGTTCGGGGCTGACGTGCTGCTGCCCGGCGTGCTCGACGTGACCAGCTACCCCAACATCGCCGACCTGTACCTGGCGGCCGACTCGTTGATCACCGACTACTCGTCGGTGATGTTCGACTTCTCGGTGACGGGGCGTCCGATGATGTTCTACGTGCCTGACATCGATGAGTACCGGGGCGAACTGCGGGGCGTCTACTTCGACTTGGAGGAGGCGGCGCCCGGCCCGCTGCTGCACACCCAAGAGCAGGTGGTGGCCGCGGTGAGTTCGGCGGCGCAGGACGCGCCCCTGTACGCCCAGAAGTACGAGCAGTGGCGGGCGAGGTTCAATCCCTTCGACGACGGGCACAGCTCCGAGCGGGTCATCGACCGGTTGCTGGCGCTGGACTGACCATCACACTTGTTTGACACGAGAGGATCGCATGGGTTTGGACAGCGTGGTTGAGACGATCGCGTGGGAGCGGGTGCATCTCACCATCGTCGTGCGACTCGACGCCGACCCCGACGACCCTATCGACCTCGAACGGGTCGGCTACCGGCTGCAGTCCGTACGCTTCGGCTACCCGGTGCGCACCACCTACCTGGGCGAGGGACGGCACGAGCTCGTGCTCACCATCACCGACTTTCATCAGCGCCGGCCGATTCCCGACGGCACGTGGCGGTTGATCGCCGAGTACGAGGGGCGCGACCTGTGCGCCGCGCGTTTTCCGCTCGAACGCGTCGACATCCTCGACGAGTTCACCAGGGCCTTTCTCTACATGGGCAACACCGAGAACTACACCGTCACGTTCGGCATCACCGAGGCCGACGTGCGCCCCGAGTTCGTGGTGCGTACCTACCGCTTCTATCGCAACCCGGTGGTCGCCAACACCGACTCGGTGAGGGGCTTCGCCGGCACGGTGGCCCGGCGTACGTTGCGCGCCGCACGCGACCCACGTCCGGTCGGGTTCACCATTCGGTTTCTGTCACGGCTGCTGCGCCGGTTGGTCGGTTCGCCCGGCAACCGCATTCTGTTCGCGTCCGAGATGCGCAGCCGGCTGGAAGGCAACCTGCTGCGGGTGCGTGACCGCATGATCGAGCGCGGTCTCGACCAGACGTTCGACTTCACCTACTCGTTCCGGCTGCCGCAGTCGAGCTCGACGCTCGGCACGCTCAAGGTGATTTATCTGCTCGCCACGGCCGACATCATCATCATCGACGACTACTTCGGGCTCCTCGAGTACTTCTACCTGCCCGAAAAGGTCAAGCTTATTCAGCTGTGGCACGCGGGCGTCGGGTTCAAGTCGATCGGCTACAGCAGGTTCGGTAAGTACGGCTCGCCCAAACTGCACAACGCGCACCGTCGCTACACCTACGCGATCGCAGGGTCGGACCACTTGGTGGACGTGTACGCCGAGGCGTTCGGTGTCGAGAAGAGCGCGGTGATCGCGACCGGCCTGCCGCGCATCGACACCTTTCTCGATGCCGAAACCGCCGCCGCTGCCGTGCGTGGCTTCGAACAGGCGCACCCCGAGCTCAGCGGCAAGCGGATCGTTCTGTTCGCCCCCACGTTTCGGGGGCGCGGCATTCGCGACGCCTACTACGACTACGACACCATCGACTTCGCACGCTGGTACGACTGGTGCGGCGACGACACCGTGGTGCTGTTCCGCATGCACCACTTCGTCGCCGACCCGCCGCCCATTCCGCCCCAGTACCGCGACCGGCTGATCGACGCGTCCGGCTTCGGCGACACCAACAACCTGCTGCAGGTGGCCGACATTCTGATCACCGACTATTCCTCGATCATCTACGAGTACGCGCTGCTGCGGCGTCCGATGCTGTTCTACTCCTACGACCGCGAGGTGTACGCGGCCACCCGCGGTTTTCACCACGACTTCGCCACCACGGCGCCCGGCAAGGTGTGCGACACCTTCGACGAGTTGCTGCGAGCCCTGCGTGACCAAGACTTTGAAACCGAGAAGGTCGATGCGTTCGTGGCCCAGAACTTCAACTACGTCGACACCGGCTCGGCCGATCGGGTGATCGACTGGCTGATTCTGGGCGAGCCGCCGCGCGCGCAGGGTGACGAACACGATCGGAGGAAGTGATGAACGTCGCGTTGATCTTCGCCGGAGGCGTCGGCTCTCGCATGAACAGTCGCGCGCTGCCCAAGCAGTTTCTTGAGATCAACGGCAAGCCGGTGATCATTCACACCCTGGAGCACTTCGAGAACCACCCCGACATCGACGCCATCGCCGTGGCCTTGATCGGTGGGTGGCATGACCACTTTCGCGCCCTGCTGCACCGCTACGACATTCGCAAGGTGCGCTGGATCGTCGAGGGTGGCGAGACCGGCCAGGCCTCTCGGCACAAGGTGCTGCAGGCGGTCGCCAACGAGTGCGCGGACGACTCGGTGGTGCTGTTGCACGACGGCGTGCGGCCGCTGATCAACCACCAGCTGATCACCGAGAACATCGAGGCCGTGCGCACGCACGGCTCGGCGATCACCTGCACCAAGTTCAACGAGACCGTCACCGTGGTGCACGACGATGCGATTACCGAAGTGATTCCGCGCGACCACATCTACGCAGCCCAGGCTCCGCAGAGTTTTCGGTTGGGCGAAATACTGGCGCTGTACGACCGCGCCGTCGCCGACGGCGAGCACGACTCGATCGACTCGTGCACGCTGATGAAGCGGTACGGCCACCCACTGCACGCCATCGAGGGACCCCGCTCGAACATCAAGGTCACCACCGCCGAGGACTTCTATGTGTGCCGCACGTTCTTTCAACTGCTGGAGGACCAGCAGATCGCGGGGTTGTGAGATGGCCGCGGCGCCGTCCGATCGGCCAGTGATCGAGGCCGACGTCGCCGAGATCCTGGCCAACGACCTGCCGTGGCAGCGCCTGCACAACGCCCGGGTGCTGGTCACGGGCGCGTCGGGCATGCTGCCTTCGTACGTCTGCCACACCCTGCTCGGGCTCAACGATGCGGGCGGCGCCGGTGTCACGGTGTACGGTCTGGTGCGCAACGAGGCCAAGGCCCGGCAGGTTCTCGGGCCCATCGTGAACCGTCCCGACTTCACGCTCGTGGTGTCCGATGTGTCCAGCTTCATGGGGGAGTCACTCGAGTTCGACCACGTCGTGCACGGGGCCAGCGCGGCTCGTCCGGCGCTGCACGCCGCAGACCCCGTGTCGACCATCAAGGCGAACCTGCTCGGCACGTTCAACCTGTTGGATCGCTGCGTGGCCACTGGGGCCCGGTCGTTCGCACTGATGTCATCCGCCGAGGTCTACGGTCAGCAGCCCGAGGGCACCACGCTGATCGGCGAGAACAGCTACGGCGGCTTTGACATTCTCAACCCGCGGGCCTGTTACTCCGAGGGCAAGCGGGCGGCCGAGACCATCTGCGCCAGCTACGCCAAGCAGTACGACATGCACTGCACCGTGCCGCGGTTCGGTCACATCTACGGCCCCGGCATGGCCCTCGACGACGGACGAGTGCAGGCCGACTTCGCCGCCGCCGTGATGGCGGGCCGCGACGTCACGCTGAACAGCGCAGGAACTGCCAGCCGCACCTACACCTACGTGGCAGATGCCGTCAGCGGCTTCTTCTACGCAATGCTGCGCGGCGATTCGGCCACCGCCTACAACATCGCCGATCCGGCCGGCCTGGTGAGCATTCGCGAACTCGCCAACCTGTTCGTGGCCGCCCGGCGCGAGAAAGGGCTGCAGGTGCGGTTCAGCAACCCGGCCGATCAGTCGGCATTCGCCGTGCAGGCCGCCCAAGGTCTCGACAGTTCACGCATCGCAGCGCTGGGCTGGCGGCCTCGGGTGGGGCTGGCCGAGGGCATTGACCGCACCCTGCGGTTTCACGAACAGGCTGCCGAGGCCGCCGGTCGCTGATCAGGTCAGTCGGGTGGTCGCCCTGATCATGTTGTGGTCTGAGGGAATCTGCCCGATGAAGTTGTTGTTCGCGTCGACCTTCACCACGGTCTCCCACTCGGCTACCTCGATGCCCGCCGATACCCAGATGTAGTCGATGTAGGTGCCGTTGGTGTAGCTGAACGACGGGGCCTTGGTGGCGTAGCCGTTGTAGCTGGAGAAGTTGGTCTTGATGCGCTTGCCGACGATTGCGCCGTCGGTGGTGGTCGTGGACCGGTCGACGTTGCCCAGCGGGTCGATGAACCCCGCGGAGCGCGTCACGGTGTACGGCCCGTTGTCGGGGGTGGACCACTTGTTCGAGTTGAAGTCGCCGACGAAGTAGGCCGGCAGCCCCTGCCGCTTGGCGGCGATGACGGCCAGGGCCTCTTTGGTCTGGGTCACCCTGGTGCTGTAGTAGGTGCTCAACCCTGGCGCGTCGTGTTGGTATTCCAGGTGCGTGTCGGCGAAGAAGAACCGGCGTCCGGTGCTCTTGTGTTCGAAGATCGCCCAGGCGACGTAGCGATCGGCGTCAGTCGCCTGCGCCTTGGACAGCGCTTTCGAACCCTGTGTAATGAGCGTCAGCACAGTGCTGTTGTAGACGATCTTCGTGCCCTGCGAGGCGCCCTGGTCTTTGTAGACGCAGTTGGTGGGGGTTGTCGACTTGACGCAGTTGTTGCGGTGGGTGTTGGTCAGTTTGTAGGGACTGCCGAGCCGTTCGACCAGATCTTCGAACTGCGACTTGCTGATCGCCTTGCCGTTCGCGTCCTTGAGCCAGCCCTGTGAGGCTTCTTGAAAGCCGATCACGTCGGGGTGCTGGGCCTTGACCGCAGCCACCACGGCGTCGCGGCGTTCGTACCAGGTGCCCTCGTTGGGCAGCGCGCTGTAGCAGTTGGCGCACTTCACGTTGTACGAGGCGATCGTGAGTTGGGGCTGCTCCGTCGACCTGGTGGTGACGGCCAGCGGCTGCGACCAGCCGCTCACCACGCTGCCGCCGCTGGTCAGCGCCCGCACCCGCACGTAGTAGGTGGTGGCTGCGTCGAGCCCTGAGATGCCGGCTTTGGTGGTGCTGGCCGTCAGCGTGCTCGGGCTGCTCAGGTCGGACTTGGTCGAGTACTGCAGCTGGTAGTGAAGACCGGACGCGCGCGACGTCCACGTGATGGCGAGCCGGCCCGACGAAGGCGCCGTGGCCGCCAAGCCCTTGGGGGGCAGGTACGTGGCCGTGGCCGATGAGGCGGTGCTGGTCTTGACCGCCGCCGAGTATGGGCTGAGGTTCACCCCAGCACTGGTGATGGCGCGCACCTTCAGGTAGTAGACGGTGCCGCTGCGCAGGCCGGTGAGCTCGGCGGACTCGTCGGTGAAGCGCACGTACGAGGCGTTCGACATCTTCGACGACGTGGAGTACTGCACCCGGTAGCGCTGCGTTCCGGCGACCGGCTGCCAGTTGAACGCCAAGGCGGTCTTGGCGGTCGCGGTCACGGCCAGGTTCTTCGGCGAGGGCAGGGCTTCGGTCTTGGTGGTGATGGCCGCGGAGTACGAGCTCAGGTTGGTGCCGCTGGAGGTGATCACCCGCACCTTGACGTAGTAGGTGGTGTTGGGCTGCAACTTGCTCACGGTGAGCGAGGTGGAAGTTTCTCGGTCGTAGACCGCATTCGAGAACGACGACTTGGTGGCGTAGCTGACCCGGTAGCGAATGCCGCTGCCTCGGCTCTGCCAGGTGAACGACAGTGACGTGGTGGTGGCCTTCGACACCTTCAGGCCCAACGGGGCCAGGTGCGTGTAGCCCGACGCCCGGGTCTCGGTCTTCAGCGCAGTCGAGGTCTTGCTCAAGACCTTGCCGTCTTCGTCGACGGCGGTGGCGCGCACGTAGTAGACGGTGCCCTTGGCTAGCCCAGTCAGATCGGCACCGGCGGCCGTCACGGTGGTTGACTTGGGGCCCTTGAACGAGGCGTCGGTGTCGAACTCCACCAGGTAACTGGCTTCGCTGCCGCTCGATTTCCAGGCCAACGAGATCGCGGTCGTGCTGGTGCTCAGCACGTGTAGGCCGCTCGGGGCGGGCAGTGCGGCGGCGCTCGCCGGCGTCAGCCAGGTGCCGGGTCCAACCAGCGCTACCAGCAGGAGGATCAGAACGGCCCGCAAGGCTTTCACGATGAAGCTCCCCGAGTTGAGAAGAAGGTGAGTTTTCTGAGCGTAGGCATAGGGCGTGTGTCAATCCAACACGCCGATGGGCCGACCTCGATTACTGCTCCAGACTTCGGGTGGCCGCCCGGGCGCGTACCGAAACCGCGCGGCGACGGCTGGCACTAGGTTGTAGCGGTGCAGCAACGTGAGCCGTCGGCGGGGTTGAGTGAGTCGCAGCGCGAGCGGTATCGCCGCAACATCGACGTGGTGGGCCTGGGCGATAACGGGCAGCGGCGACTACTGGATTCGTCAGTGCTGGTCGTCGGGGCCGGGGGGTTGGGCTCGCCCGTGATCACCTATCTCGCCGCCGCCGGGGTCGGACGGCTGGTGATCGCCGACGGCGACGTGGTCGAGACGGCGAACCTGCAGCGCCAGGTGATTCACGGCCAAGGACTGGTGGGGGTGAACAAGGCGGTGTCGGCAGCGGCACGCGTGGCCGACCTCAACCCCGACGTCCGTGTCGACGTCGTTGCTGAGTACGTCACCGCGCAGTCGCTCGCCGACCTGCTGCCGCGCGTCGACCTGGTGCTCGACTGCTGCGACACCTACGGCGCCAAGTACCTGGTGTCCGACGCCTGCGCAGCAGCCGGGGTGCGGCTGGTCTGGGGCACCGCTGTCGGCATGCAGGGGCAGGTGTCGGTGTTCGGGGTGCCCACCGATGACGGTCGGGCGATCTGGTTGCGTGACCTCTTTCCGTCCGAACCCCAGCCGGGAAGCTATCCGCTGGCGACCGAGATCGGGGTGTTGGGGGCCATGGTGTCACAGGTGGGTTCGGTGATGGCGACCGAGGCGATCAAACTGCTCGCGGGGTTCGGCCGGCCGTTGATCGGCCGGCTGCTGGTGGTCGATGCGGCCGCCGGCCGCTGGGATCTGTTGCCGGTGCGGCCGGGGGTGCGCTGATGCCGGCCCTGCTCACGGTCGAGGACTACCTGGCCCGGGTGCTCACCTTGGGGCACTCGCCACGTCGGGTCGAGACCGTGCCTCTCGACGCGGCGCTCGGACGGGTGCTGGCCGTCGACGTGGCCGCGGCCGTATCGGTACCACCGTTCGACAACTCGGCGATGGACGGCTATGCGGTGCGGGCCGCCGACCTGGCCGTCGTGCCGGTGAGCCTGACGGTGGTGGGTGAGAGCGCAGCGGTGAGCGGGCCGATTCCCAGGGTCGTGCCGGGCAGTGCGGTGCGAGTGATGACCGGGGGACGGGTGCCGATCGGGGCCGACACGGTGGTGCCGGTCGAGCAGACCGATCAGCCGGCGGGTGCTGTGCCCCTGCCCTCGCGGGTGGAGATTCGTGCAGCCGTGCGGTCGGGCGCCCACGTGCGGCGAATGGCGGACGATCTGGCGGCCGGTGACCCGGTGTTCGCCGCGGGGGATCTGGTCACCCCCGCGGCCCTCGGCGCGGCCGCCGCGGTCGGGGTGAGCTCGTTGCTCGTCTGGGCTCGGCCGCGGGTGGCGGTGCTGGCCACCGGGGCCGAACTGGTCGAACCGGGTTCGGCTCTTGCCGATGGCGAACTGCACGACTCGAATTCGGTGATGCTCGCGGCGCTGGCAGGCGAGGCCGGCGCCGACGTGGCATGGGCGGGCCGGTGTGGCGACGACCCCACCGAACTTGCGGCACTGCTGGGCGGGCTGCCGCCGGTCGAGTTGATACTCACCACGGGCGGGGTTTCTGCGGGCGCCTACGAACCCCTGCGGCAGCTGGGCGCCGGGCTGGAGTTCTGCTCGGTCGCCATGCAGCCGGGCAAGCCGCAGGGCTACGGCCGCATCAACGGGGTGCCACTGCTGGCGTTTCCCGGAAACCCGGTGAGCTCGTTCGTTTCGTTCAGGGTGTTCGGACGCCCCCTGCTCGACGTCTGTACGGGACGGCGCCGAGGCGAGCGAGCCCGGGTTGTGCGAGCGGCCGAGGGCTGGTCGGGCCCTCCGGGCCGGCGGCAGTACCTTCCGGTGCGCGTCGAGGAACGCCCTGACGGCACCTTCGTGCGGCCCAGCCATCGCCGCGGGTCGGGGTCACACCTGGTGGCCTCGCTGCACCTGGCCGACGGGCTGGCCGTGGTGCCGGACGAGCAGAGCGTGGTCACCGCTGGCGAGCCCGTCATGCTCATGGAAGTCTGATCCGATGCAGTTCACTCACCTGGACGACGAGGGGGCGGCCCGCATGGTCGACGTGACGGCCAAGCAGCCGAGCGTTCGTCAGGCGACGGCGCAGGGCAGCGTGACGTGTTCGGCCGAGGTCGTCGAGGCGCTGCGCACGGGCGCCGTGCCCAAAGGCGACGTGCTGGCGGTGGCCCGGGTGGCGGGAATTGCGGCTACCAAAAAGGTGCCCGACCTGCTGCCCCTGGCGCATGTGATCGGCGTGCACGGCGCGGTGGTCGACCTGGCCATCACCGACACGGGCGTCGAGATCACCGCCACCGTTCGAACCGCCGACCGCACGGGCGTCGAAATGGAGGCGCTGACCGCGGTTGCGGTGGCGGCGCTCGCCGTCGTCGACATGGTGAAAGGCGTCGATCGTTCCGTGGCGATCACGCAATGTCGCATCACGGCCAAATCGGGTGGCCGCAGCGGTGATTGGGTGCGCGACCAACCCTGAGCCAGATGCCGATCACACGGCAGTTGCCCTTCGTGTATGGTCGCCTTGATCGTTCGCCGAGGGGTCGAGAAAGGGCTTGTCCGCATGGATCTGTCCGCTGCCCGGGCCCCAGTGCGAAAGCTCTTCGCGCGGTTGCGAAATGCTCGGCGGCGGGCCGCCTTTTTCGTCACGGCGGGTGCCGACGACTCGTCCGGTCACGATGCACGGCAATGGGTTCGCTACTACCGCTCAATCAAGCGCAACCCCCACGTGGTGCTGTATCAGACCCATTCGGGGTCGGCCATGTCATGCAATCCCTACGCGATCTTTCGCGAGTTGCTCGACGATCCGAAGTTTGCCCACCTCGAACACGTGTGGGTGCTCGACAGCGTCGCCGAATTGGCGCGGCGAAGGGCCGAATACGCGCACCGACCGAACGTCCGGTTCGTTCGCTTCAAGACCGACGAATACCGCAAGGCGCTGGCCACTGCCACGTACCTGATTCAGAACGCGGTCTTTCCGGCCTATTTCACGAAGCGGCCGGGCCAGGTGTACGTCAACAGCTGGCACAGTGCCGGAGCGGTCAAGCGCATGGGTTTCGACGCGCCCAGGGGCAACCTCGTCAGCCGCAATGTGTTGCGCGACTTGATGATGGCCGACTACCTCATCTCGCCCAACGCGCTGACCACCAGAATGTACGCCGACTCGTACCGGCTGCGTGGCCTCTACGGGGGGTGCTTGCTGCAACTCGGGTACCCCCGCAACGACACCTTGCTGACCGCCTCTCGAGCGCAGGTGATCGACGATCTGCGTTCGCGCGGTGTGGAGATCGACCCGCAGAAGAAGATCGTGCTCTACGCCCCGACGTGGCGGGGCACCATCGGTAACGTGCGGGCCGGCACCGACGAGCTCGAGAAGTTCAGAAACGCGCTGCACGAGCGCATCGACACCGACGAGTACCAGGTGCTCGTCAAACCACACACCTTTCACTACAACCGGCTCACCGACGAGCAGAAGCAGAGCGGCCGTTACGTTCCCCGGCATGTCAACGCAAATGCGCTCTTGGCTGCGGTCGACATCTTGGTTTCGGACTATTCGAGCATCTTCTTCGACTTCATGCTCACCGATCGTCCGATCTTGTTCTACGTGCCCGATCTGGCTGACTACACCGCCGAGCGCGGGTTGTACTTCACCCCCGACGAGCTTCCTGGGCCGGTCACCGACGACGCCGCAACGATCGCCGAATGGATCAATGACCTCGGTGCCGTGTCGCATGACTGCGCCGAGCGCTACGCCCGGCTGAAGGCGATGGTGTGCGCCGGCGACGACGGGCACGCTGCGAAGCGCACCGTCGACGCGGTCTTTCGCGGTGAGGCGCCCGAGGGTGCCATCGTGCGGCTCGACGATCCGGGTCTCACCAAAGTCCTGATCCATGCCGCCGAACTGGACGATCACGGCGACACCGAGGCAGTGCTGGCGCTGGCGGCCGGCCTTGATCCGGCTCACTACGACGTGAGCGTCGCGTGTGGCGAGGCCAAGGCGAGCCGGGCCAACATCGAACGGCTCACCACCGTACGGGTCTTCGTGCGCGCGGCCGGCTCGGCGCTGCTGCCCAACGAGGCGCGCGCCTTGGGGTATCTGAGTCGGCACGGGCCTGACGTTCTTGTCCGCCGGATGAACCTGCAGCCGGTGCTGGAGCGCGAGTGGCGGCGCCGTTTCGGCGACGCACAGTTCGACGTCATCGTGGACGCCAGCAGGCGCCCGGGGCTTTTCGCATGGATGGCCAGGCAGAACACGCAGGGCGCCTTGCTGATCAGCAGGCCAACGGACGTGGCCGCCGAACTCGACTGGCTGACCGCCGCGAAACCGGCCGGGGGTGGCGACAGATCCCTCACTAGGGGGGCGCTGACTGCGCTCTATCGTGCCGCCGATGCGGTGGTGGTGCCGAGTTCGCACCTGCTCACACGCGCGAGGGCGGCCTTTCCCACGGTCACGTTCGTGGCCGCCGAGGCGATGATCGACCCTGACCGGGTGCCCAGCCTGCTGAATCAGGCACGTGCGTGGCGTGATGAATGGCGGGTGCGGCCCAGTCTGATCGTCGCCGACGTCAGCGTCGACGCGAACGCGACGGTGCACACGGCGCAACTGAACGACTCCGCCCCTGCGCCCGATTCGGGGGAGCCGTACCGGCGCTTCGTCACCATGGGTGAGCTGTCGCCGCAGCAGAATCTGGTCGAGCTCATCGCTGCGTTCGCCGACTTCGTGGGCCAACACCCCAACTCTCGTTTGTTCGTCGTGGGTGGCGGGCCGATGCTGGCCGAACTGAGGCAACTGACCGCCGGGCCCGAACTGGGCGGCCGGGTCTGCTTCACCGGCCAGTTGCGCAACCCGTTCACGGTGCTCGACCAGGCCGACTGCTTCGTGCTGCCGTCGACCCACGAAGGTTATTCGCTGGCGGTGGCAGAGGCGCGACAACTTGGCCTCCCGATCGTACTGGCGCGCTTCGCCTCGGCGCCGTCGGTGATGGTGCCCGAGGGGCAATACCTCACCGGTTTCACCGCCGCCGAGCTGTTCGACGGGCTGCAGGCGTTCGTGGCGGGTCGGGTGCCCACGGGCTACTCGTTCGATGTCAAAGCCCACAATGCGTCGGCGGCCCAGCAGTGGAACGTCGTCCTCGCTCAGTCGAAACGCGAGTGGCCGCCGCCGTCCAACTGATCGAGCAGATGTGCGATCAGGGGGCCGACCACGGCGATCGTGTCGGCCACCGCACCGGTCGACCCGGGTGCGTTCACCACGAACGCGGGCGGCCACTTCTTCAGCTTGACGATGCCCGCCTCGGCCCGCGACAGCACCGCGGTGGGCACGTGCTGGGCCCCGCGCCGGCGAATCTCATCGGTAATGCCGGGCAGCCGCCGGTCGAACAGCTCCGCGGTCACCTCGGGGGTGACGTCGCGCGGCCCGATGCCCGTGCCGCCGGTGGTCAGCACCACCCGGGCCCCGGCCTTGATCGCCGTGCGAATGCCGCGCCTGATCTCGGACGGGTCGTCGGGCACCACCGTGACGTCGGCGCTCACCCCGTGCTGCGCCAGCAACTCCACGGCTCGGGGGCCGGACCGGTCGACGTACTCGCCGGCACTGGCCCGGTCAGAGACGGTGATCACGGCCCCCACGATGTCGG
>ERZ724513.1051-NODE-1051-length-13963-cov-5.839661_pt1 | contig 13963 bp, 13 predicted proteins | sample MGYA00376046_ERZ724513 | MGnify/ENA primary metagenome ERZ724513 (study PRJEB28724, sample SAMN07190883) | activated sludge metagenome | isolation source: activated sludge of sewage treatment plant in Hong Hong | place: Hong Kong | collected 2016-03-17 ... | reverse complement strand
CCAGCAGGTTGGCCTGGGTCGCCGCACCGAGGGCGACGACCTTGTCGGGATCGAGGTTGGTCAGCGGCTCCTGGCGGAAGAAGTCGCCCACCGCCTTCTGGACCTGCGGCATGCGCGTCGCCCCGCCGACCATGACCACGCCCTTGACGTCCTCGACGCGCAGCCCGGCATCGCGCAGCGCCTTCTTAACCGGCTGCATGGTCTTGGAAATCAGGGTCCGGGCGATTTCAGCGAAGGTCGCGACATCGATTTTCAACTCGACCATTTCCCCGGTCGACAACCGGGCGGTAATCGGCGCTTCCGGATTGATGGTCAGGAATTCCTTGGCTTCGCGGCAGCGCATCATCAGCAGGCGCGCATCCTCGGCCGACAGGGGCTCCAGTTTCGCCTGCTCGATCGCCCAGCAATAGATGCGGTGGTCGAAATCGTCGCCACCGAGCGCCGAGTCGCCGCCGGTAGACATGACTTCGAAGACGCCCTTGGTCAGTTTCAGGATGGAAATGTCGAAAGTGCCGCCGCCGAGGTCGTAGACCGCGTAGACGCCTTCTGCCGCGTTATCCAGGCCATAGGCAATGGCAGCCGCCGTCGGTTCGTTGAGCAGCCGCAGCACGTTGAGACCGGCGAGACGCGCGGCATCCTTGGTTGCCTGCCGCTGGGCGTCGTCGAAATAGGCCGGCACGGTAATGACCGCGCCCACCAGTTCGCCGCCCAGCGCCGTTTCAGCGCGCGCCTTGAGGGTCTTGAGGATCTCGGCGGAGACTTCGACCGGGCTCCTGATCCCGGCCACGGTCCTGACCTTGACCATTCCCGGCGCCTCGACGAAGTCATAGGGCATCGATTCGACATGCGAAACATCCTTCAGCCCGCGCCCCATGAAGCGCTTGACGGAAACAATGGTGTTTCTGGGGTCGACCGCCAGCCTGGTCTGCGCGTCGTAGCCGACGTCGGTCGCGCCGTTCGCGTGGTAGCGGACGATCGACGGCAGCAGCGGCCGCCCCTGCTCGTCGTTGATCACCACCGCGATACCGCTGCGCACCGTGGCGACCAGCGAATTCGTGGTACCGAGGTCGATGCCGACGGCAAGCTTGTGCTCGTGGGGTGCCGCCGACTCTCCCGGCTCGGCAATCTGAAACAAGGCCATTGCTATTCTTCCAGCGACGCCAGCGCGTCGTCGATTTCATGCAGGAGTTTTTCGAGGAACATCAGGCGACGGACACGATCGGTAGCCCCATTGAGCTCACCGGCATCGTCCAGCAGCACTTCCAGTTCGCTGTAGCGGCCATGGATGTCGGCACGCAGGCGATTGTGCAGCCGCTCCAGTTCGTGATGGTCGCCGCCATTGCGCGCTTCCATGACCGCTTCCCGCCACTCCATCTGCTCCATCAGGAAATCGGCGGGCATCGCGGTGTTGTTCTCGCCCTGGATGTCGTGGCCGGCCAGATACAGCAGGTAGCGCGCCCGCGCCAGTGGCTTCTTCAGGGTCTGGTAGGCCTCGTTGGCGTGGGTCGACCACTGCATCGACAGCCGGCGCTCGGCGTCGCCGGCACCGGCAAAGCGATCCGGATGCACCTGCGCCTGCACGTCGCGATAGCGGGAATCGAGGTCCGACAGGTCGAGCCGGAACCCGCGGTCGAGGCCGAACAGGGCAAAGTGGTCGGCGCGCGGATCCATCAGACGTTGAACGACTCGCCGCAGCCGCACTGATCCTTGACGTTCGGGTTGTTGAACTTGAAGCCCTCGTTCAGTCCTTCGCGGGCATAGTCGAGTTCCATCCCGTCAAGATAAGGCAGGCTCTTGGCGTCGACGAAGACCTTGACGCCGTTGCTTTCGAAGACGAGATCCCCGGGGCTGACCTCATCGACGAATTCCAGCTTGTAAGCCATGCCGGAACAGCCGCTGGTCCGCACGCCGAGGCGCAGCCCGAGGCCCTTGCCGCGCTTGACCAGATAGTTGGCGACGTGTCTTGCCGCCTTGTCGCTCAAGCTGACTGCCATGCTCATTCTCCGTGCTTTTTCTTGTAATCGGCCACCGCCGCCTTGATCGCGTCTTCGGCCAGGATCGAACAATGGATCTTGACCGGCGGCAAGGCCAACTCCTCGGCAATCTCGGTGTTCCTGATGGTCAGCGCCTGATCGACCGTCTTGCCCTTGACCCATTCGGTCACCAGCGAGGACGATGCGATGGCGGAACCGCAGCCGTAGGTCTTGAACTTGGCATCCTCGATGACGCCGGACTTGTTCACCTTGATCTGGAGTTTCATCACGTCGCCGCAGGCCGGTGCGCCGACCATGCCGGTGCCGACCCCGTCGTCTTCCTTGGCAAAGGAACCGACATTACGTGGATTCTCATAATGATCAATGACTTTTACGCTATAGCTCATGTTGTTTCTCCTTTATCTCCTTAGTGCGCCGCCCACTGGACGGTACTGAGGTCGATGCCGTCCTGGACCATTTCCCACAGCGGCGATAGTTCGCGCAACTTGCCAATTTTCTGGTGCAACAGATTGATTGCATAGTCAATTTCTTCCTCTGTCGTGAACCGGCCGATGGTGAAGCGGATCGAGCTGTGCGCCAGTTCGTCGTCGCGCCCGAGGGCGCGCAACACGTACGACGGCTCAAGGCTGGCCGAGGTGCAGGCCGAGCCGGAAGATACCGCCAGATCCTTGATTGCCATGATCATCGACTCGCCCTCGACGTAGGCGAAGCTGATGTTAAGGTTGTGCGCGACGCGGTGTTCGAGGTCGCCATTAACGTAAGTGGCCTCGATATCCTGAAGTCCGTTGAGAAGTTTGTCGCGCAATGCCTTGATTCGAAGACTTTCCTCGACCATCTCTTCCCTGGCGATACGGAAGGCCTCGCCCATGCCGACGATCTGGTGCGTCGCCAGCGTGCCGGAACGGAAGCCACGCTCATGCCCGCCACCATGCATCTGCGCTTCGAGGCGGATGCGCGGCTTGCGGCGCACGTAGAGCGCGCCGATGCCCTTCGGGCCATAGGTCTTGTGCGCCGAGAAGCTCATCAGGTCGACTTTCAGCCTGCCCAGGTCGATGTCGACCTTGCCTGTCGCCTGCGCCGCGTCGACATGGAAGATCACTCCCTTCTCGCGGCAGATCTCACCCAGTTCCGCGACCGGCTGGATGACGCCGATCTCGTTATTGACGAACATCACCGACGCCAGCACGGTATCCGGGCGAATCGCCGCCTTGAAGACCTCGATGTCGAGCAGACCGTTGTCCTGCACGTCGAGATAGGTCGCCTCGAAGCCTTGGCGCTCCAGTTCGCGGACCGTGTCGAGCACGGCCTTGTGCTCGGTCTTGACCGTGATGATGTGCTTGCCCTTGGTGCCGGCATAGAAATGGCAGGCACCCTTGATCGCGAGATTGTTGGATTCGGTGGCGCCGGAAGTCCAGACGATCTCCTTCGGGTCGGCATTGACCAGCGCTGCGACCTGCTCGCGCGCCTCCTCGACCGCTGCATCGGCGACCCAGCCGAAGCTGTGCGAGCGCGAAGCCGGGTTGCCGAAATGCTCGCACAGGTAAGGAATCATCTTCTCCGCCACACGCGGGTCGACCGGGGTGGTTGCCGAATAATCCAGGTAGATGGGGAGTTTCATCTCGTTTCTCGCATGAATGTTGATTCAATCGGTTTATTTCAGACGGCCACCGCCGTCAGTCCCTGCAGGCGCCCGACCGTAGCCCGCAGGGCGTTGATGAATTCGTCGATGTCGGCCTCGCCATTGCCGGCACCCAGACTGACCCGTACCGCGCCACGGGCAATCTCCGGCGCCACGCCCATTGCCTGCAGCACGTGCGACGGTTCCGGATTGGCGCTCGAGCAGGCCGCGCCGCTGGCTACTGCAAAGCCGGCACGATCCAGCTTACCGACCAGCGTTTCGCCATCGATATCGGCGACAGCGAAATAGGTCGTATTCGGCAGACGCCTGGCTTCGCCGCCGAAGATCCGCACGCCCAGCCCGGCCAGACCGCGTTCGAGACGCTCGCGCAGCGCCTCCACGCGTCGCGGCGCTTCGGCAACGCGTTGCGCTGCAAGTTCCGCCGCCACCCCGAAACCGACGATGGCCGGGACGTTCTCGGTCCCCGAACGCAGTCCGCGCTCATGCCCGCCGCCGGCGATCAGCGGTTGCAGTTCGACGCGCTTGTCGAGAACCAGCGCCGCCGCGCCCTTCGGACCGCAAGCCTTGTGTGCCGAGAGGCTCATGGCGTGCACACCGGCCGCGTTGAGCGCCCGGAAATCGAGGGGCAGCCTGCCCAGCGCCTGCACGGCATCGCTGTGGAACCATCCGCCCGAGACCTTGGCCGCCGTCGCCAGAAGCGGGATATCCTGGATGACCCCGGTTTCGTTGTTGGCCGTCATGATCGACCATAGTCTGGGCCGCACCGCCAGTATTCGCGAAAAGGCTGCGAAATCCACCCTCCCCGCGGCGTCGACCGCAACCGTCTCGATCTGCCAGCCAGCGCGCGCCAGTTGGGCCGCCGGCTTGAGCACGCAAGGATGCTCGGTCGCCCCGACTGCGATGACGTCCGGCGGGGAACATGCCGCAGCCCCCTTGAGGAAGAGATTGTTGGCCTCGCTGCCGCCGCTGGTGAACACCACTTCGGTCGGATGCGCGTTGACCGCCGCCGCGACCTGCTGGCGCGCGTCGTCGACCGCCCGCCGCGCCGCCCGCCCGTATTCGTGGCGGCTCGAGGCGTTGCCGAAGCGGCTTTCCAGCCACGGCAGCATCGCCGCCAGCACCGCCGGATCGAGCGGTGTCGTGGCGTTGTGGTCGAGATAGACGGGGTTGAACATGGCGTTGCTCAGATCACCGCGGCGACCTTGTCGCGACCGTTGCGCGACCGCGAACCCGGAATGCTCCGGCGGTCCTCGAGAATCGCCGGGATCCCCGATCCCGCCTCCTTTTCCCGCTGGCGGGCAACGAGGTCGGCCAGCGTCACCGATGTCAGATAGTCGTACATCCGGGCATTCAGCGACGACCACAGATCGTGCGTCATGCAGCGCCGGTCGTCGAGGCAGTTCTCGCGGCCGCCGCACTGGGTCGCGTCGAGCGGTTCATCGACAGCGCGGATGATGTCGGCCACCGTCACGCTGCCGAGCGGCCTGGCAATGCAGTAACCGCCGCCGGGACCGCGCACGCTATCGACGAGTTTGTCCCGGCGCAGCTTGCCGAACAATTGCTCGAGGTAAGAGAGCGAGATCTTCTGGCGTTCGCTGACGCCAGCCAAGGCCACGGGCCCGTCGTGGCCACGCAAGGCGAGATCCATCATGGCGGTAACCGCAAAACGTCCTTTGGTCGTGAGTCGCATTCTGCACCTTTCACAAATAACCTACTGTCGCGGTCAACTATATATTCTTGATTAAATTAGTCAACAATTTTTCCAAGATATTTCGGATCGAAACTGTCAGCCGGCTGCACGTCCTCGTCGCACATGACGCCCGCCGCTTCCAGTTCGCGCAACAGCGAGGCCAGCCGGCGGTCGGTCTCGGCGGCATGGTCGAGAAGACCGTGGATCGCCTTGGCCAGCGGATCATCCTGATCGCGGCCGACGGCATAGGCGGAAAAGCCCAGTTTTTCAGCCTGTGCCTCACGTTGCCGGCCTTCCTCGGAGTGGTCGAGTACCCGCGCCGGATTCCCGACTGCTGTCGCGCCCGCCGGGACCGCCTTGGTCACCACCGCGTTCGAGCCGACCTTGGCTCCCGCAGCAACGGTGATCGGACCCAGAATCTTGGCCCCCGCCCCGATCACCACGCCATCCTCCAGCGTCGGATGACGCTTGCCCTTGTTCCACGACGTACCGCCCAGCGTGACGCCGTGATAGAGGGTGACGTCATCGCCGATCTCGGCGGTCTCGCCAATCACCACGCCCATGCCGTGGTCGATGAAGCAGCGGCGACCGATCGTGGCGCCCGGGTGAATCTCGATGCCGGTGATAAATCGGGAAAAATGCGCGACGAACCGCGCCAGCCAGCGCAGGCGATGCCCCCAGAGCCAGTGGGCGAAGCGATGCAGGACCAGGGCATGGATGCCCGGATAGCAGGTCAGGATCTCCCATGACGAGCGCGCCGCCGGATCACGGTCGAAGACCGCACGAATATCCTCACGCAGATACTGGAACATGAAAGCGAATTTCCCTGTCATTGACAGGGTGAATTCTAAAATACTCGACTGAATTTGTCAGCTATTTCCGCTTCCGGCCGGCGCACGGGCCAGCAGCCGGACAGCGGACGGCCGGCACTGGCCGGCGGCCGGCCGCGGGCGAACGTAAATCCTATTCGCCGTAGAAATTGACGTCGTAAGGATAGGGCTTCTGCGGCACCTTCGACGCCGCATTGCGTTCGGTCGTCTGCAGATCCTGTTTCTTGTCCCACCACAGGGCGCGACCAACCTTCTGGTCTTCGACCCACTCCGGATGCTTCTTCAATTGCTCGTCAATCCATTTCGTATGGTCGGACACGTAGCTCGTATTTACGTCACCCATTGCCTGCATTCCTCAAGCTGATCAAGACTTGATGCGAATTTTAGCACGGCGCGGCCATTGCCAACTGAAGGCGATGGCGAGCCGACCGGCAGAATGTCCGCGCGTCGGTTGAGCGGCATCAGATCATTTTCAGTCATCGCCTACGGCTCGGCGGCATCAAGTGATCTGGTGGCCTGAATGCCGTTCCGGACATCGAGATACCCGGCCATCCGGCCGCTGCCGCAAACCTGCCGCAAACTTGCCATTGACGGCAGGCAGTCGCGCCGGGATACTTCTCCATCGGCACTGCAATTCCCTTTCTTCAAACGCTGGACCAGATGCGCGAGGTACCCGGATGCTGATCAAGAGCGACCAGTCAATGCTGCTGCTGATCGATTTGCAGGAGAGACTGGCTCCCGCCATCGATGATATCGATGCGGTCCTGCGCCACAACCTGTGGCTGGTCGACGTCGCGCGGCGCCTGTCGGTCCCGGTCGGGGCGACCGTTCAATATCCGTCCGGACTGGGACCGCTGGTCCCCGAAATCGGCGCCCGCGTTGAGCCGGATCGGATCGTCGAGAAGCTGCATTTCTCGGCCGTCGCCGACAACCGCCTGGAGGCGATGCCCGACTTTTCCCGCCGTCAGATTGTGCTGACCGGGACGGAAACCCACGTCTGCGTTCTGCAGACAGCGCTTGATCTGCTGGCACTGGGCAAGGAGGTCTTCGTCGTCGCCGAGGCGGTCGGCTCGCGCCGCTTGACCGACAATGAACTGGGGCTGGCGCGACTGCGCCAGGAAGGATGCCGCATCGTTTCGTGCGAGATGGTCGCCTTCGAGTGGCTGCGCAAGGCCGGAACCGACACGTTCAGGCAGATCAGCCGCGAGTTCCTACGCTGAAAATCACCTCCCTCCCCCTGGAATGGCGCTGTTCGCCTTGCCTTTGGCGGAGGTGAAGTTGCACGCACCCCGTCCGAACTGATCGCGGAGCCGGCAAGCGACGGCAATTGCCGCCCGCGGACGCCGGCTTCGCCATGTCATGACAAGCGGCGGCGCAAAAAAGGGCGCTTGCCGCGCGCCCCTGCCCCTTGATCCGTTCAGATCACAGGATTGCGGTGTGGTCCCCTTGCCGACTTCCACCCGGTTCGAAGACCACATGCGGACGACCGACCAGCAACGGGTCGACCGGTCCGATGGCTTCGATGTCCTTGCCGGCATAGTCTATCTTGTGCAGGACGAAACGCATTGCGTTGAGACGCGCGCGCTTCTTGCAATCGGACTTGACCACCGTCCACGGCGCTTCTGCCGTATCGGTATGGAAGAACATCGCCTCCTTGGCCTTGGTGTAATCGTCCCACTTGTCTAGCGACGCCAGATCGATCGGCGACAGCTTCCACTGCTTGAGCGGATGAACCTCGCGCTCCTTGAAGCGGCGACGCTGTTCCTTGCGGCTGACCGAGAACCAGAACTTGATCAGGTGAATGCCGCTGCGCACCAGGGTGCGTTCGACTTCCGGCGTCTGGCGCATGAACTCCCTGTATTCATCCTCGCTGCAGAAGCCCATCACGCGCTCGACACCAGCCCGGTTGTACCACGACCGGTCCATGAAAATGATCTCGCCGGCCGTTGGCAGGTGCCGCACGTAGCGCTGGAAGTACCACTGGCCGCGCTCCTCCATCGTCGGCTTTTCCAGCGCGACGACGCGCCCGCCACGCGGGTTGAGGTTCTCGGTGAAACGCTTGATGGAGCCGCCCTTGCCCGCCGCATCACGCCCTTCGAAGATGATGACCATCCGCTGGCCACTTTCCTTGACCCAGTTCTGCAACTTGACCAGTTCGACCTGCAGACGGTATTTCTGCTTCTCGTAGGCCCGGCGCGACATCAGGTTGCGATAGGGGTAGGAATTGTTGTCCCGCCAGCCGGTGGCCAACTCGTCGTCCGGACTGGTCGGCAGTTTCCAGGCTGGCGCTTCGTCCTTGCCGAGCAGCGCCTTGCGCAACGCCACGGCGTCATCGGGCGACGCGCCCGTCATGATGGCTTCCAGCGACTTGGCCAGCGCGACCGTATCTCCGGGAGCAGCATGGGCGATGATGTCTTTCAGGGCGACAGTCTTCTGCTCGACTGCCGCGCTGGCCGCTTCGGCAACGTCATAGGCTTCCATCGCCTCGGGCGTGTGTGCCGGGGCAATATCGCCAGCCGATGCCCGGCGCGGCTGCGCTGCGCGCGGCGCGGCAGTGCGTGCGTTCGGCGCCGGCTTGGCTGCCGGCGAAGCCCCACTCGCGGCGGGTTTGGCTGCGGCAGCCGCCTTGCTTGTTGCACCCGGTGCGGGCGTCGAAGTCTTCTTGTCCATTTAACTCCTCCAGTATGATGCGTGTTCCGTGGCAAAAACTTTGAGGTCAGATATACGATTGACCATATTTTTCTATAATAGACCCGACATGCCACGCGCTTCAATCGCTGGCAGGCAATTGACCACGGTTTTTCTGAACTATTTCGCTTCTCTCGCGCCGATGCACAGGAAAGGCCGCAGGGGCCCCGCCCGCAATCATCAAACCGTGCTTGGCTCGCGCGCTCCACAGCGCCAACGCCGGGACCGGTCAGAGGCCAATCCCAAGGGCTGGCCAGAGCGAAGATTGCGGCAACAAGCGCCGGCAACGGCATGCGGGAACGCTATGGGCACGGCGCAACAAGCGACTGGGTCGTTTCACGCTGTGGCCCGAAGCAAGGTCGCTACGCAGAGGAAGTTGCGGAGCCAGGCACGCGATATCGAGAGACGGCCGGCGCTCGCTGCTTGAAGAACTCAGCGCAACGCTGCGCCGGCCGTGACGCGGCCGCCGCCTCGCGCCGTTTGACTCGTTGATCGGGTTGCCAAAAACCGGCAACCCAACCCACGCTATCAGGTTTCGCCAAACTAGCCTATCGCTTCCAGCGCAAACGACGCGGTCTCCCAGTAGTCGTAGTCCCAGATTCGACTGCTACCGGTGAAGTGCTTGGCCCGCACGTGCAGGGTGACACTGAAGGTGCATTTTGGATGTCCGCCCAGCAGATTGGCGAAGGTCTCGCTGCCGGAGGAAACCGGCCCCCCGGTCTCGCCGACATCGGTGCGGTTGTTGCCTCCCGATGGGGCCGGCCCGAGCACGCCGGTAGGACCATTCAGACCGCGCTGCCAGGAGATGTCGTAACGCTGCATGAAGGAGTTGTCGTCGCCGTTGCCGGCATGTTCGACCCCGTGCACATGGTAGGCTCTCAGGCCGATCGCGAAGGTGTTGTCGGCCGCTCCCGCCATGAACTGACATTCCGCCGTATTGGCAAAGCCATTCTGGCGCAAGTCGACGATATCGCCTCCGACCGGCGTGTTGTCGATCCAGAAGACATGCGCTGCGTCGGCAAACGGTACCGGGTCGGTATCCACCGCCGAAACCCAGCGCCGGAACTGGAACCCCTGCTCGGTGCCGGGGCCAGCCGCGCCACCCGGCTTGACGCGATTTCCCGCCGCGTCGAAGACCTCGATGATCAACAGGTACCTGCCGTCCGGGAACAGCGATTGAGCCGTATTCCAGATCTGATGAACCTGCCCGCTGAGGTAACGGTGGTCGGGAGAACTCCAGTACGGCACCTTGAACAGATCATTTTCCGCACCGACAGGAATTGGCCCGAGTGTTTCCGGGACACGGATCACGTCGCCTGGGATATCGACCAGCTTGTCCCATGTGACCGTATTGTTCAGTACCGTCGGCGAGCCGACCGGCGCTCCGGTAGCGTCGACGGCGATGACCTTGAGCCGGTAATACTTCACCACCGGTTCCAGCTCCGGCGAGAACCACAAACGCAAGCCCAACGCGCCACCCCAGGGGCAATCGAGTGCGTATCCGGTCGTGTAGGTGCCGTCGTCGGCATCAAGCAAGCCGACATGCGAAACCCCCGTTTGCGCCGGGAAGTTGAAGTGGAAACTGCCATAGGAACCGACATGCTCCAGCATCACGAAGGGAAGACCATCATTGGGTGGCGGGTCGCCTGAACCATCCGCGCACACGCGCGCCTGCGGGTTGAAGGTGCTGATTTGCGCGGGCCCGCTAGCCCCGAAGTATTGGTGCGCGGCCAGACCGTCGTACACAACGGTCAGGACGCCATTGATCAGTTGCTTGATCTTGTAGGCGTAGGTCGTGACGCAATGTCCAAGCTGTGGTTGATGACGGACCCGCAGGTAGCAGAAATCAAAATGACCGCCGGGTTGCAGCGACGTCTGGCCGACTTTGCGCACCGAACAGTGACAGAGTATGGGGAGCAGGTAGGGGCGCTTGAGAACGTAGAGCCGCGCGGCATCGGCGGGCATCGTGCGTAGCGCGAGGTAGTCCTGGTGCAGGCTTTCGGGTGGGACCGCGGCCAGGTCGAGCGGTGTCTTGCGCTGCTGGATCGTGCGGGCTCGGGCACGCAGCAACCGGGGCGCGAAGAGTGCGGGATCAGGTCCCGGAATCGGATCAGGAACGGGATCTGGAATCGGTATTGGCAGGACATCGAGGATTTCGCGCAACCGGTCGAGCAAGTCAGGAATGTGAATGTGGAGGCAGCAGCATTCGCGTTCGTAGATCTCGACGATGCCGTCACAAAGCGGCTGGCAACTGACGGGAAACAGGAGGTGCGGTTGCAGGTCTGCGGTAATCGGCCTGATGCGCGCCACCTGCGCAAGTTCGAACATCGGCCTCAGGCGAATGTCGTCGATGAGATCCCAGAACCATGGCCGGCACTTGCGCACGGTTCCGGTGACGCAAGCGAAAAGGAAGTGGAATCGATTCCAGACATCGTGCGGCAACACGACACCCTGTTTGCGCCAAAGGTCGATTTTTTGTGCCACCCGATAACTGACCAGGCTTTCTTTCGGTAGAGCCTTGAACTCCTCGACATCCGGACCGAATGCGACCGAACCGGCCGCACCGCTGTCAATCTTCAAGGTTTTGCCATCATAGCCGCCAACCTTCCTGACCGGGCGCCCAGCCGAATCGAGCTGATAAGCCGCGAAGCGCGGCGCCTGCTCGCCGGCGCCGAGGCCGACGAAGGTGACTGGAAGTTCGACCGGTTTTTCGTTGGGCTTGATCACGATTGCTCACTCCTGTGCGTTGATTGGACTGGTCTGGCCACTTCGTCACGAGCGCCGGTTCCCCGCCAGCCGCGAGCGAATCCTCGCTTGCCGTCGGCACTGTCACTGCGCGGCAGTCGCCGCTTCGTCATCTCGCCGCCGGTCTCCCGGTCGAAGGTTTCAGTTGGCTTCGGCTTCTTTTTCAGGCTGAGGATCCGGACTATCTCCTGGATGCGCTTGATGACGACATGAGTAATCGGGGCGTCATTGCTGCCGTCCTGGTTTCCGGCATGGAAGTCCGCCAGGCAGTCTCCCATTCCCCACAATCCGGGACCGGCAACTGTCATTCGTTTCATTCGGTTAACTCCTGTATTGCGGTGAGGCCGGCCGGCAGGTTCCGGATATCTGGTTCGCAGGCGGGACGGCATCGGATCGGTCGTGAAGCGGAACCTCTCGCCGATCAGGCCATTGCTGGCAAAAGGTTCGTTGTCGCAACGCGGGGTTTCCGCGTCGCGGACTTCAAGGCCCATTGCCGGCAGGCAGAAGGTCGAGCGCCTACGGGGTGGCGGTTTCCGCTTCGCCGACCGGGCAGCACCGGTACTCTTGCGACTTTTCGAGCAGCGCGATCTGCTTCTTGAGCAATTCGTTCTGCAGTTGCTTGCGCTCCAGATCGAGCTGAATCTCCTTTTCCAGCGTCGGCTCGCAGACGTCGCAGGAATCCAGACAGCCCTTGACCAGCATGCCGGGCGTTGGCAGCGAACTCACGCGTTCAAACGAGAGTTCGGCGACCACTTCGTTCGACACCTTGCCGTTTTTGTCGATGACGCCCTCCTTGATCAGGGACTGATCGACTTCCTGCAGCGCGCGCGCCTTGAGCGCCGGCGGCAGCGGAGCCGCAACGCCTTCGAGTGCGGATGCCCGCAACAGGTTGGCACTGGCGGAGTTCTGGCTGAGGCTGGCGACCCCGCTGTTCTGGCTTGCCTGCACGCTCTGACGGCCAACCGCCTCCACTTTCAGGCGATTCGCGTCGGTCGCCAGGACGGCGTTGGGGATGGCTGACACCCCGCCATCAGCGGCAAAGGGATTGTTCGTGACCCGCGTATCGGCTGCCGGATCGATCACCCGTCGCTGTATGGCGACAATCTTGAACCTGACTGTCTGGGTCTTGTTGATCTGATAGAAGAAATAGGTGACCGCATGGCAGCGGTTGGGGTTCGAGAATTCACGCGATGACGACTCGAAGTGATCTTCCGACTCCCCTTCGGCATGGGAACGGCTCGAAACTTCCCCGACCGACACCGAACTGGCCGCGCGCGTCGCCGTTTCCGAACGACGGTCGGAAGCGCTCGCATGCTGACTCAACTCGCGCAGGAACGACGATGTGGACGAGGCATCGTAGGAGCCGCTCACGTCCACCGACGGGCCGGAAAAGATCGCGCCGAGCGCGCTGCTGGTTTCCCCGTGGCCGCGAGCCGAACCCCTGTTGCTTGAACTGGCACTGCCTGAATCGCGAACCGAGAGATCCGACATGAAGTCGTGCATGCTCGACATGTAGTAGCGCTCTTCGGACGTCTGCTCGTGCCGGTAGCTGACCTTGCTTTCACTGTCGACGCTGAAGCGGGTGCGGCGATCGGAGGTAAACAGCCTGACCTTCTCGCCAGGCAGCAAGGTCAAGCTATAGACGAGGTCGCCCAGCGTCATCGGTCCCGAACAACGCTCCAGCCGGGCATGAATCAGCACCTCGACCTGGACGCGACGACCGCCCGCGGTGACGTTGGTCGTGTGTCGCGTTCGATAATGGAAGTCCAGCACATCGCAGACGTCGTCCCTCGCAAGCGCCGGACAGCATGGCACTTCCATTTCTTGCTTATCTCCAGTTGCGTTCATTGCGCATTGCCTCCTGTGTAAATAACCGGGAATCGAAGATGCAAGCTGGAGAACGCAAGGACCGTACCACCATCGAATTCATCGTCAATCGGAGCCGTTGCCACCGCTGCCACGGGCATTTCGCGGCAAAGTCTGTCGCCAGTTGGCGACACCATGGATCCCGATGCGCTCAACTCATTGATTTCTCGACCTTTCGGCTATCGCCAATAGGCGACATGCCGATCCGTTGCCGACCTGACAAGATCGAAGGCGTGGCAGGAGTGGTGCGCCCGTGCCGGCGAGCATGGGGCGGCGCGCCGGCATCGGGGCGATTCCCCGGAATGACCTGCAAACCCGCAAATCGTCCGCGTCCCTATAGAATGTCCGCCTGACCGACAGCCTGCGCGAATGCCCGGCGTTCCTGTATCGACAGACCAATCCGGAGAGACCCGTGACCGCCCTTCTGCCCGACATCGACCCGCAAGGCCTTCTCGAATACTCGGTGGTCTATACCGACCGCGCGCTGAACCACATGTCGCAGCGCTTCCAG
>ERZ724513.1048-NODE-1048-length-14008-cov-4.315989_pt1 | contig 14008 bp, 12 predicted proteins | sample MGYA00376046_ERZ724513 | MGnify/ENA primary metagenome ERZ724513 (study PRJEB28724, sample SAMN07190883) | activated sludge metagenome | isolation source: activated sludge of sewage treatment plant in Hong Hong | place: Hong Kong | collected 2016-03-17 ... | reverse complement strand
TCGTCGCCGTGGCGATCGGGATGGCGTCCAGGATCGTCGCGGTGGCCGAGTTGAGCGCCCCGACGGCCGTGATGCGCAGCCGGTAGTAGGTGCCGTTGTAGGACACCCGCACGTAGTCGCCTTCGTCGGACGTGCCCAGCCGGAAGATGGTCCCGCCCGTGATCGTCACCGTCTGGCCGGCCGCCCACGTCGTGGCCCGCGTGACCGTGATGGACGAGTTCACCGTGCCGTCGAACGACAGCCCGCAGTCGAGGAACCGCCACTCGCTGGCCGTGTCCGACTGGATCAGGCTCGTCATGCGCTCGATCATGCGGTAGTCGGTCCCGTCGATCGTCCGCTTGACCACCGCGTAGACGCTGTCCTCGACGCCGCCATCGCTGACGACGCAGACGGACTCGAACACGCCATCAGTCGTGACGTGCTGGTGCCAACCGCCGACGCCTTCCTCTGGCGTGTAGGTCATCCCCAGCAGCCGGCCGTCGCTGGACACCGCCCACACGATGGGCACGGGGGCCTTCTGGTAGGCCATGTCCACGACCGTCTTGCCGTCGAACAGGTGCGTTGCACGGATCGACAGGTCGCCCGTCAGGAACCCTTCGTCGGCGCGGTAGCCCATCTCGCGGATGTGCCCGCCACGGTTCGCGGCGAACACCAGAGTCCCGTTGATGACGACCGGCTGCACCATGCTCCCGCCGATGTAGGTCTGCGGGCGGATGCTGATGCTCGACGGCGTGATCGTGTCCGTGTTGAGCGGCGAGATGCGGAACTCGGTCGAGTCCGACAGCACCACAAGCTGCGTCATCGGCACGATGTGCCGCACCGTCAGCGCGTCGCGAGCGTCGATCTCCCGGCTGATGCGGTCGCTGTCCAGCACCGGGATGTGGAACGAGAAGTCGCTTGGGAACCCGACGCGCGACGCCACGATCTGGCGCGGCTTGACGTTGAGGCCGCCGAAGAATCGGCGCCCCTCGAAGTAGCCGACGGATGCCGGGTAGCCGTAGCTCATCACACCATCGAACAGCGGCGAGGTGATGGCTAGGTCGGGGCCGATGTTGTCGTCGCGGAACGTGGTGCCGACCGCCTCGCCGATGTAGCCGTAGAGTCCCGACTTGACCTTGTAGACCCGGTATCGCGAGGCGCCGGCAACCGCGTCCCATGTGATCGTGTTGTAGCTGCCGGGTGCGGTCAGGATGTTCGTGGCGAGAGCCACGGCGCTCCCATCCGTCTCGGACCCGTCGCTGTCGATGGCCGAGACGCGGTAGTAGTTGATGATGTCGCTGCTTGGCAGCGCGTAGCGCACCTTCCCGCCGGTCGCGGTGCTGCCGCTGTCCACGTCGGCGCCGCCGTCCAGCGTCTTGAGCGTCAACTGGTCCACAGGCGTACCGGCGACCGTGCGGACCGCGTAGAAGCCCGCAGGGATGTCGCCGACCGTGCCGGACAGGTAGACCGGATCGTTCGGCACCAGACCGTGCTCGTTGTCCGTCTGGATGACCGCAGGCGTCGGCGCGATGTCGACCACGGTGACGGTGTGCGTCGAGCCAGCCGTCGGCGTGACCACCACGTTCTGCGGGATCTCGATCGGCGTCTTGAACTCGATCGGCAGGAAGGCCCAGTTGGTGGCACTGAACCTCGACAGTTCACTCGGCGGGTAGCTCTGGTGAACCAGCGTCAGGATATCGCCCGACTGCGCGTAGTGGATGTCGAAGATGTCGCCTGCGTCGTAGTCGTTCGCAACCTCCATCACGCCGTCGGCCGGCAACCGCTGCCAGTAGTCGGGGTCGCTGCCCGGCGTCACGTCGTTCGGGTAGTCCTGGACGGCGCGGTAGAAGCCCTGCGGCGAGTTGATGTTGGTCATCAAGTCCGACGCGACGTAGGCGGCGTGCATGCGCGTCGTGCCCGTCCCGGTGCCGGTCACCTTGACGTTGGTGTCGGCCGCGCCTGCATCGGCAAGGGCCTGCGTCGTGTAGAGCTTGAGGTTGTTCGCGGTGACGAATCGGGCGTAGTAGGTCGTGCCTTCGGCCAGCCCGGTGATGATCGTGCCGCCGCTGACGGTGAACCGGACCGCCTGCACCGCGGCGATGCCGTGCGCCGAGGACGTGTTCACGAGGTCGGCGCGGATGACCGTGCCGGTGGTCGCGGTCGTCAGGTTGACGAACAGAACGCTGGCGATGGCCGAGGCGTAGTCGGCGCACACCTTGAACACGGTCGACGAGACGACGCTCGCGTAGTAGACGGTGCCGGCAGTCAGTCCGCCCACGGCCGTCGGGAAGGCGATGGCGTCGCCGGTCGTCAGCCCGTGCGCGGCGCTGGTCGTCATCTCCTCGGTGCCGGTGTTGACCGACGAGACGGTGGCCGTGACGAGGTTCAGGTTCTTGCTGCCGATGTAGAGCGGCGGGCAGTCCGCGACCACGTAGACGTATAGGTCGCCAGCGCCGGCCGAGGTGATGTTGACCGCGGCACCCGGCCCGCTCGACGCCGAGACCTGGATCGTGTGCGTGTCGACGACGATGACGTAGTAGGTCGTGCCACCCGTCAGGCCCGTCGGGATCGTGCCGCCCGTGTCGGCGAACATGCGGACCGGCTGGTCGCTGGCTAGCCCGTGCGGCGCCGTGAATGTGATCGTGTCGCCCGACGTGCTGACCGATGCCACCTTGCGCGGCGTGATGTAGAGCAGCGTCCCGCCCTCCGCGTGGAAGCGGAAGTAGCCAGCCCCGATCTCGACGGCGAGTTCCTGGCCGGCGCCGTAACTGAACGGGATGACGCGGACCTTCTGGCTGCCATCGCCGGCCTCGCGGACGTGCTGCCACCCTGGACGGCGACGGGCGGCTCCTTGCGGCCAAGTGATGAAGTTGCGGCAGGTGCGGACACCCTGCTGCTGCCTCCCGTCGTCGTAGCGGGACAGCATCAGCGGCGACATTTCGCCACCTGCGAACGTCGCGGTCAGTCGGCGCACGTTCTGCCCGCTCACGATGTAGTCCTCCCGCCGCGCCGGTTCTGCATGTAGCTGGCGATCTGCGGTTCCGGCCGCACCTTCTGCTGGTTGGCGTCGCTGACCTTGGCCCGCGCCAAGTAGACCTCGACGTCTCGGAGGCACCGCTGCTTCACTGCCTCACCCTCAGCGCCGCGCCACAGCGGACCGGCGATCTTGCTTGCCAGCAGCGCCACCAGCGCCTGACGGAACAGCGGTGACCACGCATTCGGGTTGGTGACGAAAGCCGTGTAGCGGAGCGTCGCGTTCTCTTCGTTGGTGTAGATGCGCAACACCCCGTCGGCGTCCAGCTCGCGCACGAACTCGACCGGCGCACGCACGCCTCCGCTGCTGATTCGGTCGTGCGTCACCCCCTCGGGCAGAACCGCGATTGCCCGGCACAGGTCGGCCGGGACGACGTAGCGGAAAAGCCAGCTCGTAGTGTCGGTGTCGCCGGCCTCAGTCAGTTCGACGCGCTTGGTGGCGAAGGCCCACTCGTGCATCTCCAACAGCGTCTCGATGCACTCGTTGTAGTAGCGGCTGCACTGCTCGGCCTCGACACTGCCGGAGTCAGGCGGCGAGATGCTGGTGATCCGCGACTTGGCGGCGACGGCCGCGAGAGCTTGGTTGCAGATGGTTACGGCAGTTACCACGGTTCGGCCCTCGACGATGATCCGGTAGGGGTAGGCGTTCCATGTGAAGTAGTCGCCGAAGTTCGCTTGGCTGACCTCGACGCCTTCGATGGTCAGGTTCGTGAAGGTGATGTCGTGCGGCGTGTTGAGCCAGTCGATGCCCTCGATGACGGACTCCTGCCCAGGCTCCTTCTCGACGGTGATGTCGGTGAACTGGAAGCGCGCGGCCTGCCCCTTCTGCGACCGGTTCTCGGGGCCGAAGTGCGTGTAGGGGTAGGGGAAGTTGCCGAAGTGCATCAAGCGCCCCTCGTGCTCGCCCCATACGCGGCAGTCCTGGACGAACACGTCGAATCGGCCGTAGGACTCCTCCCCGTCGTAGCCGTCCGTCCAGCACTTGATGATGCTGTTGCCGCCGAACGTCGGGAACGCCGTGCTTCCCCGCCCGTTGTCGGCGACGCCGAGGTGCATCATGTCGCACTCGCTGACGAAGCAGAACGTCCCGGCGTCAGGCGTCGACCAGTAGCCGAAGTGCAGGCACGAGTTGTTCGCCGTGGCCAGGAAGCATCCCTGCACGACCGCGTAGAAGCCGCTCACCTGCTCGCCGAGGGTCAACACGTCGTCGCCCGAGTAGCTGTAGCAGCTCGTCATCTGCCCGGCCGGTAGAGCGGTGGACTTGCTGGACAACTGCGGGCAGAGCGTCCCGTAGAACCAAGGGTTGATCGCCTGGACGTTGGTCCACTCGCACACCCCCTCGAAGTTGGCGAAGAACGGCAGCGACGAAATGGTGACGCCCTGGACCTCGTTGTCCCAATGGGTCTGCCCACTGGCCGCGTCGTAGCCCAGGAACATGCAGTAGGGCAACTGGCTGGCGAACGTCGGGAACAGCCCAGTGTCGAACAGGTCCGCGTGCGTCGCGTAGGTGCCGAGCAGCAGGCCCTCGCCGAAGATGGACACCCCGCTGATCGTCCCCGAGACGGCGCCGCCGCTCGCGCCGATGCCGCGAAGGTCGAAGCTGCCGATGATGATGGCCTCGGGCTCCAGCGCGATCTTCACGCCGTCAGCGAGGCCAAACAGGCGCCCGAAGTGCCATTCGCCGAGCGGGAACACGAGCGCGTTGGTCGTGTTCGTCCAAGACGTGATGTAGACCGTGCGCGTGCCCGTGCCGTTGCTGGTCAGGTCGATGACGCCGCCGCCGACGGTGCGCTCAAGCTGAAACGTGTCGGTGGTCCGGTTGGCCACGTAGTAGTGCGTGTGCGGCGCCAGCGGGACCGTCGATGTCGTCGGGTAGGTGCCGTCGGTTCGGAAGCCGACTCGCTGCCCGTTGACGAGCCCGTGGCCGATGCTGGTGAGGGTGTTCGTCGTGTGGTCGACGGCAACCGGCTTTACTCCCACGTCGTCCCAGTAGACCGCTCCGGCCGGGATCGCGCGTGCCGTCGGCTGCGAGAACACCAGCAGAGCGTTCGCCCGGTCCCCGTCGATCTCGACGTGCAGCCGCGTGTTGGTCGGCACCGTCAAGATGAGGATGCCGCCGACGATGATCTGCGTGGCGACGTTCTTGGGGTAGACGGTCGCCGACGTGATGGCGCCGGCAATGCGCGTGATCGAGACCGTGGCCGTCTCGTCGCCGTTGAACTTCACCCACGACAGTTCGACCGGGACGCCGCTCCAGTGCGGCGAAACAACCGTCATCGTGTGCGTCTGCGCCGCCACCCACGCGGCCTGCGCGTTGACCGACGCCGTGTAGCGCGTCGATTCGTAGGCTGCGATGCCAGGGCCGGAAGTGACGTTGACGGTCATGGTGGTGGTCCGTCCCGTCGCCGTGAACGGCCTTGGCTACTGGATCAACCGCGCTCGGACGCCGGGACGCCAATCTTCATCTGCCGCTCCAGCTCCTCGGCGCGCACCCGCGCGTCCTCGGTGTAGCTGGACTGGTCGGCCGCTTCGCCCCGCAACTTGGCGAGGATCTTGGCGCGCAGCTGCTCGCCTTCCTTGGTGCCGAACGGGACACCCCACGGCACGAGATCCTTCGAGGGCTTGCGCTTCTTGGCCTCCTCGTAGTCCTTCTCGGTGATGTGGGCGATGTCGACGACTTCGCCCTCACTCCAGAGGCGTTCGCGGTGCCATGCGTGCTGACGGGGCTTGACGATGAACTTCATGGTGGTTCTCCTGGTTTAGATTCCGTTCGCCATCGGGTAGCTGGCGTTGTCGTCGAGAGGGCTCAGTTGCATCCTGAGCCTGCCCGCGTCGATGCCATCGGTTCCGTTGGGGTAGACCGAGATGAGGGCTTGCAGGTAGTCGGCCCCTACCGGGATCTGGCGCAGTGGGAAGAAGATGTCGTCGGTGACGCTGGCCAGGGCGATCGTCGATGTCTCCATCGTGCCAAGGATAGGAGCCGCGCCAGTGAGAGCGGCGGTTACCAAGTCGACGGCTCCGTAGAAGCCTGGGACGGCACAGAACTGAATCTTGACGAGGCATGCCCCGGCCGTCGGCACAACGGACGACGATGAGACGCGCACCCGAAGGCTGTCGTTCAGCATCCCACGGATCGGGATGGCGTCGGTGGTGAACAACCAAGCCAATACGCCAGGGACCGCAGTGGCATCGAAGTCCGCCTCGGCGGTGGCGATCGACTTGAAGCCGCTCCCGCCGTTGTGCGTAAGAACCAGGTTCTCGTCGATCATGGCGTTCCTCGTGCTTGGCTTGGTTGCCCCGAAGGCATCGGTCAGATGCCGTTCGGGTAGTAGCGCTGGCTGGTCGGACTCAGGGTCAGGCCGATGTTGACCTTGCCGGCCGTGATGGCCCGCGTCACCGGAACCTGGAGGATGCCCAGGAACTGCTCGTAGGGCTTCGCCCCGTCCGACGGGATCGCGCACTCGAACAGGCGAGTTCCCGCAGGGATGGTCGAAGGGTCGGCGTTGGACGTGCCATAGGTCGGCGTGAGGTAGTGGCGGGTGCCCGTGCTCACGTCAATCGCCGCGGAGTTGTCGCTCGCCAGGATGAACTGGAGTGTGCCAGTCGCATCCGTGGCCGCCTTGATGCCTTCCGAGCCAACGTCGATGAACAGGTAGACCGGCTGGCCGTTGCCATAGTCACGGATGGTCCTGGAGTCGATCTGGCTGCCGATGAGGTAAACAGTGCCAGCCGCCCCGGTGTTCAGGGAGACGTCACTGCAAAACATCAGGTTGTCGTCGATGATAGTCATGGTTGGATCTCCGGATCAGCTCGTGGCCATCGCGGTTTCGCCGCTGGTGATCGAATCGCAGCGGAGGAAGGGCAGCCCGCCCACAACAGTGATCGGCTTGCCGCCGATCTGCTCGAAGGTGACAGACGCACCGTTGACCTTGGCCATCGCCTGCTGGTTGAGCCACTGGCTCACGAGCCGGTTGCCCAGCACGTAGGTCTCACCCTCGGCGTCCGGCGGCAGGAGGTCGATCGCCCAGCGGATCTTGGCCGCGAGGTCGGTGTCGTTCGACCCGGTGCCCGCTGCGGTCAGTTGGCCCGTGTCGATGTTGGCGATGCGCACGCACTTGCGCCAGTCCGGGAGAGTCAGGCCGCACGACCAGCGGTAGTGCGTCATGAACGTCTCGCGGAAGCCGAGCGTCGCATGCTTCTCGGTGTAGAGGCCCCGGTTCGTGATCTGGAACCCGGCCATGGTGTTCGGCTGGTAGATGCCGGCGACGCCGCCCATCTTGCCGAAGTTGACGATCCAGATGCTCGTGGAGTCGGTCTGGCCCGATGCCGAGCCGCCCAGCACGATGTTCTCGGCCGTCTCGGTCGAGCCGGTGAACTTGGCAGCGTAGCGAGCGGCAAGGCCGGTGAACGTCTTAGGCGCCGTCTTGGCGTTGCCGTAGAACCACGTGCGCATCACCTTGTGGACGGCACCCTGCATGTGCTTCGCGTCCTGGATCATGCGATACTGGTCCACGTTGCCGCTGGCTTCCGCCAACCGCACGTCGACCAGCGAGTAGTCCTGGTAGTCGGCCAAGCCGTCCTCGGACTGCCCCGTGGTGCCCACGCTCGGGAGCGTGTAGCCGTTGATGCCAGCGAAATCGCCTTCCGGCAGCTCCGTGTCATACGTGCTGCGGTGGCTGAACTTGCTGTTGGCTGGCATCCACCGGATCTTCGGGAAGATCATGTCGGTGAGGTTGAGGATCGGAACGATGTCCGCGAGAGGGGTCAACTTGCCGTCCGGCCCGGTCATCTTGGCCAGGTCCAGCATCGTCGGCATGGTTGCGTCGAGGGCTGCCATGGTTCACTCACTGCTTCGGCGTGATCGCCGCGTAGAAGTCAGAAGCGGTGCGCGCGGCCGGGACGGACTTACGCCCCGTGACTACCGCGTCATCGCTCACGTCCGCCCCCAGCCTCTTGAGGAAGCCCCACACGGCCTTGGTGTTGACCGTGAGCTTCCCGAGGGGGGTTTCCAGCCACGCAGCGAACGCCTCGTCGCCGTAGAGCTTGGTGGCTCGTGCCACCTGTGCCCGACTGGCCTCGAATGCGTCTCCCTCGGCAGCGCGAGTGATCTCGGCGGCCTTGTTCACCCACTCGGCGATGCTGGCCTCGTTCTGCTTGGCCATCGCGCCGGTCATGCGGTCCAGGAACTCCTGGGCCTTCGCCTGCGGCAGATTGGCTGCCTTGGCGAGATCCGAGAACGCATCGCTCAGTTCCGGCGAGAGCGTGGCCCCCTCCGGCATCTTGAACGGCGCATACTTCTCGGGCGCCTTGTCCTGCGCGGACTCGGCTGGCTTGGGTGCCTCGGCGGGCTTCTTCTCGGGCTCGTCGAGTAGGGATCGCGCCTTCACCGGTTCGGCCGGCTTGGCGTCTGCTTGCGTCTGCTGCGGCGCCGCCTGAACCGGGGCAGCTACAGGCTGCTTCGGAGGCGTCACCGTCGGCTCCACGGCCGGGGCTGCGGTTGGTGTTGCAGTCGTGTCGCTCATGGCTCCTTGCCTTCCTGTTGGAGCAGCACGAGTTCGGCGGGGGCGTGCGTCGCCAGTTCCTGCCACAGCCGGGCCTTGACCAGCCGGACGCCCTCGGCATGCGCCATCTGCATGGCGTTGCTGTTGAACGTCTCGTCGATCGGGCACAGCTCGGAGCCTTCCGGCTTGCCGAGGGTCAGGAGCCAGCGGAGAAGCGCCCGCGTGGGCTTGTGCTGCATGGCCGACTGCAAGGCGAACACGCGGTTTCGCTCGGCCGTCTCAGCGAGGCGGTCGGCCCGTTCGGCCTGCGCCTGCTGTTCGCGGATGGGCGTTAGTGCGTGCGTCCTGGGCAGTCCCATGCGGGTTACCGTAGTGGTTACTTACAAAACCGCAAGGCCCGGATGCAGGATAGTGCAGGTTCGGCGTCCCGGCGGCCTTGACGGTTTCGACGTTCTCGACGTTCTCGACGGCAGCCCCGGCTAGTGAAGTGGGAACTGGTTTGGGAACTCCGTGGGAACTGTCGTGGGAACTCCCCCCGAACGCGCAATCTCCGCGCTGCGCGGTTGCGTGCGCGTTCCGGGCGCGTGGTAGGATCGCGGCATGAAAACGATGCTTGACCTTGCCCGCGCCATCGACCCAGACGGCAGATTGGCCGCCATCATCATCGACGCCATGAAGGGCCGGGCCATGGCCTTCGAGGCCGTCCCGTTCGGTGAGATCCAGGCTGGCGAGACATTCGTGTTCATCGCCGGCAAGGACATCAAGTGGGAGAAGGTCGGAGATTCGAGAGCCCAACGAGTCGGGACCTACAGGACTCGCCGTGTCGACCCTGCCTACCGCGTCTACCGGGTGACCATGATGGACGAGTCGGCGTGCTTCCCTCGTATCGAGTGGGTCGACTGCTAGGATCGCGCCATGGCCAAGAACCCCAACGGACTCGACCCCCACCAAGAACAAGCACGCCGGGCATGCGGCATCCCGCTGCCGAAGGAACCGACCGTCGATGATCGAAAGAAGGTCGTCGACCCCATCGTGGCGCTCGAATGCGAGCGGTGCGGATGCACCTCGGCCCGCGTCGTCGGCGCCAAGGACAAGTCCTGCCCGTTCTGCGGCGCGAAGGTCGTCGTGAAGGCCGACCCAGCTGCGCCGTGGGCCGGCGGCGGGAAGTAAAACGGCCCGCCGAGGGTCACCCCAGGGCGGGCCGGACGGTCCCAGCGGGTAGCGTGCGCTGGACTATCTGGTGAGGTTCGGCAGCCATCGCCCGTCGCCGTTGGCGTCGGCGCGCATCTGCTGCCAGATGCTCAGGGCTTGCGCGTTCTCGGGCTCGTGGCGCAGCACGGTGGCGATGGCCAGCCCCGACCACGCCACGTCGAAGTCCTTGTCGTGCGTCCGGTAGTTCGGGTCGTCGATGCCGAGGTGCCCATACTGCACCCAGCGTTCGCCCTCCTGCCGCCACGAATCGGCCATGCAGCGCTTGGCGCACTCCAGGGCCAGCGCGCGGCCCTCAGGCAGGCCGAACAGTTCGCACGCGAGGTCGAGGCCGTAGCTGCCGTGCGCGTGCTGCCACGCCTGCCAGCACTCTCCCGGCCCAACCGAGTCGGCGCGCACCGACACCCACCGACCGCCCTTGCCGGACAGCTTCGGAACGATGATCCGCGCCACGCGCTCGCGGAAGTGGTCCACGACGCGCTGCGCAAGCTGGCGATCCTCGAGAACGCGCCAGAGCTGCACCACGGCCAGCCCCTCCCATCCGATCTCGCGCGCCGACCAGATGGCCGAGGTGGACAACGCCTGGTTGGTGGTGAGCTGGATCAGGTAGGTGCGCGCCTGATGTTCCAGGAGCCGTTGGCACACCGGGGAGCCGGTCAGGTGCGCCGCCGCCGCCAGCCGGCCGATCATCCAGTGCTGCGCGTCGGGCCCGTTCCACCCGTGCGTTTCGCTGGTCGCCTCGCCCGCGTCGGGGATACCGCGCGGCTTGCCGAGCATGTCGCCTCCCGACGTGTGCGGCCGGGAGTGGAACATCCGCAGGTTCGGGTGCCGGTCGCGGTCGACCACCGAGCCGTCAAGCTCCAGGTGGTGGCACGGGTGCCCGCTGGTGGCGAGCGCCGCAAAGTAGGTCAGCAGCTCGGAGCCGAGCCCGTCTGGCGTGAAGCACTCGCCGCCGACGAAGCACTGGTCCTCCTGCGCACCGGCCTGCGCGGTGTTCGCCGCCGGGCCAAGCTCGGGATGCGTCCACGTCGTCAGCGTCGAGCCGATGTGCAGGTGCCGCCAGAGCCATGCGTTGGGCTGGAAGCCGGCCGGCATGCCGGGGATGACAAGCGGCAGCGAGGACACGCCGACGGCCACCATCGTGCGCTGCGCTACGACCGCCGCGTAGTGCGCCTCGGCCTCCGTCGTGATGTGGTCCTTCCACACGAAGGTCAGCGGCAGCGCCCGAGCCTGCCCGTCGGCGAACGGCATGCCCGCCGGCAGATCGCCGCTCGGCGAGACCACCGAGGACGTTCCCCACGTCAGGTTGAGCGCCGGCAACGTCTCGCCCATGTCCGGCACCGCGGGGTTGCTGCACGTCACCAGCAGTTCGCCGTCGACCACCGCCGGCCGCTCGGGATACCACAGCACCACCAGATCGACGCAGAACATCCGGCCGATTCGGGCGCGGAAGTGCGCCATGTGGCCGGCGCCGTCGGGCCGAAGACTCAGGAGGTGCATCTGCTGGCCGGCGACGTGCGGGTAGCCGCCGAACCAGCCAAGCAGGTCTGCCGGCGGCGGCGTGCTCGGCGGCTCCATCCCGGCAGGAGCGCGCGGGTCCACGACCTCCGAACCGCCAGGAGGCAGGTCGCACCACACGTCAGCCGCCCACGTCTCGAGGCCAGTCTGCCGGCCAACTCGAACGCGGGCGTTGCTGGCGTCCTGCGTCTCGATCGTGGTGCGCTTCCAGCCGGAGAACGGGAACGCGGAATGGTTGCGGAGTCGGATCATGTGCTGAACAGGAAAGGTCGGGAGTGGCGACGGACCTCCTGAGCCGCCGCCGGACGAAGACACCGTGCCATCCACGAAGAACTCGAACTTGGCCGCGTTCGGGTCGTCACTCACGATCGACACCGGGCCATACTTCGACCCGACCACCGAGGCGTCGAGGCGCACCACCAGCGTCGTCGACCCGCTTACCGCAACCGGGCTCGTCGGCGCCGTGGTCAAAGTGTAGCCGCTAGGCACCGTCACGCTGGCGATCGTCAGTTCCTTGGTGCCGGTGTTGGCGATGGTGAACGTGCGGCTGATCGTCGAGCCGCCGGCAGTCGTCGACCCGAAGGACGTGTGGTCGGCCGGGTCCGGCGTGTCGTCGCCGTTGACGATGTTGACGCCGTTCCCCGTCACGCTGATGCGCGGTGCCGTCGGCGGTGGCTCTTCGTCTGGAACGTAGTCGCCGTATGCCTCCCAAGCGGCGCGGCCGAAGTCCTGCGGGCCTCCCCCGATGCTGTAGGACGTGCTCCAGTTGATCCCGCTCAGGGGCGGCGACGTGGATACCGCCGCCATCGCGGCAAGGTCCGGCGCCGACGGGCCGGTCATCCACTGCGCCACCATGCCGTAGTGGCCGGTGCCCATCTCGGCAGTTCGCCCGAGGATGCGCATGGCGACCGCGCATCCGATCTGCGTGCCCATCACCTCCTGCCCGAAGTATCGCGGCAGGTAGTAAAGGACGTTGACGTTCCACGAAGCGACCGGGCTACTCAGGTTCCAGGCGTAGTCGCTGTGGCCTCGGTAGCCATACGGCCAACCCCACGGCCACGCAGGCGACGCGGTGTAGAACTGCTCGTCCTCGTTGAACTGGCCAGGGAACAGCCCCGTCGGGTTGGCCAGCGCCTCCGACTCCAGAAGGTGACCGGCTAGGACCACCAGCGCCTTGCGCCCTTGCATGTGCCCGCCGTCGGCCTTGTCGTCTCGCCCCGACGCGAACGCGCCGAACAGGTCAACGCCCCACTGCGTCATCCGGTAGCCAAGCGTGCGCCGCTTGGCGGCATCCTCGGTGGACACGAGCAGCAGCAGCGACTCCGACGTGAGCGCCGACATCGCCGCGCCGTAGCCTGGGTGCTGCTGCGACGGGGTGAAGCTGGCAGTGCCCCATCCCTTCCACAACTCGCCGCAGAAGCCAGCCCAGCGGGCGAGGTAGGTGTCGATGTTGGGCCGGTCGTTGCCGAAGGTGCCCCACGTCGTCGGCAGCGCGTCGATGTCCACCACGGCCGGCAGGTTGCCGATCGTGGCGTTGTCGAACACCAGCGGAGCGCCGCGCATGGCCGCAACCAGCGAGTTGTTCGGGTTGCCGATCGCCGTCGGACGGATCAACACATCGTCCAGGCCGGTGAGCGGCCCGTAGGGAACAACGACGATCGCCAGCGACTCGTCGATTGCAGAATATGGCGTAGGCGTCGGCCGGGTCGTGCGCGTGAACAGCACCACCAGCGAGTCGAGCGCCTGCAACCGAGTCCCGACGGCGACCGTGCTCGTGATCGCCACGTTGTCGTTGACCGGCACCGGGTTGATGACTTGCCGAGCCGTGCCAGGGACGCCGTAGGTGTAGCTCAGGATCTCGACGCCGGCAGGGCTGTCCGGCTGCACCATCGTGCCGCAGTAGGACGCGACCCCACCGAGGCGGACCGTGATGCTGCCGTAGGTGAAGTCGACGTCTGCCACGGGCTACGCCTCGCCCCAGAATGCCACCATGTCGGCAGCGCCAGACGTGCCGGTCGCCATGACCTGGACCACCTCGATCGGCAGCAGCTGGCCCGCGATGCACTTGATCGCAACGCCCGTGCTCGGCGCACCGGACAGCCGCACGGTCACCGTTCCGGCGGTGCCGACCAGCAGTGCATTCGCAGGCGGGTCGAACACCGTCACGTCACTGGCCGTTACGGCCTCCGCGTAGTTCCACCGGCCGATCGGGCGCGGTTGAACCTTCCTCTGTCGGGATGCTTCGCTGATCGTTGGTCCGGCCATGGGTTCCTCTCAGTTCTTGTCGAGCGTGATGGCCCACGCGGCGGCGAGGCCGAGGGCACGGTTGAACAGGTCGGCGACCGTCACTGGCGACGTCTCCGATGCAGCGACCGCCGCCCGCAGGTCCGCCACCTGCTGCATGCCCTGCGCGTAGTGGTCGGCCGGGATCTTGCCAGTCGCCTTGAGGACGCCGAGCGCCGTCTCGATCGTGGCGAGCATCGAGCCGACTTCGGCACGCTCGGCAGGAGTGGTGACGCGAGGGAGCCCAGCACAAGCAGCAAGAGCCACCAGGGGGGCGAGTAGGGCATAGCGGTTCATCGAGGGCTCTTCTGGTTGTGGTGTGCCGTCTGCGCCTGCTCGATCTGGTCGAGCTTGTCGTCGATGCGGTCGAGCCTGCGCTCGTGCCCGCTGAGCACGTCCTTGATGCCGTCGAGCTTCGACAGCACGCCGCTGGAGAACTGGTTGGCGAGCGCCATGAACTGGCGCCAGCCGATCCACAGGAACAC
>ERZ724513.1047-NODE-1047-length-14012-cov-5.228416_pt1 | contig 14012 bp, 12 predicted proteins | sample MGYA00376046_ERZ724513 | MGnify/ENA primary metagenome ERZ724513 (study PRJEB28724, sample SAMN07190883) | activated sludge metagenome | isolation source: activated sludge of sewage treatment plant in Hong Hong | place: Hong Kong | collected 2016-03-17 ... | reverse complement strand
TGAGGTCGGGGGGGTACCCGGCGCTGGCCCACGCGATCCTCACGGAGTACGTCGACGACATCCCCTCCGAGGACCTGCGCGGCATCTGTGAGCGGGCCTACAACGACTCGGTCTTCGCGACCGCGGAGATCGTGCCGGTCAGCGAGCTGGACGGCGGGTTGTGGCTGGCGCACCTGTCCGGCGGGCCGACAGCCGCCTTCAAGGACCTGGCCATGCAGCTGCTCGGCCAGCTGTTCGAGTACGAACTCGCCCGCCGCGGCCAGGAACTGAACATCCTGGGCGCGACCAGCGGCGACACGGGCTCTGCAGCGGAGTACGCCATGCTCGGCCGGCACGGCGTCCGCGTGTTCATGCTCACCCCGGCCGGCCGGATGACGCCCTTCCAGCAGGCCCAGATGTTCAGTCTGGACGACCCGGCGATCGTCAACGTCGCGGTCGAGGGGGTGTTCGACGACTGCCAGGACCTGGTCAAGGCGGTCGCAGGCGACCTGGCGTTCAAACAGCGCTACTCGCTCGGCGCGGTGAACTCGATCAACTGGGCCCGGCTGGTCGCGCAGGTCGTGTACTACGTCGCGGCCTGGCTGCGGGTGAGTTCGGCCGACGACGAGGTGGTCGACTTCTGTGTTCCGACCGGGAACTTCGGCAACATCATGGCCGGGCATGTGGCCCGCATGATGGGGGTGCCGATCGGGCGGCTGGTGCTGGCCACCAACGAGAACAACGTGTTGGACGAGTTCTTCCGCACCGGGGTGTACCGGGTGCGATCGGCGGCGGAGACGCACGCGACCTCGTCGCCGTCGATGGACATCTCGAAGGCGAGCAACTTCGAAAGGTTCGTGTTCGACCTGCTGGGCAGGGACGCCGACCGGGTTCGGGAGCTGTTCGCCGTCCAGCTGGTGGAGCAGGGGTACTTCGACCTGTCCGGGACGCCGGAGTTCGCCGGTCTGGCGGACCGGTTCGGATTCGTCTCGGGCTCTTCCACGCACGCCGACCGGCTGGCCGGCATCGCCCAGGTGTGGCGGCGGGACGGAGTCCTGATCGATCCGCACACCGCCGACGGGGTGCAGGTGGCGCGCCGGTTCGTCCGTCCCGGCGTCCCGCTGGTGGTCACCGAGACCGCGCTTCCGGTGAAGTTCGCCGAGACGATCGTGGAGGCGGTCGGACGCGAACCAGAGCGTCCCGAGCGCTTCGCCGGCATCGAGGACCTCCCCCGCCACGTGGTCGAGCTGCCCAACGATGTCGCCGCACTGAAAGCTCTGATCGCCGCCCGCGCCGGTCACTGACCCACGCCATCTGGCCGAAAAGGGGACGGTTCTCCTTATCGGCCACCCCACCCTGTCGGGTCGAGCCCACCGTCCTCGACCCTGGCCCTCCCTACCGAGGTCGCATGGCGACGCTTCACCGTCGACGCACTGAGGCCGGTGACCCGGGCGATCTGGTCGTAGGACACCGAGCGGGTCCGCAGCTCGCTGATCGCCGCCCGCTGTCGGATCGGGTCGAGCAACCGGAACTCCTTCGGGTCGCGGACACCGGACGCGGTCCGGAACAGGCTGGCCACCTCCGCGTCCGTATGACGCAATGGACGACCGATGGCGGGCTCGGCCACGATCCGCTCAGTTGCCGGACCGGCGATACCGGCGAGGACGGGAGCAGGCACGAGCCGACGCAGTTCGTCCCCGTCAACCGGTCGCCCACCCGGGTCGTGTTCGAGGAAGCGCCTGCTGCTCCAGCGGTGTCCTCCGGACGCTCACACATGCCGGCCTTGACCGGGTTGTTCCAGACATAGCGGAGCACCGTGATGAGGTAGGCGTCGTCCTCCACGGGGCGACTCACAAAGCGATCCTGGAAGAAGTGCCCTACCCGCCCGTACTTGCGATTGAACCAGCCCGCGTATCTGATCCCGAGCCGCTTCAGGACAAGGCCAACCGGCTCGTCGGTGGTACGCAGCACAAGGTGGACGTGGTTCGTCATCAGGCAGTACGCGAGCACGCGACAGCCGCTCGCGTCCCGGACGGCGCGCAGGGCATTCAGGAATCTCTCGAAGTCCTCGTCCTCCAGGAACACAGCGTCCCGGTTCACCCCACGCAGAACCACGTGGTACACCCCGGACTCGGCCCGCTGCCTCGGTCGTCGTGGCACGATGCTCCTCTCCCCCACGCACATCCTTGGCAACAGTCCGCTGATGGCGTCTGCGGCGTCAGCCGGCTGTGGAAAAGCTGGAGAGAGCGCTCGACCTGTGGACAAGCTGGACGAGAAGGAGAACCGTCCCCTTATCGGCCAGAACCGTCCCCTTATCGGCCAACCGCAGTCCACAGCGATCGGGCCGGCGCTTGGGGGTCTGGTCAGAGCTTCAGGCCGCGGCGCTCCAGGAGGTGGTGGAGCTCGGGGTCGGCACCACGGTAGTCGCGGAAGGCGTCCATGGCGTCGATCGAGCCACCGCGGGCGAGCAGGCTCCGGCGGAAGCGCTCACCGTTCTCCCTGGTCAGGCCCCCGTTCGCGCGGATGAACGCCGCCGTGTCCGCGTCCAGAACCTCCGACCAGATGTAGGAGTAGTACCCGGCGTCGTAGCCGCCCTCGAACGTGTGCCGGAAGTAGGTCGAGCGATACCTCGGCGGCACCAGCGGGTCGTCCAGGCCGACGGACGCGAGCGCTGCCCGCTCGAACTCCTCCACCTGCTCCGGATCGGTGGGCAGCTCCTCGAGCGGCGTCCGGTGCCAGACCTGGTCGAGCAGCGCCGCGCCCAGATACTCGGTGGTCTTGAACCCCTGCTGGAACAGCGTCGAGGTGCGCAGCGTCTCCACCCACTCGGCCGGCATCGGCTCACCGGTGGCATGGTGCACGGCGTACCTCGGCAGGATCTCGGCATCGAGCGCCCACATCTCGTTCACCTGCGAGGGGTACTCCACGAAGTCCCGCGGGGTCTCCGTGCCCGACTGGGACGGGTAGCGCGTATCCGAGAGCAGCCCGTGCAGCGCGTGGCCGAACTCGTGGAAGAGCGTGACCACATCGTCCCAGGTCATCAGGGTCGGCTCCCCCGCCGGCGGCTTGACCAGGTTCGCGTTGTTGATCACCACGGGCAACTGGCCGAGCAGGTGGTTCTGGTCGACCAGATTGTTCATCCAGGCGCCGCCCTGCTTGCCCGGGCGGGTGTAGAAGTCCGCGAGGAACAGCCCCACCGGATCTCCTTCGGCCTCCCGCACCTCGAAGACGCGTACTTCATCGTTGTACCCAACCAGGTCGTCCCGCTCGGCGAAGGTGATGCCGTACAAGCCGGTGGCCGCCGCGAACACCCCGTCGTGCAGCACGCGCTCGAGCTCCAGATACGGACGCAGCAGCGTCGCGTCCAGCTGGTACCGCTCGGTGCGCAGCAGTTCGGCGACATAGGGCCAGTCCCACGCGGCCATCGGCTCGTCCGGGGCGATCCGTTGCCACACCGGCTCCATGTCGGCGGCCTCAGCCCGCGCATTCGCCGCTGCCGCGGGAGCCAGCTTCGTGAGCAGGTCCCAAACGGCCTGGCCGGTGCGCGCACAGCCGTCCGCGGCGACGTAGGCAGCGTGGTTCCCGAATCCGAGCAGGGCGGCGCGCTCGGCGCGCAGGCGGGCCAGCTCGACCACCAGCGGACGCGTTTCATGCTCGCCCCCCAGCCCGCGGCCGACCGAGGCCAGCTGGATCCGGCGCCGCAGCTCGCGGTTGGCCAGCACGTGCAACGACGGCTGGTCGGAGGTGTTCTCCAGCTCGATCAGCCAGCCGGACGCATGACCTTCCGCGGCCGCACGCTCTCGCGCGCCCGCGACCTGCGCCGGGCTCAGCCCCTCGAGCTCGGCCTCGTCGGTGACCAGCACCGCTCCCGCGTTCATGCCGGCGAGCGCCGTGCGTCCGAACTCCGACTGCACCTCGGCGATCCGGTGGTTCAGCGCCCGCAGCCGGGCCTGTTCCTCCTCCGGCAGGTTCACCCCGGCGCGCTCGAAGGCGAGCAGCTGGCGCTCCAGCCAATACCCGGACGCCGGATCCAGATTGACCTCTCCGGCCTCCACCCGCCGCGCGAGGGCCGCCACCCGCTCGTACAGAGCCCGGTCGAGCAGGATGGCGTCAGCGTGGGCGGCGAGTTGGGGTGCGACGGCGGCCTCGACCGCGTCCAGCACCTCGTTGGTGTCGGCCGGCTGCTTCGTCTCGAAGGCGTGCAGCGCCCGGCTGAGCAGGCGCCCGGACGACTCCCACGCCTCGATCACGTTCGCGACCGTGGCGGGTTCGGTGTCGGCGGCCACCGCTGCGAGTTCGGCAAGGTGCTCCGCGATCCCGGCCTCGATCGCCGGCTGGTAGTGCTCGTCGCGGATCGCGGCGAAGTCAGGCAGTTCGAACGGCAGCGTGGACGGGGCGGAGAGCGGGTTGGTGGCGTCGAGAGGCATGGGGTCCATCCTTACCCCCTTCGGCGGGCCGGCGCGACCCGGCAGGGTGACGGCCTACGTCGCGGCCTTCCGCGGGATGCAGCCGAGCAGGAGCCCCGCCGTGGCCACATTCACCCCGAGAACCGCCCAGTCGAGCCAGGTCATGCCCGGCGTCACGCCCAGCACCGCCGCGACACCGCACACCACGATCGCGAGGATGTGGCCGAGCCGGGACTGCCTGATCACGGCCCTTGTCACCAGCAGGTAGGTCAGCGCGGCCAGACCCAGCACCACGGCGACCAGGCCGCTCGCCACCGCCCCGCCCGCGGGGAAGAAGTAGAGCCTCACGCCGAGCCCGAGATAGGTCAGCGTGAGCAGGCCGAGCAGCACCACCGCAGCCAGCCGGAGACGGGCGCGCGGCGATCCCGGCCCACGCGGGATCCGGATCTTCTTCGCCTGCTGTCCGCGCACGGACACCACCGTAGTGGCCCTCGCCCGGCCGGCCGACCCACCGGGGCGGCTGGGTCCTCCGCCTCGCCGCCCGCGGCGCCACTCGCGCGCCGAGCGGAACTCCTGGCTAGGCTGGCCGGATGGGACTCTCCCCTGTGGAACTGATCGGCTACCTCGCATCCGCACTGGTCGTGGCGTCACTGGCGATGACCTCGGTGGTACGGCTGCGGATCGTCTCGCTGGTGGGCTCGGTCGTGTTCGTCGTCTACGGCCTGCTGCTGCCCTCCGTCCCGATCGTGATCACGAACGCCGCCGTGGCCGGGCTGAACATCTGGTTCCTCCGCAAGGAATTCGCGCCGAACCGTGACCTCGGCGCGGTGCCGATCGAGCCGGACGCCCCCTTCCTGCTCGACTTCCTGCGCTCGCACGCCACCGACATCGCGGGCATCCACCCCGACTTCGACGCCCCGCATCCCGGCGATCTGGTCCTCATCCTGACCAGGGATGGCCTGCCCGCTGGAGCACTCGTCGGCACCCCGGACGGGAGCACCCTTCGGCTTCGCCTCGACTACGTGATGCAGGCCTACCGGGACTCCCGGATCGGGACCTGGCTGTACGGCCGCGGGGCCAGGGTGTTCACCAGCGCCGGCTTCACCCGCATCGTCGCCCAGGCCGACTCCGAGATGGCCCGCACCTACCTGGAACGGGTGGGTTTCGTACGCACCGGCGACGAGCTGAGGCTCGCCCTGGCCACCTGAGCCGGGATCGCAGGGCCGCCGATCCCGGACGCGCCCGGCCGTCCTGGCGCGCTCCGGCGCTACTCAGGGACCGGCGGGCGCGCGGTCACTCGCAGATGCCGAACACACCGGCCTGGACGTGCAGCGGCTTGTTGCCCGCACCAACGAAGAAGATCTTGTTGGGCAGCGTGAACCGCTTGCTGCCGTCGCCCAGGCCCAGGTCCTCGAGCTTGCCAGCGGGGTATTTGGCCTTCAGCTGGGAGAACGTGAGCGTGAGCGGCACGCCGTCCTGCAGCGCAAGTGGAGCGGGTAGCGTCGAGCCGGCCGTCGCCCCCCAGGCAGCAAGGGTCCGCGGGGACTTCTTCGATGTGTCCTTGGCGTCGTACTCCACCCAGAAGGTGCCCCAGCTCACTGTCTGGGCCCACGGGCTGCTGTCGTCCAGCTCGCACCGGATGCCCTGCGAGCTCTCCTCGGGCTTGCCGAGGGCCTCCTCGAGTACCGCGGTGACGTCGGCCTGCTTCGCCCCGAAGGAATAGGTTCCGAGCCCGTCCCCACGCAACACGAGCCGCACGCTGTCCGCCGTCGGCGTCACGGTGGGCGTCGGGGTCGGCGTGGCACTGGTCGCGCTGACGGTGGGCACGACCGGGCTGGGCGTCACGGACGGCGACGGGGATGCCAGCGGCGGGGTCGTCGCGCAGGCAGCGAGGCCAGGCCCGAGCAGGCCGAAGAACAGGACGGTCAGGGCACGACGACGCATGGCGGGGCTCCCTCGCTGGATCACTGCATCCAGTATCCCTCCCCACTGCTCGTCTGTTCCGCGCGGCTTGTTCTCGCCACTCGTCCAGACTGCTCGGTGTCCTCTAGCCTGAGTTCCGGAAGCGGCGAAGAGGACGGCGAACATGGCGCAGGCGAAGAAGCGGATCGGGATCCTCACCGCGGGCGGCGACAGTCCCGGCCTGAACGCGGCCATCCGTGGCTTCGGCAAGGCAGCGATCAGCAATGGGTGGGAGCTGCTGGGTTACCGGGACGGCATCCGCGGCCTGGTCGAGGATCGCTACACCCTGCTGGACTCGAAGGCCTTGTCCGGCATCCTCACGATCGGCGGCACGATCCTGGGCACCAGCCGCGACAAGGTGCACAAGATGTCCATCGACGGCGAGGTCGCCGACATGCGCCCGCGGGTCGTGGAGAACATCCAGAAGGAGGGCCTGGAGGCCCTGGTGCTGCTCGGCGGCGGCGGGACGGCGAAGAATGCGCTGCGGCTCGCCGAGGCGGGCGTCAACGTGATCACCCTGCCCAAGACGATCGACAACGACATCGCCCGTACCGACACCACGTTCGGCTTCGCCACCGCGATGGAGATCGCCACCGAGGCCGTCGACCGGCTGCACAGCACCGCGCACAGCCACCACCGGATCATCCTCACCGAGATCATGGGCCACCGGGCCGGCTGGCTCACGCTCGGCGCCGGCATCGCAGGCGGCGCGGACATCATCCTGCTGCCCGAGATCCCCTATTCGGTGGCGAGCGTGGCCGACACGATCAGGCAGCGGCTGGACCGGGGCAGCACCTTCAGCGTGGTGGCCGTGGCCGAGGGCGCACGCGACACGCAGGACGCGTCCGACTACGAGGCGGCGCAGCTGCTGGTCAAGGCGGCAAAGACACCGGAGGCCGTCCGGGCGGCGAAGGCCCACCTGGCCAACGTCGAGGACGAGCAGCGGGAGCACACCTTCAAGCTCGCCCGCGAGCTGGAGGCGGCCACCGGGCTGGAGTCGCGGGTGTCGATCCTCGGCTACGTCCAGCGTGGCGGCATTCCGTGCGCCGCCGACCGGCTGCTCGCGTCCCGACTCGGGACCGCTGCGGCGCACGCCGTCGGGAAGGGCCAGTTCGGCGTGATGGTCGCCGCGCGCGGCGAAGACACCGAACTCGTTCCGCTCACAGAGGTGGCCGGGCAGCTCAAGCTGGTGCCGCCAGACCACGAGTGGATCCTCACCGCACGCAAACTCGGTACCGGCCTGGGCGACTGAGGCCCCGGCGCAACCCTTCGGAGGCGACCATGATTCGGCGTTTCTGCCAGGTCGATGTCTTCGGTGACGGCGGGATCACCGGCAACCCGCTCGCCGTCGTGCTGGACGGTGACGGACTCGACCCCGCCGCCATGCAGGCGTTCGCCACCTGGACCAACCTTTCCGAGACGACCTTCCTGCTGCCTCCCACCCTGCCGGAGGCCGACTACCGGGTGCGGATCTTCACCGCCACGGCCGAACTGCCCTTCGCCGGGCATCCCACTCTGGGCAGCGCGCACGCCTGGCTCGACGCCGGCGGCGTCCCACGGGACCCTGGCGAGATCGTCCAGGAGTGTGGCGTCGGGCTCGTCCGGCTGCGTTGGGACGGCGAGCGGCTGGCCTTCGCCGCACCGCCACGCCGGCGTTCGGGGCCGCTCGACGAAGCGCACCTCGCTCTCGCGGAAGCCGCGCTCGGAATGCCCCGCACCGACTGGGTCGACCACGAGTGGGGCGACAACGGCGCGCCGTGGATGATGGTCGAACTCGCCGACGCCGGCTCCGTCCGTCGTGCCTGGGTCGACCCGACCCAGCTCGGGCGCCACGACCACCTCGGGCTGGTCGGACGGGATGACGCCGGCTATGCCTACGAGGTGCGCGGCGTGGTCGCCGACCGGGAGGACCCGGTCACCGGCAGCCTGCACGCCTCGGTTGCGCAGTGGCTGCGCGGACGCGGCGTTGTCGCCGCCGACTACGTCGCCACCCAGGGATCGCAGGTGGGCCGGCACGGCGAGGTGTTCGTCCACGACGACGGCGAGGAGATCTGGATCGGCGGACGCACCCTCACCGTGATCAGCGGAGAGGCGCGCCTGTAGCGGCTTCGTCGAACCGGCACCGGCGCGGATCACTCTCCGTCCGGGCCGCGTTCGTGATCGGCACGCCGTCCCCCAGCCGCGATCTCGCCCTCCGGTCCCGCCGGTTCACGCCGAACAGGGCGCGGACTAGGCTGGCTGGGTTGTAGTCGAATCGAGGTAGCCATGCCCGCACTGCGTTCCCGAACCGTCACCCACGGCCGCAACATGGCCGGGGCCCGCGCCCTGTGGCGTGCGACCGGACTGGTCGAGTCCGACTTCGGCAAGCCGATCGTGGCGATCGCGAACTCCTACACCCAGTTCGTTCCCGGTCACGTCCACCTCAAGGAGATGGGCGCGCTGGTCGCGGGGGCGGTCGCGGAGGCCGGCGGCGTCGGCAGGGAGTTCAACACCATCGCCATCGATGACGGCATCGCCATGGGCCACGACGGCATGCTCTACTCACTGCCCAGCCGGGAACTGATCGCCGACTCGGTGGAGTACATGGTGAACGCGCACTGCGCGGACGCCCTGGTCTGCATCTCCAACTGCGACAAGATCACCCCCGGCATGCTGCTGGCCGCGCTGCGGCTGAACATCCCGACCGTGTTCGTCTCCGGCGGCCCGATGGAGGCCGGCAAGGCACAGGTGGTGGCCGGAGTGGCGCAGCCGAGACTGGATCTGATCGACGCGATGTACAAGGCCGTCGACGACAAGGTCAGCGACGAGCAGTTGCTCTCGATCGAACAGAGCGCCTGCCCCACCTGCGGCTCGTGTTCGGGGATGTTCACGGCCAACTCGATGAACTGCCTGCTGGAGGCGCTCGGCCTCGCGCTGCCGGGCAACGGCTCGACCCTCGCCACCGCCGCAGCCCGCAAGGACCTGTTCCTCAACGCCGGCCGCCTTGTGGTCGAGCTGGCCAGGCGCTGGTACGACGGCGATGACGCCTCCGTGCTCCCGAAGTCGATCGCCACGAAGCCGGCGTTCGCCAACGCCATGCGGCTGGACATCGCGATGGGCGGCTCCACCAACACCGTGCTGCACCTGCTCGCCGCAGCGCACGAGGCCGGCGTCGACTTCGACTCCGACGACATCGACGCCCTGTCCCGTACCACTCCGTGCATCTGCAAGGTGGCCCCGAACACCACCAACTACTACATGGAGGACGTGCACCGCGCCGGCGGCATCGCCGCCATCCTCGGTGAGCTCGATCGCGGCGGTCTGCTGGACCGCAGCGTCCACGCCGTCCACTCCCCCTCGCTGGACGCGTGGCTGGCGGACTGGGACCTGCGCGGCGGCTCGCCGCTTCCCGAGGCCGTGGAACTGTTCCATGCCGCACCGGGCGGCGTCCGCACCACCGAGCCGTTCTCGTCCACCGCCCGGTGGGAGAGCCTCGACACCGACAACCTGAACGGGTGCATCCGGGCGGTGTCCACCCCGTACACGGTCGATGGTGGCCTGGCCATCCTGAAGGGCAACATCGCTCCGGACGGCGCCATCGTGAAGACCGCCGGCGTCCCGGAGGACCTGTGGGTGTTCCGCGGCACGGCCATCGTGACCGAGAGCCAGGAGGAAGCGGTCGAGGCGATCCTGTCCAAGCGGGTGCAGCCCGGGCACGTCGTGGTGGTGCGCTACGAGGGGCCGAAGGGCGGCCCGGGGATGCAGGAGATGCTCTACCCCACGTCCTACCTGAAGGGTCTGGGGCTGGGGCCGCAGTGCGCGCTGATCACCGACGGCCGGTTCTCTGGCGGCTCTTCGGGGCTCTCGATCGGGCACGTGTCGCCCGAGGCGGCCTCCGGCGGTGCGATCGGCCTGATCGAGGACGGCGACCTGATCGAGATCTCCATCCCTGACCGTACGATGACCCTGCTGGTGGATGACTCCACGCTGGCCGAGCGCAGGGCCCGCCAGGATGACCTCGGCTGGAAGCCGAAGAACCGCGACCGCGTGGTCTCGAAGGCCCTGCAGGTGTACGCGTCCATGGCGCTGAGTGCCGACCGGGGCGCGGCCCGCTCGATCGAGCTGGTGACCCAGCCGGCAGCGCGTCCCGAACCCCACCCGATCGGGTGAGCGCCCTCCCTGGATCCGGAGGCGACTGGACCCCGCCGGCGTATCCGGTGAGGATGGAGCGGTGACCTCAGCGAACCAGCCGCCCATCCGTGCCCTGCTGATGGATGCGGATGGGGTGGTGCAGTACCCGCGGAAGGGTTGGCTGCGGGACATGCTTCGGCTGGGCGGGCCACGGTTCATTGCTGATGTGTTCCGCGCCGAGAAGGAGACCCTCACCGGGCAGGTCGACCTGTACCCCCTGCTCACCGGGCTGCTGGAGCGCGACGGCCGGGACTGCACAGCCGACGACATCCTCGAGGTGTGGTGCCGGATCGAGGCGGACGAGTACATGTTGCGCCTCGTCGATCGGGTGCGTGCGGCCGGGGTCGTCACCGCACTGGCCACCAACCAGCAGAGCTACCGGGGCAGCTTCATGCTTGCGAACCTGGGCCACGAGGTTCACTTCGACCACCAGTTCCACTCGTTCCAGATGGGTCTGGCGAAGCCCGACCCCGCCTACTTCACGCACATCGTCACCATCCTCGGCGTTGCGCCAGAGGAGGCCGTGTTCGTCGACGACATGGAGGTCAACGTACGCGGGGCGCAGCGGGCGGGGCTGCGGGCCGTCCACTTCTCCGCCACGGACACGTACGGCCACCTGCGCTGCCGGCTGCGGGCGCTGGGCGTCCCCGGACTGTGAGGTTGTCCAGTACCCTCGCACCCGTGCTCGAGTACACCCTGACCCCGTCCGACCTGGCCGCATTCGCCGCCTGGCGCTCGGCCGAGGCGGGCGAGGCGGATCCGCGTCGCCGGCGGATGCGGATGAGGGGCGCCTGGCTGGCCGGATCAGCCGCCTACCTCGTGCTGTTCGCGGTCTCGGCACTGCCACTGCTGCTGAATCTCGAGCTGGCGCTGGCCGCGGTGCTGGAACTCCTCGACATCGCCGTGGGCGTCGCCGTCGGCTGGTGGGAGTGGCGCACCGGTCGGGTGGCCGGCTGGCTCCTACGGCGCAGCAACCTCGTCCGCGCGCGCGTGGCACTGGAGAAGTCGGGGGCGTCCCGGAAGGTCTGGCTCGACCCGGACGGGCTGAACGTTGCGGCCGGTGAGCGGACGGCGCACGTCGCCTGGGCCGGCGTCACCCGCATCGCAGATACCGCCGACCACGTGTTCGTCCTCACCGGTTCCGACGCCGCCCACGTGATCCCCCGCCGCGCCGGCGCCGAGGTCACCGAGCTCGTCGCCGAACTCCGCCGCCGCCTGACCTGAGTCGTCCCTCCCCCTACCCGGGGACGGTCGATCTCGGGGGTGGCCTCGGGGACGGTTCCTTTCCCGTTCACGGGGACGGTTCCTTTCCGGTTCACGGGGACGGTTCCTTTCCCGTTCACCCAGGTTGCCGGACGCCCGGGGCCCAGCCCGTGACACCGTCCGCCGCACTAACAGCCCTTGTCAGCTCCGCATGAAAAAGAGGAACCGTCCCCGATTCGGTTCGTTCAACTCAGGATTGGCCGAATGAACGGGAAAGGAACCGTCCCCGGATCTCCGAATCCCGACGGGGAGCTGCGAGGGGCCGCCGTCGGCGGGGGTCACCAGTCGAGGGCGCAGGCCAGCCGGTCGAGACCGTCCTCGATGACGCCGGGGGCGTTCGTCACGAACGACAGCCGCATCGTCGATCGGTCCGGGTCGGACGCGAAGAAGGACCAGCCGGGCACGTAGGCGACCCCGGCGTCCACAGCGGCCGGAAGGGACGCGGCAGTGTCGGTGCCGTCGCCCAGCGCGACCCACAAGAACATTCCGCCCTCGGGACGGGTCACCGTGGCACCGCGCGGCAGCCGGCGGACGAGGCCGTCGGCCATCGCGTCCCTGCGCTCGCGGTACACCTCGACGACGTGCGCGATGTGCGCGTCCAGATCACACGTGGCCAGGTAGCGCGCGACGGCCAGCTGGTCGGTCACGGCACTCTGCAGCCCGACCGCCTGCTTGGCGATCTCCAGCGCGCGCAGGATCGGTCCCTCCGCCCGGAGCCAGCCGATCCGCACCCCCGGCGCCATCACCTTGGACGCCGAGTTCAGCAGCACCGTCTGGGCCGACATCCCCGGCACCGCGGCCAACGGCGGGGCGGCCTCGCCCTCGAAGCGGAGCTCGCCGTACGGGTCGTCCTCGAGCAGCGGCACGCCGGTGCGCAGCAACACCTCGGCCACGTCGCGCCGACGTTCGGCCGGCATCGAGCGGCCGGTGGGATTCTGGAAGGTCGGAATCAGGTAGACGAACTTCGGGTGGTGCGCGGCGATGGCGGCGGCCAGTGCGTCCGGAAGCATGCCGTGGGCGTCCGTCTCCACCGCCACCAATCGTGCACCGGCAAGCGTGAACGCCTGGACGGCCGCCAGGTAGGTGGGCTGCTCGACCAGCACCACGTCGCCCGGATCGAGAAGGGTCTGGCCAACCAGGAAGATGCCCTCCTGCGAACCGCTGGTCACCTGCACCTGCTCAGACGTGGTCGGCAGGTGCCGGCCCATCCTGGCCGCCACCTGCTCGAGCAGCTCAGGCTCGCCCTTCGTCCCGGCATACTGCAGCGCCCGACGGCCCTGCCGGGCGAGCACGTGGTCGTAGGCCGCGCGGAAGTCGTCCAGCTCGAACAGGGATGCGTCCGGGATACCGCCGGCGAAGCTGATCACGTCGCCACGGTTCACGACAGCGAGGATGTCCCGCACCGGAGAGGTGGTGACGCCCGCGAATCGTCCGGCCAACTGGAAGCCCGTGCTCATGAGCGGATCGTCCCACGCGGCGCTGGTCCGGCCATTCCTCCGTCCGAGCTTCGGGAGGCGGACGGCAGCGATAGCCTCCTGCCGTGCAGTCCTCCACCCCTGGCCCTGTCTGGTGGGGTGCCGGTGCCGAGCCCCTGGAGTTCCGCGTCGAGGAACCCGACAGACTCGCCTTCCAGTTATGGGCGCACGAGCACAGCGGAGCGACCGCCCGCCTGGAGAAGACCTACCGGCACGTGCTCGCCTGGACGACCGCGGTCGTGTTCTTCGTCCTGGTACTGGTCGCCGGCACGGCCACGCTCCGTCCCGGGTTGAAGCGCTGGGTGCTGCTCAGCAGCGCCCTGATCGCGGCCGCGACCTGGCTGATGGGCTGGGCGATGGGACCCTCCGTCGCGAGGGACAAGCTGCGTAGCCACCTGCGCCGCGCGCTCCGACGCTCCCGGGCCGCGGCGACCCACCCTCCGGTGGTGCGGATGTGGGTGGACCCGTCCGGGGTGACGCTCCAGGAACCGGGGGTGCGGATCCACCGGGACTGGCCGGTCCTCGCCGAGCCGGCCACCACCCCCCACCACCACTTCCTGATCGTCAGGACCTACCCGTTCGAGGGCGCCCAGACGGCCTGGATCGTCCCCCGCCGGGCCGGACCGGCCGCCGACGCTCTCACCGACACCGTCCGCAGGCTCGCGGCGGCACCGTCGCAGGGGTCGCAGGTCCCGGCCGTGCCCCCGGTCTGGGGCCCGCCGCCACCCGGCGGGGTCGACTTCGTGCTCAGCGTGGC
>ERZ724513.1043-NODE-1043-length-14042-cov-8.165368_pt1 | contig 14042 bp, 11 predicted proteins | sample MGYA00376046_ERZ724513 | MGnify/ENA primary metagenome ERZ724513 (study PRJEB28724, sample SAMN07190883) | activated sludge metagenome | isolation source: activated sludge of sewage treatment plant in Hong Hong | place: Hong Kong | collected 2016-03-17 ... | reverse complement strand
GTCAGCGTGTCCGCGGTGCCCGAGGGACTGCCGTTGGTGGCCACGCTGGCCCAGCAAGCGTCTGCCCGCCGGCTCACCGGGGCCGGCGCGCTGGTGCGCAGCCCGCGCTCGGTGGAGGCGCTCGGCCGTGTGGACGTGGTGTGCTTCGACAAGACCGGCACGCTGTCGGAGAACCGACTGCGCGTCACGCGGGTGGCGGCCGCCTCCGGCCACCGCGACGACGCGGTGTTGGCCCACGCGCTGGCCGCCACGCCGCCGGCCAACGGCGGACACCACGAACACGCCACCGACCACGCGATCGCCTCCGCTGCAACGCATTTGGCGAACCCACCGACTGACGTCCACCTTCCGTTCCGGTCGGGGCGGCCCTATTCGGTGTCGCTGCGCGGGCGGGTGCTGTCGGTCAAGGGCGCCCCGGAGGTGCTGCTGGCGGGCTGCCTGGACGGGTCGGCGGCGGGACGCCGCGTGGCCGCGATGGCCCAAGCCGGACTGCGGGTGATCGCCGTGGCGACCCGCGAGCTGAGCGAGCCGGATGCCCGTGCGGTGCGCGACGACCCCGACGCGTTGGCCGCGGCGGCCCGCGAGCAGCTGCACTGGGTGGGGCTGCTGGGCTTGGCCGACACCCCGCGGCCCGATGCCGCCGGCCTGCTGGCCGAGCTGGCGGCCCGGGGGATCGGCGTCCGGCTGATCACCGGCGATCATCCGGTCACCGCGGCCGCCGTCGCCGACGAGCTCGGTGTGTCGGTCGGGGTGGAAGCGGTTGTCAGCGGGCCCGACTGGGACGCGATGTCGCGGCGTCAGCAGGAACGCGCGGTTCGGGACCGGGTGGTGTTCGCGCGGATGTCCCCGGAGAACAAGGTGCAGATCGTCGAGACGCTTCAGCGCCAGGGCCGCGTGTGCGCCATGGTCGGTGACGGCGCCAATGACGCGGCGGCCATCCGCGCGGCCACCGTCGGTATCGGGGTGGCCGCCCACGGCAGTGACCCGGCGCGCACCGCGGCCGACGTGATGTTGCTCGACGGCCGGATCGCCGCGCTGCGTGATGCGCTCGACGAGGGCCGGCAACTGTGGAAGCGGGTGCAGGCCGCGGTGGCGGTACTGCTCGGCGGCAACGCCGGCGAGGTGGCGTTCGCGGTCGCCGGGACCGCGTTGACCGGGCGGGCCCCGCTCAACACCCGCCAGTTGCTGCTGGTCAACATGCTCACCGACGCTCTTCCCGCGGCGGCCTTGGCGGTCAGCATGCCCAACGGGCACCGGACCCACACCGGGCACGGCCCGGATCAGGAGGAACTGTGGCGCACGGTGGCGGTGCGCGGTGCGACGACGGCGGCGGGGGCCGAGACGGCCTGGCTGCTGGCGCGGCTGACCGGCCGGCGCCAACGGGCGTCGACCGTGGCACTGGTGGCGTTGGTGTCCACGCAGCTCGGCCAGACGCTGATCGACTCGCATTCACCTCTGGTGATCGGCACGGCCGTCGGATCACTGGCCGTCCTCGGCGCGGCGATCAGCACACCGGGTGTCAGCCAACTGTTGGGCAGCACACCGCTGGGTCCGATCGGCTGGGCACAGGCACTGGGATCCGCGGCGACGGCGACGGCGGTGGCAGCCGTCGCGCCGCGCGTGCTGCGCGGGATTCAGTCCTCGACGACGAGCACGCCGGCGCGCACCAGCACCGCGTACAACTCGCGCAACGGGACGGCCAAGACGGCGGCCAGCGCACCGGTCAATGGATCGGCTCGCGTTTCGGTCCCTCGCGTGCTCACCTTCGACACGGTCCCGACTCGAGATGTCCAACCGTCGAACACGCCATGACCAGGAGGCGATCAATGGCCCAAAAATCACACACCACGCATCGGAACGGTAGTCACCACAATGCCCGGGACCGCGTTCGGGCGGCCAGCAGCTTCGCGTTGGATCTGCCAGTGGTGGGCCGGGTGCGGGTGCCGCCACCCGATCAGCTGGCCTACTACGGCGCGCTCGGCGTGCTGGCGGCCGCGGAAATCATCGACTGGCCGATCGCGCTCGTCCTGGCGACCGGCCATGCGCTGGCCGAGAACCAGCACAACCGGACGGTGCGGGAACTCGGTGAGGCGCTGGAGAACGCGTAGCGCGGCCGGCGGCAGAGTGCCTGAACTGCCTAACCGGCCGTGGCGGCGCGGCGGTGCGACCTCGCGCAGCGGTCGAGTACGGCCAGCGCGCAGGCCAGGTTGCTGACGAGCGGCAATTCCTTCTCGGGATCGCAGATCGACAGCACGCGGCCCACGGCCGGGCCGCCGATGATCGCCCAGTCGACGTCACTGCGCGCACAAAGGACGCTGACGTAGTAGAGCGCGGTGAAGCCCTGAGCGCCGAAGAAGTCCACCGCACGCAGATCCAGCACCAGTTGTTTCGAGATGCCGATGTGGCGCTCGACGTAGTGGCCCAGAGCCCGGGCATTGACGGCGTCGACGTCCCCTCGGACGGCCACGGCCACCCGGGTGGACGACGGATAACGCACGCTGAACGTGGCCCTGCCGCAGGGTTCCATGTCGTCGGCCAGCGCGGGATCGGGCCGGTAGATGCGGACAATTCCTACCGGTGCCATGCGCAACCCCCAAGTCGTCGTTTTCAGCGATTTGTATGCCGAGCGGCATCGTGCGGGCGGGTTCGAATCCGACTCCCGCGCCGATGAACGCCTGTCCGGCAGGGCTGGGAGCTCAACCTGAGGTCAAGGCTAATACGGATTCCGCTGTTGATGAACAGTCTTCAGAGAACTCTCATATCCCCTGGCAGATCCCTTATCTTCGGCGTTCTGCGGTGGCGCTCGAGGCCGTCGGGCCGACGGCGACGAGGAAAGGTACAACGCATTCCGTCGGGCATTTGCTGTGGCCGCCACCCCACGGCCGCGACGAGACCGCGCGCCCGGGCTTATTTGCCTGCCGGGCTGATTATGATCTTGGTTCGCGTTGGTCGCCGAAGGAGTCGATGCCACCCATTCGGTCGGCGTGGGAAGCACACGTTTCAGGCACCGTTTGGGGAGGCGCAATCGATGGACAAGCCCGGCAGCGACGTGGCCTTGGAAGCGCGGCTGACCCGTGCGGGCAGCGCAACTGCCGTGGCCGTGCTTGCCGTCGCCGCCCTGGTCTGGCTGGGCTGGGCGACCGGTGTCACCGAATTGACCCGGATCAACCGGTCCTGGCCGTCGATGACGCCGTGGACCGCGCTGTGGCTGGCGGTGCTTGCCGCGGCACTCCTGATGCAGTCGGGCCGACTCTCCCGTGGCCGCGTCTGGGTGGCGCGGGGCCTGGCGATGACGGTGGCCGCCGCCACTCTCGCGGTGCTCGCGGAGTACGTGAGCGCGCGGTCGCTCGGCCTGGACCAGATGTGGTTCGGGGAAGCCGTGCGCGCGATGCAGTCGTCCTGGCCGGGGCGGCCGAGCCCGCAGACAGCGGGCTCGGTCCTGTTGCTGACCGGCGCCGCTGCGCTGACTCGATCGGATCACCGTTGGGCCGCCATCGTGCGGTCGCTGTGCATCGCGGGCGGCAGCGTCGTCCCGTTGCTCTCGGTCGTGGCCTACCTGTTCGCCGCCACGGCGCTGGTCTTGGTCGCGCCGTCGACCGGGATGGCGGCCCTGACCGCCGTGGCGCTGCTGATGCTCGTCGTGGCGCTCGCGTTGGCGCGTCCGGACCGCCTTCCGCTGGCCTGGCTGCTGGCCCGGCACGACCGTGGGGCGCTCGTGCGGTTGTACGGCCTCGTGCTCGGGTTTCCGGTCCTCACCGCGTTGTTGCGGCTGATATTCCTGGCACTGGGGCACAGCGAGCGAGTGGCCTTTGCCCTGTCGGTGCTGGTCTGCACGGTGGTCGGCGCGATCATCGGGTTCGGCTTGCGCCGCCAGGAGCGGGCTCTGCTGCTGGAGAAGGAGCAGCTGGCCCGGGAACGCGCCGACGCGGAGATGCGCTACCGGATCATCGCCGACAACGCCGTCGACGTGATCCTTCACCTGCGCGGCACCGAGGTGGTGTGGATCTCGCCGTCGGTGCAGGCAGCGTTCGGTGGTTCGACCCAGCAGTGGGTCGGCTCTGACTTCCGCCGCCACATCCATCCGGACGACCTCCCCTCGCTGGCGGTCCCGTGGCAGCGGATCGCCGCCGGCGAATCGGTCTTGCAGCGGTTCCGGGTGCGTTCCCTCGGCGGCGACTACCGATGGGTCGACGGTCACGGAAAGCCCTATGTGGATGCCGAAGGCCACACCGACGGGCTGATCGCGGCGCTGCGGGTGGTCGACGACCGGGTCGAGGTCGAGCAGGAACTCGAACGGCTGGCCCGATTCGACAATCTGACCGGGTTGGCGAACCGCGCCGAGGCGATCGGGCGCCTGGAGTCGGCGCTGGAACACCCACCGGCCCTCGGCGTGCACCTGGGCATCCTGTTCTGCGACGTCGACCGCTTCAAGGACATCAACGACACCTGGGGACACGGCGCCGGCGACGCGGTGCTCACCACGCTGGCGGCGCGAATCCGCAAGGCCGTCCGTCAAGGCGACACCGTCGGACGCACCGGAGGTGACGAGATCCTCGTGGTGTTGCCCGGCCTGCGCAGCATCGAGCAGCTGGCCCGCATCAGCGAGGAGATTCGCCGGAGCGCCGCCGAACCCATTCACGAGTCCGGCAACACGCTGCACGCCAGCTTGAGCATCGGCGCGACCATCGCCGTTCCCGGCGAGACCGTCACCTCCGTCATGGCCCGCGCCGACGAGGCGATGTACCAAGCCAAGTCGGGCGACCGGAACACGGTGATCGTGGTGGAACCGAGCGAGTCGAGCCGACAGACTGTTCGGTGAGGGCATCACTCGAGCACTGCGACTCAGGAGGCTGATGATGGTCACCTCAGATCACGGAAAGCGGACACCGCCCCTTCGCGACGAGGAAGTCGAGATCTCCAGCGGACCGGTCCGCGTGGCCGGTCATCTGACGATTCCGGTGAACCCGAAGGGCATCGTCGTCTTCGCCCACGGCAGCGGAAGCAGCCGGTTCAGTTCGCGCAACATCTACGTCGCCGACGTGCTCAACGAAGCGGGTTTCGGCACTGTGCTGTTCGACCTCCTGACGCCCGCCGAAGAAGCCGACCGCGCCAACGTGTTCGACATCGAACTGCTCGCGAGCCGGCTCGTCGATGTCACCGACTGGCTGACCACCCGAGGCGACACCGCCTCGTTGCCGGTCGGGCTCTTCGGGGCCAGTACCGGCGCCGGCGCGGCACTTCGCGCGGCCGCGGACCCGCGGGTCGACGTCAAAGCGGTGGTCTCGCGCGGCGGCAGACCCGATCTCGCCGGTGCATGGCTCGCCAGGGTCGATGCTCCGACTCTGCTGATCGTCGGCGGACGCGACGAACTGGTCCTGCGGCTGAACCGGCAAGCGCAACAGGCTCTGCCGGTCGAGTGCCGACTTGACGTGGTGCCCGGCGCCACCCACCTCTTCGAGGAACCCGGGGCGCTGGAGAAAGTGGCAGAGCTCGCGCGTGACTGGTTCCGCACCCATCTCGCAGCGGGCTAGGGGATTGGATCGATGAAACCCCCTGGGGGAAGCCCAATCCGGCGAAGACCGCCAGCCGTGCCACGTTTCTCCATACACTGACCGCGTGAACCGGCTCTCCAGTGTCGACGCCGCCTTCTGGTTCGCCGAGACACCCAGCTGGCATATGCACGGCGGTGGCCTGGCCATCTGCGACCCGTCCAACGCGCCGGACTTCTCGTTCGAAGCCGTCCGCGACATCGTCGCGGCCCGACTGCCCGAGATTCCGCAGCTGCGTTACCGCGTGACGGGCTCGCGGCTCGGTCTGGACCGGCCGTGGTTCGTCGAGGACTCCGAGATCGAACTCGATCACCACATCCGGCAGATCCGGCTGCCGAAGCCGGGCGGCCGCGCGCAGCTCGACGAACTCGTGGAGAGGCTGCTGGCGCGCAAGCTGGACCGCGGCCGACCGCTGTGGCAGTTGTGGTTCATCGACGGCCTGGAGGACGGACGGGTCGCGATCCTGACGAAGTTGCACCACACCGTCGTCGACGGAATGTCGGGCGCGGGGCTGAGCGAGATTCTGTTCGACGTCTCGCCGGAACCACGGCCGCCGGTGTTCGACGTCGACAGGTCGCTGGTCGGTGTCGGCATCCCGCGGTTCGAGCTGCGGGCCCTCGGCTCGATCGTCAACGTCACCGTGATGACGCCGCTGCGGCTGGCGCGCATCGCCCAGCAGACGCTGACCCAGCAGTTGGCCACCTGGCGGCTGCCGAACAAACCGCCACGGTATTTCGAAGCTCCGACCACACGGTTCAACGCCCCGCTCTCGCCGCACCGGCGCATCACCAGCTGCCAGGTGTCGCTCGACCGGGTCAAGGCCGTCAAGAACGCCTTCGGGGTCAAGCTGAACGACGTTGTGCTGGCACTGATTTCGGGGGCGTTGCGGCAGTATCTGCTGGCGCGGAAGGAACTGCCGCACCGGCCGCTGGTGGCCCAGGTTCCGGTGTCGACCCGCGGCGACAGCACCGAGGTCGGCAACCAGATCAGTTCGATGACAGTGGGATTGGCCACCGACGTCGTCGACCCGGGCAAGCGGATCCGGGCGATCTACGCCAGCTCTCAGGGCGCCAAGGAGATGGCGACGGCGCTCACGGCGCACCAGATCATGGGCCTGACGGAGACGACGCCGCCGGGTCTGCTGGGACTGGCGGCCCGCGCCTACACCGCCAGCCATCTCGGCGGGAACGTCGCGCCGATCAACGTCGTCGTCTCCAACGTGCCCGGCGCGGACTTCCCGCTCTATCTCGCCGGCGCGGAGGTCGAGTTCTTCGTGCCGCTGGGCCCATTGGTGATGGACGTCGGTCTGAACATCACCTGCCTGAGTTACCGCGGACAGCTGACGTTCGGGTTCGTCACCACGCCGGAGATCGCCGACGACATCGACGATCTGGCGGCCGCCGTCGAACCGGCGCTGGAGAAACTCGAGAAGGCCGCCGCCAAGCTTTAGGAACCTGCGGGACCGCCGTCGCCATCATTGCGGAACCAGATGTCCGCGGGTTTCCACATGATGACGTTTTTCCGATGACCTCGAGTTCGCAGCCGATTCACAGCTATCGTGATCGGGCGGAATTCTGTCGAATTCGCCGAATGAGGGGAAAGGCCATGACCGAACAACCGCCCGGGCCGCCTCCGGGTTATGTCCCGCCGCCACCGCCGGAGGGATTCCCGCCGCCGGGCGGCTATCCGCCACCGGGTGGTTACCCACCACCTCCCCCGCCGGGCGCCTATCCACCCCCGCCGCCCAGCGCCGGGGGTCACCTGCCGCCCGCGCCGGGAAACGTCATCGGCCAGCTGCCGCAGGACGCGTACACACCGTGGCTCACCCGGGTATTCGCCTGGTTCATCGACTACATCCCGTACTTCGTCATCCTCGGGATCGGTTACGGGATCGAGGCGGCGACACAGGAAACCGCCTGTGTCACAGACACTTCGGAGTTCGATCTCGGTGAGTACTGCGCCCGGGGCAACTCGAGCCTCGGGGTGGCGGCCGTCATCATCGCGACGCTGGTCGGTCTGGCATACCTGGTCTGGAATTACGGATATCGTCAGGGCACCACCGGGTCGAGCATCGGCAAGTCGATCATGAAGTTCAAGGTGGTATCCGAAAAGACCGGTGCGCCAATCGGTTTCGGGATGTCGGTGGTCCGGCAGCTGGCTCACGTGGTGGACGCGATCATCTGCTACATCGGCTACCTGTTCCCGCTGTGGGACGCGAAGCGGCAGACTCTGGCCGACAAGATCATCTCGACGGTCTGCCTGCCGCTCGGTCCCTGAGCAACCAGCTGCCCCGCCGGGCGTGCGTAGAAGTACGCGCGCGGCGGCGTGGCGGTGGGACGACACGCACGCTCGGCGGATGAGTGGCGGGTCAGCCCGGTTGGACCGTCACGTCCGAACCGGACGAGTCGATGCGCGGTTCGCCCGAGTGGTACGTCACCCGGCTGCCGATCCCGGACGCCTCGATGACGTCGGCGGAGTCGAGGGTGATGACGTTCTCGATGCCCGAAACGGTGACGCGCTCGCAGTGCCCGGTGATCTCGACGGTGTTGTTGATGCCGGAGATCTCGACCGTCCCGCCGGTGCAGGTGAGCGTCCGATGCTCGGCGATGCCGCTGACAGAGACGGAGCCACCGTCGGCGACGACGGTGGGGCTGGTGTCGTCGATGGTGGGCGGGGATGGAATCACCGGCGGGGTGAGCCGCGGCCGTGGGGTCGGGGCGGGAGTCGATGCCGGCGGCCGCGGCGGCGCCGAGTGGTCGATGGCCGCCACCGGGGTGCCGGCGGTGGGTTCGCGGCCGAACAGCAGGAAGGCGGCGCCGGCGAGGACGATGATCAGCAGCCCGAGGCCGAACAGCAGGGTGGACACCCCACGCCGGTCCGGTCCGCCCGGCTGACGCGCGGCGGTCGGCGCGGCGTCGAACGGCGGCGCCTCATAGGGCCCGTCGTGGAAACCTCCGGGAGGCGGGGCGGCCGACGCCGACTGTTCCAGGTCGCGGATCCGCTGCTCGGGGTCCTCGGATTCGCTCACTGCTACCGCACCTTCGCCGGAAGCTCATGCAGCCGTGGTTGCCGCCCGGGGAGCCGTGAGCATTCGCCGCGCATGGGTGCCTTCCGTCCGAGTCCGTTGCGAAGGACTCCACGCTAACGTTCGGGCGCGCGTCGTGCGCACCGTTGCCGACACCACGTAACACGCGCAAGCGGTTGCTGTGATTTAGGACTCATTCACCGGTGGCCCTATGAGAATTCCTTATTAAGGAACCTCGAAGAAATGGTGAACAGCGATTAGCCACAAGCGCGTAGCGGCTGGTGAAAGACTCACTCCGGGTTGCCCACAGCAAACAACACGATTGCATAACATTTCGCGCTGAGTGTCTGCTGAGGCCAGTGTTCATCGCGCCCCGAAAAGGGCCTTATGTCATTATTTCCAGCCGGTTTTCGCCGTTAGACTCGTCCGAGGGTCCGCGCCGACGTGGCGCTATTGAACGACGTGAACCGGGCTTCGGGGCATTCGCCGGAGGGTCGCCCGTCCGTCTGCACACGACCGCCCGAGGAAGGTTCGAAAAGGTTTCCGATGAGCACGGTGAGCACGGCAAACAAAGTGAACGCTGAAAACGACGCGACCGGCGGGGTGATGGTGGCAGACCGTCCCGGCCGGCACGCCGAACTCGCGCACGACCTGCCCACCCGATCGCTGCGCGCCCACCTGAGCCGTTTGCCGGAGCCGGCGCGGGTGGTGGAGGCGCCGCTGATCGAGACCGACACCGCACCCGGATTCTCGGCGCTGCGCCAGATCCCCGTGCGCCGCGGGCCCATCGCCGGCATCGCCGTCGACGCCCGGGACGGACTGATCTACACCTCCAACCCGACCGACAACAGTGTGTCGGTGCTCGACCCCGCCGCTCTGAGCGTGGTGGCCACCATCCCCGGTCTCGATGAGGCGTCGGCCATCACCGCGGCCGACGGCCGGGCTTTCGTCGCGACCGTGACCCTGTCGCACGACGCGGTCAGCACCGTCGACCCAGCGGCCACCGAGCCGGGGCCGGACCATCCGCTGGCGCTGTCGGTCAGCGACCTCGTCGCCGACCGGGCCGGCCGTTTCGTGTATGTCGCGCGCAGCGGGCGGGACGGCGCCGACCTGGCGATCATCGACACCGCCGACGCCCGCGTGCGCACGCTGGACCTCGGCACCCTGGCGGGTTCCGCTGCCTCCGCCATCGCGATCAGCCCCGACGACGCCCGCGTCTACGTGGTCACCGTCGATGACCTCGGCGGCGAACTGGTCGCCGTCGACACCAGGGCCCGCCGGGTCGTCAGCGGGCTGGCGTTCCCGGCGCCGCTGCGCGCCGTCGCCGCCGGACCGCGCGGAGCCGTCTACGTGGCCACCTGTGACCTGTCCTTCGCCGGCGTCATCGACGTCGTCGACAGCCGCACCATGCGGATCACCGGCAGCATCGACGTCGGCGGCCTGGTCACCGACCTGGTGGCCGGCGCGGCCGGGGACCGGCTCTACGTGGCCGGCGTCGACCGGGTGTCGGTGGTCTGCACCGCCACCCACGAGATCGTCGACACCGTCACGATCGTCGAGCAGCCGTCCTGCCTGGCCGAAAGCGCCGACGGCAAGAAGCTCTTCATCGCCGACTACGACGGGGCGGTGACGGCCTTGACCGTCGCGTCGAGCACCGAGTCGCTGCTGGCGAAGATGATGACCTCGGACGTGCTGGACATCCCGATGCTCGAACTCGAGCACGCGGGCCGGTAGCGCCGATCAGCCGGGCGCCGCGGCGCCGTCGGAGTTGTCGCCCCGATCCGGAAGCCCGCGGCGATGACAACCGGAAAACGGGTCTTCGTCGGTGTCCCCGGCACTAGCCTGGTGCCTTATTCCGCAGCGACCGGAGGCATCGGAGGACACTGGCGACCATGCGCAGCACCATGCAGGACCATCCCCTGACGATTTCGGCCATCCTGCGGTACGCCACGACGGTCCACGGCGACCGCACCGTCACCACCGCCACCGGCAACGGCGGCTACCGGCAGGCGACTTTCGCCGAGGTGGGCGGGCGGGCGGCCCGCCTGGCGAACGCGCTGCGCCGGTTGGGCGTCGACGGCGACGAGCGGGTGGCCACCTTCATGTGGAACAACCAGGAACACCTCGAGGCCTATGTGGCCATTCCGTGCATGGGCGCGGTGCTGCACACACTGAACATCCGGCTGTTCCCGGAGCAGATCGAGTTCGTCGCCTACGAGGCCGAGGACCGGGTCGTCATCGTCGACTCGTCGTTGGCGGGTGTGCTCGCGCCGGTGATCCGAACGCTCGAGACCGTGCACACGGTGATCGTGGTCGGTGACGACGACGCGTCGGCACTCCACGTGCCCGGCAAGCGGTTGCTGCGCTACGAAGAGCTGCTGGCTGCCGAGTCCGACGAATTCGACTGGCCGGTTCTCGACGAAACCTCCGCTGCGGCAATGTGTTACACCAGCGGCACCACCGGGCATCCCAAGGGGGTGGTGTACAGCCACCGCTCGAGCTACCTGCACTCGATGTCGGTCTGCAGCGGAAACGGCATGGGGCTGGGGTTCTCGGACAAGGCGCTGGCGATCGTCCCGATGTTCCACGCGAACGCCTGGGGCCTGCCGTACGCGGCGTTGATGGCCGGCGCGGACCTCGTGCTGCCCGACCGGTTCATGGACGCCGCCTCGATGGTGGACCTGATCGAGACGCAGCGCCCGACGGTGGCCGGTGCGGTGCCGACCATCTGGAACGACGTGATGAATCACCTGGAAACCCATGGCGGACATGACATCTCGTCGCTGCGCCTGGTCGCCTGTGGCGGTTCGGCGGTGCCGGTTTCGCTGATGCAGACCTTCGAGGACCGGCATGGCGTGCAGATCCGGCAACTGTGGGGGATGACGGAGACCTCGCCGATGGCCACGCTGGCCTGGCCGCCGCCGGGCACCCCCGAGGACCGGTACTGGGTGCTGCGCGGATCGCAGGGCAGGCCGATGTGCGGCGTCGAGACGCGCATCGTCGACGACGAGGGCGCGCCGCTGCCCAATGACGGTGTGTCCGTGGGTGAACTCGAGGTGCGCGGGCCGTGGATCACCGGGTCCTATTACCGCAACACCGACGAGTCGAAGTTCCAGTCGGGCTGGCTGCGCACCGGCGACGTCGGCCACATCGACGCGCAGGGCTTCGTCACACTCACCGACCGCGCCAAGGACGTCATCAAGTCCGGCGGCGAGTGGATCTCGTCGGTGGAACTGGAGAACGAGCTCATCGCCCACCCGGCCGTGCTGGAGGCCGCCGTGGTCGGGGTGCCGGACGAGCGCTGGCAGGAGCGGCCGCTTGCCGCGGTGGTGCTGAAGTCCGGTGGCCAGGCCACGCCCGATGATCTGCGAAAGTTCTTGTCCGACAAGGTGGCTCGCTGGTGGCTGCCCGAACGCTGGGTCTTCATCGACCAGGTTCCGCGGACCAGCGTCGGCAAGTACGACAAGAAGACGATCCGGGCCCGCTACGCCGAGGGCCAGTACGAGGTCATCACCGTCGACTGACGCGCACCCTTTTTCCCATCTGATCAGCGCCGGCTGCGACGTCCACTCGGAGGATGTCGCACAGGCTGCTGAGCAGATCCGTTGAGGGCCGTCCCCCGATCGGGGGACAACCGATTCAACCGGTAGTACAGCCGATCGGCGGACAGACCGCTGACGGGAAACCGGGCAACGTGAAGGCGTCCATCAACGACGCACCGAAGATCGGTGTCCGACAACGAGGTTGACCATGTCCGTCTCGCCCTACCTGGTATTCGTCGAGGGTCTGCTCTTCGTCACGCTGTGGGTGTTCTCGTCTGCCTACGGCACCGCCGTGACCGCCGCACTGGCGTCGGCGTCGGGCCCGGAACTGCGCGCCGCCATCGCACGCGCCGTACCGCTGGCCGTCGGCGCCATCACGACATCCGTCGTCTTCGCCGGGCCGGCGCTGTCCGCACTGACGGCGGCGCCCAGCGGGGCCTCCGACATCGTGCGCGGCGTGTTCGTCGCCATCTGGCTGGCGCACGTGATGCTGGCCGTCCACGCGACGCAGGCGGCGGTCCGGGTGCTGGCGGCCTATCAGCGCTCGGCGCGCTGGTAGGCCGTGACGACGGCGGCCCCGCCCAGTCCGATGTTGTGCTGCAGGGCCGCGGTGACGCCGTCGACCTGACGCTTGTCGGCGGTGCCGCGCAGCTGCCAGGTCAGCTCGCTGCACTGGGCCAGGCCGGTCGCACCCAGCGGGTGGCCCTTGGAGATCAGCCCGCCCGACGGGTTGACCACCCACCGTCCGCCGTAGGTGGTGTCGCCCTTGTCGATCAGCGCCGGCGCCTCGCCCTCGGCGCACAACCCGAGTGCCTCGTACAACAGCAACTCGTTGGCCGAGAAGCAGTCGTGCAGTTCGATCACCTGGAAGTCTTCCGGGCCGAGTCCGGACTGATCGTAAACCTGTTGGGCCGCTTTGACATTCATGTCGTAGCCGATGATGTTCGCCGCACTGCCGTCGAAGGTCGAAGCGAAGTCGGTGGTCATCGCCTGCCCGACGATCTCGACGGCCTGGCCGGCCAGCCCGTGTTCGGCGACGTAGTCCTCGCTGGCCAGCACCACCGCCGCCGAACCGTCGGAGGTCGGTGAGCACTGCAGTTTGGTCAGCGGGTCGGAGATCATCTTGGCGCCCAGGATGTCGTCGAGGGTGTACTCGTCCTGGAACTGCGCGTACGGATTGTTCACCGAATGCTTGTGGTTCTTGTAGCCGATCTTCGCGAAGTGCTCGGCGGTGCTGCCGTACTTCTTCATGTGCTCCCGGCCGGCCGCGCCGAACATCCACGGCGCCACCGGAAACTGCATGGGGTCGGTCTCGTTGAGGGCCAGGATGTGGCGCTTCATCGGCGACTCGCGATCCTCGGCGCCACCGCCGAGCGATCCCGGCTGCATCTTCTCGAAGCCCAGTGCCAGCACGCAGTCGGCGATCCCGCCGCGGATCGCCTGCGCGCCCAGGAACAGCGCCGTCGACCCGGTCGAACAGTTGTTGTTGACGTTGACGATCGGGATTCCCGTCATACCGAGTTCGTAGAGCGCCCGCTGGCCGCAGGTCGAGTCGCCGGCGACGTAGCCGACATAGCCCTGCTGGATCTGGCCGTAGTCGATGCCGGCGTCCGCGAGGGCCTTGGTGCCGGATTCCTTGGCCATCTGCGGGTAGTCCCAGCCCTCACGGCGTCCGGGCTTTTCGAACTTCGTCATTCCGACGCCGACGACGAACACCTTGTTGCCCGTTGTGCGATTGGCCATGCGCGAACCCCTTCGATCCGTGGAACACCCGATCCGTCGAATGTAGGCGATGGCGTCTGACGGCTTCCGCTCAGCCGCCGTCCGCACATCGACACCGGCCGGTTCGGTGTTCCGAACCGGCCGGCGTCCGTGATGTGTCCGCTACGGGCGATGTGACTAGCCGGTGATGCCGCTGGTTCCGCT
>ERZ724513.1038-NODE-1038-length-14081-cov-3.859974_pt1 | contig 14081 bp, 13 predicted proteins | sample MGYA00376046_ERZ724513 | MGnify/ENA primary metagenome ERZ724513 (study PRJEB28724, sample SAMN07190883) | activated sludge metagenome | isolation source: activated sludge of sewage treatment plant in Hong Hong | place: Hong Kong | collected 2016-03-17 ... | reverse complement strand
CGAAGGCAGCCCGGCCGTGCCGGGGCGCGGCTCTCCGGCCCGCAGCGCGTCCAGATCGAGACCGAGCCAGGCGGCGACCGCGACGATCAGCGCCGCGAGCGCGGTGGCGAGCGGACCGGCGTTTTTCATGGCGGGAAGCTCGCGGCGCTGCAGCGATAGAGGGTCAGCGAGGGGGCGCCGAAATTCCCCGCGGCGTCCGCCGGAACCCAGGCGACCGTCGATCCGTTGAGCACATCTGCCGCCACATCGCTCTTGGGGCCGTGCAGGAAGATGTCCAGCCCTGCCGGCGCACCGGGCGGCGGCGGCATCACCTTGTACTGCGTCAGAGTCTCGCCGGTGACCCGGCCTTTGGCGAGCGGCTGGACCGACATCGAGATGCCTTCATATCCGGCGAGGATGACGACCCAGTAGCCGTCGGCCTCCAGTAGCCCGCCGGCGGCGCAGGCGGTTGGCCGCGCGCCGGTCGAACCGAACCACTCGCCGTGCAACGCGGCGGGAGGAAGCACCTTGCGCGGCTCCTCCGCCGCAGCCTCCAGGGCCGCGCCCGCAAGCGCGGCCAGGGCGAACAGGAAGCGCAGTGCGAACATGCCGGCCCTCCGGCCCCGTCAGGAACAGCGGCGCAGATAGAGCGAGGTCGCGCCATAGGCATTGTCGGCCCCCGCCGGCACCAGCTCCAGCGTCGAACCGCCGGTCTGGTCGATGCCCATGCGGATCTTCTGGCCGTCCTTCTCGCCCTCAAGGAAGATCTCCAGCCGCACCGGCGCGCCTTCGGGCGGGTCGATGGCGAAATAGATCGTGTTGATCGGGTTCAGCGGCGCGACGCCGCCCTCGCGCTTCTGCACCCCCATCATGAACTTCTTGCCGTCATTGGTGCCGAAACCGATGACGTAGCCGTCGACGTCGCAGGCCGTGGGCAGAGCGCCCGGCGTGCCCAGCCAGCGTCCCTGAATGGCGAGCGGGTTCACCTTGCGGCGCTCCTCGGCGGCGGCGGTGAGGGCGCTCATGGCGAGCGCCGCGGCGAGGGCGGCGAGGATGAGGCGTTTCATGGCGCGTCCTTGCGTTGGGGCGGCGGTCCTCAGCCGAGAGCGAGCGCGGCGAGGATCGCGCCGCCGAGGCCGATCCGGTACCAGGCGAACGGCGTGAAGCCGCGGCGCTGGATGAAGTCCAGCGACCATCTGACCACGAATAGCGCCGAAAGGAAGGCCGCCAGCGATCCCGCGCCGATCAGCGCGGCGCTGTCGGGGGTGAAGACCGACCAGTTCTTGTAGAGATCGTAGGCGAAGGCCCCGGCCATGGTCGGGATGGCGAGAAAGAACGAGAACTCGGCCGCCGCCCGCCGCTCCACCCCCAGCAGCAGCGCGCCGATGATGGTCGCGCCCGAGCGGCTCACCCCCGGCACCATGGCGAGGCACTGGATCGCCCCGATCTTCAGGCAGACCGACAGCGGCAGGGCGTCGGAGGCGGCGTATCTGACGCGCGGCAGATTGCGCTCGACCGCGATGATGATCAGCCCCCCGGCGATCAGCGCGACGGCGATCGGCAGCGGCGCGAACAGCACGTCCTTGATCTGCTTGTGGAAAGCGACGCCCAGCACGACCGCCGGCAGGACCGCGATCACGATCCCGGCCGCGAACAGCCGCGAGGCCGGATCGCTCGGCAGCGTCACCAGCACCCGCCACAGCTTGGCGAAATAGACGACGCAGACCGCCAGGATCGCGCCCAGCTGGATCATCACCACGAAGGCGTCCCAGCCCGGCACTTTGAAGCCGAGCAGGTCGGCGGCGAGGATCTGGTGGGCGGTGGAGGAGATCGGCAGAAACTCGGTCAGGCCCTCGACGATGCCGAGCAGGATGGCGAGCAGGAGGTCTGACATGGGTGCTGCTGAGGGGAGGGAACCGAGTCGCACCTGATCACGCGCCGCACAAAACGCCAAGGGGGCGGTCGGGCGAAGCCAAGGGAAATCAGCCGATTGATCGCATAAAGAACCGTATCGGACCTAAAAATGAAGGGAGCGCCCGGAACCACATCGGATAGCGAGCAACTCCGGGATCAACTAAGACAACATTATTGTCTCAAATGGCGATTCCGGCCTTTTCAGCCCGAAAAGCGGGCCGTATAAGACAGGCTCCGATCACCCCGGCGAGGTCCGCCATGGCCAAGACCCGAATGCTGCGCTTCGTCTCCGTCGGTCAGGCGGGGCCGGACAAGCGCGCCGCGCCCGAGCGCCGGGCCGATTTCGACGAGATCTATGCGGGCTACGCCGCCGCCCGGGCGGCCGAGCAGGCGAGCCGCTGCAGCCAGTGCGGCGTCCCCTTCTGTCAGGTTCATTGCCCGCTCGGGAACAACATCCCCGACTGGCTGAAGCTGACCGCCGAAGGCCGGCTGGAGGAAGCCTACGAGGTCTCGGCGGCGACCAATTCGATGCCCGAGATCTGCGGCCGCATCTGCCCGCAGGACCGGCTCTGCGAAGGCAGCTGCGTGATCGAACAGTCCGGCCACGGCACGGTGACGATCGGGGCCATCGAGAAATACATCACCGACACCGCCTGGGAGCGCGGCTGGGTGAAGCCGGTGCGTCCGGCGCGCGAGCGCGGCCAGTCGGTCGGCATCGTCGGCGCGGGTCCGGCCGGCCTCGCGGCGGCGGAAGACCTGCGCAAGCAGGGCTTTGCGGTCACAATCTATGACCGCTACGACCGGGCGGGCGGGCTGCTCATCTACGGCATTCCGAACTTCAAGCTGGAAAAAGACGTCGTCCTGCGCCGCACGCAGCGTCTCGCCGAGTCCGGCATCGTCTTCGAAACCGGCGTCGCGGTCGGCGAGACGATCGCGCTGGACGCCCTCAGGGCGCGGCACGACGCTTTGCTGATCGCCACCGGCGTCTACAAGGCGCGCCCGCTGGACGTGCCGGGCGCGGACCGCGCGGGGGTCATTGCGGCGATGCGCTATCTCACCGCCGCCAACCGCAAGGGACTGGGCGACGCGGTGCCGGATTTCGACGGCGGCGCGCTCGATGCGCGCGGCAAGCGCGTGGTCGTGATCGGCGGCGGCGACACCGCGATGGACTGCGTGCGCACCGCGATCCGCCAGGGCGCGGCCGGTGTCGTCTGCCTCTATCGCCGCGACCGCGAGAACATGCCGGGCTCGATGCGCGAGGTGGCGAACGCCGAGGAGGAGGGCGTCCGCTTCGAGTTCCTCGCCGCGCCGAAGGCGATCCTCGGCGGCGCGCAGGTGACGGCGCTCGAAGCGCGGCGGATGCGGCTCGGCCTGCCCGACGCTTCGGGCCGCCGCGCGCCGGAAGCCGTGCCGGACGGCGACTTCGAAATCGCCGCCGACATGGTGATAGCCGCCCTGGGTTTCGATCCGGAAGACCTGCCGGTACTGTTCGGTGCGCCTGACCTTGGGCTCACGCGCTGGGGCACGCTCAAGTGCGATCCCCGCACCATGATGACCGGCCTCGAAGGCGTCTTCGCGGCCGGCGACATCGTGCGGGGCGCCTCGCTGGTGGTGTGGGCGATCAGGGACGGGCGCGACGCCGCGGTGCAGATCGCCGCCTATCTCGACGCGCGGGCCACGGCCCGCCAGGCAGCGGAGTGAAACCCATGTACAGCCACATCACCCTCGGGACCGAGGATTTCGACCGCGCCGCCCGTTTCTACGACGCGGTCATGGCGACGCTCGGCCACAAGCAGCTGTTCCGCTTCGAAAGCGCCATCGCCTATGGCGAGCCGACCGGGCCGAAGCTCTTCATCCTCAAGCCCTTCGACGGCGGCCAGGCGATGCCCGGCAACGGCGTCCACGCCGCCTTCATCGCCGCCTCGCGCGGCGAGGTCGACGCCTTCCACGCCGCGGCCATGGCGCATGGCGGCCGCGACGAAGGTGCGCCCGGCCCCCGCCCGCATTACCACCCGAACTATTACGGGGCCTATGTCCGCGACCCGGACGGCAACAAGATTCAGGCCGTCTGCCATCGCAAGCCCGCACCGGAGCCGCAATGACCGACGCCCGCCACGCCGCCGAGGCCGAGATCGCCCGCTACCTTGCGGAACGCGACCGCCTTCAGGCGCACCACGCCTACGATCCGGCGCACGAGCACGACGCCTGCGGCGTCGGCCTCGTCGCCTCGATCGACGGCGTCGCGCGCCGCGAAGTGGTCGAAGCGGCGATCGGCGCGCTGAAGGCGGTGTGGCATCGCGGCGCGGTCGACGCCGACGGCAAGACCGGCGACGGCGCGGGCATCCACGTTCAGGTGCCGCGCGAATTCTTCGCCGACCATGTGGCGCGCACCGGGCACAAGCTGCGCGAGGGCCATCTGGGGATCGGCATGATCTTCCTGCCGCGCACCGACTACGCCGCGCAGGAAACCTGCCGCACCATCGTCGAAAGCGAATTGCTGAATTTCGGCTATTACATCTATGGCTGGCGGCAGGTGCCGATCGACATTTCGGTGATCGGCGAAAAGGCGAACGCGACGAGGCCCGAGATCGAACAGATCATGTTCGACAACCCAGCCGCCGCCGACATCGAGGCGATCGAGCGCGAACTCTTCATCGTTCGCCGCCGCATCGAAAAGCGCGTGCGCGAAGCCTCGATCCTCGACTTCTACATCTGCTCGTTCTCGACCCGCTCGCTCATCTACAAGGGCATGTTCCTGGCGCAGTCGCTGCCGGTCTTCTATCCCGACCTTCAGGACACGCGCTTCGTTTCGCCGATGGCCATTTTTCATCAGCGCTATTCGACCAACACCTTCCCGACCTGGCGGCTCGCCCACCCGTTCCGGATGCTCGCCCACAACGGCGAGATCAATACGGTGAAGGGCAACGTCAACTGGATGAAGAGCCACGAGATCCGCATGGCGTCCGACGCCTTCGCGGGCCACGAGGACGACATCAAGCCGATCGTACAGCCGGGCTCGTCGGATTCGGCGGCGCTCGACGCGGTGTTCGAGACGCTGGCGCGCGCCGGACGCAGCGCCCCGCTCGCCAAGGTGATGCTGGTGCCTGAGGCCTGGGCGAAGAAGGGCTCGTCCATCCCGGAGGCGCACCGGGCGATGTACGCCTACGCCAATTCGGTGATGGAGCCGTGGGACGGCCCGGCGGCGATCTGCGCGACCGACGGGCGCTGGGTGATCGCCGGGCTCGACCGCAACGGCCTGCGCCCGCTGCGCTACACGATCACCGAGGACGGGCTTCTGTGCGTCGGCTCCGAATCCGGCATGGTCGTCGTCGACGAGGCGAAGGTGACGCGCAAGGGCCGCGTCGGCCCGGGCCAGATGATCGCCGTCGATCTCGCCGAGGGCCGCTTCTACGAGGACCGCGCGATCAAGGACAAGCTCGCCGCCGAACACCCTTACGAGCAATGGGTGCAGAACGTCGTCGAGCTGGAGCCGATCGTCGGCCCCGGCCCCGAGCCGCGGCTGTTTGAGGCGGCCGACCTGCGCCGCCGCCAGGTCGCGGCCGGCGCCACGCTGGAGGAGCTGGAGCTGATCCTCTCGCCGATGGTGGATGACGCCAAGGAAGCGGTCGGCTCGATGGGCGACGACACGCCGCTCGCCGTGCTCAGCGACCAGTACCGGCCGCTCTCGCATTTCTTCCGCCAGAATTTCAGCCAGGTCACCAACCCGCCGATCGACTCGCTGCGCGAGGAGCGGGTGATGAGTCTGAAGACCCGCTTCCGCAATCTCGGCAACGTGCTGGCGACCGAGGAAAGCCAGACCGAGGTCTTCGTGCTCGAAGGCCCCTGCATCTCGACCGGCATGGTCCAGCGCATGAAGGAGCACCTGGAAGGGCGCTTCTACGAGATCGACTGCGTGTTCGAGACGAACGGCGACGGCACGGCGCGCCCCGGCGCACTCAAGGCGGCGCTGGAGCGCATCCGCGCCGAGGCCGAGGACGCGGTGCGTCAGGGCTACAGCCACCTCATTCTTACCGACGAGCGGATCGGGCGCAGCTTCGCCTCGGTGCCGATGATCCTGGCGGCGGGCGGCGTGCACGCGCATCTGGTGGCGAAGGGGCTGCGCACCTTCACCTCGATCATCGTGCGCTCGGCCGAGTGCCTCGACACGCATTACCATGCCTGCCTGATCGGCGTCGGCGCGACGGTGGTGAACGCCTATCTGGCGCAGGACTCGATCGCCGACCGCCACGCGAAGGGCCTGTTCGGCGACCGCCCGCTCGGCGCCTGCGTCAAGTCCTACATGGACGCGATCCATGCCGGGCTGCTGAAGATCATCTCCAAGATGGGCATCTCGGTCATCTCGTCCTATCGCGGCGGCTATAATTTCGAGGCCATTGGCCTCAGCCGTGCGCTGGTCGCCGAGTTCTTCCCCGGCATGCCCAGCCGCATCTCGGGCCTCGGCCTCGCCGGCATCCAGGACAAATGCGTGCGCCAGCACGCCCGCGCCTTCGCCACCGAGACGCCGGTGCTGCCGGTCGGCGGCTTCTATCGCCTGCGCCGCGGCGCCGAGACGCACGCCCACGGCGCGGAGAGCATCCATCTGCTGCAGGAAGCGGTCGGCCGCGACTCCTACTCGCTCTACAAGCGCTATGCCGCGCTGGTGCACGAGGGCAAGCCGGTCGCGCCGCGCCATCTGATGGATTTCCGCCCCGCCGCCGCGCCGGTGCCGCTGGAGGAGGTGGAATCCATCACCGAGATCCGCAAGCGCTTCCTGACGCCGGGCATGAGTCTGGGCGCGCTTTCGCCCGAAGCGCATGGCGCGCTCAACGTCGCCATGAACCGGATCGGCGCGAAATCGGTCTCCGGCGAAGGCGGCGAGGACCCCGCCCGCTTCAAGCCGATGCCGAACGGCGACAACATGAACTCGGCGATCAAGCAGATCGCCTCGGGCCGTTTCGGCGTGACGGCCGAATATCTCAATCAGTGCCGCGAGATCGAGATCAAGGTCGCGCAGGGCGCCAAGCCCGGCGAAGGCGGCCAATTGCCCGGCTTCAAGGTGACGGAGCTGATCGCCCGCCTGCGCCACGCGACGCCGGGCGTCACGCTCATCTCGCCGCCGCCGCACCACGACATCTATTCGATCGAGGACCTGGCGCAGCTCATCTACGACCTCAAGCAGATCAACCCCGTCGCCCGGGTCTGCGTGAAGCTCGTCGCCTCCACCGGCATCGGCACGATCGCCGCCGGCGTCGCCAAGGCCCATGCCGACATCATCCTGATCGCCGGCCATGTCGGCGGCACGGGCGCGAGCCCGCAGACCTCTGTGAAGTTCGCCGGCGCGCCCTGGGAGATGGGCCTCACCGAAGCCAATCAGGTGCTCACCCTCAACAATCTGCGCCACCGCGTGACGCTGCGCACCGACGGCGGCCTGCGCACCGGGCGCGACATCGTGATGGCCGCGATGATGGGGGCGGAGGAGTTCGGCATCGGCACCGCCTCGCTGATCGCCATGGGCTGCATCATGGTGCGCCAGTGCCATTCCAACACCTGCCCGGTCGGCATCTGCACGCAGGACGAGTCGTTGCGCGCCAAGTTCGCCGGCACGCCGGAAAAGGTCGTCAACCTCTTCAGCTTCATCGCCGAGGAAGTGCGCGAGATTCTGGCCTCGCTCGGCTTCCGGCGGCTCGACGAGGTGATCGGCCGCACCGATTTGCTGGTGCAGGTCAGCCGCGGCGGCGAGACGCTCGACGATCTCGATCTCAACCCGCTGCTGGTCCAGGCCGACCCCGGCAGCAACCGGCGCTATTCCGACCGCACCCGGCGCAACGAGGTGCCCGACGCGCTCGACGCCAAGATCGTCACCGACGCGGCGCGGATGCTGGAGGAAGGCGAGAAGATGCAGCTCGCCTACAATGTCCGCAACACCGACCGGGCGATCGGCACGCGCACCTCCAGCCACATCGTGCGCCGCTACGGCATGAACGGCCTCGCGCCCGGACATCTGACGCTGCGCCTGCGCGGCACGGCGGGCCAGTCGCTCGGGGCGTTCGCGGTGCAGGGCCTGAAGATCGAGCTTTTCGGCGACGCCAACGACTATGTGGGCAAGGGCCTCAGCGGCGCGACCATCGCGGTCCGCCCGCTCGCCGCCGCGCGCTTCGCCGCGCACGAGAACACGATCATCGGCAACACCGTCCTTTATGGCGCGACGGCGGGCAAGCTGTTCGCCGCCGGTCAGGCGGGCGAGCGCTTCGCGGTGCGCAATTCCGGCGCGACGGCGGTGATCGAAGGCTGCGGCTCGAACGGCTGCGAATACATGACCGGCGGCCTTGCGGTGATTCTGGGCGCGGTGGGCGACAATTTCGCGGCCGGCATGACCGGCGGCATGGCTTTCGTCTATGACGCCGACGACCGCTTCGAGGCCCACGTCAACCCGGACAGCGTGATCTGGCGGCGCGTGACGACGCCCCATTGGGAACGGGTGCTGCGCGAGAGCGTCGAGGAGCACGCGCGCGAGACCGGCTCGCACTTCGCCGCGACCATGCTCTCCAACTGGGACCAGGAATGGCCGCGCTTCTGGCAGGTCTGCCCGAAGGAGATGCTGACCCGCCTCGCCCATCCGATCGAGGCGGTCAGCGCCATCGCCGCGGAATAGCGGATTTCCGCCTTCCGCAAGGGCGGTGATGAATGTCACATGGGTTATTGATTGATTTTTGATGATCCTTCGGTACAGTCCCCGGCCATTGGGATGCTGAGGGAGAAGGATCCGTGCCCAAGTACAATGTCGGCGTCGGCGACGCCTTTCCGGCCGATGTGGCGGAACCCGACCGGGACCGCAGCCGCGGCTGGGAGCGGCCGGACCGCGACCGGGAAACGGACGACGCCGAACTGGCGCGCCGCTACCGCAAGCGCCGCCGCCAGTCGGAGAACATGCTGCGCGCCGTCGTCATCCTGCTGGGCATCTGGGCGGCGCTGCATTTCTTCGCCCATCACGCGCCGTCCGGCCTGCTGCTCGCCGCCGGCATCGTCTTCGCGGTGTGGGTCGCCCATCATCTGCTCGGCGGCTTCGAGCGGCGCGAGGAGCGCCGTCGCCGCCGCAGCGGGGAGGGGCTCTGATGTCCCATCACCGCCACCGCCGCAGCAGTTTCGTCGAAGGCGAGGAAGGCCGCTCCACCACTCGCGTCCAGCTCGAAATGCCGCCCCAGGCGATGGAACGGCTTCAGCGCCTGAAGGACCGCACCGAAGCGGCCTCCTATGCCGAGGTCATCCGCAACGCGCTGCGCGTTTACGAGGCGCTGGTCGGCGAAGCCGAACAGGGCCACGAGTTCGCGATCAAATCGCCCGACGGCATCATCGCGCCCTACCGGATCTTCGTGTAGGGCGCGGCGCCGCCGCATTGACGCAGCCTTGCGCCGCGTCCATCAAGCGGCGATGAAGATGCGCGATCTTGAGCGGGCCTCGGGGGTCGGGCGCGAGACCATCCGCTACTACATCCGCGAAGGTCTGCTGCCCGAACCCGAACGCCATGCCCGCAACGCCGCCACCTACGGCCCGGCGCATGCCGAGCGGCTGAAGGCGATTAAGCGCCTTCAGGAAGAACGCTTCCTGCCGCTGGAGGTCATCAAGCGCCTGCTCGACGGCGATCCCGATGCGCTGCCCGCCGGCTATGGCGGCTTTCCCGAACTGGGCGCGTTGCTCGCCGGCCGCCTCGGCATCGAGACGAGCGCCGCGCTCACCCCGCTCGACACGCTCACCCAGGGCGATCCGGTCATCGCCGCGGATGCGCACACGCTCGACCGGCTCGCCGTCATCCGCATCCGCCGCACGCGCAAGGGCGCGGCGCTCGATCTGCTCGACGCTCGCATCCTGACGCTCTGGCGCGACCTGCGCCGCGCCGGCTACGGCCCGGAGGCCTTCTCGGCCGCGCAGGTGCGCCTCTATGCCGATGCGGTCGAGGCCCTCGCCCCCGTCGAGGTCGCCAATTTCTACGCCGGCTTCGAGGGCCGCGTGAACCAGGCCGAAGCCGCCGCGCTGGCGCAGACCGGCGTCGAACTCGTCAACGGCCTGCTCGCCGCGCTGCGCATCCGCGCGGTGCTCGCGGAAGTGGCGCGGCGCACCCCGCCCTCCGCCCCGGCGGCGGGCGAATAATCCCTTCGCCGCCGAGGGTTGCGTTCGTCCCTAACGCTTCTTTAAACCCGCACCCGCCACCTTGCCTCACGATTGCGGCGCATCGATTCACAGCCCGGACGCCGATGTCCGCTCGCCTGCGCCCCGCCCCGGTACCCATGCGCGAGTTGTTTCATCAGGTTCTCTCCCCCGCCTGCCGCGTCGTCCGCCTGGCGCTGGCCGAAAAGCGTCTCGACGCCGCCGCGACGCCGGAACGCTTCTGGGACCGCCGCGAAGCCTTCCTCGCCATCAACCCGGCCGGAACCGTGCCCGCCCTGCTCGACGGCGACGTGCCGGTCAGCGGCGCCTACGCGATCCCCGAATATCTGGAAGAGACCTATCCCGAACCCGCGCTCTGGCCTCAGGCGGCGGACGAGCGGCGCGAGGCGCGCCGGCTCTACGACTGGTTCCTCGCGACCTTTCAGGCCGAAGTGACCGAGCCGCTGCTGCTGCAGAAGGTCAATCCGCGCTATTGCGGCGCGCGCACCGGCCCGCGCCCCGGCGGCCCCGACATCAACGCAATCCGCGGCGGGATGGAGGCGATCCGCCGCCATCTCGACCTGATCGGCCATCTGTCAGACACCCGCCGCTGGCTGGCCGGAGACACGCTCTCCTATGCCGACCTCGCGGCGGCGGCGCAGCTTTCGTGCCTCGACTATTGCGGCGACGTGCCGTGGAGCGCCAACGAGCAGGCGAAGACCTGGTATATGCGCATCAAGTCGCGCCCCTCCTTCCGTCCGCTGCTTGCCGAAACCGTGCCGGGCGTGCCTCCTGCACGCCACTATGCGGTCCTCGACTTCTGATCCGGCGCGTCTCGTCGCGGCGCTGCGCGCCAAGGCGGCGGCGCTCGGCTTCGACGCGCTGCGCATCGCGCCGGCCGCGACCTCTCGCCAAGCGCAGGCGGCGCTCCGCGATTTCGTCGCCGAAGGCCGCCACGGCACGATGGCCTGGATGGCCGAGACGCTGGACCGACGGCTCGATCCGCGCACGCTCTGGCCGGAGGCGAAAAGCGCCATCGTCGTCGCGCTGAACTACGGACCGCCGGACGATCCGCTCGCCGCCACGAGGGCGCGAGATCGCGGCGCGATCAGCGTCTATGCCCGCGGCCGCGACTACCACGACATCATCAAGGGCCGCCTGAAGGAACTTGCCGGGCTCGCCGCCGCGCGCACCGGCGCGGCGGTCAAGGTCTTCGTCGATACCGCGCCGCTGATGGAAAAACCGCTCGCCATGGCGGCGGGGATCGGCTGGCAGGGCAAGCACACCAATCTCGTCAGCCGCGATTTCGGCTCGTGGCTCTTCCTCGGAATCATCCTCACGGCGGCGGCGCTTGCGCCGGACGATCCGCATACCGACCAGTGCGGCACCTGCCGCGCCTGTCTCGACGCCTGCCCGACAGACGCCTTCCCCGCGCCCTACCGGCTCGATGCGCGGCGCTGCATCTCGTATCTGACCATCGAACACGCCGGGACCATCGATGCGGCGCTCCGGCCCGGCATCGGCAACCGCATCTATGGTTGCGACGATTGCCTGGCGGTCTGTCCCTGGAACAAGTTCGCCGTCGCCGGACGCGAGACGAAACTTGCCGCCCGCGACGATCTCGCCGCGCCGCCGCTCGCCGATCTCGCGGCGCTGACCGACGCGGCCTTCCGCGCCTTCTTCTCCGGCTCGCCGGTCAAGCGCATCGGCCGCGACCGCTTCGTGCGCAATGTGCTGATCGCCATCGGCAACAGCGCCGATGCGGACCTCCTGCCCGCCGCGACCGCGCGGCTGGACGATGATAGCCCGCTGGTCCGCGCGATGGCGGTCTGGGCCTGCCGCCGCCTGATGGACGAGGCCGCCTTCGCGGCGCTGGCGGCGGAGCGGCGGGCGCGCGAACGCGATCCCGCCGTCCTCGCGGAGTGGGGCTAAAGCCCTTCGAACAGCGCCGTCGAAAGATAGCGTTCGGCGAAGCTCGGAATGATCGCGACGATGGTCTTGCCGGCGTTTTCCGGCCGCGCCGCCAGATGAAGCGCCGCATAGGCCGCCGCGCCCGACGAGATGCCGACCGGAATGCCCTCGCTGCGCGCCAGCTTGCGGGCGTACTGGAAGGCGATGTCGTTGGTGACGGTGACGATCTCGTCGATGACGGCGGTATCGAGGATCTTCGGCACGAAGCCCGCGCCGATGCCCTGAATCTTGTGCGGCCCGGCCGGCTTGCCGGACAGCACGGCCGAATCCTCCGGCTCCACCGCGACCATTTTCAGGCCGGGCTTCTTCGCCTTCAGCACGCTGCCGACGCCGGTGATCGTGCCGCCGGTGCCGACGCCCGACACGACGATATCGACCGCGCCCTTGGTGTCGTTCCAGATTTCCTCGGCCGTGGTGCGGCGGTGGATGGCGGGGTTCGCCGGGTTCTCGAATTGCTGCGGGATGATCGCGCCCGGAATCTCGGCGACCAGTTCCTGCGCCCGGGCGATCGCCCCGCGCATGCCCTTCGCGCCCTCGGTCAGTTCCAGCTCCGCGCCCAGCAGCGCCAGCATCTTGCGCCGCTCGACCGACATCGTCTCGGGCATCACCAGGATCAGGCGATAGCCCTTGGCCGCCGCCACGAAGGCGAGCGCGATGCCGGTATTGCCCGAGGTCGGCTCGACCAGAACCGACTTGCCCGGCGTCAGCACGCCGCGCGCCTCCAGATCCTCGATCATGGCGACGCCGATGCGGTCCTTGACGCTGGCGATGGGGTTGAAGAACTCCAGCTTCAGCAGCACGTCGGCCTTCGCGCCGGCTTCGGCGGCGAGGCGCTTGATGCGCACCAGCGGGGTGTCGCCGATGGTCTGGGTGATGGAGTCGTAGATGCGGCCGCGCCCGGGCAGGCGGCCCTCGGCGGGGGTGGCGGCGTCGCTCATGGGTCTCTCCTTCGATCTGCCCCTATTTGGCCCGGACGGGCCGCCTCGATCATGGGCGCGGGACTTACGCCAGAGTTCAGCCCGACTTACGCCCCGACTGCAACGGCGCGATTACCGCCCCGTGGAGCCGAAGCCGCCCGCCCCGCGCGCCGTGTCGTCGAGGCTCTCGACCTCGACCGGCGCGGCCTGCACGAAGGGCGCGATCAGCAGCTGGGCGATCCGCATCCCCCGGGTCACCGTGAACGGCTCGGCCCCCAGATTGACCAGAATGACCCCGACCTCGCCGCGATAGTCGCAATCGATGGTCCCCGGCGCGTTCAGCACGGTGACGCCGTGCTTGGCGGCAAGGCCGGAGCGCGGCCGCACCTGCCCCTCGTGGCCGGGCGGCACGGCGATCTGCAACCCGGTCGGCACGATCGCCCGCGCCCCCGGCTGCAGCACGAGATCGGCGGTGAGCGCCGCCATCAGGTCCATGCCGGCCGCGCCCTGGGTCTCATAGCGCGGCAGCGGCAGATCGGCCCCGTGCGGCAGGCGTCTGACGGAAAGCTTCATGTCGTTGCGAACTCCGCGGCGATGCGCCCGGCCAGCCGCTCGGCGACCTGATCCTTGGGCAGTTTGGGCCAGGCTTCCTCGGTCGTGCCGGTGACGAGGACGACCGTGTTGTCGTCGCCGCCCATGACGCCCGTCTGCGGCGACACGTCGTTGGCGACGATCCAGTCGCAGCCCTTCTTCGCCAGCTTCTGGCGGGCGTGCGGCACGAGCTGTTCCGTTTCGGCGGCGAATCCGATCACCAGTTTCGGGCGGCGGAAGGGATGGCGCGACAGCGTCGCCAGAATGTCCGGGTTCTCGGCGAGGGCGAGCGGGGCGGGGACCTCGCCGGTCTTCTTGATCTTCTGCGCCGCGTCGCGTTCGGCGCGCCAGTCGGCGACGGCGGCGGCGCAGACCGCGATGTCGGCGGGCAGGGCGCGTTCGGCGGCGGCCAGCATCTCGCGCGCCGTCTCCACCTTCACCAGCGTGACGCCGGGCGGCGCTTCGATGGCGACCGGGCCGGAGATCAGCGTCACCCGCGCCCCGGCGCGGGCCAGCGCGGCGGCGATGGCGTGGCCCTGCTTGCCGCTGGAGCGGTTGGCGATATAG
>ERZ724513.1037-NODE-1037-length-14083-cov-5.257913_pt1 | contig 14083 bp, 7 predicted proteins | sample MGYA00376046_ERZ724513 | MGnify/ENA primary metagenome ERZ724513 (study PRJEB28724, sample SAMN07190883) | activated sludge metagenome | isolation source: activated sludge of sewage treatment plant in Hong Hong | place: Hong Kong | collected 2016-03-17 ... | reverse complement strand
CGCGGGCCTTCTCGAGCGAGAGGGCGGCGACCTCGCCGTAGGCGTTCCACAGGGCTGTCAGCGCCGCCTCACGGGCGATCTCGGCCTCGCGGATCTCGAGCTCCAGGAGCAGCCCCTCGGCGCGCAGGTTCTTGATCATGGCGATCGAGGCGGCGTGGGCGATCCTGAGGTCGGACTGGCGGATCGCCTGGTCGATCTGCTCGTTGACCGCCATGATCTCGACCTGCTCCTGGCGCGCCTGTTCCTCGAGGTCGGCCTGCAGTCCGGCCTGGCTGAGAATTGCGGCGCACTGTGCGTCGGTCGACGCGTCAAGGGCCTCCTTCTCGGCCTCGCACTGCTGGCGGACGAGGTAGATCCCGCGCGGATCGGGGGTCGAGAAGCCGAAGATCCCGGGGCCGCCGAGCAGTTCCTTCTGGACGCGGAACTTGCACTCCAGCCGCATGGCGTCGAGCTGCTTCTTTGCGGCGTACTGGACGTGCGAGCACTCGGCGAGCGCCTGAGACTGCATCAAAGCCTCCCGCTTTTCGCCGTGCTCGTCGATGATCATGAAGATCCGGTGGTCGAGCTCGTGGAGCAGGTCGCCGAGCTCGGCGACCGCGCGGGCCTGCTCCGCGAAGCGCTCTTCCTCGACCGCGACCGCGTGGTGGTTGTTCTCGAGGGTCTGCACGGCCTGGTCGATCCGCACGCCGGCGGCGGCGACCGCGGCGTCGAGCTCGGCGATCTGGCCGCCGTGCTGGCCGCACGAGGCAAGGTCGGGGGCGCTGTCGCCGGGGAGCGCGCCGCACAGGGCGCGCAGCTTGGCGTCGAAGTCGGCGGTCAGTTGTAGGGCGGTCGCCTGGGTGCTGTGGGTCTTCTCCTCGTAGTCGCGCATCGCCTGCCACGCGGTCTCGGCGAGGTCCGCGAAGGTCGTCAGGTCATCGGCGGCGAAGGCGTGGACGGCGTCGAAGTTGGTCCGGCCCTGCTTGATGTCCTCGGGGCCGAGGGCCATCGGGACGTAGGCTGCCGCGTGACCGAACGGGTTGGCGGCGGGTCCGAGGTCGCGGAAGGCGAGCGCGAGCGTGTCCCAGGTCGCGGCGAGGGCCTGGAAGTCGGCGGCGGGGTCGTCCGCGCTGCGGGCGTGGGCCTCGAGCGCGAGGGCGTGCAGGTCGAGCGCGGCCTGCTGAACCTGGCCGCTCAAGGTCGACGGATCGTCGCCTGCGCGAAGGGACAGGCGCGTCCACGCGGCGGTGAGGTCGGCGAGGCGGGTGCCGAGGCGCAGCTCGGTCGTCGCGGCGGTGTCCGGGAGCTCGTCGGGGTTGTGCGCGCGGATGTAGCCGAGGCCGTCGAGGTAGTCGGGCGTCAGCAGCGGGACGAGGGCTCCGGCGAGGCGCTCGCGCGCGCCGGCGAGGATGTCGAGCTCGCGCACGAGGACGTCCGTCGCGGGTTCGCCGAAGTCGTCCTTGTAGGCGAAGGCGGCGTCGATCGTCGCCTCGGTGGCGAGCAGGGCGGCGGCTTCGGCTTCGCGGTTGGCGAGCAGCGCGGCGTAGTGGGTGAACGCCTCGCCCCAGGCGCCGGGGATCTGCGGGGCACCGCGGCGAAAGAGCGCGGTCGCGCAGCGCAGCGCGCGGGCGTCGAGGCAGGTCTTGCCAGCCTTGTACGCGGGGGACTCGGCGGTGCAGTCGGTCCAGGTGAACGCGCCGCCGGGCGGAGTGATCGCGTCGCCGTGCAGGCCGGCGAGGACGTCCGGGAGCTGGTAAGCGGCGGTCCACAGGGCGCCGCCGCACGCGAGCATCTCCTCGGGCGTGCAGGTGCCGTCGGTGCAGGCGTCGCACGCGGGGGACGGCTCGGGAAGCGTGTCGGCCGTGCCGTAGTCCGTGCCGAGGCCGTCGCAGGCGGCGTCGTCGAGGTCGTCCGGCGCGAGCCAGCCGGGCGGCTGGATGTTCTCGGGGGCAGCCTCCGGCGGCGGGTCGAGCGGGCCGTCGAGCGGGCCCTGCTGGCGGAGGACGAACGTGCCGGTCGCGTGAAGCGGCTCGTCGCGCAGGCCGGTCAGCGTCTCCTCGGCGGTGCCCTCGATCGTGCGGCCGTCAGCGCCGATCGTGCCCGTGAGGACGATCGTGCGGCCGAGCTCGCGCGCGAGCGCGCTCTCCTGCCAGCCGGCGGCGGGCAGCACCTCGCGGAGCTCGAGGGCGACCTCGCCGGCCGGGGTCCAGGTGCCGGTGGCCGCGCTCGCGTGCGGGAACAGGAGTTCGCCGGGCTCTACCTGCCCGGCGAGCGTGCCGTCGTCACGGAAGTCGAGGGCGACCGAAAGACCGCTGCCGCCGACGCTCACGCCGCCGACATCCAGCGTGATCGCGCCGCGAAAGACGCTGTCCTCCGGGACAACCGCGGGTTCGATCGTCCACAGCCCCGGCCCGCCGCTGGAGAAGAGGCGCACCGCCAGGGCGTGCTCGTCGGAATTGAGGAGGTCGCGGTCGACGGTGGCGACGATCTGGGCGGTGCCGCCGGGCGGGAGTTCGGCGGGCGCCCCGTCGACGAGGATGGCGGGGCTAAGGGCCTCGAGGCGGTAGATGAGCATCCCCGGGCCGTCGTTGTGCAGGGTGGTCCGGGCCTCGGTCTCGCCCCACGGCAGGAGCGTGTGGTACTCGGCGAGCTGCGGCAGGCCGGCCAGCGCCGCCGAGGGGCCTGTCCCCTGACAGCGGCCGTGCGCGTCGCAGGTCTCGGCCGCGGCGCAGTCGTCGTCGGCCAGGCAGCCGGCGATGCAGATCCGGAGCTCGCAGCGCAGACCGGCGGCGCAGTCGGCGTCGACCTGGCACGGACTGCCGGCAGGGCCGCCGCCGGACGGCTCCGACGGCTGGGGCGGATCGGGGACGTCCGGCGCCGGGGCGGTGTCCGACATCGCGCTTGGGGGGGACTCGGGCGGCTGCCCGGAAGTACAGGCGAAGGGAAACAGGGCCGACAGGGCGGCCCTGACGAGAGTGGGTCGAATCACAGCAATAGCTCTCCTGACGCGCCCGTTCGGGCGCGGCGGCGTGGGGTCATGGGGACTCGGCGAAGTGCCGGCGGTGTCGCGGGTGCGACAGGAGTCGAGCGGGACGCTCAGGCGCGGGCGAGCGACGTCCCGAAGCGGTCGACGAGCGAGGCGAGCTGACGGCGCGGCTCGTCCATCGCCGAGCGGGCGACGGAGATGCAGCCCTCCGGCAGATCGTCGACGGGCTGCAGGACGACGGTCGCGCCGGGCGCCCGCAGCAGGTACACCTCGCCGCGGCGAGTCACGTAGAAGATCCGCGTCGGCGTCTCGTAGAAGCCGGGGGCGTGGAGCCGGGCCTCGACGACGGTGCATTCGATGTCTGCGGCGGCGATGGTGTTCATCGGTTGCGTTCCTTTCAATAATTTCGAGGCCGAAGGCTGGTGCAAAGATAGGCCTTGCACCTCCCGGAGCAGAGCTCGTGGGGCTAGTCGGTAGATGGTGGATGCCGTAAGATAAAGTCGATGGTGCGAAAACGACCGCCGGTCGACGATCCACAAGAAAAGGAGCTCTACGCCTCGACCGAGGAGCTCCAGGCGATCACCAACGTGGGGCGCAAGACGCTCGGGATGTGGGTCAAGCGCAAGCTGTTGCCGGCGCCCACGGTCACGTCCGACGGCCACGGCTCCAAGTCGCTGTGGCCGAAGGTCGCGCTCGAGCTGGCCCGCTTCATCATGGAGAAGCAGGCGCAGATGTACACGCTCGACGAGATCGCCGAGATGATCAAGGTGCGCTGGCCGTCGATGGACGAGTGAGGGGCCAGGGGGTGGAGATCAGGTCAAGGGCGATCGAGCGCTTAGCAGTTTCACTCCTTCCGATAATTACCAAATACGACCGACCGCCCTCCAAGTCAACGAGAAATTTGCTCGCGTTTTCGCGCAAACCGGCTCCTGGGGGCTGTACGCCCAGGACTTGCGCGGCCGGGCCGGCAGGAATTATACAAAGGGTGCCGCCGCCTCCCCGCCCGATCCACACCGCCATGGCCCGCCGCGTCAGCTCCGAGCACAAACCGTTCGCTACTACCGAGGAACTGCGGGCGATCACCGGGCTCGAGCGGCAGTCGCTGCGGCTGTGGGTCCGCCGGGGGCTGCTGCCGAAGCCCGGCTACTTCTCGGACGGCAAGCACGGCGTTCGGTCACGGTGGCCCCGGTCGGCGCTCGACCGCGCACGGTTCGTGATGGCGATGCGCGCCCAGGGGCACACGCTCGACAAGATCGCCGAGATGATCCGCGAGAAGTGGGGGCCGGAGGATGCCGGGGGAGCCTGAACCGGGCGGGCGGCGGATCCGTCGGATCGACGCCGCGAGATGGCGCGCCGAGCTCGACCTCGACGCCCAGGTCGTCACGGCGTTCGAGACGAAGGACGACCACGTCGTCGGTGTGATCGGGCGCGGACGATGGGAGCCGCTGCCTCCCCCGCTCGACCGCTTCCGCGGGCGCGTCGTATCCGACGAGCTCGACGATGACACCTGACCGAGCTTGCTGAGCCGCGGCACTCGGGCCTGGTCCTTCGGACATGGCCCATGGACGGACGTTATGCCGTGGTTCACGCGTAGGTGCTCCCGGGGAACCCGGCGACCCTCCTCGTACTCGTCGGAACTCGAAGTTTCCGAATAAGGTTTTTGGGCGCGGGGCGGCGTTCTTCGTCGCCCTCATTCGAGGAGCCTCTTGATCGCCAGTGCCGTCTTCTTTAGCTCGACTGAGTCGAGGCCCTTGCCGTCCTCCTCGCTCGACGTGAAGAGCGTCTTGCCTCCGGCAAAGCCGTTCCTCTCGTACCAAGCGCGCTTCCACTCCCAGCCCCGCTTGTAGTCGGGGCGGCTGAGCATGCCGAGGTGCTCCCAGACGAGAAGGTCGCCATCGGCCGTGACGAAGGAGAAGTCGGGGCGCAGGCGGCCCGCTGCGGTCGTCCCATCGAGCACGCGTTCATACTCGTAGGGGATGCCGAGCTGGAACAGCATGTTTGCGATCACCAACTCTGACTTACTGCGCACCAGGTGGCCCTTCTCGGTTCGGTGGATCAGGTGCTCGGCGAAGGGCACCGAGTCATCGGCGGCACGGATGACGCCCTGGAAGATGTTGGTGTTGCGGCGCGCGGTCTCCGACCGCTCCGGTCGCGAGAGGTCGAAGAGGAGTGTCGCGTCGTCGCCCTCGATGAGAAGCACGAGTTGTTCACGGGACCGAGTGAGCGCGGTGTAGACAAGTTCGCGCGACAGCAACCGACTGTTCTTCGGCAGGATGACGAAGACCTTCTTGAACTCGCTACCCTGCGCCTTATGGACGGTAAGCGCGTAGGCCAGCTCAAGGGGGGCATAGCCGTCCGAGAACTGGTTGGGCCAGTAATCGAAGGTCAGGTTTGGCCGCCCGGCGAACACGCCCTTGAGCATGTTCTTCACCTTCGACATCAAGGCAACCTCGCCGTTCGCGATGTAGTGCTCCTCCACTGCGCGTTCGACCCAGTTGTACGCCTTACGATGCTGGTTCGTGGTCTGGATGACCTTGTCCTTCGCTACGATGGTCTCGTCGCCGAGACGCACGCCCCAGGCAGTCGCCGCCCCCTCCAGCTCCTTCGCGCGGAACTGCCGTTGAACCCACCGATTCAGGTCATGCACGCCGTGCGAGTGCATGCGGACGGGCGACAGGATCTGCCAGCGCTCCGAGCCCTCGGGCGCATCGAACGGCACCCAGCCCTTGTCATCGAGGCCAAGTGCCCTGTCGAACCCAGCAACGTCGCTCGGGCCGCTCAGCCCGAGGTGCCGTTGGAACGCCGCCAGGATCTGCGCGCGCAGGTCGTCGGGCGTCTTCCACAACGCGATCTCGAGGTCATTGAACTTCTCGCCCAGCTCGAGGTCGCTGAGCACGCGGTCGGCGTCGACGGGCTGCTGTTCGCGCGTGAACCAAGACGCGAGTCGGAGCGCATCCGACGCCGACGAGGATGCCGCTGCTGCCGCGCGAACCTCGACCGAGAGTCGGGCGAGCGCGTGGCCGAGCGGCGAGCCGTCTTCCGCCTTTGCATCTGTCGTTTCGAGGTATGAGACGAGGTCGGCAAAGGGGCGCCCGACGCCGATGGGCGGAAGCTGGTTCGGATCGCCAACTAAGATGATTCGCTGCACGTGGGCAAGGTCGAGCGCTTCGAGGACGGCGACCAGATCATCCATCGTGAGCATAGAGCACTCGTCGATGACGACCGTCTTCTCCTTTCGGTACTTGTCCTTGCCGTCGAACTTCGGCCGCTGGCGAGAGCCGTCGTACCGGTCGAGGCGGTAAAGGAACTGTGCGACGGTCATTGCCTCTGCGTTGGTCGCCTTGCCGAGGCGGACGCGTGCCTTTCCGGTCGGCGCGAGTAGCAGGAAGCCGTCTTTCTTGAGCACCTCGGAGAGCATGAGCGCGCCCATGACCGACGTCTTACCCGTGCCGGCGCGTCCCACAAGGACGCTGAGACGTCGGAGCAAGAGCCGCTCGAGCGCGACCGCCTGCTCCTCGATGGCCTGCTGGTGGAGCTCGTTGTCCTTGTCGAATCTGCTGCCCGCTTCGGAAATGGCCGTGACGAGCAGCTTCCGCCAGTCCGCTTTGATGGGCGCCGCTGCCTTTGCTGCGCGCTTGCCGAGCACTGAGCGAAGCCGGTCCTCTCGACCCTTCAGCTCCGCTAGCTGAAGCGCCACCGTCGGCGCTCCCTCTGCAGCGGGGATGTCGATGATCTCGACGACGCCAGCGAGCGTCGAGCGGTTCGTGCTCGGCCAGTCCGAGCGGATGACGCACGGGTGCGCGAGATCGAGCGAGCCGACACGCTGCAGCGCCTCGGACACGCTGAGGAGCGCATCGCCGTTCTTCGACGCTTCACGCAGCACGGCGACAAGCGCTGCACGCAGACGGCGCGCGTCGTTCGGCGAGCCCACCTTCGACGGCGCCGGGATCGGATGCTTCGCGGCGATGGTCACGTCAGGCAGCAGCGCGCGATCGATGGTTCCGACAGACACTGGCGAGTCGTTCCTGTCGCCGAGGTCCACCTCGCTCATGCGGTACGGGTTCGCAAGGATCTCCTCGTCGGTCACCTTCGCGGCCGTGCCTTTGGCGCGCCCCTTCGGGTCGAACCAGCGCAGCGTCTGCTCAGTGGTGAGCGCGAAGCGCGAGAGCAGCTTGAGCAGCGCCCGGCGCTCGTCAGGGAGGTCCGTCCACGTCTCCTGGATCGCCTTTAGGTCCTCGGCATAAGCAGGCTGCGGAGGCTTCCGCTTCCCCCGAAGGATCGCGTCGACCGTCGGCCACGGATCGGCGTCCGCCTTTACCGTGCCCGTCGAGCGCAACTCCAGCGCGAGCGCTGTCCCAAGCCGCATGCCCAACGCCTCGAGCGCGGGGCCAAGCCCTGGGAACGGACCTCGGTCCTGCCACGCCTGCGCGATCTGCTGGTTGAGCCACTCCTCGCGACGCTCCCACGGGCCTTTCGCTATGCCGTGCTCGCGGATCTTCCGCACTGACTCGAGGCACCGGACCAATGTTGAGAGCGCGATGTCGGCGGGCGCGAGCTCAGCGGCGTAGGAGAAGACGCGAACGTGTGCAGGGTCAGCGGGCACGGCGATTTCGCGTAGGAGCCGTTCACGTCGAGCGTCTTCGGCGGCGTCGCCGGTGGGTTCCAGGTAGTCGTGGTACGGCAGCAAGAACCCATCCTCGCCATCTGGGCGGATCGTGTGGTGGATGAGCAGGTCCCACATAAGGTGCGTGGGCTTCTCCTTCGAGACGTCGTAAGCCTTCGGCTGCGCGACGTTAGTGATGCGCCCGACGCCCATCACGAGGCGCGCGATCGTGTCGCCGAGGGGCTGCCCCTCCTTGCAGTAGAAGAATACTAGCGAGCGCTCCGGTGCAAGATGGCTAGCAAACAGCTTGAGGATCGCCTCCTGGCGCTCGCGCCCGAAGACCCATGGGCTGGGGAACGGGGCCTCCTCGTCGAGCGGGAGCGGCATCGGGAGGCGCTCGTCGATTGCTTGCTGCTCGCTCTTGAGCATCCACGCGAACGGCACGACGAACGTGGCGAAGGACGGGATCCTCACCAGGGTCGGCTTCAAGTGCCCGTGCGTGTCCGCGGCCTTCTTATTGCTCGCATACGGGTGAACAAAGCGTCGAGACCACTCCTCTTTGTTCATGAAGGCACCCGACTCGGCCTTGCAGGCGGGCAGTTCGTCGGGCTCCAGCGTACTCCACCGCTTGCCCGCGATCGCGTCTTCGCGCGCGTCGTCGCGCTCCTCACGGATGCGGTCGAGCGCGGCGCAGAAGGCATTGCAGGAAGGTTGGCGGCAGACCGTGCCGTTCCATCGGGAGTCGTGCCAAGCAACGCGTGCGGTCAGGTGGAACATAAGCCCCTTGATGTCATGTCATGCCTCGGCCTCGTTCACCTCGGGTCATCCATCCGCTTTGCGGCGTGGCTGCCGCCCTTGCGAACGCTCTCCGGGTGCGATTGGCCATTGGGATGCACGATACCGTGCTTGGTCGCGGATGGGTAGGTGGTGGATAGGCAGCGGGCAATTCTCCCAAATTCCGCCGCATTAATCCCAGGAGACCCCGCAGTTCTCCGTGGGTCGGCGCCAAACCACGCGGACCGGCGGTCCGCGCTGGCCACCGGCTGATGGCGACCTCAAGATCGCGCCGGGTTGGGGTGGGCCTCGACCCATCCGATCAGAGTCGCTGAGTAACTGCCTCCCTCAGAGACGATGCCGCGGTGCTGGAGATCGCGCTCGAGCTGCGGCTCGATGTGCTCATGCAGCAGGGCCTGACTTTGCGGTTCCGGCAAGGTCGTGTTCGCAGGTGCGCGGCGGAACAGGGCGGCGCCGAGCCGCTCGATCCGGGGGCTCCGGCGGCCGGTGAGGTCCACGGCGAGCGGATGCACCACCACCCGGTTCTCGCCGGCGGACCCGCGGGTCTCGATGCGCCACCACGTCAGGACACCCGGCCCCTCGTCCCCGGCCACCGCAGTGCCGAGTTCCTCGGGCGCGAGCGCTTGCCACCGGCGGAGTGCGTCCGCCATGAGCGGATGATCGAGACCGAGGAGCTCGAGGTCGCCGCGCCCGCGCGCGAGGTCGCGGTCGGTCGTCAGGCGCCGCGAAGTCGTGCCGTCCGGCTCGGTGACTGCGAGGATCTTGGCGTCGACGCGCTGGATCTTTCGGCCATCGGACTCGAGCGCAGCGCGCAGGAACTCGACCATGCGATCGATCCCCGGACCGGTGTCGGCGAATGGCTTGTAGTCCTCGAGCGAGAAGCCGTCGAGATCCTGGAACAGCTCGAACACGACCTTGCGGGCCTCGGTCGCGTTCGACAGGGCCGCCTCGAGCTCTTCCTTCGTGCGCCGTAGCTCGGGATCGGAGAGGGCCTCGCGGTAGAGCTTGTCGTAGGTGAGCCGCTCGGAGAGCTGGCCGAGGATCTGACCGCGGAGATCCTCGGCCACGTTCCCGTGCTCGTCGATCTTCCCGACGGCCTTGGCGATCTCCTTCAGCTTGTCGTCGAGGAGCAGAAAGATCTTGCCCTCGATCGTGTCCGAGAGGACGAGATTGTACACCTGCGCGGTGTGGCGCTGGCCGTAACGGTGGATCCGGCCGATGCGTTGCTCGACGTCCATCGGGTTCCAGGGCAGGTCGAAGTTGAAGAGGATCCGGGCGAACTGGAGGTTGATCCCCTCGCGGCCGGCCGCCGTGCACACCAGCACGCGCGGGCCGTCGGGCTTCTTGAATCGCCGCTCGGCGGCCAGCTTGGCCCCGTGGTCGCCCCCCTTCAGCACTTCGACACCCTGGCCAGGATATACTCGCTCGATCTCGCGGCCGAGCAGGTCGACCGTGCCGAGGTAGGTAGCGAAGATGACGACCTTCTCCTGCGGGTTCTGCTGCCACAGGATGCCGAGGGCGTGCAGCAGCTTCTCGACCTTGGTCTCGCGGTGGTCGGGGAAGAGGCGCAGCAGCTCGCGGATCCGCAGGCGCTCCTCGGGCAAGGCGAGGCTGATCGCCATGACCGCTGCGTCCTCGCCAGCGGCCGCCGCGTACTCGCCAGCGGCTGCGTCGGACGCGAGCTCGAGCTCTTCCTCGTTCAGCTTGCGCAGGAGCTTCACCCGCAGGTCGGCGAGGATCTGCTCGACCTGGCTGCGGCCGACGCTGTCGCGCGGGAGCTCGTACTCCTCGTGGATCAGGTCGCGCGTCTCGTCGAGCAGGCGCTGGCGCGCGTCGACGTCGAGCTCCTGATCCTTGAGGATTGCCTCGTGCAGCGTCAGCGCCATCATGCGCCGGCGGCGTGTGCGGCGGACGGCGGCGAAGCTCGAGGCGGCGGTCTTCTGGAAGATCGTCATGACGAAGCCGAGGGCGCGGCCCTGGTTGCCCTGGCGCTTGGCGAGCGCGAAGCCGTCTTCGAGATACTCGCGCAGCGCGGCGTAGAAGGTGCGCTCGCCGTCGACCATCGTGAAGGACTCGGTGTGGACCCACCGGCGGGCGAACAGCGGCGAGCCGTCGGGGCGGCAGGCGTCGGCCTTGGTCCGGCGGAAGATGACGGCGCTGAGGCGGTGGCGGTTGTCCACCATGTCGTCGGCGTCGCGGAACAGGGTCGGTTGCAGGAGCTGGATCAACATCCAGAAGCGGAAATGATCACCCTGGTGCGGCGTCGCCGAGAGCAAGATCAAATCGCGCGTGTGTCCCTTGAGAGCCTCGGCGAGCTTGTAGTTCTCGGTCTTCGTGACCTTGGTGCCGCTTCGGAACGCGGTCAGGTGGTGCGCCTCGTCGAACACGACGAGGTCCCACGGCGGCGCCTCGAGCAGGCGACGGATCCGGGCAGCGCGCTTGAGGGTGTCGACGCTGGCGATCAGCAGGTCGTGCTTGATGAACGCGTTGGACTTACGGTCGGTGACGTCGCCCTCGCTGCCGAAGACCTCGAAGTCGAGGCGGAAGACCTCGTTCATCTCGCGGTGCCAGTTGTTGACCAGGCCGGCGGGTACGATCAGCAGCGCGCGGCGCAGCTCGCCGCGGCTGGCGAGTTCGCGCAGGATCAGCGCGGTCTCGATCGTCTTGCCGAGGCCGACCTCGTCGGCGACGAGGAACCGCCGCGGCGACGCGGTCGACACGCGGTGGGTCAGTACAACCTGGTGCGGGAGGAGGTCGATCGGCGCCGCGGTGAGGGCGGCGGCGCTCTCGATCAGCGGCAGGTCGTGGGATTCGTAGGCGAGCCAGGCGTTACGCACGCGGGCGGGCGTGGCGGCGACACCGGCGACGACGCGGTCGGCCGGCGTCTGCGCGTGACGCAGGGCGGCGACCGCGACTAGCTTCTCGCCCTGGGCGAAAAACGCGCGGATGTAGCCGTTGCGTGGCGCAGCGACGACGACGCCGCCGCCGTACTCGGGGTGCTCGACGCGCTGTCCCGGAAGGAAGTCGCTGGTCGTGGACATTCAGGAGATCCGAGGGTGGTAGAGGCCGAGCCAGGCGTCGCTGTCGGCGTCGGAGTTCTTTGCGTTGGAGCGCAGCAGGCGCGCAGCGTCGTCCTCGGCGCCGCCCCACAGGCAGCGGCCGAGCGGTAGCACCGGCTCGTCCTTGCCGTGGTGCAGACGCCAGAAGTATGCGGCGTCGGTGCGGTGCATGACGATCCGGTTGCGGCCGTTCGGGATCCAGAAGACGAGCGCGGCCTGACCCTCGTAGTGGTTCTGGAAGTCGAGGATCGAACGGCGGAGGTCTTCTTCGAGCCAGGCGATGGCGTCGTCCTCCTCCAGCACGTCGAGACACCCCTCGAGGCCGGCGACGACAAGGGCGTCGCCGCCTGCGCCGGGGAGCTCCTCCGGCCAGCGGGACCGCAGGGCGAAGAACCCGCGCATCGAGCAGACGGCCTCGGGGTTGATCACGTCGGCGAGGGCCGCCGGATCCCACAGGAGCGACATGCCGCGGCGCTTCCAACTGTCCTGGCGGAGGAGCTTCATCGGGTCAACTCTCCAGATTGAGCTTCTGCTGGGCGTCCTTGATCTCGACCTGCTTGGACTGCCACGTGCGCAGGTGGACGAGGGCCTGGCGGGCGGCCTTGCGCAAATCCGCGTTCGGGCCGTGGTCGGCGAACCACTGCACGAGTTCGCCAAGCGCCGGATGGGCCTTGAACTTGGGGTTGCTCAGGGTCTCCTTGACGGAGATGTTGCTGCCCTCGTAGCAGGCGCCAATCACGAACGCGGCCTGATCGTAGTCGCTGGCGAGATGCTGTCGCGGCTTGCCGTGCCAGCGCCGGGCGATCTCGAGGAAGGGGGTCATGTGGAAGACCTTCGCCTTCTCGAAGCACCAACCCCGCTCCTCATACTGGCTGGGCGAGAGGCTGGTGCCGCGGAGATATTTCTGCACCTGGTCGCGCGCGACATGATCGGTGCCGGTGAACATGCGAAGGAACTGGCGAGTCATGCCGTCACAGGCAGCGGGAGGGGGGTCCTTGAGTGCGAGACTCTCCTCGTCGAGCAAGACTCTGATGTTTTTAATGATACGGTTGCCGCCCATAGCTACACCGTTGCCGAACAGGACTCGGATGCCTGCCATGGCATCCTTGACGTCCATGGGATCCCCGTTGGCCTTCATGACCTTGCCGTAATGGCGCGAGTAGTACTCGAGGGCCTTGCCGCAGCGGATGAGCTGGAGGTCGGCTTCGGGAAGTCCGGCCTTCTGGTGAAGCTCGAGCATTTGCTTAAGGCCCTTGATGTCCTCGAGGACCTGGCGCCGCATCAGCGCCCAACTGACGGGCTTGGGGTCGTCGGTGCGCTTGCGGCAGACGTGGATGATGTCGTACTCGACCTGCTTCGCGCCGAACTCGCCCTCGCCCTTGGTCTCGTCGCTGCGGATCGGGTAAACGGCCTCGAGGTAGAAGCCGCCCTCGAAGAGACTCTCAAGGACGTCGACCCAGGGCGCGTCCTCGGCGTGGTGGAAGGTGAAGGCGAGGATCCCGCCGGGCTTGAGGATCCGGTAGGCCTGCTTCCACGCCTGGGTGAGCAGCTTGCGGTAGTAGCCGTCGGGATCTTCGGGCTGGCGCGCCTTATTCGAGACGGCCTCGAGGGTCTTCGGGACGTAGGGGGCGGTGAAGTAGTCGGGGTATCGGTCCTTGAGGACGAGCCTCAGCCAGACATAGAAAAAATCGGAAAGCTCCGAGTAGTGCACGAGACCGCCGAAAGGTGGATCAGTGACTACGAGGTCGAAGGTACCGTCCGCGAGTTCGCCGAGATCAGTAGCGGAGCCACAGGCGATCGTGCTGCGCGGGAGTACAGGATCCTCCGGACGAACTTTCACGCTCTTGCTCTTGGGAAGATCCGCGGCTTCTTTGGGAGCGAGACGGGACTGAAGAAACTCGGTGCTGACCAACTCCCACGGGTCGGCAGACCAATCGACGGATTCAGGCAGGCCGCTGTAGCTCGACGTCCATGGCCCGTATCCGATGCGGCAGAAAACGCCGCATTCGATGCTGACGTCCTTCGGATGATAGTTTCCGTTGGAAAGCGCGGGAGCAAAATGATCTTTGGCGCGATGCCAGAAGCTCAACATGCACTGGTTGCGAAGGTACTGTTGGAACGCCCCGAGGACGTACTCTCGTGCTTCCCAGCGGTGCTTGCCGTCGCCGACTTGGTGGATCGCCTTCAGCAGCAGCGCGTGGACAAGGAGTTGGCGCGGGTTGAACATGGTCCACCAGTGGGTGAATCCGTGGTTGGGGATCCCACCATTGAGGTGGTGGGTCATAAACCCATGAGGCAGCTCGCTCCGCGGCCAATAGGGGGCGAGATCTCGATCGCGCCGCTGCTCCCACTCCCGAGCGGCTGCGTCGAACGCGGCCGAATTCTGAACGGCGGCGAAGAAGCGGCCGCCGTACGCCGACGAGCGCTCCCGACTCCCTGGGCAGTAGCCCTGGAGCATGTATGCTGCCACCGGGCCGCTCTTGCCTGACGCCTTGACGGTCGTCAGAATGTCCTGGACGGTGCCGCATCGGCCGCACGCGTAGTTTGACTTCTTTGGGACGCTCCCATTCCTGGTGTCGATCTTCCACACCTTACCATCGGCCTCGCCATATTCAATGACGGCCTCGTCCGAAGAATCTGTGGGTGGATATTCTGTCTTTT
>ERZ724513.1035-NODE-1035-length-14094-cov-4.778545_pt1 | contig 14094 bp, 11 predicted proteins | sample MGYA00376046_ERZ724513 | MGnify/ENA primary metagenome ERZ724513 (study PRJEB28724, sample SAMN07190883) | activated sludge metagenome | isolation source: activated sludge of sewage treatment plant in Hong Hong | place: Hong Kong | collected 2016-03-17 ... | reverse complement strand
AGCGGAAGATGTTGTCGACGAAGAACAGCACGTCCTGGCCCTGGTCGCGGAAATATTCGGCGACGGTGAGGCCCGTCAGGCCGACGCGGGCGCGGGCGCCGGGCGGCTCGTTCATCTGGCCGAACACCAGCGCGCACTTCGAGCCCGAGGTGTCGCCGTTGTTCTTCTTCGGGTCCTTGTTGACGCCGGATTCGATGAACTCGTGATAGAGGTCGTTGCCCTCGCGCGTGCGCTCGCCGACGCCGGCGAACACCGAGAAGCCGCCGTGGGCCTTGGCGATATTGTTGATCAGTTCCTGGATGATCACGGTCTTGCCGACGCCGGCGCCGCCGAACAGGCCGACCTTGCCGCCCTTGGCGTAGGGCGCGAGCAGATCGACCACCTTGATGCCGGTGACGAGAATCTCGGCTTCCGTCGACTGATCGGTATAGGCCGGCGCATCCTGGTGGATCGGACGCGTTTCCTTGTGCGGGACGGGCCCTGCTTCGTCGACGGGATCGCCGACCACGTTGATGATGCGGCCGAGCGTGCCCTCGCCGACCGGCACGGCGATCGGCAGCCCGGTGTCGGCGACCTCCTGCCCGCGCACGAGCCCTTCGGTCGTGTCCATGGCGACGGTGCGAACGGTCGATTCGCCGAGATGCTGGGCGACTTCGAGCACGAGCCGCTGACCCTGGTTCTGCGTCTCGAGCGCATTCAAAATCGCCGGCAGGTGCTCTTGGAACTGCACGTCGACGACCGCGCCGATCACCTGCGTGACATGCCCGACCAGTTTGGCCATTGAGGTCTCCTTGAAATTCTTTCTGGCTATATGACGGACAGGGTGACCGGCACGTTGCCCCGCGTCGCCCGCGAATAAGGACAGATGGAGTGAGCGTCTTCGACCAGGGCCTGCACCTTGGCTTTGTCGGCGCCCGGAATCGAAACCTTCAGCTCGGCTTTCAACGCAAAGCTGATCTCGTCTTTTTCGATGGTGACCGCGCAGGTGACCTTTGCCCCGCTCGCATCGATGCCGTGCTTCCTGCCCAGCGCCAGCAGCGCCTGGCCGAAGCAGGAAGACCACCCGAGCGCGAACAGCTGCTCCGGATTGTGGCCCTCGCCCGAACCGCCCAAATCCTTCGGCAGCGCCATTGCGAGCGCGAGGCCGGCATTGTCCAGAATGGCGCGTCCGTCGCGCCCGCCCTTCGTTGTCGCCGTCGTCGTGTAACCCATGGGGTCTCCGTTCAGCCCCTCCGTGCGATCGCCCCCGGAGCGGGGTGCCGTCTTGTTTATAACGCCTCGGCGCCGGAAATGATCTCGATCAGTTCCTTGGTGATCATCGCCTGGCGGGTGCGGTTGTATTTCAGGGTCTGCTTCTTGATCATCTCGCCCGCGTTGCGGGTCGCGCTGTCCATCGCCGACATCTGCGAGCCGTAGAACGAGGCGGAATTCTCCAGCAACGCGCGCAGAACCTGCACCGAGATGTTGAGCGGAAGCAACTCGGCGAGGATATGCTCCTCTTCCGGTTCGTATTCGTACACCGGGCCGCCCGGCTCGGCGGCCGTCCCCGCGAACACCGCCGGGATAAGCTGCTGGGCGGTCGGAATCTGGGCGATCACCGACTTGAACTGCGAGAAGAACAGCGTGCACACGTCGAACTCGCCCTTCTCGTAGAGAGCGATGATCTTCGCGGCGATGTCGTGGGCGTGCTCGAAATGAATCTGGCGCACCGAACGCAGGTCGATCGCCTCGATGATGTGCGGTTCGAACTGCCGCTTGAGCTGTTCGTGCCCTTTGCGGCCGACGCAGATGATCTTCACCTGCTTGCCCTCGGCGAGGAGCGCGTTCGCCTTGTCGCGCGCGAGCCGGACGATCGCCGAGTTGAACGCCCCGCACAGGCCGCGCTCGCCGGTGCAGACGACGAGCAACTGGACATCGGTCGAGCCGGTGCCGCGCAGCAGCGCCGGCGCTTCCGGATTGTTCTGGGTGGAGGCTGCAATATTGCCGAGCACCCGCTGCATGCGTTCGGCATAGGGCCGCGCGGCTTCGGCGGCGGCCTGCGCGCGGCGCAGCTTCGACGCCGCGACCATCTGCATGGCCTTGGTGATCTTCTGCGTCGCCTTGGTTGAGGCGATGCGGTTGCGCAGGTCCTTCAGGCTGGCCATCGGCCCCGATTCCTATCGTCTCGGCAAATCAGCTCAGGCTCGCCCCGCGCCATCCCTCCCCGCATGGGAAGGCAAGCGGACTTGGGACGCGCCCGCGCTTCCTCAAGCAAATGTCTTCGCGTAGTCGTCGAGCGCGCTCTTGAGCTTGGCGGCGGTGGCGTCGTCGAGGTCCCGCGAGGTGCGAATGGCGTCGAGTATGTCCGTGCGCTTGGTGCGCATCAGCGCCAGCAGCCCCTCCTCGAACGGGCGGACGCTGGAAACCGGCAGCGGGTCGAGATAGCCGTTGACCCCGGCATAGATGACGACGACCTGCTCCTCCATCTTCAGCGGCGAGAACTGCGGCTGCTTGAGGAGCTCGGTCAGGCGTGCGCCGCGGTTGAGCAGGCGCTGGGTGGTGGCGTCGAGGTCGGAGCCGAACTGGGCGAAGGCCGCCATTTCGCGGTATTGCGCGAGCTCGCCCTTGATGCGGCCGGCGACCTTCTTCATCGCCTTGGTCTGCGCCGCCGAGCCGACGCGCGACACCGAGATGCCGACGTTCAAGGCGGGGCGAATGCCCTGATAGAACAGGTCGGTCTCGAGGAAGATCTGCCCGTCGGTAATCGAAATCACGTTGGTCGGGATGTAGGCCGAGACGTCGTTGGCCTGCGTCTCGATCACCGGCAACGCGGTGAGCGAGCCCGCGCCGTACTGCTCGTTCATCTTCGCCGCCCGCTCGAGCAGGCGGGAGTGGAGATAGAACACGTCGCCGGGATAGGCCTCGCGGCCGGGCGGACGGCGCAGCAGCAGCGACATCTGGCGGTAGGCGACGGCCTGTTTCGACAGGTCGTCGTAGAAGATCACCGCATGCATGCCGTTGTCGCGGAAATACTCGCCCATGGTGCAGCCGGTGAACGGGGCGAGGAACTGCATCGGGGCGGGATCGGACGCGGTCGCGGCGACCACGACCGAGTATTCGAGCGCGCCGTTCTCTTCCAGCGCCTTGACGAACTGCGCAACGGTCGAGCGCTTCTGCCCGACCGCGACATAGACGCAGTAGAGCTTGATCTTCTCGTCGCCGGTGGCGTTGAGCGGCTTCTGGTTGAGAATGGTGTCGAGGATGATCGCGGTCTTGCCGGTCTGGCGGTCGCCGATGATCAGTTCGCGTTGGCCGCGGCCGATCGGGATCAGCGCGTCGATCGCCTTGAGGCCGGTCGCCATCGGCTCGTGCACCGAGCGGCGGGGAATGATGCCGGGCGCCTTCACGTCGACGCGGCGGCGCTCGGCTGCCTCGATCGGGCCCTTGCCGTCGATCGGATTGCCGAGCGCGTCGACCACGCGGCCGAGCAGGCCCTTGCCGACCGGCGCATCGACGATGGCGCGGGTGCGCTTGACCGTCTGGCCTTCCTTGATCTCGCGGTCATTGCCGAAGATCACGATGCCCACATTGTCGATTTCGAGATTGAGCGCCATGCCGCGCACGCCGTTCTCGAACTCGACCATCTCGCCGGCCTGGACGTTGTCGAGCCCGTAGACGCGGGCGATGCCGTCGCCGACCGAGAGCACCTGCCCGACCTCGGAAACCTCGGCCTCCTGGCCGAAGTTCTGAATCTGCTCCTTGAGGATCGAGGAAATTTCTGCGGCGCGGATATCCATCAACCGACCTCTTTCATCACGTGCTTAAGTGCATTGAGTCTGGTGCGCAGCGAACTGTCGACCATGCGACTGCCGAGTTTGACCACAAGCCCGCCAATGATCGCCGGATCGATCCGCACATCGACCTGTACGTCCTTTCCGGTGACCGCATTGAGCGCCGCCTTGATTTCATCGAGACGCTGCGGGCTGATCTGATCGGCGACGGTGACCTCCGCCGTGATCTCCCCCTTGTGGCGGGCGACCAGCATGCGGAAGGCCTTTATCATGTCGCGCACGGCGTATAGCCGTCGGTTCGACGCAACCAATTTGATGAAATTCGCAGCGAGCCCTCCGATCCCCGCCTGATCGAGCACGGCGGCGACGGCGCGCGTCTGCTCCTCGGAGGTGAAGACTGGACTGCGGACGAGACGCAGGAGGTCGGGGCTCTCCCCGATCAAGGCAACGAAGCGGGCGAGATCACTCTTTACCGCGTCAATGACATTGCCTTCCTGCGCCAATTCGAACAGGGCGGTCGCATAACGGCCCGCCATTCCCGATGCGGTCGGATCTGGTCCTGCCACGGCGCTCTCTTTCGGCTTGCGATGGCCAGGCCTGACGCGTTTGAGAAAAACCGCGTAAGCCCCTGGACACAAGCGGGACTTGGAGTTGGGAGCGTTGCGGAGCGGCGCGCGCTCCGAGAAAGTGCGCGTGTGCTAACACAGCGTTCCGAGCGGTGCAATATGGCAGGAGGTCGAGACCTGCAATTACCGCACGGCTTCCTGGCCCGTCAGTCGCGGACGCAGGATCATCGGCCCGTAGACGCCGCAGAAGCCCCAGAAGGCGGCCACCCAGGCGATCGCCGCAGCCCACAGCAAAGGCTGGCTCAGGGCGGGCAGCAGCGCCGCCGCGATGCGCAGCGCCGCGGACAGGATGACGGCGCCATAAAGGAGCTGGGTCGCGGGCGGTGCCTCCAGCGCCCGCCCGGTATGGCCGCGCGTCGCCCGCGTCATGACCGCGAGCGTCATCGCGCCGATTGCGCCGACCGACCACGCGTGCACGCCGGCGCTCGCCGGCATGTCTGCACCCAGCGCCGTGGCGCCGGCGAGCACGAAGCCGAGGGGAATAAAGGCGTAGGCAATATGCAGGATGAGGACCAGGGGATCGCGGGTCGTTCGGTCGCCGGCCCATCGCGCGAGCCTTGCCGCATGAAGAAGGCCGGCGCCGATCAGCAACCCGCCGGTTACGCGGCTGTCCGGCACGGCGGTCCAGGCGGCAAGCGCGATCGCGCCCGCGGCGATCGATAATGCATCGAAGCGGTCGAACGGCGCCGGCAGGCGTCCGGGATTTTCGCGCACGAGCCAGTTGCGGGTGAAGCTTGGAACGATGCGCCCGCCGATCAACATCACCAGCAGGAGCACCGCCGACAGGCCGAAGCGCTGCGAGTAAGGCGTCTCCCCTTGGACATGCGCCTCGATATGGAAGGTGATGTTGGCGAGCGCGAAGAGCGCCACGATCACCAGAACCCGGAGATTGCGCCAGTTTTCGCCCGCCACGACCTCGCGCCCGGCGGCGGCGAGGACGAGCAGCAGAAACAAGACGTCGATGATGGCGGCCGGCGCCCAGCCGATCGCCGCCGAACAAGCGACGGCGAGCCGCCCGGCCGCCCACACCAGCACCAGGACCAGGAGCAGCGCACCGTTGAGCGGGAGCCGCCCGGTCCAGTTCGGGATCGCCGTCAGCAGGAACCCGGTCACGATCGCGGCGACGTAGCCGTAGAGCATTTCGTGGATGTGCCAGTCCATCGCCGAAAAGCTCGTCGCCAGTTCGAAACGGCCTTCGAACATCGGCAGCCATGCCAGCAGCGCGAGCCCGCCATAGAAGGCGCCGAACAGGAAGAACGGGCGGAACCCGTAGCTGAGGACCGCCGGCCCGGTGAAACTGCGCAGTCTTGCGATCGGCATGGTCGGCTCCTCCAACAGACAAGGCCAGCGCGGCGGACGACAGGATCAGCCCAGGCGGACCGCCCCCCCCCAGCGATCCGGGAAACGGACGCCTGTTGCGACAAGAACTTCATCGCCGCGTGAGCCAATGCAAGCCGTTTTGGCCGAGGGCTTTGGCCGGGTCGTTCTACGAAATAACTAATGCCACCGGCCTAGCATCTCGAAATATTATTTAACATTAAGTGACACTGCTTCGCAATCTGAACAGATTTTCGACGAACAAAGGCACGACTTCGCCGTCACCTCGCAACTGCAAAAAATAACAGCGAGGTGACGAGCAGTATGCACAACTTAAAATACGCAAAAAAATCTATCGCATGGTCACTTGTAGTTGGAACTACATTATTTTCAGTGACATATGCGAACGGTCAGTCTGGAGTAGCTTCAGTATACCATGGTGAACGTACCGCTAATGGCGAATATGCGCATGCTCATAAGATGACGGCTGCGCACCGTTCGTTGCCCTTCGGAACCAAGGTGCGCGTCACCAATCGTCGCAATGGCCGCTCGGTGGTTGTTCGGATCAATGATCGCGGTCCGTATGTCCGCGGTCGGGTGATCGACGTGACGCCGGCCGCCGCCAGCGCCCTCGGCTTTTCCGGGCTCACGACCGTCAGTCTTCTGGTGCTGAACTGACGCCACCCGTAGTGGGTTCAAACTCGAGAGCGCCCGCAGCGGCGCTCTTTTTTATTGGCCGCAGCCGATTTTCCGAAAGCGAGCGATCATTCGGCGGTTGTCGCTGAGGCGCGCCTTTGATATCGCTGAGCCGTTACGGTCCTAACGACGCGCAATGGGCCGGCTAAGGTTGCCCTCCGATGCGAGGGCTGCGGGGGGACTTGGTCTGAAGAGGATCGCCGGAACCGATACCCGCAGCCTCTCCCGCTTGCCTCTCGCCGGGAGCGCGCGCCGGGTGCGCTGACGCCATGGTGGTTCGCGACCTTTGCGCCGCCGGCGCGAAGCATGAGGACGAGAGTGACAGACGGATGCGTGCCGCGCTAAGGCAGGCGACAATCGAGGGCAGACACGATGATCCGTCCCGAGTCGAGCGTGCGAAAGGCCGTTGGCGGCGCTCACCCCCAGCCCCATCCCGGGCCATTCGCACAGATCAAGAGGTAAACCACCCTGCCCCCTGCTGGATCGGCAATCCAAAGCACCGCTGCTGAACCTCCACTCTACGTCTCAAGTCAAAAAGCGTCCGCATCAGAAGAGCGCAAGGACTTCGTTCTCAAATCCTTCGGGGAGTCTCAATGAATCAGGTCGAGCCCTACCTGTCGACGGATCGGATCGCTTATTTCACCATGGAAATCGGCATCCGGCCCGAAATGCATACCTATTCTGGAGGTCTTGGGCTTCTCGCCGGCGACGCGGCCCGCTCGGCGGCGGATCTTACGCTTCCCATCGTTTTCGTGACGCTCGCGTCCCGCGAAGGGTCGAATCGCCAGGAAATCGATAGCGACGGCAACCAGATCGACGCGCCCGATCCGTGGAACCCGGAGGAATACGCGACCCCGATCGGCTCCATGGTGACGGTGGACATCGAAGGCCGGACGGTCTGGATCAGGCCCTGGCTCTACGAGCTGAAATCCCCGCACGGACACCAGATTCCGATCATCCTGCTCGACACCAATGTGTCCGAGAACGAGGCGCGCGACCGCACCATCACCAACCGGCTCTATTTCGGCGACGAGCGCGACCGCATCAAGCAGGAGGCCGTACTCGGCATCGGCGGGGTGCGTGTGTTGCGCGCGCTCGGTTTCAGGATCGAGACCTACCATCTCAACGAGGGCCACGCCGCGTTCCTGTGCCTGGCGCTGCTCGACCAGCACCGCATCACGCCGATTCCCGGCGTTCCCGAACCGTTCAAGTACGATGTTCATGCCGTCCGCGAGAAATGCGTGTTCACCACGCACACGCCGGTGGAGGCCGGACACGACAGCTTCGATTACAGCGACGTCCGCCGCATCGTCGGGGACCTGATCGAGATCGAACAGCTCAAGCTGCTCGCCGGCCGGGACCGCCTCAACATGTCGCGGCTCGCCCTCAGCCTCTCGCGCTACGCCAACGGCGTCGCCCGCCGCCACGCGGAAACGGCGCAGCGCATGTTCCCCGATTTCAAGATCAGCACGATCACCAATGGCGCGCACGTGCGCACCTGGATGCATCCGGCGATCTTCCATCTTCTCAAGAACCTCGTCCCCCATTGGGGGCACGAGCCCGAGGACCTGCTGAAAGCCGATCAAGTGGCGCCCGATGCGCTCTGGGCCGCGCACCAGCAGGCGAAGCGCGAGCTGATCGCCCATATCGAGAACACGGTCGGCGTGAAAATGACGCAAGACGCGCCGCTGATCTGCTTTGCGCGGCGCATGACCGGGTACAAGCGGCCGGACCTCCTGTTCAGCGATCTCGACCGGCTGCGCGCAATCAACAAGCGCTACCCGTTCCAGATCGTGATGGCCGGCAAGTCGCATCCCCGCGATTTCGAGGGCAAGGGAATCATCCGCAAGATTCATCACAACATGCGGACCCTCAAAGAGATCCCCATGGCGTTCATCCCCAACTACGACATGGCGCTGGCGCTCAAGCTGGTCTCCGGCGCCGACGTATGGCTGAACAATCCGATCCCGCCGCTGGAAGCATCCGGTACCAGCGGCATGAAGGCGGCCTTCAACGGCGTTCTCAATTTCAGCGTTCTCGATGGCTGGTGGATCGAGGGCTGCGAAGAGGGGGTCACCGGCTGGGCGATCGGGACCGACGGCGGCGACCCCTCCGCCGCCGCCCATGCGGAGGATTTTTACGCGAAACTCGAAAACGTCGTTCTTCCGTTGTATTACGATAAGCGTGCGCGCTGGATCTGGATGATGACCCAGGCGATCACCAAGATCGGCGCGGTATTTAATAGTGCCCGCATGATGCGGCGCTATGCTACCGAAGCTTACATTCGATCCTAATTTCACTTGGACTTCATGGTCATTCACGCACGTCGACGAGCACGGCAAGCGGTGCAGCGACCAGGAGGCAGCAACAAAAAGACGAGGCATATCCGTGCCGATCAACAATACGACCAGGTCCGGGCCCCTTGCCCGCTCGACGATGGCCTATGTCCTCGCGGGCGGGCGCGGAAGCCGGCTTCATGAACTTTGTGACAATCGCGCCAAACCTGCCGTCTATTTCGGCGGCAAGTCCCGCATTATCGATTTTGCGCTCTCCAATGCCTTCAATTCCGGCATTCATCGTATCGGCGTCGCCACCCAGTACAAAGCGCACAGCCTGATCCGACACATGCAGCGGGGTTGGAACTTCTTCCGCCCCGAACGCAACGAGAGCTTCGACATCCTGCCGGCGAGCCAACGCATCGCCGGCGCAAGTTGGTACGCCGGCACCGCGGACGCCGTCTACCAGAACATCGACATCATCGAGACCTACAATCCGGAATACATGGTCATTCTGGCCGGCGACCACGTCTACAAGATGGACGTGGAGCTCATGCTCCAGCAGCATGTCCAGCAGAATGCCGACATCACCGTCGCCGCGCTCGAAGTCCCGGTGCGGGAAGCGACCGGATTCGGCGTGATGCATGTCGATGAGAACGACATCATCATCGACTTCGTGGAGAAGCCGGCGAACCCGCCGCATATTCCCGGCAATCCCAACCAGGCGCTCGCGAGTATGGGCATCTACGCCTTCAACACGCGGTTCCTGATCGACCAGATGCGCCGCGACGCCGCCGACCCGCATTCGAGCCACGATTTCGGCAAGGACATCATCCCCTACCTCGTGAAGTACGGAAAGGCGGTCGCCCATCCGTTCTCGCGCTCCTGCGTGCGCTCGCGGGAAGAAGCACAGCCCTATTGGCGCGACGTCGGCACGATCGAATCGTACTGGGAGGCCAATATCGACCTCACCGCGGTCGTGCCGCAGCTCGACCTGTTCGACCACAACTGGCCGATCTGGACCTTCGCGGAAATCACGCCGCCGGCCAAGTTCGTGCACGACGAGCAGGGGCGGCGCGGCATCGCGATCTCGTCGCTGGTGGCGAGCGACTGCATCATTTCCGGCGCTTCGATCCGCCGCTCGCTGCTGTTCAGCGGCGCCCGCATCCACTCCTATGTCTTCGTCGACAACTCGGTGATCCTGCCGAATGTCGAGATCGCCCGCGGCGCGCGCCTGCGCAACGTGGTGGTCGACAAGGGCGTCCGCATCCCCGCGAAGCTGGTCGTGGGAGAGGACCCCGAACTGGACGCCAAGCGGTTCCGCCGCACCGAACGCGGCATCTGTCTGATCACTCAGAATATGATCGACCGCTTGTGACAGCGTCGCAGATCAACGTCCTCTTCGTCGTTTCCGAGGTCTACCCGTTTATCAAAACTGGAGGCCTCGCCGACGTAGCGGGCGCTCTGCCGCAAGCGCTTCTGGCGGAAGGGGTACGGGTCGTCACGCTGACGCCCGGCTACCCTTCCGTGATCGACGCCCTGCCCTCCGGCGAGACGATCCATGAGTTTCCCGACCTGTTCGGCGGGCCGGCGCGGCTGATCCACGGGCAAGCCAAGGGCCTCGAACTCATCGTCATCGACGCGCCGCATCTCTACCGGCGGCACGGCGGCCCGTATCACGGACCGGACGGCAAGGACTGGGCCGACAACGCTCTGCGCTTCGGCGCGCTCAGCCTGATGGCGGCGCGCATCGGCGGCGGCGAGATCGCCGCTTTCAAGCCGGACGTCCTCCACGCGCATGACTGGCAGGGCGGGCTTGCGGCCGCCTATCTCCGCTACGGCTACGAGCACGGGCCGCGCACCGTGATCACGGTGCATAACCTCGCGTTTCAGGGACTGTTTCCGTCGTCCTTCATGCATCTGCTCAAGCTGCCGCCGGAGTCCTACAGCATCGAAGGCGTCGAGTTCCACGGGGAGATCGGATTTCTCAAGGCCGCCCTCGCCTTGTCCGACCGGATCACGACGGTGTCGCCGACCTATGCGGCGGAGATCCGCACGCCGGAATTCGGGATGGGGCTCGACGGGCTGCTGCGCGTGCGCACCGAGCGGCTCACCGGCATCCTCAACGGCATCGACTACAATGTGTGGAATCCGGCGACCGACCCGCTGATCGCCGCCAATTTCGACGCGCGCCGGATCGCCCCGCGCATCGCCAACAAGGCGGTGCTCAAGGAGAAAATGAAACTCGAGACCGCCGACAAGCTGCTGTTCGGCGTGATCAGCCGCCTCACCTGGCAAAAGGGCCTCGACATGCTGGTCGCGGTCCTGCCGACGCTGCTCGCGACCGGCGCGCAGCTCATCGTGCTGGGAACCGGCGAACGCGCGCTGGAGCGCGGATTCATGGATGCGGCCCGCATTCATGAGGGGCGGATCAGCTGCGTGATCGGCTACGACGAGGAGCTCGCGCATCTGATCCAGGCCGGCGCCGACGCGCTGCTGATGCCCTCGCGCTTCGAGCCGTGCGGCCTGCCGCAGCTCTGCGCGTTGCGCTACGGCACGCTGCCGATCGTCAGCCGCGTCGGCGGGCTCGCCGACACCGTCATCGACTGCAACGAGATGGCGGTGGCAGAGGGATTCGGCACCGGCGTCCAGTTCACGCCGACCGTCGGCATGCTGGAGGCGGCGATCCTGCGCACGACCGCGCTGTGGCGCAATCAGCGCGTCTGGCGGCGCGCGCAGCGCAACGCCATGGCCGCCGACGTCTCCTGGCGCCGTCCGGCGCGCCACTATGCCGAGCTTTATCGCGAACTGCTGGCGGAACGCCGGCGGTAAATTCCAGGCGAACCGCGTCGCAGCCGGCCCCCTTTTTCGGGAGACTTACAACGGCGGCTCGTAAGCCTCCCGCTTGCAGGAAATGCTTTCCTCTTCGAGATCGAGTTCGCGCTCGATCAGCCGGCGGGATTCGTCGGTGATTTCGCCCTTGCGCAGCAGCTCGTGGAGATAGTCGCGCTCGGCCGTGATCAGTTGGACGTGAAGCTTTGCGCTCGTCGCCGCGGTCGCGAACCCCTGCTCGAGCGTCGGCGGCATATGCAGCGCCCGCTGATGATTGCGCGCCGTCAAGTGCTCGGCCGTCTCGTCTTTGAGCCCGTCCGCCTCATCCAGCGCTTGCAGCCGCCGCTCGGCGGCGGCGAGCGCGGCGCGGCGGGCCTGCAATTCGGCCTCCTTCTCCTCCCGTTTCTCCCGCGCTGCCAGTTGCGGCAGGCGCAGCCACCGCGCCACCGCCGGCATCATCAGACCCTGGCCGATCAACGTGAGAATGATGACCCCGAAAACGACGACGAGAACGGCGTCGCGATGGGGAAACGGCGCGCCGTCTTGCAGGGTGAAGGGAATCGCCAGGGCGGCGGCGAGCGACACCACTCCGCGGATGCCGATGAAGGCGAGCATGAAGGGCACGCCCCAGGGCGGATAGGGATCGCGCCGCCGTATCGCCGGGAACAACAGGCGCGGGAGATAGGCCGCCGGGAACACCCAGATGAACCGCGCGGCGATGCAAACCAAAGTCGTCACCACGACGCCGAGCAGAAGCTCGCCCACCGAGGCCGCGACGCCGCGTTCGAACAGCGTGCGCGCCTGCAGCCCTGTCACCAGGAAAACGAAGCCCTCGATCAGGTAAATGAGCAGGTCCCAGAAAAAGATGCCCTGCAGGCGCGTCGCCGAGGAGATCAGGCGCGGCCCGTTCCAGCTCACGTAGAGGCCGGCGGCGACCGTCGCGAGCACGCCGGACCCGCCGAGATTCTCCGGGACCCAATAGGCGAGATAGGGCGTCATCAAGGACAAGGTGATCTCGACCCGGGGATCGCGCGCCCAGTGGCGCAGCCGCAGGCTGACCCAGCCGACGCCGATGCCGAAGGCGATCTCGCCGACCACAATCGCGCCGAAGGTCGCTGCCGCTTCGGGGAACGAGAACGCGCCCGTGCTGACGGCCGCGACGGCGAAGCGATAGAGCACGAGCGCAGTCGCGTCGTTCGCGAGCCCCTCCCCCTCGAGGATGACCGTCAGGCGGCGCGGCAGGCCGAGCCGGCGCGCCACCGCGAGCGGGGCAACGACATCCGGCGGCGAGACGATCGCGCCGAGCAGGAAGCCGATGTTCCACGGCAGCGCCAGCACATAATGCGCGGCCGCCGCCACGGCGCAGGTCGTGAACAGGACGCAGCCGAAGGCAAGCAGCGCAATCGGCCGGAGGTTGAAGCGGAATTCGCGCCAGCTCATCGCGACGCCGGCCGAGTAGATCAGCGGCGGCAGCAAGATCAACAGCACGAACCGGGGCGACAGCTCGATTGCCGGAATGCCGGGAATAAGCGCAAGCGCGACGCCCGCCGCCACGAGCAGGATCGAGGGCGCCGTGTTGAGCCGCCGCGCGAGCAGCGCGACCGCCGCCAGCACGGCCAGCAGAGACAGCAAGGTCTCGTAATAGCCCGTCCCCGTCATCGACCCACCAAATTGTAAAGACCCTGTTCTGTATTCAAGGACGGGCGCGCACGCGCCGGGGTAGGATAGCGCAAATGGCTGCTTCGATGTCCCTTCCCGCTTTCTGGCGCCGCGCACTCAAGTTTGCCGCCATCTTCGTGGCCGGCCTCCTGGCCGTGCCCTATCTGCTCACGCCGCTCTATCTGTTCGGCGAGCCCGTCTCGACCTTGATGCTGGCGCGATGGGCGGCGGGCGAGCGAGTCGAGCGTCATTGGGTCCCGCTCGACGCGATGGCCCGGAGCCTGCCGGTCTCGGTCATCGCCGCCGAGGATGCCCGCTTCTGCCGCCACCCGGGCATCGACCTCGTCGAGCTGCGGGGAGCCTTCGTGAGCGCCGATTCGCTCGACGATCTGCGCGGCGCGTCCACGCTGTCGCAGCAGACGGCAAAGAACCTGTTCCTGTGGCCGGGGCGCAGCTTCGTGCGCAAAGTCATCGAGATGCCGCTCGCCGTCTGGCTCAACCTCGTCCTCGGCAAGCGGCGGCTGATCGAAATCTATCTCAATATTGCGGAATGGGGGCCGAACGGCGAATTCGGAGCGGAAGCGGCCGCGCGCCGGGCTTTCGGCAAATCCGCCCGCGATCTCAGCCCCAACGAGGCCGCGCTGCTGGCTGCCGCCCTCCCCAATCCGAAAAAGCGCAATCCGGGCCGGCCCGGACCGGGACTGCGCCGGCTTGCCGGAATTTACGAGCGGCGCGCCGCGATCCCGTGGCTCGCCGCCTGCCTCCAGCCGCGGGCGCGGCGCCACTAGTGTGGCGGTCAGAAGTCCGCATCATTCCTGCGGCGAGTCCGAAATGCGGAGTTCTGATCCAAAGCCACACGAGATCAATAAGTTGCTTGTGTCCTTCGATTCCGAAGTTCGCAAACGAGAATGCCGCACA
>ERZ724513.1034-NODE-1034-length-14095-cov-7.652635_pt1 | contig 14095 bp, 18 predicted proteins | sample MGYA00376046_ERZ724513 | MGnify/ENA primary metagenome ERZ724513 (study PRJEB28724, sample SAMN07190883) | activated sludge metagenome | isolation source: activated sludge of sewage treatment plant in Hong Hong | place: Hong Kong | collected 2016-03-17 ... | reverse complement strand
TCGGCGGCGGCGACCGGGGCCAGCGCCGTCGCCAGTGCGGTCCACGCCGTCACCGCGATCAGCACCGGGCGTCGCGTGGGCATGAGCGACGACGGTAGGCGTCCGGCGTCTACTCCCGGACGCGCTGAGGTCTCGAACCGGTTGCGGCTACAGTGCGCCGACGCTGGCGCCGCGGTCGAGCGCAAAGCCCCAGTCCAGCAGGCTGGCGGCCTGATCCCAGTAGCTCGGTCCGCCCTCGTGCACCAGCCCGTACATCATCGCGACCACCAGTCGCCGGCCGTCGCGTTGGGCCGCCCCGACGAACGTCTTGCGGGCCAGGTCGGTGTAGCCGGTCTTGCCGCCCAGCATGCCGGGGTAGCGGTGCAGCATCTCGTCCTGGTTTACCAGCACCTTGTTGCCGGTCTTGGTGGGGAACACCGCGGACGGCTGACCGGTGATCTGGGCGAACACCGGGTAGCTCATGGCGTTGCGGAAGATGACGGCCAGGTCGTGCGGCGTGCTCCACATCGCCATCCCGGGTGCGTCGATGCCCGACGGGCTGCCGGTGTTGGTGCCGTAGGCGCCCAGCAGCGCGGCCTTGGCGTTCATCTTGGCCACCGCCTCGTCGGCGCCGCCGACCATGCGGGCCAGCGTGTTGGCGGCATCGTTGCCGGACACCAGCAGCAGGCCCTCGAGCAGTTGGCGCGCGGTGTAGGTGACCCCGGGCGCCACGCCGGCGCAGTTGCACTCGACCCGGGTGTCGGCCTCGGTGGCCACGATCGTCGAATCGAGCGGCACCTCGTCCAGGATCACTTGCGCCAGAAGCGTTTTGAGCGTGCTGGCCGGCGGCGACGGCGCGTCCTCGTTACGTGCGGCCAGCACCTGCCCGGTGTCCATGTCGGCGATGATCCACGACGCCGCCGGCCCGGCCGGAATCGGCGCGGAGCCGGGGGGCTGCACATCGAGCGGATCGGCCAGCGCCACAGGGGCGGCTACCAGGGCCAGGGTCACGGCAAGGCACGTCAGAATCCGGCGCATGGCTCCTCAGCCTAACCGGGGGGATCGGGTCGGGTACACCTTCCGCGGGTGGCGGTGCGGTCGGCCCTACCATCGAGTGGTGCTGAGCCTGCAGGAGATCTCGGACCGGCTGGAGATCCAGCAATTGCTGGTGGACTACTCCACGGCGATCGACCGCCGTCGTTTCGACGACCTCGACGCGGTGTTCACCCCGGACGCCTACATCGACTACCGTGTCACCGGCGGCATCGACGGCCGGTTTCCCGAGGTCAAGCGGTGGCTGGCCGAGGTACTGCCGAACTTCCCGGCGTACTCGCACATGCTGGGCAACTTCGACGTCCGCATCGACGGCGACACCGCGTCGGCCCGGACGATCTGCTTCAACCCGATGGTCTTCAACGCGCAGGACAAACAGATCCTGTTCGTCGGGATCTGGTACGTCGACGAGTTGGTCCGCACCGCCGAGGGCTGGCGGATGACCCGGCGCGTCGAGGAGAAGTGCTTCGACAAGCTGCTCTGAGCCCGTGCCGGAGATTTTTGTCCAGCCTGGCGTTTCTGGCAGAATGGGCGGCTGTCTGTCGCGCGACTCCGGCCGTGCGCGGTCACACACGTAAGGCAAAACCGGACCGGGCAAACCCGCCCGCGTCGCTGAATTGCAGCGTGGCAAGCACAGGAGACTGTTTCAACTCATGGCTGTCAAGATCAAGCTCACCCGGCTTGGCAAGATCCGCAATCCCCAGTACCGCATCTCGGTCGCCGACGCCCGTACCCGTCGCGACGGCCGCGCCATCGAGGTCATCGGCCGGTATCACCCGAAGGAAGAGCCGAGCCTGATCGAGATCGACTCGGAGCGGGCCCAGTACTGGCTGGGTGTCGGCGCGCAGCCCACCGAACCGGTGCTGGCGCTGCTGAAGATCACCGGCGACTGGCAGAAGTTCAAGGGTCTGCCCGGCGCCGAGGGCACGCTGAAGGTCAAGGAGCCCAAGCCGTCCAAGCTGGACCTGTTCAACGCCGCCCTCGCCGAAGCCGACGGCGCGCCGTCCGGTGAGGCCACCCAGCTGAAGAAGAAGAAGGCGCCGGCGAAGAAGGCTGCGCAGGCCGAGGCCGAGCCTGAGGCTGCCGCTCCCGCCGAGCCCGCCGCCGAAGCGCCCGCCGCCGACGCTCCGGCCGAAGCCGAGCCGGCTGCCGAGACGCCCGCCGAATGAGCACCGTCGTCGTCGACGCCGTCGAACATCTGGTTCGGGGAATCGTCGACAATCCCGACGACGTTCGCGTCGACCTGGTGACCAACCGCCGTGGACGCACCGTCGAGGTGCACGTCCACCCCGACGACCTGGGCAAGGTGATCGGTCGCGGTGGTCGCACCGCGACCGCGCTGCGCACCCTGGTTGCCGGCATCGGCGGCCGCGGCATCCGCGTCGACGTGGTGGACACCGACCAGTAACCGGCCATGGAGCTGGTCGTCGGGCGCGTGGCCAAGGCGCACGGCGTCACCGGCGAACTCGTCGTCGACGTCCGCACCGACGACCCCGAGGCCCGGTTCGCCGCGGGTAACACGTTGCGGGGCAGGGCTTCCCGAGGAAGCTCCGAACGCACCTTCACCGTCGAATCGGTTCGCCCGCACGGCGGGCGACTGCTGGTGCGGTTGGCCGGCATCAGCGACCGCGACAGCGCCGACGCCCTGCGCGGCACCCTGTTCGTGGTCGACTCCGCGGACCTGCCGCCGATCACCGAGCCCGACGAGTACTACGACCATCAGCTCGAAGGCCTGCGGGTCCGCACCGTCGGCGGTGCCGACGTCGGGACCGTCGCGGAAGTGCTGCACACCGCGGCCGGGGAACTGCTGAGCGTCACGACGCCCGACGGGGCCGAGGTGCTGGTGCCGTTCGTCACCGCGATCGTGCCGACGGTCTCGTTGTCCGACGGGGTGCTCGAAATCGACCCGCCCGACGGACTGCTCGATCTGGACGCGCTGTGAGGATTGACGTCGTCACGATCTTCCCCGACTATCTCCGACCGCTGCGGGAATCCTTGCCTGGCAAGGCGATTCGGTCCGGGTTGCTGCAGCTCGGTGTGCACGATCTGCGCGCGTGGACCCATGACGTGCACCGCTCGGTGGACGACGCGCCCTACGGGGGCGGACCTGGCATGGTGATGCGGGCGCCGGTCTGGGGCGATGCGCTCGACGAGATCTGTTCGCCGGACTCACTTCTGGTGGTGCCGACGCCGGCGGGCCGGTTGTTCGACCAGGCGACCGCGGTCCGCTGGAGCGGCGAGGAGCATCTGGTGTTCGCGTGCGGCCGCTACGAGGGGATCGACCAGCGCGTCGTCGACGACGCCGCGCGCCGGATGCGCGTCGAGGAGGTGTCCATCGGCGACTACGTGCTGCTCGGCGGCGAGACCGCGGCGCTGGTGATGATCGAGGCCGTGGTCCGGCTGCTGCCCGATGTGATCGGCAATCCGCAGTCGCACCAACAGGATTCGCTCTCGGCGTCGCTCGGGGGGATGCTCGAGTCGCCGAGTTACACCCGCCCGCCGAGTTGGCGTGGCCTCGACGTGCCCGATGTGCTGCTCTCCGGTGACCACGCCCGGGTCGAGGCGTGGCGGCGGGACGAGTCGCTGCGCCGAACGCGTGAGCGTCGCCCCGATCTGCTCGACGGCCGGCCCGGCGAAGAGCGTTAGATCCGGCCGCCGGGGAACATCGTCGTGACGGCCTGCGTGATGGTCGCCCGCGCGTCGTCGGCGTCGGTGGCCTGCATCGAACTGATCGCCATGACATAGCGGCGGTCCATCCCGATCACACCCGTCGACAGGTGCATCCAGTCGGCGCCGATGCAGCACATCCAGCCCTGTTTGACGGCGACGGGTTCGGCGTAGAGCCCGTCGGGAATGCCGAACCGCTGCGGGTAGATGCCGTCGGGCATCATTCCGTCGGGCGCCGTGGGCGTCGACTGGGCCAGATCGCCCACGATGAGGTTGGCCTGTCCCGGCGGCAACCCCCCGGCGCCGGACAGCAGCATGTCGTAGTAGTGCACCAGGTCGGTGACGGTGCTGATGGTGTTGTACCAGCGGCCGTTGCCGGGGACGTGGGTCGAGTCCAGCCCGTAGCGGCCGACCACCCGGGTGATGATCGCGGAGCCGCCGCCGCGGTTCCAGAACGTCTCCGCGGCACCGTCATCCGAGGAGCGCAGCATCTGGTCGAGCAGTTGCTGGTCCGCCGGCGTCAGCTCGGTCTGGCCCTTGGCCACCTGCAGCAGCAGATCGTCGGCGATGAAGAGTTTGACCACCGAGGCGATCGCGATCGAGCTGTCGCGGCCGTTGGTCACCAGCTGTCCGTTGTCGCGGTCGAGCACCGCGAATGTGATGTCCGCCCCGCTGCGGGCGGCGTCCGCGGTCGCCTGCTGGGCGCGAACCTGCAGGCCGTCGAAGGTGGCCAGCTCGCTGAACGGCGCCGCGGGGGTGTTGTCCACCGGTGCGTGCGGAAACACCACGTCGATCTCGGAGCCGCTTCCGGCGCCCGGGGGCGCGCCGTAGACCCTGGCCTCGCCGCCGGCCAGGCTGCCCAGCAAAGCCACGCAACCGACCGCCGCGCACGCCCGGGTCAGGACGTTCGGACGGCGGTGCATCGGGCTCCTTCGAGGGTGGATGTGTGGTCCATAGGGTAAACCGGCACGACCCGATTCGCGTAGTTCGCCGAGGCGCCGGTTTCCCGGGCGATCTGGCGGCGCGATTTCTCTGCGTGCCCGCTATCTGGCACAATTGAGCAGTTGTCCGCGTCGGGCCGCTCACGCGCCGCCGACGGTCGAACAACCCCGCAAGCCCCAACCATCGGCTCGATGGGTCGGCCGTGCTCATTCCCGAGCCACCGCCCGCAGCCGCGACCGCAAGGAAGAGTCACCGATGAACACGCTGGACTTCGTCGACCAGGCGTCGCTGCGCGACGATATCCCGGCCTTCGGCCCCGGCGACACCGTGAATGTGCACGTGAAGGTCATCGAGGGCACCAAGGAACGCATCCAGGTCTTCAAGGGCGTCGTCATCCGCCGCCAGGGCGGCGGTGTCCGCGAGACGTTCACCGTGCGCAAGGAGAGCTACGGCGTCGGTGTGGAGCGCACGTTCCCCGTGCACTCGCCGAACGTGGACCACATCGAGGTCGTGACCCGCGGCGACGTTCGCCGGGCCAAGCTGTACTACCTCCGCGAACTGCGCGGCAAGAAGGCCAAGATCAAGGAGAAGCGCTGAGAAGCGCTGACCGCGCTGCCCGCCCGGGCGCTGTACTCGCAGGTTTCCTGGCTACGCTGTTGCCGTGACCGACACCTCTGACTCGGCCGACCCCTCCGCACCACCCGGCGAAGCCGCGGAGTCCGGCACGGAGACGCCGCAGAAAAAGCGTTCTGCGCTACGCGAATTCGTCATCCTGGTGTCGGTGGCGCTGGTGTTCTATGTCGGCGTGATGACGTTCATCGCCCGGCCCTACCTGATTCCCTCGGAATCGATGGAACCCACGCTGCACGGCTGCACCGGTTGCGTCGGCGACCGCGTCGTGGTGGACAAGATGGTCTACCACTTCTCCGACCCCGAACCGGGCGACGTCATCGTCTTCAAGGGCCCGCCGGCGTGGAACGCCGGCTACAAGTCGAACCGGTCCGACAATCCCGTCATCCGGGCGATCCAGAACGCGCTGTCGTTCGTCAATCTCATCCCGCCCGACGAGAATGACCTAGTCAAGCGGGTGATCGCGGTGGGTGGACAGACGGTGCAGTGCCGGGTCGGCACCGGGCTGACCGTCGACGGCAAGCGGCTGACCGAGCCGTACCTGGACCCGGAGACGATGTCGGCCGATCCCGCGGAGTTCCCCTGCCTGGGCAACGAGTTCGGCCCGGTCAAGGTGCCGGAGGGCCGGTTGTGGGTGATGGGTGACAACCGCACCCACTCGGCGGACTCGCGCTTCCACTGCGCCAGCGCACCCACGGACTTCCAGAAACATGTGGTCTGCACGGGTGACCCCGAGCAGGGCACCGTCCCGGTGGGCAACGTCATCGGCAAGGCGCGGTTCATCGCCTGGCCCCCGGGGCGCTGGGGTGGTGTGCGGTCAATCGATCCGCAGCAGGGCGGATAGTGGCCGAGCCGACGATCCGCCGAGGCACGAGGCGGGGAGGAGCGAGGCAATCTAGTCCCGCCGAGAAGCACTGGCCGCCGCGCACCGTCATCCGCCGGTCCTCCGGTCTGCGCACGCTGGAATCGGCGCTCTACCGCGTCGGGTTGGGCCCGGTGGCCGGGGTCGACGAGGTGGGCCGGGGTGCGTGTGCCGGTCCGCTGGTGGTGGCGGCCTGCGTTCTGGGTCCGAACCGGCTGAGCAGCCTGGCCGCCCTCGACGATTCCAAGGTGCTCGGCGAAAAGGAACGCGAACGGCTTTTCCCTCTGATCAAGCGGTACGCACTGGCGTACCACGTGGTGTTCATCCCGTCGGCCGAGGTGGATCGACGCGGTGTGCACGTCGCCAACATCGAGGGCATGCGCCGTGCGGTCGCGGGGCTGACCATGCGGCCGGGGTATGTGCTGTCCGACGGTTTCCGGGTGCCGGGCCTGGCGGCGCCGTCGTTGCCGGTGATCGGCGGTGACGGGGCAGCGGCGTGCATCGCCGCGGCCAGCGTGCTGGCCAAGGTCAGCCGCGACCGGCTGATGGTCGAGATGGACGCCGACTATCCCGGTTACGGCTTCGCCGAGCACAAGGGGTACAGCACGCCGGCACATTCGACCGCGCTGTCGGAGTTGGGTCCCTCTGATCAGCACCGGTACTCGTTCATCAATGTGCGCCGGGTCGCGGGACACGTTCGTCAGGCGTAGGGAAAGATGGATGGGTATCCGCCGAGCATGAGGACAGCAGACAACGATGAGCGCTGAAGATCTCGAGAAGTACGAAACCGAGATGGAGCTCTCGCTGTACCGCGAGTACAAGGACATCGTCGGGCAGTTCAGCTATGTGGTGGAGACCGAGCGGCGCTTCTATCTGGCCAACAATGTCGACCTGATTCCGCACAACTCCGACGGCGAGGTGTATTTCGAACTGCGCCTGGCCGACGCGTGGGTGTGGGACATGTACCGGCCGGCGCGCTTCGTCAAGCAGGTGCGGGTGATCACGTTCAAGGACGTGAACATTGAAGAGGTGGAGAAGCCCGAGCTGCGGCTGCCCGAATAAGGGTCAGATCCGGACCACGGACCGCACGGCAATCCGGCCGGTCCCGCACAACCGGCAGTCCAGCGGTCGCACTTTGAGCCGCAGGTTCGCCATCCGCAGCGCCGTCTGGCAGAACGGGTAGCAGCAGCCGCACGTCACGGTGATCCACCAGGTGGCGGCATGGTCCCGTGGGCTGCAGAAGCTCTTGCACGCGCACGGTATCGCGGCCTCGAAGTCGAGCTCTGCCAGCGAAACATCCAGCGCTTCTGTCACTGCCGTCACAGTGTCAGGGTAAAGCTGAGGTTGAGAGTTGGCCGGGAGGCGCGCCCGGACGTCAGGGGCGGCCGGTTTCCTCCACCCGGATCGGGCTCTCCATCGTCTGCAACAGTTCGTTGAGCGCCGACCGGTCGTCATTGTCCAAGCCGGTGAGCATGTCCACCAGAGCCTTCGCGTCGACTTCGTCGGGCAGGCCGGCGCCGACCGAGTTCGCCATGAAGGCGGGGTTGCGGACCAGCAGATCGCGGATAGGGATCTTCCAGGTGCGGAGTTCGGTGTTCGGAGGAATCTCGTTGTAGGCCTGACCGTTGGCCAGCGGAAGCGGCTGCCGGGCAGAGGAGATCTGCCCTCCGCCTTGCTTGGCCGACTCCTCGGTCGACGGATACAGCAGTACCGGGACGGGCCGGTCGGACTGCGGTGCCCACTTGAACGGTGCTGTGGCCGAACGGATTACCGGAACCGTCAGTTCGACGTACCCCTCGACGCGAGGGGTTCTGTTCACCGAGGACGCCGACAGCCGCACGGGCTGCGATGAATTGGCGGAGACGGGCACGCTGAGGCGCAGCACCGGATGGCCGCCCTCCAGGCTCCAGCCGCCTTCGTACCAGGTGTAATAGTCCCCCGCTAATGCGCCGCCCACCAGCTGCTTGAGTTCCGCCAGTTGTATTACGGGATCGGTCGGCTGACCGTAGGGCAGTGACGAGTAGCGCGTGACGTGTGCCGCGAACTCGAACGTGATGTCCTGGCTCGACAGGTTCGTCAACTCCAGCCAATAGCGGGACTCTGTACTTCGTAGTGCGGTCGAGCCGGGCTGGTCACTGCTGATGCCGAAGCTGGAAACCAACATCGCTGAGTCCCTCCCCGCGTGACTTGTAGGCGAGTCTAGTGCTGCGGAAGCCCTGTGGACAGAACCCCGACTGTGCATAACCGGCGTGTGCGGGCCGGATTACGTAACCGTGCGCGCGTCCTTGTCGCCGCGGCGGACCACCCTGTCGGCATGACCATTCCGCAGAATCCCACCCGCGCCGAGATCGGTGCGCGCGGTGAACAGTTGGCCGTAGAACATCTCGAAGCGCTCGGCATGCACGTGCTGGCGCGCAACTGGCGCTGCCGGTACGGCGAACTCGATATCATCGCCACCGACCCGTCGGGGCGCATGGTGGTGTTCGTCGAGGTCAAGACGCGCACCGGAGACGGGTTCGGCGGTCTGCCCGAAGCGGTCACCGCGGACAAGGTCAGGCGCATCCGACGGCTCGCGTCCCTGTGGCTGATGCAGCAGGAAAAACGTTGGCCCGCACTGCGTCTCGATGTCATCGGGGTTCGCCTGCAGCCGCAGAAGACGGAGATCCGGCACCTGAAGGGCGTCGGCTGATGGCACTCGGACGGGCGTACTCGATCGCGGTCAGCGGCCTGCACGGCGACGTGGTGGAGATCGAGGCCGACATCACTTCCGGGCTGCCGGGGGTGCACTTGGTTGGGCTGCCGGACACCGCGTTGCAGGAGTCGCGGGACCGGGTGCGCTCGGCGATCACCAACAGCGGCAACGAGTGGCCGATGTCGCGACTGACCCTGGCGCTGTCGCCGGCGACGCTGCCGAAAATGGGTTCGGTCTATGACATCGCCCTGGCCGCCTCGGTGTTGTCGGCGGCGCAGAAGAAGGAATGGCCGCGGCTGGAAAAGGCCGTACTGCTGGGCGAATTGGCGCTGGATGGCCGGGTCCGGCCGGTGCGTGGGGTGCTGCCGGCGGTGCTGGCCGCGGCGCGCGAGGGCCGGCAGACGGTCGTCGTGCCGATGAAGAACCTGCCGGAGGCCAGCCTGGTCGACGGGATCGAGGTGCTCGGCGTACGCACGTTGCGCCAGTTGATGGCCTGGATCGAGGGCAGAGGCACCCTTGCCGAACAGGTGCAGCGAACCGAACCCGAGGACGACGAGTGTGCCGACCTGGCCGATGTGGTCGGGCAGACTCAGGCCCGCTACGCCGTCGAGGTCGCCGCCGCCGGAGCGCACCACCTCATGTTGACCGGGCCGCCCGGGATCGGGAAAACGATGCTGGCCCAACGACTTCCGGGGCTTCTGCCGCCGCTGAGCGAGAGCGAGGCACTGGAGGTTACCGCCATCCACTCGGTCGCCGGACTGTTGGCGGACGACACCCCACTGATCACCCGGCCGCCGCTGGTGGCGCCGCACCATACCTCCAGTGTCGCGGCGCTGGTCGGGGGCGGCTCCGGGATGGCGCGCCCAGGTGCGGTCAGCCGGGCGCATCGCGGCGTCCTGTTCCTCGACGAATGCGCCGAGATCGGCGGCAGCGTGCTCGAGGCGCTGCGAACTCCGTTGGAAGAAGGCGAGGTCCGGCTGGCGCGCCGGGACGGCGTGGCCCGCTACCCGGCCCGCTTCCAGCTGGTGCTGGCGGCGAACCTGTGCCCATGTGCGCCGGCCGACCCGAAGGACTGCATCTGTGGGGGCGCGGTCAAACGCCGCTATCTGGGCAAGCTGTCCGGACCACTGATGGACCGGGTCGACCTGCACGTCCAGATGGACCCGGTGCGGGCCGGGGCGTTCGCCGACGCCCAGGGAGGTGAATCGACGGCCGTGGTGCGGGCCCGCGTGGCGGCGGCACGCGCCGCTGCCGCCGAACGCTGGCGTCCCCTCGGTGTGCGCACCAATGCCGAGGTGCCGGGACCGGTTCTGCGCCGCGGGTATCGGCTCCCTCGGGCGGCGATGGCTCCTCTGCGCACCGCGTTGGACCGGGGTCAGCTGAGCATCCGCGGCGTCGACCGTTGTCTGCGGGTCGCGTGGAGTCTGGCCGATCTGAACGGCCGGACCTCGCCCACGCTGGAGGACACCCAGACGGCACTGAGTTTCAAACAGCGCGGAGCGGCCCGATGAGTGCCGATGCTGAACGACTGGCCTGGGCCTACCTGTCACGGGTCGCCGAGCCGCCGTGCCCGACGCTGAACGCCTGGGTGCACGCGGTGGGCCCGGTGGAGGCCGCGGCGAGAGTCCGCGCCGGCGCCGAGCCCGCCGCGATCACCGGACACGTCGAGGCGAGGCGCGAAACAGACTGCGCCGAAGCCGATCTGGAGACTCTCGACCGGCGCGGCGGGCGGCTGATCACTCCGGGCTGCGATGAGTGGCCGCATGTGCCGTTCGCGTCGTTCGCCACAGCGGAGAAGAAGGACGCGCATCCGCCGCTGGTGCTGTGGGCCACCGGCACCGCTCGTCTCGACGAGGTCGGGGAGCGGTCGGCGGCCATCGTCGGCACCCGCGCGGCGACCGCCTACGGGGAACACGTCGCCGCGGATCTCGCGGCGGGACTGGCCGAGTCCGACGTCGCCGTGGTCTCCGGCGCGGCCTACGGCATCGACGGCGCCGCACACCGCGCGGCGCTGGCGGCCGAGGGCATCACGGTCGCGGTGCTCGCGGGCGGAATCGACGTGCCGTATCCGTCCGGCCACTCCTCACTGCTGCATCGCATCACCCGCGACGGCCTGCTTCTCAGCGAGTATCCGCCGGGTGTCCGGCCGGCCCGCTACCGATTCCTGACGCGAAACCGGTTGGTGGCGGCCATCTCCCGCGCCACTGTGGTCGTCGAGGCGGGTCTGCGCAGCGGCGCGGCCAACACCGCGTCGTGGGCGGCTGACCTGGGTCGGGTCGTGTGCGCCGTGCCGGGCCCGGTGACGTCGTCGGCATCGGCCGGCTGTCATCAACTGCTGCGCAACAACCGAGATGTCGAACTGGTGACCCGGTCCGCCGAGATTCTCGAAATCGTCGGCCGCATCGGCGAGTGCGCCGAGGAGCAGCCGCGTCCCGCGGCACGGCTGGACGGCCTGACCGGAGCCGAGCGAGTGGTCTACGAGGCGTTGCCCGGGCGGGGGACGCGCTCGGTCGACGAGATCGCCGTCGAAGCGGGTCTGCCCGCCGCGCAGGTGCTCGGTCCGCTGGCGATGCTCGAACTCAACGGGTTCGTCCTGCGCGACGAGGGGAGGTGGCGGCTGGCCAAGATCAAACGCTGAGCCGGCGGTAGCGCTGCAGGCGGCGCAGCCCGCCGGCGGACGCCGGTTCCGGGCCGCCCGCCCCCACGGCTTGTAGGCGGGCGCGCACGTCGTCGGCGTCCAGGTGCATGCCGATCGCGACCAGATGGCTGCCGGTGTGCTCCGGCCGGGCCGGCGCCACATGGATGGTGGTGCCGACCAGGTTCACGACGTAGTGCCGATCGCCGGTCCGATACCGAACGGCGACAACACCTTTGAGCCGATACACTCCGGCCGGCGGGTTCTCCAGCAGGTCGAGGAGCGCGTCGGGATCGGCGCAGCCGTCAAAGGCGACGGTCACCGCGTCGGCATGGACGTGGTCGTGATCGTCGGCATGCGCGGCGGGTTCGAGCAGCAGGTCCCGCAGCGACAGCTGACCCGGCTCGTGGCCGCGGGCGGGGACGTCGTAGAGCAGCGCCGCATCGATGCGCCCGGCGACGGCGCCGACGATATGCGCGTCGGCGTTCAGTTCGCGCACCCGGTCTTCGATGCGGGCCAGGGCCGAGTCCCGCTCGGCCTCGGGAATCTGGTCGAGCTTGTTGACGACCACCAGTGACGCGGCGGCGTAGCGGGCCGGTGGCACACCGCTGCGGTCGACGGTGTCGAAATGTGCGCCCGCGTCGATGACGTCGACCACCCCGCCCCAGCGCACGTTGTCCGCACCGCTGTAGCGGATGATCCGCGAGATCGCGACCGGGTCGGCCAGCCCGCTGGCCTCCACAATGATCGCGTCGAGGGCGAGTTTGGGGTCGGCGAGTCTGGTCAGCGCCTCGTCGAGGGTGTCGTCATCGGCCAGGCAGCACAGGCATCCGCCGGCGATCGATGCCGGCTCGTCGACCTGACCGGTCACCAGGGCGGCGTCGACGTTCAGATCGCCGAAGTCGTTGATCACCACACCGATCCGAGCGCCCGGCGTGCGCAACACATGGTTGAGCAGCGTCGTCTTGCCGGCGCCGAGAAAGCCGGTCAGCGCGATCACGGGCACCATCTGATGTGGCGGCGCCATGGCACTCCTCCCGATCGCGTCCGGCCCCGCAGTCTAGTGAGCGCTCCTATAGTGGTCCCAATGGCAGGCCGTCCCATTCACAGCTTCACCGTCGTCCGCTCCGAACAACTCACCGCACACATCGTGCGCGTGGTATTGGGCGGCAACGGCTTTGACACCTTCACCCCGAATGAGTTCACCGACTCCTACGTCAAGGTCGTCATCGTGCCGAACGGTGTCGACGTGGCGGCGCTGCCACATCCGCTCACCCTGGACAGCTTCGACGGTCTGCCCGAGAACCAGAAGCCCACGGTGCGCACGTACACGGTGCGCCGCGTCGACCCGGATGCCCGCGAGCTGACCATCGACTTCGTCGTGCACGGTGATCACGGCGTGGCCGCGCCGTGGGCCGCCCGCGTTCAGCCGGGGCAGCCGGCCTACCTGATGGGCCCCAGTGGCGCCTATGCCCCCGACCCGGCCGCCGACTGGCATCTGTTCGCCGGCGACGAAGCCGCGATCCCGGCGATCAGCGTGGCTTTGGAAGCGCTGCCGGCGGATGCGGTGGGCCAGGTGTTCATCGAGGTCGCCACCCCCGACGACGAGGTGGAGCTGAACGCGCCGGCGGGCGTCACGGTCAGCTGGGTTCATCGCGGCGGGCGGGCCGACACCGTGCCCGAGGATCTGGCCGGTGACCACGCCCCGCTGATCGCCGCCGTCACGTCGGCGCGCTGGCTGCCCGGCCAGGTGCAGGTGTTCATCCACGGCGAGGCCCAGGCCGTCATGCACAACCTTCGGCCCTACATCCGCAAGGAGCGCGGCGTCGACGCCAAGTGGGCGTCGTCGATCTCCGGCTACTGGCGCCGCGGCCGCACCGAGGAGAGCTTCCGGCAGTGGAAGCGCGAACTCGCCGCGGCCGAGGCCGCCGACAGCACAACCGGATAACGACGCCCCGACACGCGGTCCCCACGGCGGGGGCCGGCAGTGCCGGTCTGCGACGGTGGGCACGTGCACCCGTCCCTGCAGGTCGTCCTCAGTGACTTCGCCGAATACCTGGCCCTGGAGCGCAGCCGCTCGGCCCACACCCGGCGCGCCTACCTGGGCGACCTGCGTTCGCTGTTCGAGTTCCTGTCGCAGCGGGCACCCGGCGAGAGCCTCGACGCGGTCACGTTGCCGATGCTGCGCTCATGGCTGGCCGCGCAGGCCTCGCAGGGAGCGGCGCGCACCACGCTGGCGCGCCGCACCTCGTCGGTCAAGACGTTCTTCGCCTGGGCGGTGCGCCGCGGAATCGTCGACGTCGACCCCTCGGCGCGGCTGCAGACGCCGCGGGCGCATCGCACCCTGCCGGCCGTGCTGCGCGCCGATCAGGCGCTCGATGCCATGGCGGCCGCGAAATCCGGTGCGGCTGAGGGGGATCCGCTCGCGCTACGCGACCGGCTCATCGTCGAACTGCTCTATGCGACCGGTATCCGGGTCAGCGAGCTGTGCGGGCTCGATATCGACGACGTCGACGTGGGCAGCCGGCTGGTTCGGGTGCTGGGCAAGGGTGACAAACAGCGCACCGCGCCGTTCGGGCAACCGTCCTAGTACGCGTTGCGGGCCTGGCTGGCCGACGGCCGCCCGGCGCTTGCC
>ERZ724513.1028-NODE-1028-length-14123-cov-8.470714_pt1 | contig 14123 bp, 15 predicted proteins | sample MGYA00376046_ERZ724513 | MGnify/ENA primary metagenome ERZ724513 (study PRJEB28724, sample SAMN07190883) | activated sludge metagenome | isolation source: activated sludge of sewage treatment plant in Hong Hong | place: Hong Kong | collected 2016-03-17 ... | reverse complement strand
GACGCCTGCACGAAGCCGACGGCGCCGGCGATCACGGAGAGAATGGAGATGACGGCCAGAACCGCCGCGAGAATCCGCGAGCGATTACGCGGCGGACCCGCGTGCTCCTTTTCGCGCGCGGCACGGAATTCGGCGTCCTCGGGCCGGTTTTCGGCCTCGCCAGAAGAAGTCACCCGCCCAGTTTCACCCAGCCAACCGACAATGGGAACCGATTCGTGACCCGCGTATTCCGCGCCGGGGACTTTGGTCATCTGCATTACCGGGTGGCCGATGTCCAAATGCCGTACGGCGGCCCGCAATTAAGATCCCGACATGGGAAAGCCTTCTGCTCTCACCATCATCCGCGGCATCTGTCTGATATTGCTGGCGCTTGTGTTCGGCTTCGTCGCTGCCGTGCTGTTACGCGGCGGCGCCACCGGTTCGAATACGGATGCGGCGCGGGTAGTGGAGGCAATTTGGCGTACTTACTTCGGCGCAATGCTGGCCGTCTGCGCAACTGCGTTGGTTCTGGGTGTTCTCGCGCTGACGAGGCCGGCCGTGCACCCGCTGTACAGCGTGCTTGCGGGGGTGTCGTCGACGGTGCTCGGTCTCGTCGGCGCCGTTCTCGGTTTCCTCTGGGTGAGCACCCTCGACTCCGAGGGCATCTTCATCGCGTATGAAGCAGCCGGAATTCTCTTCGCATTCGGCGGTGCCGCAACGACGTTGCTGTCCGCGATTGACTTTGCCCAACGACGTCGCCGCTCCGGATCTCGGCCAATAGGAACGGGTGATCAACGGTCACCGTGACGAAATGCTATGGCTTCTCGGGCATCGGCGGGACCGGCGGCTCCTGCCAGCTCGACGGGAACCACCCCGCCACCGCCCAGTCGTACGCAGTCGGACTACCGGTGCGGAACGGGCCCATCGGGGTGTCGACCTCCGACGAGGTGAACGGGTTGCCGTCGGGGTTGGGAAGGATTTCTGCGTCGTCGTGAAGCAGCACGCTCCTCCATACCGCAGTGGGGCCTTCGCCCGCCGCGAACATGCGGTAGCTCCACGGCGCGGGGTCCATGATGACGTTGGCTTGCTGCGTCTTCATCCAGTCCGCCATGTCGGTGCGGATCATGCCGCACGCATCCCACGCGTTAACGCAAGGAACACTGACGAATTCACCGAGAGGCGTCGTCACCGTCTGGCCGGGTACGGCCTCGATCGGATCACCGGCCGCGTCGAACAGCGTCGCGTGCCAGCCCTGGCTTTTCGTGCCGGGCGCGGTGACGACGATTTCATACATGAGCCGGCCGGGCGGGTCCGCCTGCGCGGCCGCCGGCATGAGCGATGCACCGAAAACCACTGCGGCGACTACCAGCACCGCCCCACCTCCGAGCCCGGCGCCACCCGGAAGCCGCCGTCGACGAGTCAGACGCTTCACGGTTAGCAGTATTTACGGCCCGAGCAGCCCATGCCGCTTTTCGGCTCAATACGCGACAAGCTCCCGCAATTCTCAGACGAGCGATAACCGTGAAAGACGCACTGGTTTCGGGACTTTCGGCCGCTGTCCGGCCAATCTTCTACGGGAACTCGACCGCCCACAGCGTGCCATCGCCGGTATGGCTGTCGGCGCTGATGGTGTACACGGTGTGAGTGCCCGGATCCACCGCCACGGCCGTCGGGTTGTTGCCGACGTCCACACTCTCGGTGACCGCGCGCGTGGATCCGTCGATCTTCGAGACCATGCTTTCGTTGTTATCGGCCCCTTTGTGGCTGACGTAGATGGCGTGGCTGCCCGGGTCCACCGCCACGCCCTGCGGGCCGCCGCCCAGAACCTCGCTGCTGATGTCCGAATCCGAGTTCTCCTCGCGCGGCCGGTTGACAGGCACGGTGGCGGTGACGGTGTGCGTGGGCCCGTCGATCACCCAGACCGTGCCATCGAACCGGTTCGGGACGTAGACGGTGCGGGTGCCAGGGTCCACCGCCAGCTCCGTCACGGCATCACCCGGTGCGCCGACAGGCACGGTCGCGACGACCGCGCGCGTTGATCCGTCCACCACCGAAACCCTGCCTTGATTGGTTCCCGGGTCGTAGTTGGTGACGTAGACGGTGTGCGTGCCCGGATCCACCGCCACCCCGCCCGGATCCTTGCCGACGGGCAGGGTGGCCGTGACGGTGTTCGTCGACCCGTCGATCACCGACATCGTTCCGTCGTCGCGGTTGGTGACGTAGAGGGTGCGGGCGCCCGGATCCACGGCCACCCCATCCGGGCCCTTACCGATGCGGACGGTGGCGGTGAGCCTGTTCGTCGACCCGTCGATCACCGACACCCCGTTGTCGTTGGTGACGTAGACGGTGTGGCTTTCAGGATCCACCGCCACCCCGCGCGGGTTCTCACCGATCGGCACGGTGGCGGTGAGCTTGCGGGTCCGGCCATCGATCACCGAAACCGTTCCGTCGGAGGAGTGAGTCACGTAGACCGCCTGGATGCCCGGATCCACGGCCACGCTCACCGGGTACTTGGCGATGTGCAGCCCGTGCGTTGACTTGGATAGCTGGCGGAACACCACGAACCCAGCGGCGATCACCGCGAGTACGGTGGCGACGATCATCAGCAGCACCAGCGGCGAGCGTTTGCCGGCTCCGGTGGGCTCGACACGGGCGTTCGGCTGCACGGGTCGGGTCTGTCCGGTCCACCCGGTGCCATCCCAGTAGCGCCACCCCCCGCTCTGCCCCGGATCCGAATACCAGCCGGCGGGTGCCGGCGGTGGTGTGGTCGTCATCGACTGCCGTTCACGCTGCTCGGCGCTGCAGAAGTCACCCAGGCAGTGTTCACCACGCCGAGTATCCGCCAAAACCGATTCGTCGATTCCAGATGTGCCATCCCACCGTCGTTTCCGCCCTCGCCCGGACCCGGTCGTGCATCATCTGGCAATGGCGATTGGTGTCCACTCCCGGTCCGTCCGCCTAGCAGTAATGGTGACGCTGGCGGCGGCGGTGCTGAGCGGATGTGGCCGCGACGACCAAGGCGACACCGACTTCGGGGTCCGGGCCGGGGCCCGGCTGGCCGTCGTCGGCGTCCAGTACGACGCGACGCTCCCGCTCCGGTCCTCGCCGGGGGCCGACCATCCCGTGGTCGGTTCGCCCGGGCCGCTCGCCGACGATCTCATCGCCACCGGCGGGGCCCGGCGGGTGGACTCGTCGATCTGGTACGAGGTCACGGCCGATGGTGTGACGGGCTGGGCCGACGCCACGTCTCTGGCCTACCTGGGCGCCACATCCGACGCGACCGCACGGATCGTCGGCAAGCTCGGCGGCCCGCCGGCCGCCGCCTCGATGCTCGAACTGGGCCGGATCGTCGCGTCGGCCGTGTCCCCGGAACCACCGCCCGCCGCTCGGGTGACCGTCACCGCGGCACCGACGCAGGGCGATGTCGGCGAGGTGACGTATGACGTGCTGGGTTTCCCCGACGACTCGGTGGCCGGCGAGCGGCTGCACGTGTCCGGAACGCTCGGCGACAAGTTCACCCTCAAGTCGGTGGAGGCGACGACTCTGTGCCGCCGCGGGGTCACCGACGACAGCCGGCATTTGTGCGTGTGACGGTGGGGTTGTGCGTGCTTTCGGCCGCGTTCCTGTCCTGGTGGCTGGCGGCGTCCGTCTCCGCCGGTCCATGGCTCGACGTATCGAAGTAGTCCCGCCAAGCGACGATCTTGCCGTCTGCTACCTCGAATGCGCCCATAACCGGCGTATGGGTGGGCCTCCCATCGAACCCGAAATGGTCTACCCGCTCGGTGAGCACTGTATTTCCGGCCACGGCGAGGTTCAGCAGGTCGATATGGCCGTCAGTCATGCGGCCCACCCAACCCTCGACAGCACGACGGATATCGTCGTAGCCCTCAAAGTGGTCGTGGGGTCCGGCCTGCCAGACAGCGTTCGGCGCGAATGGCGCCATGATGGCCTCGACGTCCAACGTGGACCAAGCCGCCAACTCCGCACGAACGGTCTCTTCCGCGTTCACAGTGCAATTGCACCCGAATCCGCGGGCGACATCTACGAAATGGTGCGATCTACTCGATGTTTCCCGCCGACCGGCGCTTTTGGGCGGGGACCCAGGCGCGCAACCGCAGGCTGTTGAGCACCACGAGCACCGATGACGCCGCCATCGCCGCACCGGCGATCATCGGGTTCAGCAGGCCCAGGGCCGCCAGCGGAATGGCCGCCACGTTGTAGCCGAACGCCCAGAACAGGTTCTGCTTGATCACCCGCAACGTCCGCGCGGCCAGCCCCAGCGCCGTCGGCACCGTGCCCAGATCACCGCGCACCAGCGTGACGTCGCCGGCCTCGATGGCCGCGTCGGTGCCGGTGCCCATCGCCATGCCGATGTCGGCGGTCGCCAGCGCAACCGAGTCGTTGACGCCGTCGCCGACCATCGCGACCCTGCGCCCCTCGGCCTGAAGTCGTTGCACCACAGCGGCTTTCCCCGTCGGCAGGACATCGGCGATGACGTCGCCGGCCTCGATGCCCACCTCCGCGGCGACGCTGCGCGCCACCGCCGCGGTGTCGCCGGTCAACAGCATCGGTGTCACTCCCATGGCCCGGAGTTCGGCGACGGCCGCCGCGCTGGTGGGTTTGACGGCATCGGCAAGCCGGATGACGCCGCGCACCTGCCCGTCCCAGGCCACGTCGACGGCGGTGCCGGGCTGCCCCGCCGCCGGCACGTCGGCGCCGGTGCTCGAGCCCTGTTTCGACACCGTCACCCGAACCCCGTCGACGACCCCCGAGACGCCGACGCCGGGTTCGTTGACGAAGTCGGCGACCGGTGCGACAGTCAGGCCGCGGTCACGGGCCGCGGTCACGATGGCGGTCGCCACGGGATGCTCGGAGGCGGCTTCCACGGCGGCGGCCCGGGCCAGCACCGCTTCGTCCGGATCACCGGTCACCGTCATGGCGCCCGTCGTGACGGTGCCGGTCTTGTCCAGGACGACGGTGTCGATGCCAGTGACGGTCTCGAGCACCTGCGGGTCCTTGAACAGGATGCCCAGTTGCGCGCCGCGGCCGGTGCCGACCAGGATCGCCGTCGGCGTGGCCAGGCCCAGCGCGCAGGGGCAGGCGATGATGAGCACCGCGACCGCGGCGGTGAACGCGGCCGTCACCGAGGGTCCGAATACCAGCCACGCGACCAGCGTCACCGCGGAGATCGCGAGCACCGCCGGCACGAACACCGCCGACACCCGGTCGGCCAGCCGCTGGATCGACGCCTTGCCGTTCTGCGCCTCGGTGACCATTCGGGCCATCGTCGCCAACTGCGTGTCGGCCCCGACCCTGTCGGCGCGCACCAGGATCCGGCCGTAGGTGTTCAGCGATCCACCGAGGATCCGGTCGCCCGCGCGCACGTCGCGCGGCGCCGACTCCCCGGTCATCGCCGAGGTGTCGAGCGCGCTGGCGCCGTCGGTGACCGTGCCGTCGGTGGCGATCCGCTCCCCCGGGCGCACCACGAAGACGTCGCCGACGGCTAGTTCACCGACGGGGATGCGGACCTCGACGCCGTCGCGCAGCACCGCGGCGTCCTTTGCGCCCAGCGACAGCAGGGCGGTCAGGGCCGCGCCGGCCGAGCGTTTGGCCCGCGCCTCGGCGTACCGGCCGGCCAGCAGGAAAACGGTCACCGCCGCGGCGGTCTCGAAGTAGACATGGCCGCCGTGATGCGCGCTCCCGGTCAGGACGACGACCACCGACCACACGTAGGCGGCCAGGGTTCCCAGCGACACCAGGGTGTCCATCGTCGACGCGCCGCGGCGGGCGCTGCGCCACGCCGCGCGGTGGAACGGATAGCCGCCCCAGAACACAATCGGCGTGGTCAGTGCCAACGCCAGCCATTCCCAGCCGGGGAAGTGCCAGGCCATGACCATGGAGATCGCGACCACCGGAATGCCCAGCGCCGCCGACCCGACCAGTCGGGCCAGCAGGCCGGGCCCGGCATCGTGGTCCATCTGGTCCATGTGGTCGTGCCCGTTCGGGGCGCCGGCGACGGGAACGGCCTGTGCGTGGTACCCGCAGGATTCGACCGCGGCGACCAGGTCGTCGGGCGAGATGCCGGCGTCGTGTTCGACGTGGGCGGTCTCGACGGCGAAGTTCACCGTCGCGTGCACGCCGTCGAGGTCGTTGAGGGCGCCTTCGATGTGTGCGGCGCAGGACGCGCAACTCATACCGCTCAGGCGCAGATCGGTGACGGTCGGGCTCACCGGGCCTACTATACCCCTACGGGGTATGTGACGTGGTGCGCGTCCGGCGCAGGTTCGCGACACCGAGCACGGCCAGCACACCGGCGACACCGGCCAGCACCAGCGCCAGGGCGACCAGCGCCGGGTCGTACAGAATCGAAGTGGTCGACGGCTGGCCCTCGGCCACCGGAGCCACTACCGCCGGCGACTGGGCCGCCAGCCAGCTCCACACACAGCCGGCGACGGCGGCCACCGCCAGGATCAGCTGCACCACCGCGCGAGCCGACGGTGTCACGGGCGGGCTTCGACCAGGCGGGTGAGCGCGGCCCGCAGGTCCCGGTGATGCCTGGCCCAGGCCTGCGCGGTGCGCCCGCCGGTCAGTTTGAGCCCGATGCCGGTGCGGCCCCGCGGCACCCCGGTCAGCTCCCCGATCGCGCGCGCCGACTGCCACTTCAGGACGGTCGCGGCCGCGTCGTCGTCGTCGGATGGTGCTTCGGCGGCCAGTTCGTCCTCGTCGAACCCGGCACGGCGCAGCGCTCGGTTGGTCAGTGCGTTGTTCGACTTCATCAGCCCGCGGCTGTATGCCTTGCCCGCCGCTTCGGGATAGACGGACACGATCTCGTCGACCAGGATCGTCTCGGCACCCTGCCGCAGGGCCTGCGGGGTCAGTTCCACCGAGGTGTGAATGCGTGCCGCCTTGATCTGCAGCGCCAGGAACGCCGTGACGAGCACGAAGAATGCGATCGGCACCGCCCATTGGGCACCGAGCCCACTGTTGAGCTGGATCAGGAACATCGCCAGCCCGACGCCGGGCCCGGCCAGCAGCCAGAGCCAGCTGGCGCCCTTCTCGGCGAACAGGATGTCCGGGGTCTGCTGCGGTTCGGTCATTCGGCGGTGAACCACTCGTGGGCGGCGGGCCGCAGCAACAGCACCGCGGCCACCATGACCACCACCATGATGAGCAGCCAGGCCAGTCCGCGGCTGAACAGGGAGAACAGGGCCAGCAGCACGACCAGCGCGAGTGCCAGTCCGACGGTCGCGCTGCGGAACCGGGGGTCGCCGCGGCGGGTCCGGCCCGCCACGAATGCCAGTGCGGCGCCGGCCACGGCGAACAACGCACCGGCGCCGCGGAAGAACACCGGAATCGGCGAGGACGAGAAGACGACCACCAGTCCGGTCGCGATCAAGGCCAGGGCCGCGAGGGCCAGCAGCCAGAAGGCGACCTCGACGACACGCGGTCGCGGCGATACGGGCGGGTTCATGGTCCGGTCAGCCTATCGAGTCATCGGGTGAAGAATTCGTTGGCGTCCTTGCGGTGCAGCAGGTACACCCCGCCGGCGAGCAGTACCGCGCCGACGATGCCGCTGCCGGCATAGATCAGCGCCGCGGCGGTGTTCCGCGGAGCCGTCAGCAGGCTGTTGACGGTGTAGACGATCGAGGCCAGCGCCCCGGCGACCAGCACGGTGCGGGCCCACCGGTATCCCGCGCGCATCAGCATCAGGAACGTCACCACCACCGTCGCCAGCACGACGACGAAGATCACCGCCAGCACGACCAGGAACGACGACGACCGCGGGCCCGTGACGGCGTCGCTGAGGTACCCGGCGATCATCAAGAGGAGTCCGACGACCCAGAGCCAGAATGCCGTGTCGACGTCGTCGGGGCGCTGTACCGGCTCGCTCACGCCAGCCAGCCGGCAGCCTCGGCAGCCCAGTAGGTCAGCACGATGTCGGCACCGGCGCGCCGGATGCAGGTCAGCGATTCCAGCACCGCCGCCCGGCGGTCCACCCAGCCGTTGTCGGCCGCGGCGCTGATCATCGCGTACTCCCCCGACACCTGGTAGGCGGCCACCGGCACCGGCGAGATCTCCGCCGCGGCCCGCACCACATCCAAGTAGGCCATCGCGGGTTTGACCATGATCAGGTCGGCGCCTTCGGCGATGTCCAGTTCGATCTCGCGCAGCGCCTCGCGACCGTTGCCCGGGTCCTGCTGGTAGGTGCGGCGGTCGCCGGCCAGGCTGGAGGCGACCGCCTCCCGGAACGGCCCGTAGAACGCCGAGGCGAACTTCGCGGCGTAGGCGAGAATGGCGACATCGGTGTGCCCGGCGGCGTCCAGGCCGTCCCGGATGGCGGCCACCTGGCCGTCCATCATGCCGCTGGGACCCACCACGTGGGCACCCGATTCCGCCTGCGCCACAGCCAGTTTCACGTACTGCGCGTTGGTGGCGTCGTTATCGACGCGACCGCGGTCGTCGAGCACACCGCAGTGACCGTGATCGGTGAACTCGTCCAGACACGTGTCGGCCATCAGCACGGTCGCGTCGCCGAGATCTTTGGACAGCTCGCGCAGCGCGACGTTGAGGATGCCCTCGGAGTCCAGTCCCGCCGACCCGCAGGCGTCCTTGTCCTCGTCGCGGGGCACCCCGAAGAGCATCAGCCCGCCGACGCCACCCTGTACCGCCTCGGCGGCGGCACGGCGCAGCGACTCGCGGGTGTGCTGCACCACCCCGGGCATCGAGGAGATCGGCCGCGGCTCCGAGATGCCGTCGGCGACGAACATCGGGAGCACCAGATGCCTTGGCTCCAAACAGGTCTCAGCGACCAGGCGCCGGATGGCCGGCGTCGAACGCAGCCTGCGCGGGCGCTGGCGCATCCGAGTCAGCGCCTGCGGCTCTTCTTGCGCGGCGGCGGCAACGCACCTTCGGCGCGCAGCCGCGCGGCGTGCTCGGCGAGCGCCTCGACCAGCGGACCGACGGCCGCGGTCTCGGGCTGCACGTCGACCCGCAGCCCGAATTCCGCTGCGGTCTCGGCGGTCTTGGGGCCGATGCAGGCCACGATGGTGCGGGCGTGCGGCTTGCCGGCGATCCCGACCAGGTTGCGCACCGTCGAACTCGAGGTGAAGCAAACGGCGTCGAACCCACCGGTCTTGATCATCTCGCGGGTGTGCGCCGGCGGCGGCGCTGCGCGCACCGTGCGGTAGGCGGTGACGTCCTCGATCTCCCAGCCGCGCTCGCGCAACCCCTCGGCCAGCGTCTCGGTGGCGATGTCGGCGCGCGGCAGTAGCACCCGGTTCACCGGGTCGAAAATGTCGTCATACGGCGGGAATTCGTCGAGCAGACCCAGCGAGGACTGCTCGCCGGAGGGCACCAGCTCGGGGCTGATGCCGAACGCCCGGACCCGGTCGGCGGTGGCTTCGCCCACGCAGGCGATCCGCACGCCGGAGAACGCCCGCGCGTCGAGGCCGAACTCCATGAACTTCTCCCACACCGCGCGCACGGCGTTGGTCGAGGTGAAAACCACCCACTGGTAGCGGCCGTCGACCAAACCCTTGACGGCCCTTTCCATCTGGGCCGGGCTGCGGGGCGGCTCGACGGCGATGGTGGGCACCTCGACCGGCAGGGCGCCGTGGCCGACCAGCCGGTCGCTCATCTCGCCGGCCTGATCCTTGGTGCGCGGCACCAGCACGGTCCAGCCGTACAGCGCGCGGCTCTCCCACCAGTTGAGCTTGGCGCGGTGCGCGACGGTCTTGCCGATCGTCACGACGAGCGGTCCGGTCAGCGGGCCGGCCGGGTCGTTGGCGCCGATGGCCGCGCGGTCGCACAGTTCGGCCAGGGTGGCCTCGACGCTGCGCTGCGCGCAGGTGGTGCCCTGTGCGGTGACCACGCACGGCGTCGACTCCAGCAGGCCGTGCTCGATCAGCGCGCGCGCCGAATCGGCCAGATGCTGTGCGGTGGCGTGCAGGATCAGCGGGCCGGGGGCCGCGGCCAGGGCCGGCCAATCCACGTCGGGCGAGCGGACGTCGGCCACGGTGTGCGACGAGCCGAGCGGAAGGCCGGCGTAGGTCGGAACCGCGGTGGCCGCCGGCAGTCCCGGCAGGATCTCGAAGGCCAGCTGGGTCTTGGCGACGGCGTTGACCTCGGCGAGGACCGAGTCGATCGACAGGGGGTCACCCGCGACCAGCCGCACCACGTCGTGGCCCTCACGGGCCTCGTGGATCAGGGTCTTGACCACCTCGGCCGGGTCGCCGAGAGCGGGCCGCACATCGGGGCCGGAGAAAACCGGGGCGGGGTTCGGCGGCTCCGCCTCGCCCGCCTGCGCGACGGTGTCGGCCGGGCCGTCGGCGACGGGGGCCGGCGCGGGTCCCGCGGTCGGCGGCAACTCCGAGCCGACGATGCTGAGCACCTGCTCGGGCACATCCGGGTCGGTGAAGACCAGCGCGGCATTCGCCAGTACCGAGCGCGCCCGCGTCGTCAGCAGACCCGGATCGCCCGGCCCTGACCCGACGAACAGGATGCGCCCCGGCTTCGGCTTACGGCCTCGCATGCTCATCTGCTCACTCCCGCTCTTCCATGAGCTCGCGCGCACCCAACTCGAACAGCTCCGCGGCCACCGAGAGCCCCAGCTCTCGTGCCCGACCGGGAGTTCCGATGCCGGACGCGCGGATCACGTCGGATCCGTCCAGCGCCGCCACGCAGCCGCGCAACGACAGTTCGTCGAAGACGTGTGAATCCTCATCGATCGACTCGACCACCTCGGCGATCGCGCCCACCGGTGCGGAACAACCCGCCTCCAGCTCGGCGAGCAGGACACGCTCCGCGGTGACCGCCGCGCGGGTGTCAGCGTCGTCGAGCGCCGCCAACAGTTCCGCCAGCGCCGTATCACCGGCACGGCACTCGATCGCCAACGCCCCCTGCGCCGGCGCCGGCAACATCTGTACCGGCTCCAACGTCTCGGTGACGACGTCGAGGCGTCCGATGCGGGCCAATCCCGCCCGGGCCACCACGACGGCGTCGAGATCACCGCTGCTTACCCTGTTCAACCTGGTGTCTAGGTTGCCTCTTAGGGGGCGGATTTCCAAACCGAGACCCAGTGCTCTAAGCTGTGCGGCCCGCCGGACGGAAGACGTTCCGATCACCGACCCGGCCGGCAATTCGCCGAGAACCAGCCCGTCGCGGGCGACCAGTGCGTCGCGTGGGTCGGCCCGCGGCGGGACGGCGGCGATCACCAGGCGCGGGTCCTCGGCGGTCGGCAGGTCTTTGTAGGAGTGCACCGCGACATCCACGCGTTCGTCGGCGATGGCGTCGCGCAGGGCCGTGGTGAACACCCCAACCCCGATCTCGGCGATCGGCGCCGACGACCGGTCGCCTTCGGTGGAGATGATCACCAGCTCCGCGTCGTGGCCCAGCGCCTGCAGCGCATCCCGCACGGTGCCGGCCTGGGTGGTGGCCAGCAAGCTGCCACGGGTGCCGATCCGAATCACGTTCGCCCGTCTGCCCTAGTCCTGAGGCTCGTCGAATTCCGTTGCCACCAAAGGCAATTCACCCGCCGCAACGGCATCGACGGCGGTCGGGTCGAGTTCGAAGAGCTCGCGCAGCGCCTCGGCGTAGCTGTCGCCGCCGGGCGCGCTGGCCAGTTGCTTGACCCGCACCGTCGGTGCGTGCAGCAGCTTGTCGACCACGCGGCGCACGGTGCGTGCCACCTCGTCACGGTGCTCCACGTCCAGGCCGGGCAGCCGGTTGTCCAGGCGCAGCAGTTCGGCCTCGACCACGTCGGCGGCCCGCTGGCGCAGCGCGGTGACCGTCGGGGTGACCTCCGCCATCCGCTGACCGGCCAGATAGGTGGCCACCTCGGCCGCCACGATCTTGCGGGCCGCATCGGCGTCGGCCGAGGCCGCCCGGGCCGACGGCTCCCGCTGAATGCGGTCCATGTCGACGACGTCCACCCCGGGCAGCCCGGCGACCGCCGGGTCGACGTCGCGCGGCATGCCCAGATCGCAGACCACGAGGGCACGGCGCTCGTCCCGGCGCGTCAGCGCATGGTGCACGTCGGCCAGCGACACGACCGGACGCACCGCGCCGGTGCTGCTCACCACGATGTCGGCGTCGAGCAGGGCCGTCGCCAGATCCTCGAGAACCAGCGCCGCGGCGGTGACGCCCTGCTCGCGCAGGTTCGCGGCCAGCCGCTCGGCGCGTGGAAGCGACCGGTTGACCACGTTCACATGGCTGATTCCGGCCCGGACCAGGTGCGCCCCGGACAGGGCGCCCATCGATCCGGCGCCGATGACCGCGGCCGTGCGGCCGGCCAGACCGGACAGCCGCTTCTGCGCCATGTCCAGGGCCACCGAGACCACCGACGCGCCGGCCGCGTCGATGCCCGTTTCGGTGTGCACGCGTTTGCCCACCGACAGCGCGCGTTGCGACAGTTCGTGCAGGGTGCGGCCGACGGTGTGGTTGGCCTCGGCCGACGAGTAGGCGCGCCGGACCTGGCCGAGCACCTGCTGCTCGCCGACCACCGCGGAATCGAGGCCCGACGCGACGGCGAACAGGTGCTCGACGGCGGCTTCGGCGTAGCGCACATAGGCGTACTTGGTGAGATCGCCCATCGACATGCCGGAGTGGTCGGAGAGCACCTGCCCGATCGCCGACAGCCCGGCGTGGAAGGCGTCGACGACGGCGTACACCTCGACGCGGTTGCAGGTGGACAACACCATGGCCTCGGTGACCAGCGGCGACTGCAGCACCTTGTCGACGATCTTGGCCTGGTCGGCCTCGTCGGTCGACAGTTGCTCGAGGACGGATACCGGCGCGCTGCGGTGCGACACCCCGAAAAGCAGGACACTCACAGAGCAATCACCTAGCCGCTCCCTTGCCGCCGCGAAAACTGACTACAAAGGTAGTCGTATATCTAGGTGGTCTCCAAATTTTTGGGGCCGGTTTCAGCGCCGGCCCGGGCGGCCAGATCGCGGCGCAGTCGCGGCTCGTCGATCTCCCAGTAACTGTGCTCGACCCCGTCGAGGAGCACGACCGGCAGCCGGTCCCCGTATTCGGCGCGCAGCCCCGGCCGGCCGGCGGCGGCCTCGGCGTCCACATCGGTGGTGCTCACGTCGAAGCCGAGTTCGCCGGACAGTTCGACCAGCCGGACGTGCAGGCGTTCGCAGATGCTGCACCCCGCGCGGCTCAGCAGGGTGACGGTCGGGCGGGACACGGTTTTTCAGTGTGCACCCTTTAGGGTTGTCTGGCGAGCACCGCATGCGAAAGGGATGGGTTCTGCGATGACGGGTGGCGAGCCCGAACCGGCGGCTGGGGAAGCCGCCGCCGAACGCGCCGTTGCGGATCTGGTGGAACACCAACAGGAGCAACCGGAGCCCGCCGCGCCGCCGGCCGATCTGACCGCCGCGGCCTTCTTCGACGTCGACAACACCATGGTGCACGGATCGTCGCTGGTGCACTTCGCCCGCGGCCTGGCCGCGCGGAAGTACTTCACCTACCGCGACGTGATGGGCTTCGTCTACGCGCAGGCCAAGTTCCAGCTGACGGGCCGGGAGAACAGCGACGACGTCGCGGAGGGCAAGCAGAAGGCGCTGGCGTTCATCGAGGGCCGGTCGACCGCGGAACTGGAGGCCGTCGGCGAGGAGATCTACGACGAGTACATCGCGGACAAGATCTGGCCCGGCACCCGCGACCTGGCCCAGATGCATCTGGACGCGGGCCAGCAGGTCTGGCTGGTGACCGCCACGCCCTACGAACTTGCGGCCACCATCGCGCGCCGGCTGGGCCTGACCGGGGCGCTGGGCACCGTCGCCGAATCGGTCGACGGGATCTTCACCGGACGGCTCGTCGGCGAGATTCTGCACGGCGCCGGTAAGGCGCACGCCGTCCGCGCGCTGGCCATCCGCGAAGGCCTGAACCTGCGCCGCTGCACGGCCTATTCGGACTCCTACAACGATCTGCCGATGCTGACGCTGGTCGGCACCGCCGTGGCGATCAACCCCGACGCCGACCTGCGCGACGTCGCGCGCGAGCGCGGCTGGGAGATCCGCGACTTCCGCACAGTCCGCAAGGCGGCGCGGATCGGCGTGCCGTCCGCGCTGGCCCTGGGCGCTGCCGGCGGGGCGCTGGCCGCCGTCGCGTCCCGGCGACGCTGAGTCGACTCGGCG